>Ga0126382_10001162_pt1 | contig 10697 bp, 11 predicted proteins | sample PanSoiMetPlot_30_FD_92548 | JGI IMG/M metagenome (GOLD analysis project Ga0126382, IMG submission 92548) | Tropical forest soil microbial communities from Panama - MetaG Plot_30 | ecosystem: Environmental > Terrestrial > Soil > Tropical forest > Bulk soil | place: Panama | collected 2016-02-17 | reverse complement strand
GAAACCAGCGTCTGCACAATTCAGGTGCTTCGCCATCGTTGTCCTCCTTGCTCGCGGTCGTGGGACCCTAACGACGGGCGAACGCGAGTAGGTACTGCACCTCGTAGCGGACGCGATCCGGCAGCTCTCTCTCGGCCTTCTCCGTTCCGGTCGCGATTTCATCCTCGTCGAGCAGGTCGAAGGTCGAGATCGAACGGCCGCGGATTCGCTCCAGGGCGAGCTCGCGGCTGAGCTCGGCGGCCTGCGCCAGCCGGACGAGGCGAGGAGGCTCGAATCCGGCCGCCTGCAGCTCCACGGTCAGCTCCTCCGGCGACGGATGCCGCGCCAGGTCGATCTCCGCGATCGAGGGGAAGAACTCGTTCTGCCAGAAGCTCGTGAAGTGCTCCGGCGCGAATGTCACGATCGCGATGCGGCCTCCCGGCGACAGCACGCGGTGCAGTTCGGCGAACGCGAGCGGGCGCTCGATCAGGTGGACGACCGTCCAGAGAATCGCCGCGTCGAAGTAGGCGTCCTTGAATGGGAGCTGCTCGGCCTGGGCGAGCTTCAGGCCAACCGACCGCGGAACCCGGCGGGTGGCCTGGGCGAGCATCTCCGGCGACGGGTCGATGCCCCAGATCCGCGCCAGGCCGCGTCCAGCGAGCACTCGGATGAACTTGCCTGTGCCGCAGCCGACATCGAGCACGCGCGCGCCCCGGAGCTCTGCCTCACCGACGACGACTTGGAAGACCTCGAGCCAGTTGTCGTCAACCGGTCGTAGCCGCTCATAGTCGGTGGCCCGAGAATTGAAATCCGGCTTCACTGTCTTTCTTCCCACCTTCGACTCACGCTCAGCGGGGATCGAACGTCGCGGCGGCAAAGCCGCCCGGACCTCCAACGTGCATCGCTAGCGACGCCTTGTCAGGCGTCCGAGACGAGCTCGTCAGGGTCCGTCAACGCCTCGATCGCATGCTGGGCCGCCTCGAGCGACTCCTCGGCCACTAGCACCTTCTGGGGAGTGTCCTCGTTCCCCCGGGGATGGTGCTCAACAGCGGGCTCGAGCTCCGAGGCGATTCCGGCCTGGTTGAGGATCGTCTGCAGCTCCTCCGCCTCCGCGATGTCCTCGGCGAGCGCCACCTGCACGAGCTGGGTCATGGGACCGCCTCCTCGCGTTCGGGCTCGGGAACGTCGTCCCGCCCTCGCCGCACGCCGGCCCTGACGAGGCTGGGCATCCCTCGCTCGGGAAATGGCACATCGATAACGTCGAAGTCCTTCGGCACCACGGTCTCCGGGAAGATCGTACGCGCCTCGCGGGCTACCTCGGGCCCGAAGTAACGGTTGGAGAGGTGGGTGAGCGCCAGGAGCGACACCTCGGCGTCACGTGCGATCTCGGCCGCCTCGAGCGCCGTCGAGTGCGCGGTCTCGCGTGCGCGGTCCCGCTCGTCGTCGAGGAATGTCGCCTCGTGCACGAGCACCTCCGCCTCGCGGGCAGCCTCCAGCACGATCGGCGAAGGCGCCGTATCGCCGGCGATCACGAGCTTGCGTCCCGGACGTGCGGGCCCCAGCACCGCGTCGGGCGTGACGACGCTGCCGTCGTCGAGCTCGATCGACTCCCCGCGTTGCAACAGGCCTCGTTGCGGCGGTTCGACGCCGAGCATGTCGGCAGCCTCGACGTCGAAGCGCCCCGGCCGTGGCTCCTCGACGAGCGCGTAACCGATCGCCGAAACGCCGTGGGCCGGCGCGAACGTGACCAGGTTGTAGCCCGAGCGCTCGAGTACGTCTCCGGCCTCGAGCTCCTCGAGCCGGAGCCTGTATGTCAGCTTCCCGAAGATCCGCTTCAGCGCCGCAAACAAGTCGTCGAGCCCGGGCGGGCCGTAGACCGTCAGGTCTACCTCGCGACCGCGCAGCGCGAACGTCTTGAGCATCCCGGGTAGGCCGAGGTAGTGGTCGGCGTGGTAGTGCGTGAGAAAGACCTCCCGGAGCTCGACGAGGCCGACCGTCGAGCGCAGCATCTGACGCTGAGTCCCCTCGGCGCAGTCGAAAAGCAGCCGCTCGCTGCCGCGGCGAACGAGCAGCGCCGAGGGGGCCCGCCGTGCGGTCGGCACCGACCCCGAGGTGCCGAAGAAGACGAGGTCGAGGTCCACGGGCGCAAGTGTAGGCTCGCTCCGTGCGAGAGCTCGACACTCCACCCGCGGCGGCGAGTGACCAGGCGCGGCAGCAACTGGGGCGGGAGCTCGATCCGGAGGCTTATGGCGAGATTCGCGAGCTCTGGAAGCGCCACTCGATTGCCGAGGAGCACCGCGATCTCCCCGGACTCCTCTCGACGCTGACAGAGGACTGCGTCTACGAGATCCCGGCCTGGAACCGGCGCTGGGACGGGCATCCGGGAGCGACAGAGTTCTACAACGGCCTACTGACCGCCTTCCCGGACATCCACTTTGCGCTGACAGAGATCGTGATCGGCCCGCAGGGCGTCTGCGAGGAGGCCCGCGTGACCGCGACGCACGCACGGGACTGGCTCGAGGTGCCGGCGAGCGGGCAGCAGCTCGAGTTCACCGTCGTGATCTTTTTTCCCTGGCAGGCCGACAAGCGCCTGTTCGCAGGCGAACGCATCCACGTCTCCGGTCTGTCGATCTAGGGCAAAACGAGCTTCTGTCCCGGCTGCACGACCGTCCCGGCCAGGCCGTTGCGCTCTTCCAGCCGGTAGATCGCGGCTCGTGGATCGCCGCCGTAGTGGGAGCTAGCGATCGACCAGAGCGTGTCGTAGCGCTTGACGGTGTACACGTGAGGCCTGCCCGCGCCGTTGGACGAGTGCGCCGCGACCGCCCAGATGACCAGGCCCGCGAGCAAGACGGCTAGGAACTTGACGAACATATGTTCGCCACTGTAGAGCGAACACGTGTTCGTGTCAAGGCTCAACCACCCCGGAGCACTTTCATCAGCGCGTCGAAGATCTCGCGCCGTCGCCGAAGGGCGGCCTTCTGCTCCTCGGCACTCAGGGGTTTCTTCCGATCGTCCGGCTCCTGGTTCTCGCCCACCGCATCCACAGATGCGCGTGGCGGCCGAAACCGGCGGCTGAGGCTACTCGCCGGTGCCGTTCAGAAACTGCCCGTCGCGATAGACGAGCTCGCCGTCCGCGTAGACCTCGCTGCCGGAGCGAAGGTCGCAGACAAGATCCCAGTGGAGCGCCGATCGGTTGAGTGCGCCTGTCTCCGGATACGAGGTGCCGAGGGCGAGGTGCATCGTCCCGCCCATCTTCTCGTCGAACAGGGTGTTGCGGGTGAACATCGTGATCGCCCTGTTCATGCCGAAGGCGAACTCGCCGAGACGTCGGGCGCCCTCGTCCATCGCGATCATCTCGCGAAGGAAGTCCTGGCCTCGCTTCGCCGTGGCCTCGACCACCTCGCCGGCCTCGAAGCGCAGACGCACGCCTTCGACCTCGCGCGCGTTGAAGACCGCGGGATACGTGAACAGGATCTCGCCTTCGACGCTGTCCTCGACGGGGCCGGTGAAGATCTCACCGTCGGGGAAGTTTTCCTGCCCCTTGGAGGGGATCCAGGTCCGGCCCTCGGTGACGAGGCGCAGATCGGTTCCCTCGGCCACGATCCGAAACTCCCGTTTCGTCGTCAGAAAATCGGCGACCTGGTCGAGCTGCTCGCCGAACTCTTGCCAGCGCGCGATGGGGTCGGGATCATCGAGGAAGGCGGCGCCGAAGACGAAGTCTTCGTACTCGGCAAGCGACATCGAGGCGTCCTGAGCCGCGGCCTCGGTCGGATAGGCGCTCAAGACCCAGCGGAGCTCGCCGGCCGCCGCCCGCTGGAGATACCGGTTACGCAAAGGCTCGGTCGAACGGTCGTAGCGTGCGTGCCGAGCGGGGTCGATGTTCGACAGTCGCCGCGTGTTCGCCGGCGCCGCGAGGTAGATCCGGACGTCAGCGCTTTCAATGTCGTCGGCTCGCGAAGGATTGACCCAGTCGAGCTGGTCGTCGTTGCCGAACTTGAGCACGTTCTCGGTCAGACCCTCGACCGTGATCCGAGGCAGCGGCTGTCCTCCGGCCCGGAGCACCCGCCGGTAGACCTCGCGCACCAGGGGCGCCGCGAGAGTCGACGACTCGAGCGTGACGAGATCACCCTCGCGAACCGCGGCACAAAAGCCGACGAGCACGTCGGCCATCCGCTCGTGTCGGCTATCCGACATGCTCGGCAGACCGGGCGGGTTGCGGATCGTGCAGGAACTGCCCGTTCTGCCACACGAGCTGCCCGTCTGCGTACACCTCGCCTTCGCGCCGGAGGTCGCAGATCAGATCGAGATGGAGGGCCGAGCGGTTCTGGCCACCCAGGGCGCCGAAGCCCATTCCGAGGGCCATGTGCATCGTCCCGCCGATCTTCTCGTCGAACAGGATGTTGCGCGTGAAGCGGTCGATCTCGTAGTTCAGCCCGAAGGCGATCTCGCCGACCCCGCGAGCGCCATCGTCGAGGTCGAGCAGCGACCTCAGGTACTCCTGCCCGCCCGCTGCCTCGGCGGCGACGACCCGCCCGTCCTCGAGCACAAGCCGCGCGTCGTCGATCTCTCTGCCGGCGAAAACGGCGGGGAACCCGAACCGGATCGTGCCGTTAACGCCGGTCTCGACCGGGCTCGTGTAGACCTCGCCGTCGGGGACGTTCTGGCGCCCGTAGGCGGCGCGCCACGTGCGGCCCTCGACCACGACGCTCAGGTCCGTGTCCTCGCCGAGGACGTGCAGCTCTCGCACCGAGCCGAGCTCCTCGGCCCTGGCCTGAAGCCGCTCACCGACCTGGCGCCAATGCTCGACCGGGTCGGCGTCGAGCACATGACACGCCCGGAAGACGAAATCCTCGTAATCCTCGAGCGACATGTCGGCGTCCTGGGCCAGACCGTCCGTCGGCGAGAGCGTCCCGCACCAGCGATGCTTGCCGCTCGCGATGAGGTCCCGGCGGCGGATCGAGAACTGCCGCTGCGCGTTCAGTTGTCGCTGCCGTCGGTCCGGGTCCGCGCGCGTGAAGGACCGCGTGTTCAGCTCCGACCAGATCGTGATCGAGGCGTCGATGAAATCGAGCTCCCGAAGCTCGATCGGCGAGACGAACTCGAGCTGCTCGTCGGAGCCTTCCGCGACGAGGATCTCCTTCAGGCCGTTGAGGTCGAGCGCGGTGTAGCAGTGCGCCCCGCGCTTGATTGCCTCGCGGTGCAATGGGACGACCAGCGGCGTCCCCGCGACCGCCTCCCCTTCGATCCGCAGAACGTCTCCCGCCTGCAGGCGTACTGAATGGTCGAGCAGGAGCTCGGCGAGGGCGTCGTAACGGAGATCCCTCACGGCACGATTAGAATAGTCGAACCTCTATCTACGTGCGCCCGGGCGGGCTTTCACAAGGAAGGGCCGGCTGAGCGAGACGAACGTGCGCTGGGGATTCATCGCCGCGGAGAGCCGGATCCCGTAGACGTACCAGCCCGCGCGCTTGAGCTGCTTCTTCGGCAGCGCCACCAGCTTGGACTTGTATGCGAGCGCGGTCCCCTTCGCCGTGAGCAACGGCTTGGCACGGGGATTCGCGAGCGTCTTCAAGACGGCCTTCCTCGCCTTCGCCGTCAGCTTCCGCGTTCCCAGCTTGAACACTCCCGCCGTGTAGGTCGCGTCCTCCTGCACCGAGGCGCGAAAGCGCCAGAGCCGGTTGTTCCAGCCCTTGGGGGTTCCCAGATAACCGAACGCAACCGTGGCCCCATTGACCGTCGTGACGTGCTTCCAACCGGGCGGGGTCAGGGCACACTTCCCCTGGGTTTGAGCGATCGCCGTCTTGACCGAGTTGAAGGACGGGCGCTTGGAATCATCGAGCCTGAGCAGGCCGCTCTGCCAGCGGTCGAGCGGCTGCTCGTCCACGAGGTGGAAGAAGCTGAGCGAGCGAACGTCAGGATCGCAGCTGACGAAGTGAATGATGTCCGAGTAGTACTGCGCCTGTGTTCCCTCGTCGATCGTGACCACGTTCTCCTTGCCCGAGTAGAGGCTCTGCAGCGCGGCCGGGATCGCGACCTGCCAGCCCGTCTCGTCGAGGTCGAGCTTGAGCGCGTTCGCGGGCGCGGGCTTGCCCCGCTCGGCGAAGACAGGCTGCGCCGTCCCGTTGAACGCATCCCAGACGGCCTGCTTGATCCGGTCGAGGTTCGGGATGCCTGCCTTCGGCCACGGGTATCCCTTCAGCGGCGGATCGTTGTTCTGGTTCGGATAGGGGAGGAAGCCGAGCTCGTCCATCAGCGGCTTCGTCCGCTTGCTCGCGCGGTAGGCGACGCCGACGTCGTGCAGGAACCGGACGGGCGAGGTCGAGACGTTGTCCTTCGCGAAGGGGTTGTCGTTCCCGCGCGGCGAGAGCCCGACGCCGATCACGTTGATCGACGGATCCACCCCCTTCAGCGCGTCATATGACGCCGCGAGCATCGGCTCATAAGCGGCACCCGAGAGATTGGCGCCGGTTGGGCTGAACTGGGGCTTCCAAAAGCGCGGCTGGTTGGGCTCGTTTCCAATCACATAGTCCTTGACGAACGGATAGGTGCGGGCGAGCTGCTGCAGGAACGCGGCGAACTGTGCAATCCGGGTGGGTGACGAAGTTATGTCGGTCGGATGCGCAGGTGCGACGGCGAAGAGAACCTTGACCGCATGGATGGTCGCCTGAGGGAGCCAGTAGTCGAGATTCGCCTGGTTGGGAATGCTCGCCGGCTGTGCGGGATCCCAATTGATCGCGATCCGGTTCTCCGACGCCCCGAGGTCGTTGAGGGTCGAGTAGAACATTCCCGGGTCGCCGAGGGCGCCGGTGTCCTCCGTGATCCCGAAGACGACGTTCGCGGAGGCGCGCCCGCAGAAAGCGAGCGCCATGACAGCGCAGCACGCGACAAACAAGCTCTTTCTCACGGCGGTCCCTTTCTCCCTCGGCAGCGTAGGTTGCCACGCGGCACGGCGGCGTGCATAGGTCTCTATGACTATTTTTCGGCGCCCACGGTCCCAGTCCTTAGGACAACCGCATCGAGCAGCCGGGCGGCGCCGAAGCGAACCGGATCGTCGGCGGTCAGGCCGGTCTCTTCCTCCGCCGCCGCGACCGCCTCGCGGGCTTCATCAGCCGACAGATGGCGCGTGTTCAGGGCGATGCACGCGACCTTCGCGGGGCGACCGGGGAGCGAGGCGCGTTCGTGCAGCTCGACCAGCTCGGTCAACGGTGGGATGGGGTGCTCGGGATAGCCCTCGATCGCGGTCGAGCCCGCGAGGTGGCAGAGGACGAAGGCGTGCGGCGCGCTGCCGTGCATGAGGCCGAGGGTCACCCCCGAGTACGCCGGATGCAGCAGGGCGCCCTGGCCTTCGACCCAAAGCAGGTCGCCGTGCTCGGCGCCCTCGACCACGAGTCGCTCGGACGCGCCCCCGATGAAGTCGGAGACGACGGCGTCGACGGCGATCCCCCAGCCCGCGATCGCGATCCCGGTCTGTCCAGTCGGGACGAAGACGGAGCGCAGGCCTCGCCTTCGGGCCTCGCGATCGAGCTCGAGCGACACCGTCATCTTCCCGATCGCACAGTCGGAGCCGACCGTCAGCACGATCCGCGCATCCAGCTCGAGGTTCTCGCCGGTAGGCACGTTGAGACCGCTGGGCGGCTTGCGCAGGTCACGAAGGTCGACGTCGTGCCGCCGCGCAAGCTCCACGAGCTCCGGCTCGTCCGTCAGGAACTCGTGCAGGCCGTTCTCGACGTCAAGACCGTTCGCGACGCAGGAGCGAATGAGCTCGCGCCAGGCCGGCGGGAAGCGCCCACCCTGGGTGGCTACCCCGACGAGCGCCGTCGTGGGATCGAGGGCGAGGGCGTCGTCGACCGTGCCGACGACCGGGACCTCTTCCCGGGTCTCCCCCGCCCTGGTTGAATCGAGGATCGCCACTGTCGGGTGCGGCGAGTAGCGGAGCACGCCGCGGGCGGTCTTCCCGTAATGCGGGTCGCCCGACTGGCCCTCAGCGAGGATGAGATAGCGCTTTTCGGGCCGAGACACCGAGTCCGGGCTGGTCAGGTGGAAGCTGGACGCCGTCTAGGAGCTCGACGCCCGGCCACGGGTCTTCGAGCAGCAGCAGGTTGCCGTCGAGGTCGATGAAGTCGCACAGGCTCGCGATCTGGGCGCCAGCCGAGATTCCGAGTCCCGCCTCGGTCATGCAGCCGAGCATCACCCCGAGGCCCAACGCGCGGGCGGCGTTCACCATCCGGATCGCTTCGCGAATGCCGCCGGACTTGGAGAGCTTGATGTTGATCCCGTGCGCCCGCTCGGCACAGGCCGCGACGTCCTCGAGCGTGTGGCAGTCCTCGTCGACGAAGATCGGGATCGGAGACACCGCCTTGACCTGTTCGCCCCCTGGATCGCCTTCGGGCAGCGGTTGCTCGCAGTACTCGACCCCGAGCCCGGCCAGGTGCGGCAGCGCGTCAAGCGTCTCGTCGACGGTCCAATACTCGTTCACGTCGACCTGCAGCGGCAGATCGGTGACCGCGCGGACGGCGCGCACGCGCTCGACGTCCAGCCCGTCGCCGGCGCCGAGTTTGAGCTTCAGCCGCCGGAACCGCGGCGCGGCCTTCTCGGCCCGCCGGGCCATGTCGTCCGGGTCGCCGAGCCAGACCGTCCAGCACGTCGGTGGTCCTTCGCGGCGAAGGCCGAGCAGCCGCCAGACGGGCAGGCCCGTCAGCTTGCCGCACAGGTCGTAGAGAGCGTTGTCGAGGGCCGCTCGGGCTGCCTGCGTGTGCGGCAGCTCGGGCAGGCGTCCGAGGATCACGTCGAGCGCGAACGGGTCGTCGCCAAGCGCGTCGCGACAGCTCTGGAGGAACTCGACGGCGCTCGCTCCGTCCTCGTCATAGCGCTCGCTCGGCGCTCCCTCGCCGTAGCCGGTGTGCCCGGCGTGATGGAGCTCGACGATCACCGACTCGCTCTCGTCGGAGGACTCGCGTGAGATGACAAACGTCTCGGCGAGCGGGTAGGTCTCGGTTCGGGCCTCGAGCTCCACGGCGGGTAGCGTAGTCGCGCGTTTCCGTGAAACCGCTGGCCACGTACCTACGGAGTCTGGACCCGCTGCTGCCTCGGCAGGTCTGGCTCGTCCAAGCGGGCGGCGTCGTGAACTCGCTCGGCAACGGGATCGTTTTCCCGTTCATCGTCATTTACCTCCACAACGTCCGCGGGATCTCGTTCGCGGAGGCCGGGTTGGCGCTTTCCGCCGGCGCCGTCGCCGCGCTGGCGGCAGGCTTCGGGGCGGGAACGATCGTCGACCGCTTCGGCGGGCGGAACACGCTCCTGCTCGGACTGCTGCTGCAGGCCGCGTCGTTCGCTCTCTTCCCGATGATTCGCGAGGCCTGGCACGCGGTCGCGCTGCTCGCGTTAGAGGGGGCGGGCACCGCCTGCTTCTGGCCCGGCCAGTCGACGCTCCTCTCGCACCTGACTCCGCCCGAGCGCACCCACTCGGCCTTCGCGTTGCAGCGGATCAGCATGAACCTCGGGCTCGGCCTCGGCGGCGTCATCGGCGGGCTGATCGCGAGCACGAGCCATCCGGAGAGCTTCACGACTCTGTTCCTGGTCGACGCGGCGACCTTCCTCGCCTTCGTCGGCATCCTCGCCACCATTCACGAGCCCCGCGTGCAGGAGCCGCGGGATGCCGACGGGAGCGCGCTCGGCTATCGCGCCGTCCTCCGCGACCGGAACTTCGTCTGGCTGCTGGGCCTCAACGTCCTCTTCGTCGCGGTGGGCTACGAGGTCTTCGCGCTGCTGCCGCCATTCGCCAAGAACTACGCCGGCGTCAGCGAGCGCTGGGTCGGGACGATGTGGCTCGCGAACACGATCCTGATCGTGCTGATCCAGCTGCCGGTCTCGAAGGCCCTCGAGGGCCGTAGGCGAATGCGCGCGCTGGCGCTGATGAGTCTCCTCTTCGGGGCAGCGGCCATGATCGTGCTCGGCGGCGGCATTTGGCTAACCGGCACGGCAGCGGCGTTGGTCTTCGTGTGCGCGACGCTCGTGTTCGGAGTCGGCGAAACGCTGCAGGGACCGACGCAGGCACCTCTCGTCGCCGACCTCGCGCCGGACCACCTGCGCGGACGCTACTTCGCCCTCGGCTCGATGTCGTGGAGCGCGGGCAGCATCCTCGGCCCCGCGATCGGTGGGCCGCTGCTCGGCTGGCACCCGCTCGCGGTCTGGCCCTTCGCGGCGGCGATCAGCGTCCTGGCCGCGATCGGCTGCCTCGCTCTCGAGCGGCGGCTGCCCGAGCGGGTCCGCCGCTCGCCCCTCGGTGAGCCGCTGGTCGAGAGCGAGCCGCTGCCGAAACCGGCACCGGCCTAGGGTCCCTCGAAAAAACGGGCCGCTAGACTTGCTCGCTCCGCGCCTGTAGCTCAGGGGATAGAGCGCGCGCCTCCGGAGCGCGAGGTCGCAGGTTCGATTCCTGCCAGGCGCATAAGGACTCGCTCGGCTAAGGGATCCGCATGGTTGAGCGGGTTAGGCATGCCAGGGATTCCGCCAATGGGCGTGCGGTGCCTACCTGGGTTTCAGGCCCTCCGGTCCCGCAGCCGACCTTGCGACTTCCCGCCCGTTGGCCAACGGCGTTGGAGAGTCGCGGTCTGCGTTTTTGGCCGGGACGGTTAGGGTGCGGGGACGGCGATTCGGTTCGCTGGCACGATCTGCGCCTGGAAGGCGAAAACGTCGCGGCTCTGGGGGTCGATGAGTGCCTT
>Ga0126382_10001161_pt1 | contig 10709 bp, 10 predicted proteins | sample PanSoiMetPlot_30_FD_92548 | JGI IMG/M metagenome (GOLD analysis project Ga0126382, IMG submission 92548) | Tropical forest soil microbial communities from Panama - MetaG Plot_30 | ecosystem: Environmental > Terrestrial > Soil > Tropical forest > Bulk soil | place: Panama | collected 2016-02-17 | reverse complement strand
TGCCTGTCGCTTGTATGCGACGAGGTTGCTCGGCGGACCTGACGGAGACTGGCGTTGCGTCGGCGTCGATCCTGAAGGCCTCGAATTGCAACAAGGCCAAACCGCACTGCGATTGCCGTTTCCGCAACGCGTCACTGGGCCCGGTCAGTTGCGAGCGATTCTGAAACAACTGGCTGATCAAGTCCGGGCAAGTTGACCGCGGGCACTGGCCCACATTTGGCGCAAACGCAAGCACGCCCATACTCACTAATTTTTCACAGATTCAGAGGGCGCTCAAGGACAGCCGGGGGTCGGGAAGGCTGGCTCAACATCTTCATCCGCAAGGGCTGGGAAGTTTACAATCCAAAGCTGTCGAGCGTGACCGCTCACGCCCAATGTGTGGAACAGAGAGCCGAATTTTCTGAAGGCAAACCCGTTCGACTTCCGCTTTGGGTAGGGAGCCGGCTTGTGGAATGCCGATCCGTCGCAGATGAAAGTGGACGCCGAAAGCCAGTGTCCGGTCGAGGCCATCACCAAGCAAATCGCGCCGCGCTTGACAACCACTGGGGAGGCCATCGTCGCTGCCATACGGCACTGGCGGACAAGGCATGTCCCAGCGTTCTTCTATTCTACAGTCAGGCCGGCGGATTTCGGCTTTAGCCTGGCGCAGGCGCGGCCCGACAAAATTAAGTCCAATGTGGCAGTCGAACCGGCGGTTACTGGTGACAATACGCAGACCGGCAAGCTGAAAAGCATTGTTTATGGCGAGTACATACGGCTCGACAGCGGTGGCCGATCGGCATTGATTACGCCGCAGCGGTAAAGGCCAGGGGAGGAATTGTAGGCGTAGTTAACCTGCCTGATGTCGGCAATAAAGGAAATTCCCACACCTGATAATGGACAAAAACAATGGCGAGATTGTTGACCTGATTGAAATGGCTCGCGGAAAGGGGGTTGGTCGAGTAAGGCGTGGATTCAATCCAATCAGCAGGTTTCAGCAGCATTATTGATGCAGCGCAATGTAACCCGTAAACCTGCATCGCCTTTTTTCTTGGCATTCGAGGGCGGCCTGACTATGGTCGCGCGCCTTTAAGCAAGAGGCTATACTAACCGCTAAACGAGCCGCGGCGGGGATCCAAATGTCCCCACAAGTTTTTTGGCAATAAGCGGCCTGTTGGGAGGAATTCGAGTGCGAGAGCGTGGTGTGCGGAACGGCGCCTATGGTGCCGAGAAATTCGGTTTCAAGAATCTGGCCGAGGTGCGCTGGAATCTGCCCGAGTCGGCACTCTATGAGTACGCCATTTCGGCGGGCGAGGCCTCGCTAGTCGTGGGCGGTGCACTGTGCGCCGGGACCGGTCACCACACCGGCCGGAGTCCGAAAGACAAGCACACCGTCGTCGACGATCTCACGCGGGATTCGGTTTGGTGGGATGGCAATCGCAAAATGTCGAAGGAAAACTTCGACATTATGCTTGCCGACTTCATCGAGCATGCCCAAGGCAAGAAGCTTTTTGCGCAGGACCTTTATGGCGGCGCCGACCCAGAATACCGACTCAAGACGCGCATATTCACCGAACTCGCCTGGCACTCCCTCTTCATCCGCCAGTTGCTAATCCGCCCCGAGCGCGTCGATCTCGCTACATTTGTTCCCGATCTCACTATTCTCGATTTCCCGTCATTCAAGCCGGACGCCAAGCGGCACGGCGGCCGCGAGGCCTCGGACACGATGGTCGCCATCGATCTCACGCGCAAGATCGTGCTCATCTGCGGCTCGTCGTACGCCGGCGAGATGAAGAAGTCGGTGTTCACGACACTCAATTTCTATTTGCCGGCTCAAAAAGTCGTGCCAATGCACTGCTCCGCCAATGTCAGTCATGAGGGCGAGAGCGCGCTGTTCTTTGGTCTATCCGGAACGGGCAAGACCACGCTTTCGGCTGACCCGGAGCGTATCCTGATCGGCGACGACGAGACCGGCTGGGGTCCAGACGGCATCTTCAATTTTGAAGGTGGCTGCTACGCCAAGACCATCAAGCTCTCACAGGAAGCGGAGCCGATGATCTGGAATGCCACCAACCGCTTTGGCGCAGTTCTCGAGAATGTGGCGTTCGATCCCATTACGCGCGTGCCCGATTACGACGACGGATCCAAAACCGAAAACACGCGTTCGGCCTATCCACTCGACTTCATTCCGAATGCATCGCGCAGCGGCCGCGCGGGGCACCCGAAAAACATCATCTTCCTGACCGCCGACGCGTTTGGAGTAATGCCGCCGATTGCAAAGCTGACGCCGACGCAGGCGATGTATCACTTCCTCTCCGGCTATACGGCAAAAGTCGCCGGTACGGAGAAAGGGCTAGTAGGCGTCCAGCCGGAGTTCTCGACCTGCTTCGGCGCACCGTTCCTGCCGCGGCATCCCTCGGTCTATGCCAACTTGCTGCGCGACTACATTAACAAGCACAAGGTCGACGTCTGGCTGGTCAATTCAGGATGGACCGGCGGGAAATACGGCATCGGCCGCCGCATGCCGATCAAGGCAACGCGCACGCTGCTCGCCGCAGCGCTCGATGGTTCGCTCAAGAACGCGGATTTCCGTACCGATCCGTATTTCGGCTTCTCAGTGCCCACCTCTGTGCCAGGCGTCCAACCGCATCTGCTCAATCCCTTCAAGACCTGGAAAGACAAAGCCGAGTTCGACAGGACCGCCCGCGATCTGGTCGGAATGTTTCAGAAGAATTTTGCCAAGTTCGAGCGGCACGTTACCCCGGACATCAAGGCGGCCGCGCCGGAAGTGCGAATCGCCGCCGAGTGATTCCGTCTACAGACCTTAGATTCCGGACCAATGCCGGACTATGCGCGAATAAATCTCAGTTGCCTGTTCGATACGCGACACTAAGCAGAATTCATCCGTCTGATGGGCCAGGGCAAGTTCGCCTGGCCCAATGATCACAGTTGGCGGTGATCCGATCGCCGGGGCTAAAACTGAGGCGTCGGTAAAATATGGCGCCGCTGCAATCTCATTGCCGAAACCAGCAACATCGCTTGCTATCCGAAACACCTCGCCGATCCATGGATTATCCGGGCTGGTCCAGACGCTTTCCGCGTCGAGAAGCGTGCTTAGTGTAACTTCATCTCCAAGGTAGCTCTTTAAATGATCACGGATTTTCACGTGGCTCTGTCCGGGGATTGTGCGGATGTCGATGCCAATAACGGCACGGTCCGGTACTGAATTAATGTTGAGCCCTCCCTGGATCGTGCCGACATTGAGCGTCGGGCTGCCCAGAATGTCGTGCCGCGCGAAACTGAAATCGAAATCCTGCAAGGCTGTGACGGCACGAGCCGCCTTGTGAACCGCATTGATGCCTTTCTCCGGCATCGAGCCGTGTGCGGTGACACCCGTTGTCACGGCTTCGAGCCATAGCGCTCCCTTGTGACCCACCAGCGCTTGGTTGCCAGTCATCTCCGCTACAACAAGTGCACCGATCTGGGGAAGAGGTGTCGCGGCGCGGGCCAAGGCCGCGGCCCCGGTGCAACCTGTTTCCTCGCCTGCAGTGATAAGCAGGACTACTCCGGGGGTTCCCGCCAGTTTGTCAGCCAGTGCGATGCACGCCGCAACGAACGCGGCTACGCCACTTTTCATGTCGGATGAGCCGCGCCCATAGAGTTTGCCGTCAACAATCTCAGCAGCCAGCGGATCGGCGGACCAAGGTTGCGTACCGAGCGGAACGGTATCGAGATGTCCGGTAAACCCAATCGGCAATTTTCCAGTCGCGCTACCGATGCGTGCGACCAGTTGGGCCCGCCCATCCCCAAAAGGAACGAGTTCAACCGCGAACCCTGCACCCTCGAGTAAGGATGCGAGCCTCTCGGCGCAAGCACGCTCGGCGCCGGGAGGGTTGATCGTCTTGAAGCGGACGAGGTCCTGCGTCAGTTCGACTGAAGACTGCATGATTTATCCGAAGTAGGCATCCCGCACATCTTGGCGGGATGCAAGTTCTGCGGGTGCGCCACTTGCCGACACCCGACCTTTCGATAGCACAAAACCGTAGTGGGAAATCGCAAGCGTCTGGTGCATGTTCTGCTCGACCAGAAGCACAGTAATACCGTGCTCATTGATGCTGCGGATGATATTGAAATTTTCCTTCACCAGGCGCGGTGACAGGCCAAGCGAAGGCTCATCGATCAGAAGAAGCCTAGGCGCGCACATCAGGCCACGGCCAATCGACACCATCGCTTGTTCTCCACCGGACATGGTCCCGGCAAGCTGCATTCGCCGCTCGCTGAGCCGCGGGAAAATGTGCAGGATTTCGGCAAGGCGCGCCGAACTCGCCTTGTCCGAGCGCTCCTGATAGGCGCCGACTCGCAAGTTCTCCTCGACCGTAAGCTTTGGAAACACTTTGCGCCCCTCAGGAATGCAAGCAATGCCGGCACCGATGATCTTGTGTGTCGGCAGGTGCGTAATGTCGGAGCCATCGAAGACGATGCGACCGGCACGCGGAGGCGTCAACCCAAGTACCGAACGCACCAGAGTTGTCTTGCCTGAGCCGTTAGAACCCAGCAGGCAGGTGATGCTGCCAGCCTCCACCTTGAGCGAGACGCCTTGCAGAACGTCGGCCTTGTCATAGGCCGTGTAAACGCCTTCGATTTCGAGCGTGCCGCTCATCATGCCGCTCCGAGATAGGCTTCCTGCACCTGTGCGTCGGCGGCGACCGTGCGGTAGGGACCTTCGGCAATCTTGCGACCAAAATTAAGCACGACGCAGCGGTTGGTGATGCGCTCGATCACGCCCATCTCATGCTCGACAATGATGATGGTGAGGTTCTGGTTGCGCGTGCGAACAAGCAGGATGTCGTTCATCAGTTCCGCCGTCTCTTCATGCGTCATGCCGGCCGAAGGTTCGTCGAGGAGCAACAGTTTGGGCGAACTGATCAAAGCGCGGCAGATCTCGATGCGACGGCGATCGATCATAGGCAGGCCGGCGACCGGCTCGAACAGGTGATCGGCCAACGCAGGCTCGAACACCTCGACGAGGGCGCGCGCGGCCGCATAGCTCTCCTCGAACTGACGCTTGAAGCCGCCGCGCTTGACCAGGTTGAACCAAAGGCTCTGATTGAGACGCTTGTGATTGCCAATCATGATATTATCGAAGATCGAAAGTGGCAGGGAGAGGCGCGAGCGCTGGAAGGTGCGCGATATGCCGGTCTGATAGACCGCCCGCCCGCTCGCATTGGTGACGTCGACCCCGTCGAAGATGACCTGCCCGGCATCGGCGCTATAGATGCCGGTGATGACGTTGAAAAACGTGGTCTTGCCAGAGCCGTTCGGGCCAATTAGGCCGAGAATTTCGTTCGGAGCGACGGCTAGATCAAGCCCATCAAGCGCAAGCACGCCACCGAAATGCTTGGAGAGGCCACGAGCCTCCAGCAACGCACTCATGGTCGCCATCCCGGGAAATAGTGGCGCACCGGCCGTGGCAACAATCCCTCCGGCCGGAACAACAACACCGCGATCACCATCAGCGCATAGAGCAGGAAGCGGTATTCCTGAATGGTCTGTAATTTCTCAGGCACGACCACGACAATGATGGTCGCTACCACCAGACCCCATGGATTGCCGATGCCACCGAGTAGCAGGATCGAAACAAGAATCAGTGAATCGGCGAAGGTGTAGTTATTGGGCGCAACGAATCCGCCGACCATGCCGAAGAGGGCGCCAGCGATGCCGATGAGGAAGTTGCCGATCAGAAAAGCCGTGATCTTCCAGCGCACGATATCGAGGCCGAAGCAGTTCGCAGCCGTCTCATCGAGCCGTAAAGCATCGAGGTTGAGTCCGATCCAGGAGCGCTCCAGCCGCTGCACTAAAACGAAAGCGCCAATGAGCAGTAACAGGCTGACCGCGAAATAGTTCGTGTAAAAGGACAAGGAAACGCTGCCAATTTTGATATTTTCGTTGAACGACCAGCCGAGAATGCTCATGCCTTTGACTTGCATACCTTGCGGCCCACCGAGCACGTCGTTGACCTCAAGAAAGGTCTTGAAGAGGAGCGCAAATGCAATGGTCACCACGGCGGCATAGTGTCCGCGTGTGCGCAACACCGGCAGCAATAAGATTGAACCGCCCAGCGCCGCCAGCAAGCCGCCAATCAGCAGCACGAGGAGATGCGGCAGTGCCGTCTGCGTGTTGAGAACGGCCGAAGTATAGGCGCCGATACCGAAGAACGATGCGCCGGCGAAATTGAGGACGCCGGCGTAGCCAAACTGAACATTAAGCCCGAGCGTCGCTACCGAATAAAGAAGCACGGTAATCACCAGCAGCAGCACGAAATGGTTGTCGTGGAAAAATGCTGCCACAGCGAGTGCGGCGATGATCGCACAAGCTCTCAGCGCGTCCTCATGATCGGCAAAGGAGGCACTAATACTATCAAACATCCCGAACCAGGCGGCAGCCACGACGACAGCGATGCCAGCCAGGAGCAACGCGATGATCAAGATCTGCTTCTCGACCGTTAGCAGCGCGATCAAGTAGGCCGTCCCAATCGCAAGCGCGATCACCCCCGGCCACGCCGACACGCGAGCTTTCTGGACCATCGTTCTAGACCCGCTCACTAATCTTTTCCTGGATCAGGCCCGTCGGACGCCAGGCCATGATGGCAATGACAACGGCGAAGGCGAAAACATCTTTGTAGGCGCTGGAGAAGGGCAGCAGCACCGTGGCGACAGTTTGCAGGCCTGCGAACAGGAAGCCACCCAGAATGGCCCCATAAATACTGCCAAGGCCACCGATGATGGCCGCGGAAAAGCCAATCACGCCAAGATAAAGGCCGATCCCGAAATTGATCTCATTGTAGTAGAGGCCGTTCATTACACCGGCGAAAGCCGCTAGGCCCGAGCCGATAGCGAAAGTGATCAGAACGATGGCAGTAAAATTGATCCCCATAGCGCGCGCAGTTTCCTCGTCCTGCGCGACCGCGCGGATAGCAAGGCCGAGCTTTGTACGATTGAGCAAATATTGAATGCCCACGATTACCAGCACACCGGCTGTAAGCATCAGCACGTTGTCGACCCGCAGGTTGAACTCACCGAGCTCGAGCGAAGCGCGGGGCAGCAACGACGGAAACGGTTTCGGATTGGCACCCTGTGGATAGAACAGCCGCACGCTTTCGCGCAGCACCGTGCCAAGCATCAGCGTGATCAACAACGTGTTGAGCGCCGGTGCAGAGCGCAGCGGCATGACCAGATAACGGGCAATCAGCATGCCGAGCAACGCCATCATGAGCGTCGCCAGCGCTAGCATGACGGCAAGATCGAACCACTGGGATTTGAACCCGAATGAGCTTAAGCCGGTGAAGGCCGCAAGCGCGGTGAAGGCGCCGACCGTAAGCACATCGCCATGCGAGAATTTGATGACATCGAGCACGCCGAAGAACAACGTAAAGCCGACCGCCACCAGCGCATACATCATGCCGAGCATTAGCCCGTTCATGACATATTGAGCGAACAAGCCAGCGTCCATATCAGAAATCTTGGCAGCGTTTAAAAAACGGAACCGCGCGTAACGCGGTGAGGCTTGCGTGAGGTTATTTCTGGCCTTGCAGTTTTCGCTTGCCGCTGGCGTATTCGCTATCGTCCCATTCCACGAAGTTGCCGTCCTGGATCACGTACTTCGTGATGATAGGAACGGTGTTCTGGCCATGATCGTCGAACGTGATCTTCCCCACGATTGAATCGCGGTCCTTCACATTGCTGAGCGCTTCAATCACCTTCTTGCGGTCAGGGCCCACCGTCTCGATCGTATCCAGGATCATGTCCATGGCCACGTAGGCGAAGGCACCATAGGCTTCAGGCGCATTGTCGTACTTTTGCTGGTTATATTTTTCCATGAAGAATTTGCCGCCCGGCAGTTTCTCGGCCGGTGCACCTTCACGAAAGGCCAATGTGCCTTCCGCTAGCGGTCCGAGCCCCTGAATATAAGCGTCGGAGACGATTCCTGAGGTGCCGTCGAACACCGCCTTGATTCCCAGCTTATCCATCTGTGAGCGAATGCGGACTCCAATTGGCGTCAGTCCGCCGAAGTAGATCACCTCAGGATTAAGTGCCTTAATCTTGGTGAGTTCAGCGGTGAAGTCCTGCTGGTCGGCCGTAACTCCGAAGGTGCCAACGATATTGGCCTTGCCGATCTTGGCCAACGCCTTACTGAAGTATTCGTTGTGACCTTTGCCATAGTCGGTGGTGTCGTGGATCACCGCAATGGTCTTGTAGCCGAACTTGGAGATCAACTCGGCATTGGCTTCATTCTGGTTAATCATGGTGCCGTTGACCCGGTGCACTTCTTCATACTTGTTGCGATACGTAATGTCGGGCAGCACCGCTCCCCAGACGATCACCGGAAAACCGAACTTGTGATAGGTATCGACAGCCGCGATCGCCGCGGCCGAGCAGTAATGCGTTGCGCCGCCGATGATGTCCTTGTCGGCAGCCATTTTGGTCGCGACCTGCACCGCCACATTCGGCTTGCACTCGTCATCAAGCACAACGAGTTCATATTCGTATTTTGCCTTCGGATCGGTATTGCGCAGCCGAACGGCGAGGTCAGCCGAATTACGACCACCAAGACCGTTAGCGGAGACGCCGCCGGTGAGTGGACCAATGAAGCCGACTTTGACTTTGTCCTTGGCTTCGGCGGTGACTGCGGCGACAGCAAATATGAGTGCCGCGATAACAACGGCTGTAGGCTGGCCATTTTTCGTCATGCGTCCTCCCAGATCGTCGTCATCTCGAGACTATTTGGAGTACGGGGGCATAGTTGCGCGGTAGAGGACTAACGGCAAGCCCGTAATTTGTCGTGACAAAGTCTGCTATGTCGGTTTAGGCCGCTACTTTCGCGGCCATACTCGCGCACACAAAAAGGGCGGCTCGAAGCCGCCCTTTTCATTTTCGCAATCACCGCGATCAGTTGCTCGACTGTCCTGTCGTTTCCGCAAGCGACCGGCCGATGCGATTAAATCGTGCTTTTTGCTCGCTCGTAAGTGAAGCGTAAAAGCCCTCCAGAGCCGGCCTTACGGTCTTGGCGGCGTTGACCATTGCCCGGAGACGCTTTTCCATCGCATCCAGCCGCCCGGGCGGCGTCATCGGCGTTTCGTCCGGGCAGGCGGCTTGCAAGATGGAGACTGCATTGTTGGTCGCATCCTGCAGCTTGCTCAACTTGGCCACCTGCCCACCAGTCGGGTTAACTGCGTCCTCAATCTTCTCGCTCGGCAGGTTGACAAGGCCTGGCTTTGGCTGTCTGCAGGTTTCGGCGGTGCGCGAAGCCACGCTTGCCTGGGCATTGGTAGCCGTGTCCCTCGGTCCGAGCTGGTTGAAGCGCTCCTTTTGCTCGTCGCTGAGCGAATTGTAGAATTTCTCAAGCGCCGGGCGTACCGTCTGCACCGCCTGCAGCGTTGCATCAAGTCTTGCAGTCATCGCATCCAGACGTCCCGAAGGCGTGAGCGGGAAGGCATTTTCCAGCGGGCACGACGCTTTGAACACTGCAGCGGCGTCCTGACTTGCCTTGCGTACGTCGCCGAGAAGTTGCTTCTGATTGGCATCGAGGCCGACCTTGCGTTCGATGTCGGCGAATGGCCACGCGGTAATTCCGCTACCAGGCTGTCTGCACACCTCCTCCACGGCCGCATAGCTGGCGCGCGGCGCTCCGGCATAGCGCGAGCGAGCTGTGGAGGGCACACGCCCTGGCGGTGCATAGGCGTAATCCACTGGCGGACCCGCCTCGCCCCAGAACAGCCCGTCGAAGAAGTCGTCATATGCATAGGCCCAGTACCCATCTTCGTAGCCATATGGCCAGAACGCGTAGTCAAAGATGTCGGAATAAGCGTACGGCCAGAAGACCGGTCCGAACCAGGCTACAAAGCGTGCTCGGTGATGATGCCTCCACGCGTCGCGCGCGGCTAAGTTCGTCCAACGACTACGTGCGTTTATCCCTGCGTCCCGTTCGGCGAAGCGCGCGGCGAACCGGCCCTGGCGCGCTGCATCCTGCGTCACGCGTGGGGTCCCATTCAGCCGGTTTGCACGCACAGTCCGCGCGTTCGACTGCCCCTGCAGTGCATTTGGTTGAGCCAGTTGCTGTCGGTTGAGCACCCGTTGCTGGCGTGTGTTGCGAATTTCTTCAAGACGCTGCGCGCGCTGGGATACGGGCAGATGGCGCAATTCACGGTCCTCTTGCCGACGCAAGGCCCGCTCAGCAAGCAGTTGTTGGCGTGTGTTGAGCTGAAGCTGCCGCTGCGTCTGACGATTTTTCTGGGCCTGAAGATTGGGACGCGCCTCTGCTGTCGAGCGGACAGGCTCCTGACGCAACGCACGCTGCTGCCGCAATAAGCGCTCCTGCTGGAACTGTTGCCGCTGAACCGCGCGGTTAACCGCCTGCGATTGATGATGCTGGATTGCCGTTCGTTGTGACGAAACGTGCGGCGAGCCCGTGCGTTGGGCAGCCGTGTGCGGTGCTATCTTGCGCGGCGCTGCCATATGCGGTGCTGCCATCCGTGGCGTTGCCATGTGCGGCGCGGCCAAGCGTGGCGCTGCCGGTGCTGCCGTGCGGGGCGCTGGCGCGAAATGCGGAGCCGGCCGGGCGGGGGCTGCAGCAGGCTTTCCGCCTCCGTGCTGATGTTGTTGTGCCGTAGCTGCTACCGGCATACCCGCGGCAAGCGCCGCTGCAAGCAGCAACGCACTAGTTTGTTTTGTCAT
>Ga0126382_10001160_pt1 | contig 10710 bp, 10 predicted proteins | sample PanSoiMetPlot_30_FD_92548 | JGI IMG/M metagenome (GOLD analysis project Ga0126382, IMG submission 92548) | Tropical forest soil microbial communities from Panama - MetaG Plot_30 | ecosystem: Environmental > Terrestrial > Soil > Tropical forest > Bulk soil | place: Panama | collected 2016-02-17 | reverse complement strand
CCGGTGACAGTTCCAAACATCACTGCCAATATCTCTGGAGCAATCATCACTCAGAGACTGGCGTCGAATACCATCAGAACTAGACCTGTGATGAGTGTCACTGCAGCATCTGGTGGAGAGAATCTCCAGTCAGGAGATGTCTATCTGACGATCCTGGAGATGCCTGGCGACCAGCAGGGAGTTGTATATGTCGGCTCAGATAGTGATCCGCCTTTCTCAGGAAAGGGATTGATACTTGTTCCAGGAGGATCCTTGCAACTCGATACAGACAACTTCAACAACATCAGGGTCTTTGCGACTGTTTCTGGATCCAAAGTCTCGTATCTTGGATATCAGTATGCAGGATTTTCTGGCGCTCCACTGACGACGATTGTCCAGGGTCCCATAAACATCAGCGGGCAAACTGTGTATTTAACATCCGGCAAGAACGACGTGCAAATATCAGGCCAGACGGTCCAGACGAATATATCAGGGAACACCGTCATTGCGCTAATAAGTGGCCAGACTGTGGTCGCCAATGTTGTCACAAACATCTCGGGCCAAACCGTTTTCTTGGCATCCGGAAGGAACCCAGTCCAGATTTCGGGACAAACTGTGATTGCAGAGGTAAGTGGAGACGCAGTCATGATTTCGGGCCAGGTTGTCCAGATAAGTGGCCAAGCGGTCAAGATTTCAGGGGAGACAATCACTGTCGCCAATCCGTCCGTGAGCGGCAACGTCGTCAACATCTCGGGCCAAACGGTCCTGGCAGATGTCTATGGTTCAGGTCATACCCAGATTGCGTTCATCAGCCCAGGACCTTCGACAGAGCTCAGGAATTTCTTGGGTGTTGCACAGGCTCCGATGTTCACATTCAAAGTCTTTGATACTTTGAGTATCACAGCTGCATCTGGTGGAACTGCATTGAGCTCTGGAAGATCACATACTGTGAGTATCAAGAACATTGGACAGAGTGGAACTGTGATGTATGTTGGAATGTCAGGTGACTTCCCATGGGCTACCACTGATACATCAGGCCATGGATGGATGTTGAGAGAGGATGATACAGTCACTATACCCATCGATAATCCTGCCTGGGTCAGGGTTGTCTCGAGAACTTCTGGACAGAGAGTATCATACGCATTCTCGAACTACTGATGCCTGATGGTTCTCTCGTTCAAAGCAGGAATCTTCTCGGCAAGGTCAACCACCGGCACTCAGAGTGTGACAGGTGTTGGCTTCCAGCCAAAAGCCCTGATACTGCATACTACTGCAGGTATCCTCGATACCTTCGAGGCTGATACTGCATGGTACACCGGATTTGCTTCATCGAGCACACTGGCAGATCAGAAAAGTCTTGCAATCCTGGGTTTTGATGCTCAAGATCCATCTGATGCTGACTCTGGATGGGATAATGCGGCGATCTTTAATCATCCCGATGTCACTGTCCCTGCATTCATTATGGTCGCCGAGCTCCAGTCTTTTGATTCTGATGGCTTCACGCTGGACTGGACGATCACAGAGTTCTCTGCTTTTGAGATCGGCTACATTGCCATCGGTGGTGCAGATGTGACAAATGCAGATGTGGGCCAGTTTAATGCCCCTGCGGTCACTGGGAACAACGCAGTCACAGGAGTTGGCTTCCAGCCGGATCTCATCTTTTTGATGGGAACAAACCATACGGCAGATAACAACCAGCTCGATACTCAGGGCAACTGGTCTTTTGGGGTTGCCAAATCGACAACTCAGAGAGCACTTTGTGCAGGGATGATGGAGAATGGTGTTGGGACAATGGATACTGCCAGATACCAGAGAACTGACAAATGTCTGGCAATGTTTTCCAACACAGACAGTACGGTGCTCACCCATGAGGCAGACCTGGTCTCTATGGACTCGGATGGCTTCACGCTGAATTATACGACTGCATCATCCTCAAACAAGAGGGTTGCATATCTGGCACTGAAGGGAGGCAACTACGCTGTCGGCAGCTTTACGTCACCGACCGCCGGAACTGCTCCGGTGGCTCAGAGCGTTACTGGAGTGGGATTCCAGCCAGATGGGGTGATGTTCATGACAAATGGTGCGACAGCATCCAGCTCAATTCAGACTCACATGAGAAACTCCCTTGGGGCTGCCAACTCTTCGTCAAGCGAATGGGAGGAGTGGTGCGGTGATGAGGATGCAGCGACTGCACAGATAACAGCAACAATGGCCGATACTGATGCGGTGATACGTGTAAGCGATGAAGCGGCTGCTGTGGGAAGTTCAACGACTCAGGCGCTGGCTGATTTTACGTCCCTCGACGCCGATGGCTTTTCTGTGAGTTGGAGCGTCAGAGATTCAGGCAATGCTTATGAAGTCATTTATGTCGCCTTTGGTGATACTCCTGCCGCTCCTGCTGCGGCAGCTGGAGGGGAGGTTTCAAGGACGGCAACGGATATGCTTATGACCGGTCTTGCAGAGATAATGACCTCCCGCCGCAAGCGAGGCGTGGATACAAGGATGGGCATGTAGTGCAGATTTTTATCCTAGAGTCTTCTAGAGAAATCATCGAGCATGCCGAACCCTGGCACAGGACCCGCCATATTTGTCGTTGATAGGAACTCTGGCTATACTGCAGCTGTCAACTCATCTGGCAGACTGCTTGTTGATGCTGGTTCTCTCCAAGTAAGTGCAAACGTCAGCGGCAATGTTCTGTATCTTGCCAGTGGCCAGAACAATGCTCAAATTTCAGGGCAGACCGTCATTGCGCTCATAAGCGGCCAAACGGTCGTCGCCAATGTTACGACCAACATCAGCGGCCAAACGGTCTATTTGGTCTCAGGTCAAAATAATGTGCAAGTAAGTGGCCAAACGGTCCGTGCTCTGACTTCCGGTGACGTGGCGCAGGTCTCGGGCCAAGTCGTGTATTTGGTCTCAGGTCAGAACAATGCACAGATTTCGGGCCAGACGATCATAGCAAAGATTTCAGGGGAGACGGTGACGATCCAGGGAGGAGTCTCGGTCTCTGGAAATGTCGTGTATCTTGTTAGTGGTCAGAACAGTGTCCAGATAAGCGGCCAGACCGTCCAGATCGCAGGAGGAGTCAACGTCTCAGGGGCTGCCGTCAATATCAGTGGCAATGTCGTCTATCTGAGAAGTGGTCAGAACGATGTGCAGATAAGCGGCCAGTCAATCACGCTAGTCTCTGGCTTGAACGAAGTCCAGCTCAGAACCGCAGGTGGTCTGATTGCTGGAGGCACAATGGGCTCTGATGGTATCCCACCAGGCAATGTTGCTCTCATGATCAGATCCCACAACTATGGATACGAGTCAACCATTGATGCATGGGAGAGGGTTAGAGTCACAGAGTCCGGATCTGCAGGTTCAGCATCGGGCACTGACTTTAAACTAAAGGTCTACTTCAGTGGGGTGCCAATCCAGATCCAGGCCAGTGGTGGCTTTATCCTTGATGTTACACTTCCAGGTGATGCGGCAGGAAATACAACATGGTTTGGTATGAAGACAACCACTGCGCTACATGGATGGGACGCAGCCGCAGGAAGATGGAACCGACTCAGAACCACAGAATCGGGATCTCCCGCATCAGAGTCAGGCACAGACTTCAAACTCAAAGTCGCTGTGAGTGGGCAGCCAGTCAATGTCTCGGGCAACACCGTTGTCGCGTTAATTTCAGGCCAGACGGTCGTTGCCAATGTTGTGACAAACATCTCAGGCCAAACGGTCTACTTGACAAGTGGGCAAAATAATGTGCAGGTAAGTGGACAGAACGTCCAGATCACGGGCCAGGCAATTGTCATGACAACCAGTGGTGGTACTGCACTATCATCATTTGTAGGCAACGTCGGTGAGGGCTTTACATTTGCAACAAACAACATGCTTGGCAACCTGAGTGAGAACTATGGATTTGATGAAGCAGCAGGGAGATGGAACCGCCTCAGACTCACGGCATCTGGATCTGCTGCCAGTGCAAGTGGAACTCAGTTCAGACTTATCGTCGCTGTTTCAGGGGAGCCAGTCCAGGTATCAGGCCAATCAGTCAGACTTCCAAACGATGGAGTCAATAATGTCGTACAGATCTCTGGACAGACGGTGAATGCCAATGTCAGCGTTCAGACAAATGTCAGCGGCAATGTAGTCTATCTCACCTCTGGACAAAATAATGCCCAGATCAGCGGCCAGACCATCAGGGTCCAGGCTTTCGATCCTTCAGGGCAGACGTACAGAGATCTCATCGTAAACCAGAGCGGAGGGAACGTTCTCAGAGTCGATGCAGGGGCCATCAATGTGGCAAGCAACATCTCGGGCCAAGTTGTGTATTTGGTCTCAGGTAAGAACGATGTGCAGATGAGTGGCCAACAGGTCCGCTTGCAGGCATTCGACCCATCGGGCCAAACGTGGCGAGATCTCATCGTCAACCAGAGTGGCGGAAATGTTTTGCGTGCCGACGTTGGGGCAATCAACGTTGCATCGAACATCTCGGGCCAAGTCATCTACTTGGTATCCGGCCAAAACAATGTCCAGATGAGCGGCCAATCTGTCAGACTTCCAAATGATGGAGTGAACAACGTTGTCTCAATTTCAGGGCAGACCGTCGTTGCCAGTGTTACGACCAACATCAGTGGCCAAACCGTCTATTTGACCTCTGGCCAGAACTCGGTGCAGATAAGCGGCCAAACGGTCCAGATCGCTGGTGGTGTTTCTGTGAGCGGCAATGTCATCTATCTGGTGAGTGGTCAGAACAATGTGCAGATCAGCGGCCAAACTGTCACAGTCGCCAATCCAAGTGTGAGCGGCAATGTTGTGTATCTCATCAGTGGTCAGAACAATGTGCAGATAAGTGGACAGACTGTACATGCGGAGGTGAGTGGAGAATCCATCAGGATCTCGGGCCAGACGGTCTATCTCATCAGTGGTCAGAACAATGTTCAGACATCTGGACAAATGGCAGCCGTCTCAGGCCAGCCAATTGGTATCAGTGGCCAGGTAGTCCAGATCTCGGGCCAGATCGTCAACATTTCGGGCCAGGTTGCGCTGATCTCTGGCCAACCGGTTGATGTCTCGGGAGAAACCATCTATTTGACATCTGGAAAGAACAGTGTCCAGATCTCGGGAGAGAGAACCAGAATGGGTGCATTCGGCAGATTTACATCATATGATGTCCTCCTTGTGACAGCAGCCTCCGGTGGTACAGCCCTATCATCTGGGATATCAGACCTGGTGACGATCAAGAACAACAATCTCTCCGGTGGCTTCTGTGTGGTGGGATTCTCAGGTGATGTCCCATGGATCAGATCTGGTGAGACCAACACAATGAAGTCCGGTCGTGGAATTGAGTTGATCTGGGGAGAGTCGATCACGATCCCAATGAACAACCCAGCGAACATCAGAGTCGTCTTCCCCACCACATTCAGCGGATCAAAAGTCTCAGTAATGAGTATCGCATATTAGCAGGCAGAGAGAAATGGCGACCAGGCTCTTTTTACACGCGGCAACTGATTCAACGACAGGGCTGCCCACTGCAGAACAATCATCACTGACTGCGACCAATAATGCAGAGGGATCTCAGACGACTAACAGGGTGATGGATACAACTACTGGCGTCCTTGAGACATCTCTCAACGTCACTATAGCTGGCAGTGCAATCGAGAACAACTATTACACAAGGTTTGTGACGGCATCTCTGAACATGTCATCGCTGAGTGCAAATACCTGGACATATAATTTTGCGGCACGAGAGGATGATACGAGCAACCATTTTCCAACAAACGGCACTAATGGACCAATACGCATCAATTGCTATGTATGGCGTCCATCCAGTTCCACAAAGGTCGGGACCGTTCTGGACGGTAATTCCGCGTCGACAATAGATGAGGGTGGCGCCAATGATAAACTCGCCCATCATGTGACATTTACTGGAGCGGCTGTTGCGAGTATGACGGCCGGAGATGTCTTGATCTTTGAGATGTGGTGCATAACAGATTCAGCCGCCAGTGTTGGCCCAGAGTGCAGGATGTTTTTTGATGGTACGACAGTCAACACAACAGACAATGCAGCTGTGACAAACCATGCCTCATTTTTGGAGACTCCAGAGAACTTGTCATTTGGTGCGGCAGCCGCACCAGAGGATGCGAGAGGAGCCAGACCAGATGCGTGGATACCTCAGATCTGGCAGAAAAACAACATGGATGTGGGATTATCTGGCCTCATAGGTATTGTCAGAGCGACCATGCTCAGGCATATTTCAGAGCCAGTTGTTCATAATTTCTTGCATAGTCTTCCACTGAGAAGCGTCCTGAGGGATGGAGATTGTATGATCCAAAGTGCCAGATTGCTCCCTCGAAAGATCGGATCGTTGGTTCACAGATTATCGCATCCGTATATTCGCGCCAGAGCTCTGTCGTTGATGGACTATCAGAGATGATGAGAGGAGTTCCACACTGGACTGCTTCGGCATTTGCCAATCCAAAGCCCTCCACATATTTGGGATAGTGAAATGGACTGAGAACTGCTTTGGCGTGTCTCAATAGCTCACGCTTGAAGTAATGATGCTCATGAGTCAAGGGGATTGTGACAAATCTCACATTCTCAAGTCCTTTCTGAGCGACATATGATTTGAGGATGTTTTCATGGACTTGATGGACTCCCAGTGGTGCATGGGCTGAGAAGACAAAAGTCTCCCTGGTGAACCGTTCTGCCAGTTGTAGAACTATATCAGTTCCTTTGTCGTCGTCCATCCTGTGTGGGAAGAGCCAGTAGTCGCCTTCTGTCAACTCAAAGCCAGAGCCAAACCAGTCGGTGAAATAGTCTGCGGCATTGTCGCCTGGGCAATAGAAGGGAGGGATCCCGTAATAGATTGTGTCGGCGGCATATCCATGATCGGCAAAGATCTTTGTATTTTGCTTTGATGGCGTCACTAGATGCGCAAGTTGCGGTCCGACAGCAGGTGTGCCAAAAGAGAGATATCCATTGCGATAACAGCAATACTTCCTGTATGAGGTGAATCTGGCCAGTTGTTCGATGTTGTTGGCCAGTGCAGACATGTCAATGATAAAATCCATCTCCATCAGGCTTTTGTGTGTAAATTTTGGACGTTCCAGTGAGATCTCTTCAATTAAATCACGCGCAAGCAGACCACCTGTGAAACTTGTTGGATGAAGCGTCACGTTCTGGCCCTGAAAGCTGCCAGTTGGAGCAATGAAATGAACATCATGTCCGTTCTTGCCAAGTTGCTCGGCGAGGATTGCATGCTGCGGCTCTGAGCCATAATAGGACAAACAATCTGGCTGATCTGGGGTGCAGGCTCTGTACTGATTGTTGGAGATGATGCAGATCTTCATGCGACTTTTGCAGCTGGGGCCTCCCTATGAGGCTTTTCCTGCATCCATTGTTTGGCCCTCTCGATCATCCCGATCATCTTATCGGCAAATCCCACGGCAAACTCTGGATTGATATCATGGAGTCGGTCGAGATCTATGAGCATTCGTTCCAGTGCATCTTTGACATCGTCGCAACAAAAGCCACAGTACGCATCTTTCTCTTTCTGTTCATGCTCACAGTCGCATGGCATGTCCATCCTTGGACATCGACAGCCATAAATCTTGCCTCCCTGCAAGAGGATTGTGCTAGAACAATTTCTGATGACGACGACTACGTCTGCCGCCACAGAACTCACTGCAATCATCACAGTTATTGCCACACTCATCGGCACAATTGGCGCTTTCTTGGGAGTTCTATTGCCAAGAATCAAAGCCACTAGTACAGAAGCACAACGAGCAAAGGAGATTGCAGTCGAAGTCGGCAAGGCAGCTACGTTCGCAGCCAGAGGTATCATAGAAAACAAAGCGCAGATCCAGGAAGGACTTGAAGCTGGACTTGAACTCGGACCTGAAGATTTGAAGAAGTATGCAATCGCCAACAAGGACAGGATTGCCAAAGCCCGAAGAGAGCTCGAGATCAAGCAGAAACAGTTGGACAGACTCTTCCAGCTTGTTCCCCAGGAAGCAAACATCGACTCAGAGACAAATTTCCCGCGCTGAGTCCTCCCACAATCTTTTTTATCTACGAATCGTCTATGCATGAGTAATGGCTGAAAGTCAGATCAGAGATGCTATTGCCGTTTTCGCTGGTGCCACTATAGCCACGATCCTGATCCTGGGATCTGCTGGAGCACTCAAGCAGCGATACAGCGTCATCCAGGATTGGCAAGTACTGGGAGCAGAGTATGACGAGTATGACGACGCGAATGTGACCAACTACTACTTTGGAGATAGTGACGATCCAATTGCCTAAGTCTGAGAACAACAACGACTGGCTTGGAGGACTGCTCGCACTAGGTGCTGGAGCACTTGGAACTGCACTTTTCATGCTTTTCAATAACAACAAGAACCCACCAAATGTGGGCCCTTTTATGAACAATAACAACGATCTGCCGCCACCTCCTCCACCAAAGAAGGAAGGCGGCTGTGGGTGCTCAAACCTTTGATTTTGGTCTCCGTGGCCCAGTGATTTTGATGTGACAGCTTGGACAGATCTCGATGGTCGCAAACCAGACAAAAATGCGATAATATGCAAGATGATGCATATTCGTATTGCGAATGCTTCCAGAAGCAATTGTTCGCATGCACTTGGAACATGTGCCCTTCTTCGGATTCCATCCAAGCCAGATGGGTCGACCAAACCATTCTATTTTACGCTTGTTGACACCACGCGCAATATCGGTGGGCACCTTTTCAGGCGTATGCACAAAGTGATCATAGCACTTTCCGCAGAACCTGCCGATCTCTTGTCCCGCGACGTCTCGGTTCACATACCATCGTTGTTTGCCGGACGTGCGATCAATGGAATATGTCGTGCCGCACGCAAAGCATTTATGACTCACCGTAGTCTGACTGCTGAGTACTTGCATACTCTGGTCATAGTGCAAGGACCTAAAAAGCCTTCACTATCGGCCAAATGGAGTGAACGGTAAGCGATGGGAACTGTCGACAGCGTTCTCACCGCCGCACTGTTGGTCGGGACGGCCTACTTTATCTATACAGGCGATGCAAAAAAGTGGCTTGATCAGATCAGCGGTTCTCTAGCTCTTCCTCCTGCTGGCGGGGGCGGAGGTGGAGGCGGCGGTCTGCCATTTCCACAATTACCTCCACCTGGAGGCGGGGGAGGTGGTGGCGGTGGTGGCGCCAGTCCAAATGGACCAGCAACTGCTCAGTCTGCAGGAACCTGTACGAGAGGACCATATCCCCCTACGGGTCCAGCGGTCCAAACAAAGAAGAGTGGACCCAAGACCCGCCATTATAGGTCCGGAAAACCTGACGACACCACCACTGAATGGAACACTGGTATATCCTTCAAGAACTATGAGTTTGTGGCGTATCTGACGATCACAAAGACCGATCATGACGACACTTGCAGTATGAAATATGGGGGGACCCACATGGGGTCAGGCTGGTACGATAATTCCATCTCGTTCCAATCGGGTCAAGGATGTCTCGGAAATGAGCCACATCATCCCGATACTAACTCATGTGTGGTAAAAGGCAAGTCGATTGGCGGAATTGTGGGACGAAAGATCGGCATGGCCGGAATCTTCTTTTCAAGTCCATCAGGGAAAGGTGGCAAGTGTGAAGTCTGGGCCGACCAGATGAAAGGGACTGGATGGGAGAAACTCGTCGAAGGTACGAACCCTGGTGGATTCGCACCATCGAACTCACAGCAGGAATGCCAGCTCCGTATTGATGCGGCGCCTGGAATTACGATGGATTGTGCTGTTGTTCTGCCTATTGCCGCTGGCGGCGCTCCAAGTCCAGGCGGGGGTGGCGGTGGCGGTGGCGCTCCTGCACCTGCGGCTGGCGGTGGCGGCGATGAAGGTGGAGGCGGCGGAGATGAAGGAGGTGGTGACAGCGGCGGTGGAGATTCTGGTTCTGAGTATGGAGAATATTTCCCCTCTGACTATCAGTATGGATCCTATCTCTCCAAGGCCAGTCCGTATTATGTGAACGCGCTGATGCGTCGACCAGAGTTTATGAGCCACACTCTGGCGTACGGCCGCTTCTATCCACCCAGGCGACGGTACTACCGATAGCCATTTGAACTCGACACACTGCATCTTGCTCAACAATGATGCGGGTGGAGAGACCGCTGGCCCTGAATTTGGGGTCAGGATATTTGGTCATCAAAGAGTACAATGGATACGAGTTTGTGAACATTGATATCGACAATGCAAATCTGCCCTGGGCTGTCCAGAAAGGTGCGCAGTTCATCTGCATGGACCTATCAAAGAATCAACTACCATTCGCGCCATCAAGCGTGTCGTTCATAAACATGAGCGAGTTCTTTGAGCATTTGAACCTCCGCGACGGAGTTGCACTGCTGAAAGATTGCTACAGAGTCATGACCTCAGGGGGACAGATCCGCATCTCCGTTCCCAACGCCGAACTCTTGCTTGATGATTATCTCAAGGCACAGCTTGATAAATTTGCGTCCATCCAGCCAACAGAGTACAGTCATTACAGATCACAGATGACCAAGTTTGGACTGATATTATTTGGAGCAATGTCAGGGCATGGAGAACTTGGACACAAGATGTGCTATGATCCTGCAAGTCTGAACGAGATCATGTTGGATATTGGATTTAGGAACGTCTTTCAGTCAGCGCATGATGAGACACTTGATGCATCTGTTGCTCGAGATCATGAAATGATCCTTGTAGCTTCAAAACCTTGAAAGTCT
>Ga0126382_10001158_pt1 | contig 10712 bp, 13 predicted proteins | sample PanSoiMetPlot_30_FD_92548 | JGI IMG/M metagenome (GOLD analysis project Ga0126382, IMG submission 92548) | Tropical forest soil microbial communities from Panama - MetaG Plot_30 | ecosystem: Environmental > Terrestrial > Soil > Tropical forest > Bulk soil | place: Panama | collected 2016-02-17 | reverse complement strand
TCCGGAGTAATTCCATGCCATGCCTGGTTTCGGCAATATGGCAGAACCCCACCACGCTGGAGTGTGCGAGAGCGACATGAAAGAAATGGTGTCCCGCTTGTATACGCGGGATAAGCCGGAGCAAGCCCGCAGGCGCATAGTTCGTCTGGACGAAGTTGTTGATAAACTCCGTAGGGTAGATGTTCTTATAGGTAGCGTGCCACGCTGCGAAAGCGACGTCGTACACGGCTTGGACATCCGTTGCTTGCAAGGCTCTGAGGACAATGTCTCCTCGCATCTCTCACCTCCTCCTGCGTCGTAACGCTCTGCTGCCGCTCAGTGTACGTAAACAGCTGCACATACCATGGGGTGAACCCGTAACGGCGATACAAGTGGAGCATCTTGTCCATCTCCTTACTGCCTGAACAGACGAAGCACCGCTGAGTGCCCAGGTGAAGTCTACCGACCCTGATGGTGTGCTAGCCTGCAGCACGCAGGTGCGTCATGAGATTAATGACTCGACCATTCGGATCCCGCACGAAAAACCGGCGGACTCCCCAGGGCTCATCCGTGAGCGGATAGAGGATGGGGAGACCACGCCGCACCGCCTCGGCATAGAGGGCGTCAACGTCGTCCACCCCAATCGTCACGTCAGGGTGCACGGGCGCGGTCAGGTCAGCGGTAAGCACGCTCAACTGCGCCGTTGGATGCGCTCTGGAGCTGAAGGTGACGATCCACCCCAGGTCCATCTCGACATGGAAATCCAAGAAGCCGGTGTAGAACGCACGGCTCTCTTCGAGGCGACTCGTTTGAATATTCGGCACCACTCTTCGGATAGGCATTTCCCACTCCTCCTCAGAGGTGATCGGCGCAGGAACACCGCATGATTACTCCTGCTCCATACGCCGTCGCCACTGCTTCGGCGCTCCTATGCAGAGAGAGGGCTACACACAGGCTCCGCACGCTTTCAGGATGGTTCTGGCGCATCGTACTCCAGGTGTTTCCCCGCCGCCTAGACCCGCTGATTTGCCCTGCGTGCCACTCAGAAAGGCTGATGAGTCGCGCAACGTTTACGTCAAAAGCCAGCGGAGTGCGGGGATGGAGTGCCAGCAGCCTTGCCGTTGCTTGCCCACCGTGATTATGCAATCTTCTGCTGCTTCTGCAACTTGAATGCCACCGAATAGGGACGCGTCTGGCTGTTCTTGAGCCCTCTGGCGGTCTTGGCAAGAGGGTAGCGATCTGGAGTAATCCTGGGTTCCTCAAAGTCCACCACGACAAACTCTGCCGCCCGGCATGCCTTCCAGTAGTCCGACAACGGACGATGAAACCAGATGAATTCCGCCGTGAAATGCGCCCACGGCGGATCGAGGCATTTCCGCTGCTCGAAGTAGGAGAAACTCCACCGATAACATATTTCTTCGCCGTTGTCGGACACTGTAGCACTATCCTGCATAAAGCAGGGATGGGAGAAGACGAGTACTGCCACCCCGTTCGGTTTCAGGACACGGTGGAACGCGTGCAGAGTTCCCCGCAGGTCCGGGGTATCCATCAGCACATAGTTCGCAAACACTAGGTCAAAGTGCTCGTCATCAAGTGTGCGAAGTTCGGCGCAGGAATCCACGCGGAAGTCGATATCGGGATGATGGGCACGAGCAATCTCAATCATGCGCTCGGAGAAGTCAATGCCCGTCACCCGAGCACCTCGGTCATGGAGCTTTTTGGACAAATACCCGGTGCCACAGCCTGCGTCGAGCACCGTGCGCCCATTGACGTCGCCTGCGAATGCCCACAACACGGGGTCAGAATTCAGGATGCGGTTACCGTCTCCCTCATCACCCACCTGAATCCGCCAATCATCCGCTACGCGGTTCCAGAGATCGCGGGTTTCTTCCAGCTCGCCGTCACGCATCGATCTGTCTCCCGGAGAATGCGAAGTGTCAGCCGCTGCTGGAAGCCAGAACGCAGCGGACGCTGGAGGATGTTGCCGACAAGCGAGTGCTCGGCAGCGCGTGGATGTCACGCGCTGCTGTCAGAACACACCTTACTCCTTTCTCACCAGCACAGAGAACATCAGCATCACGAGCGCCACGAAATTCAGCACGGCGCTTGTCGCATGCGAGTATTCCCATTGGCGACGCAGTTCGACCCAATTTGCAGGCAGCATCGTCCAGTTATGGGTCGCTTGATTGGTGGGATACGTGTAGGTCCAAAACACCACCTGTGTTCCCGCAATGCAAAGCCATGCGATGACAGCGAACAGAAACGCCTTGCGCTCTTTGCGCACCGTAATCGTTAACACCAGGGTTGACAGCAACGCGCCCGCTACCACAAAGCCTAGGAGTGCCCAGCCGCGATAGATTTGCTGCACCGTAAGGTACGCATCCTGGGACAGCGGCATTTTGTTTGGCAACTCCAACACATGCGCCATCGCAGGCGCAAGCGCGAGCGCGGCGAATAAGAGGCTCAAGAACGAGCTGGTTTTCACCCACATTACTTTTCCCTGTCATTGTCGCGGCTTGCCCTTGCTTGCTTTCTCATGCTGTGTGCACAGTCCAAGCACCGGCAGTCGCGGGCTCAGCCAGCCCTAAAAAGGCTTCGATCTGCTGATAGCACCCCTCCCAACTCTTGGCACAATCCTCCAGGACGAGCCGAGGCAGGTGCGATTGGCGCAACAGCGCATCCGTCAACAGCTTGTATTCACTGAGGACTGCCAACGCCCCGCTGAACCCTTCTAGGCGTCTCGCCATGGCGTATGGGCAGTGCGTGACCAGTGCTACCACATAATCGGTCCATGCCTTGCCGCGTTGCGCGCTGATGGTGCTGAGGGCGTGGAACGCGTGGATGAGGTCCCGGTGTGTAAAATACATCAACACGGGCTGCAAGGACATGACCAGAGCTTCAACGTGGCGTGCATACGCTTCCATGCAGTCGGGAGTGGCATTCAGTTGCAGCAGTACCCGGACAGCATTCTGGAACGGATAGCTGTCGAGCACGCTGATCGCGTCCGTCTGCGCGGCATTGCGCACACACGCATGCCACCGCTGGAGACTCTCCTGGACGAAGCTCGCAGACGTGTAGCGGTGGAAGAACGCTTCCCCGGTGGTCTCTCCCGACGGATGGAGCGTGCCACCGACATTGAGGGGGTGCTCCGACTGGTGCTCCAGCAACAGGTTGACCCGCAGACGCTCGGCGTGCAAGCGCGACGCCAGCCATGCAGCCGTGGTCGTTTTGCCTGATCCCGGGAGCCCCTCAACAAAGATCAGTTTGGTATCGCGCATGGGGTTCTCCGCTACTCAGGTGAAACGCTGACTCACCCTCCCTCGACTCTCCAAAGACGCCCAACGCTACCACCGCATGGCACGCCTCTGGTGGACACAGTGGAACCTGATACACATGGCATCACCGTCGTTATGCCCACGGGGCGTGCGCTGTAGTCCCAGACGTGGTCCCACCAGTTACGTGCGAACTACCTCGTAAATCGCAGGGAAATGCGCAAAGGGGGTCGCATCCCGCAGTGTGACAAACTCTGGGTGATGGAGGGCGGTCTGAAAGTGCTCGACGGTTTCCCATTCTGCCACGTTAATAAAGCGGAACCGGGCGTTCGGCACCAGGCTCCGGTGGAGCCGTGTCCCGATGTAGCCGGGTTGTCGTTCCATAAAGGCTTTTGCCGCTTCCCACTCTGCCAGAAACGCTTCGTCCTTGCCCTCGGGCACTTCGAAGGGATTGATGAGGACCACATGTGGCATGGGCACGCTCCTTTCGTGCGGAGACGACTATGCCGCCAACCTCTGTGGACAATCATTGCCGCCGCATCTGCAAATGGGCATTCGTGACGCTGAAGACGCTGTACAGGAACATACCGGATCATCCGCTCTCCGTCATCCCTTGCCGCACTTTTGACCCGCTTCGCTGTGACCGTGAGCACCGTCGCTTGCACAGGGTAGACATAGTCGCCACCTGGCATTCGTTTCCACCAGATCATCCTTCCCCTGGTTATAGGGCTTCACTCACAGGGGCTCCTTCCAGCACTTGTGCTACCTTCCCTCAACAGGTCACACACGTCTCCCGCACGACCACACTCCTCCCGTGTACTTCCCCGGTACAATCTGTCATGGTGGTCATGTCGTCACAATGGGGACAGGAGACGTTCCGCAACAGACGCTCTTGGAAATGTGGAGGGATGGCATCCCAGAGTAGCTGTGCTGCAGGGGTGAATAAGGGCTGCATAGGATGGAGACCTTTGGAGTGGGAGGCTTTCTCGAATTGCTGACACATGGTACACCATACCACAGGTCTCATCCGTGATCATGGAGGATTCTCAGGAGCATCAGCAATATTATCGTAGGAGGTCAAGTCTCTTGGAAGAGGGTACAGGTGATGGATGTCCCGGAGATGCTTCAGCAGTTCGCCACCACGACAGGGACCTTTCCACGAGAAGCTGCGGCACAAGCCATTGCCCAGCGTGAGGCAATCACGCCCGCACTGCTCCGCGTGCTCGTAGAGGCGCAGCACAACCTTGAAGACCTGCCAGAGTCCGACGCCATGGCGCACATCTACGCCATGTATCTGTTGGCACAGTTTCGTGCACCCCGTGCCTATCCCCTCATGGTGGCATTCTTGTCGGTGCCTGGAGATATCGCGTTAGACACGACAGGGGATGTGGCGACAGAGGACCTGGGACGTATTCTGGCATCGGTCTCCTGCGGTGCTATCCGGCTGATGACCGCCTTGGTCGAAAACGAACATGCCAATGCATATGTCCGGGTCGCTGCCTTACGAAGCTTGGTGACCCTCGTGGCGTGTGGGGAACAATCCCGTGACGACATCGTCGCGTATGTGCAGCACTTATTCCAAGGAAGGCTTGCCAGAGACGGGTCCTTTGTGTGGACTGGCTTGGTATCGGCGAGTAACGACCTCTACCCCCGAAGAACTCTACGGCGACATCAAGCACGCCTATGACGAGGAGCTTATCGAGCCAGGTTTTATTGGACTCGACGACATTGACGAGACGTTGCAACGCGGCAAGGAACGTGTCCTCGATGCGCTCCACCACAATCAGCGCTATAGCCTGATCACAGACACGATCACAGGGGTGGAATGGTGGGCATGCTTTCATCCCGAAGGTCGTGAAGTCCCGCCCATCGTCTCGGTGGGACAGCCCCGAGTGCAACACACGCAGCAGAAAGCCAAGGACAAACGCAAACGGAAACTCGCGAAGGCAGCACGGCGGAGGAATCGACGATAAGCTTGTGCAGAGACAGAGGGCATGGCTTCCTTGTGCGACGGTAACCATGTCTGCGCTGTTGCGGAGATGGGGAAGTGATGGCTCATAGGAGGTGCCTACAAGGTTCTCCCAATCCCACGTGCCATCAGGACCGCTAGCAAGGGGATCACGAGCAGCAAACCTAACTCCAGGCGTATCACGATGCGTAGCCGAGTTACCGTGTGCGGATCCAGCGCAGGAGGATCGCCCTGTGTGAGCATTTTCCGCCACGCAAGAAACCGCCTCGTGGGGTACACCGAGATGAGAGCAACCAAGAGAAACATCCCGACTTTTACATAAAACAGTGGATTGCCCAAGTAGAAATGTATCCCCTTACCAAAATAGGCAAACCGCAGGAGCCCAGTGAGGAAGACGATACCCGCCGCAATCCCGTAGAACAGGTCTATCATTGCCAGCCGTTGGATGTGCAAGCGGGTCATCTGCGGTTGTAACGTGACATGTTCCGCCAGTAACGTCGCCATCAGCATCATCATGCCGAGGAAATGCCAATAGGCTGTGAGCACATGTGCCAGCATGGTTGCCCTTCACCTCAAGAAGGGAGTCGCTTATCCCCGATCAGCCGTACCAAAATACTCTGCATGTCCTCAACGCTCCTGTCCACATATTCGACCACAGTTCCGTAGAGGGCTTCCCCTCAGCATCGAAGACATTGTGTATGCTATGTCCTATACAGCTTACGCAGGGTTTCTTCTGCCTCGAGGACCTGGGCGATCATCGCTGGAGCGGTGGGCAGGTGGGTCGCAATCCAGGGCAGATATTGCAGCCCCGTGGCTGCCCGTGCCCAATAATACCCCGTGCGCAGCGCTGCCGCATCGATCTTGCCGCCTGCTCTCCTATACGAGTCCAGATAGACCGCCCATAAAGGCGAGTCTATGCGGATGATATTCGCCAAATCAAGAGGCGGCGGCGCTAAACAAACATTGCCCCAATCAAGAATGACCGGATATCCCCCTGCTTGCAGCATGATATTGCCGGGATGCATGTCACCATGCGTCAGCGTCTTTTCCAGGGCATCGCTCACCTCAAAGAGGAGGCGTGACCGCCGGAGGTGTTGCAGACGTGCATGCCACTCGGCATGGTCTGGGGTAGTGTGACGGAAGAGTGCGGCTTCAGAGACAGCCTCGATGGCATGTTCAAGCGTGCGACGCATATGCTCCGCATTGAAGGTCCAGGTCCACGCCACGTCTCGCACCTCTGCCAGTGCCGCATGCACCTGCGCCAGGGAGCGTATCACCTCGTCCGGTAGAGGATCGGCAAAGGTGAGCACCTGTCCCTCGTAGAACGGGGACACGAACCAGCTGGTGCCCTGCCCTGGTGCATCGTCAGACACGGTCGCTATGATCAATGCCGGTAAAGCAGAGGCATGTTGCACAGCGAGGAGATGGCGCATGATGTGGACTTCAGCGGCAGCGCAGGGCTTTGCAACCACGGAGATCTCGCCAGGAGTCCCATCAAGGGCTCTCACCTTGAGTCGATGCCGATACACGGCTTTGGTGACATATCCTCCTTTAAGCGACGAGGTTTTGACGGACTCGATAGTGACTGCCTGCCCCATGAGCCGCTCCGCATAGCGGAGAATTGCAGGTGACAAAGGGATATCCTGCGTATGCACTCGTGCAAGCCTTTCCGTTCCGCGATTTCCACCATTGACTGCTGTGAAATGCTTAAGGCGATACATCCTCGTGTACAACATTGTCCGATTCTTAGGGGATGCCTAGAGTATTCCTGTCAGAACATTCCTCCCCCCACGTTTCTGCTGCAGATCATAGAGACACTGGAAGACTATGCGTTCCCGATGGGTGAGACCGTCTTTCACATCTGGGAGATAGTCACGAGAGTCACGGGTTGACATGAGAGAGGTTTCCTTCTCTATGAAGGCTCTGAGCTGCCCAGACATGACGTGCATGGAAAAACGGTGCTGTATCGTCTGGCGACACCCAGATCACAGGATATTCCGCTGCTCCTGGCGTCTGTCCAAGGAAAGTTCCTGTGTAGAATACGGCATGCATGGCAAAGTACGTTTCATCAGAGGGGGCATAAAAGTATTGGAGTGCTTCGCCAATTTTGCCAGCGATGTGCAAGCGCTGCGCACATTCTTCCTCGATTTCTCGCACCAAGGCTTGCTCGGGAGTTTCTCCGCCTTCAATGCCTCCTCAGGGTAGGAAGAGATGCCTGCGAGAGCGTACCGCCGCAACTCTGCCTTCGCGGTCCGGGATCACGGCATAGACAGCTCACCGCATATGATACGTGTATCCCTCTCCCTGGGCACCAAAGACGTGCTGCACCTCAGCCATGATGGATGGTCCCTCCGACATCGCACCCATGCTGGTCTGGTCATCGGGTTACACCGTAGCAAATTCTGGACGATACTTCACCACCCCTCGTATCTGTGCCAATGCTCCCTCATGGATTTCCTTGACCATGCATGCCTCTTCCGGGGCATCATGCTCCCACACAATGCCCAAGGGCTTGGCTGGGACAAAGCCGAATCGCGGGTAATAGTGCGGATGTCCCAGTACCACGACGACGCCATAGGGGGTGTGGTGACAGGCAGTGAGCCCCACTTCCACGAGCTGGGAGCCGATACCTCGACGTTGATAGGCAGGAAGTACTGCCATCGGTCCTAGCCCTCATGCCGCAATGGTGGCAGTACTCGACGTGATTGTCACCGGGCTAAAAGCAATGTGTCCGACAAGACACCCATCCTGGACAGCCACCAGCGAGATGATCAGCCCACCGCTCTGCCGGAGTGCATCCACCAGATCCGCTTCCAGGAGTTGACCAAAGGCGAGGAGGTTGACCTGATGAATGGCAGCAGCATCCCCAGGCTTTTCTAGGCGAATCGTGAGCCTGCGGTCATCCTTTGGTCGCGAGGATGTACACACGACGGCTCTGATATTCAAATGCATACGGCTCTCGCTCCACTATCTGTTCAACCTGAAATCCCGCCTCATGGAGAGAGCCCTTCATTTCCTCTGCGGTGAACAAGGTGGCATCAATCGAGACGCCCTGCCCAAACCAATTCTCTGTGTGAACTTCACCTGTGCCTCCATGAAAGGCGAGCAACAGGAGGGCACGGGCATGGAGGACCCGGTAGAGTTCCCGGAGTGCCGGTGGCACCTCAGGGCGTTGCAGGTGGATGAGGCTATAGAATGCTGCGATGCCTGCGAACGACGCTGGTGGGAAGTCGAGGGCACGCATATCCCCTTTGTGAAATGGAATGTCGGGATGCCGTTGGGTCGCACATTGGACCATCGCGGCTGACAAATCCACGCCCCAGACCTCCACGCCCCAGTCTTTGAGATACCGTGCCACATGCCCTGGTCCGCACCCCAGGTCGCAGACCATCCCCTGGTCTCGGACACGATCGGCAAATGCATGGAGCAGTTGTCGATCAAAGGGCTTGCGGGCGAGTTCCGCGACGAACGTCTCGGTATACTGCTGGGCGACGTGGTCATAGCTGGCTTCGATGGTCCAGGGATGCTGAGGCATCAGTGCGATCTCACGTGTCTGCCAGGAACGCCAGCACCAGTGTATTAAACTGTGCCGGCTCTTCCATATTCGCCATATGCCCCACGCCTGGCATGACGACTTTCTTGGCACCAGGAATGCTGCGTACCAGGATCTCGGCAATACGCTGGAAGTCCACCACATCCCGCTCCCCAACGATCACCAATGTCGGGGCGGTGATGGTCCCCAAGCGCTGGATGGCAGGGGGATTGAGCCCCTGTGCGGGATCCGTATGGAGCAGATGCCAGCCTGAGTAGGCTGCCACCATCGCTGCCAACCGGGCTGCCACAGCGGGCTGTTCACAGGCTGGTACAAAGAATGGATGCTGTAACCAGAAGGTTTTCGCTGCCTGGAGTCCTGCCTCCGGTGCCTTCGCCAGCGCGAATAGGCGATCCCAATGCGCATCTTTCGTCCATGCATAGCCCTCGAGCAGGGCAGCATCGACGGGTATCAGGGCAGCAGTCCTATGGGGGTCCATCACGGCAAAGTCGATGGCAATGCCACCACCCATCGACAGTCCGATGAGATGCGCGTGGTCAATGCCCAGGTGGGTCAACAAGGCGTGTAAATCGGCTGGATGGCTGTATGGAGCGTCCGTGGGTACGGCAGACTTCCCAAAGCCCCGCAGATCGTACCGCAGTACCTGATACCCTTGGGCGAACACCTCGAACTGGTCATCCCACAGGCGGATATCCAGAGTGAAGCCATGGATGAGCACCAGGGGATGTCCTGCACCAGCCAGCTCATAATAGAGCCGAGTCCCGTTCACGTCGGCAAAGCCTGTATGTATGGGCATGGGATCTCTCCTCCAGGAGCGTTTGGAGTGAGGGGAGTATACTGCATGCCCTCTGTAGAAGCCAAACCACTGATGGTGCTCCTCGACGCGTTGGGCGAGACCGTACCATCCATCAGGTGGTCCCCGCCAGGCACCCCCGAGGTATCCCAGTGCCAATGTGCCCAACGAGGTCACGTCCTGGAGTGAGCGGTCACGCTGATAGATAGTCTTCGACACAAAGTACTTGGTGAAGAGGCGAGGGACGAAATTAGGGACGCTATCCCCGATCTATTGTTCTTGCCTGCGTAGTCTTCCACGGATCGTCTGCTCTCGTCGAAGCCTACGCGATCACGCGCGGACCCCGCGCGGTGGTGTGGTTTAACGTTGCAGCTCGCGCCATTGTCATCGCTTTGTTTCTCTACGTCAAACCACGACGCCTCACCACATAGGGAACCAGAGCTGCGGCCGGGCGTGCGGGGGTGTGTGGATCTCCGTCTCGGTGCGGCCGAACAGCTGCCAGCGTTCGCGGAGCCGTTCGACATGGTCTTGGCCGTGAACACCGTGGGCTCAGAGTGTCGTGAGCCATCCACCGGGCAAAGCGTTTGACCCGGCTCTCGGGTGTGGTGCCATGGGGCACCTGCGAAGCGATTGTGGGCAACTGTGCGCTCTTGCTGGCCACCCTACCGCTGATCAGCGCGGCCCGAGTGATGCAATGCCGGGCGCGTTGGCCTTGGGGCTGGCCCGGATAGCCTTGTAGGAAGGCATCACGTATGGCATGATACTAGCGGAGGTTGTCACTCATTGCCTACTCCTTCTGTTGCGCTCTCAACAGTGCGTATACGATGGAGGCAACCTCTGAACCGATCGGCTCACAATGACTGAGAAAAACTGTCCGGTAGTGAATCTTTCGGAGGCCAAGACGATGCGCTACATGATGTTCATCAAACACCAAGAAAACTTCACCATGGAGTACGTCCCGCAGTCTTTATTCGAGGCGATGGGAGCGTTTGTTGGCGAGGCGATGCAGAACGGCTCGATCATCGATACGGCGGGGCTGCGGCCCACGGCACAAGGCAAGCGCGTCCGTCTCGCGGGCGGCCAACTCACCGTATGCGACGGCCCCTTCACCGAGACCGAAGAGGTGATCGGCGGTTATGCGCTCGT
>Ga0126382_10001157_pt1 | contig 10713 bp, 16 predicted proteins | sample PanSoiMetPlot_30_FD_92548 | JGI IMG/M metagenome (GOLD analysis project Ga0126382, IMG submission 92548) | Tropical forest soil microbial communities from Panama - MetaG Plot_30 | ecosystem: Environmental > Terrestrial > Soil > Tropical forest > Bulk soil | place: Panama | collected 2016-02-17 | reverse complement strand
CAGGAGTCGAACCTGCAAGGCCTTGCGGCACACACGGTTTTCGAGACCGGCCCCCTCACCAATGGGGTTTGCGCTTCCATGGGTTTACGGCTGTGTTTGGTGCCCCTCGCTGGATTCGAACCAGCAACCTCCGCGTTCTGAGCGCGGCACCTCTACCGATTGGGCTACAGGGGCAGTTCAGGGATGGGGGTGGACGTTGCGCGTTAAGGTACGCGCGGGCGACCGCTCAGCGTAAATAGCGTGAGCGCGTACTTAGTCGGGATAGGGTCGCAGATCGGTCCATGGGCGGCGATATAAGGCTGCTTCGCGCAGCGGTCAAGGTTCAACTGATTGCAGGCCCGGGTGATCCGCACCACATCAAATGGGAACCGATCAGGGAGAATTCCGATGGCTGAATCAAAGAAAGCGCGCGCCGTTGGCTTCAACCACGTCGCGCTCGAGGTCGGCGACATCGAAGAGGCGCTGGCGTTCTACGGCCGCTTGTTCGACTTCAAATTGCGCGGCAAGGGCAACGACTCTGCGTTCATTGATCTTGGCGACCAATTCCTCGCTCTGCAGAAGGGGCGCAGGCAGCCTGCGGATGACGGCCGGCATTTCGGACTGGTCGTAGATGACAAGGAAGCCGTGCGCCAGGCCCTGGCAGACGCTGGGGTCGAGGTGCTGCCCGGGCGGTTCCTTGATTTCCGCGATCCGTGGGGCAACCGCATTGAGATCGTCGGCTACGATAACATCCAGTTCACCAAGGCGCCGTACGTGCTGCGCGGGATGGGGCTGTCGCATCTGTCGAAGAACGATCAGGCTCTGAAGGAACTTGCCGACAAGGGGATGTTGCCAGGCTGAAACGGACTTCAGCGCCATTCGTTCTTGGGAAAGCACACCGCAAAAGGAGGCCCCAATGGTCGAAACACTGATCGAGAAAACCTGCACCCCTTGCAAGGGCGGAATCCCGCCGTTGACCAAAGGCGAGGCGCAGAGCTTCCACGCCCAGGTGCCAAAGTGGGAGTTGAGCGATGAGGCGCGCAGCATCGAGCGTACCTTCCGGTTCAAGAACTTCGGCGAGGCGCTCGCGTTCGTGGAGAAGGTCGGAAAACTCGCGGAGGAGGAGGGCCACCATCCCGACATCCGCTTCGGGTGGGGCTACGCGACGGTTTCCCTGCAGACGAAGAAGATCAAGGGGCTGCACGAGAACGATTTCATCATGGCGGCCAAGGTAGATCGCTTCTTCGATCAAGAGGCCGCGTAGTCGCGAATGGGCGGGCCGTGAGCAATGTCGTAACCGTGCTGGGCGGCACTGGCTTCCTGGGACGCCGCGCGGTGCGTCACCTGCGGGACAAGGGGCTCACGGTTCGCATCGGCTCCAGGCATCCGAAAACTTCTGGTGGCGATGACCCTGAGTTTCGGCGCGTTAGTGTCGATATCCGCGAGCGGCGATCGATTGCGGCAGCGCTTGAGGGGGCGTTTGGCGTGATTAATGCGGTGAGCCTCTACGTCGAGAAAGGAACAGATACGTTCCATGCGGTGCACGTCGCGGGGGCGGAGCGTGTCGCCGAAGAGGCACGAAAAGCCGGGGTGCAGCGCCTGATCCAGATCTCCGGCATCGGCGCCGACGCCGCGTCATCCTCGCCATACATCCAAGCGCGTGAGCAGGGAGAGCAGGCCGTGCGCGCGGCATTCGCCAACGCCAGCGTCATTCGACCGGCCGTGATGTTCGGACCAGATGATGCGTTTCTCAACACCCTCGTGCAGCTGCTGCGCCGTCTTCCGGTCTATCCGATGTTTGGCCGGGGCAGCACGCGATTGCAGCCCGCCCATGTGGAGGATGTTGGCGAGGCTGTTGCCGTTCTCATCGAGCGAGCACCCACGGAATCCATCACGGTGGAATGCGGCGGACCGCGCGTCTACACGTATGAAGAGTTGCTCCGAACTATCGCGGATGTAGCGAACGTGAAGCGTATGTTCATGCCGGTGCCTTTCGCTGCCTGGCATGGTCTGGCGCGAGTGGCAGAGATGGTGCCCGGCGCTCCAGTGACGCGTAATCAGGTGGAACTGATGGAGATCGATACCGTCGTCTCCGGCAAATTCCCGGGCTTTGCCGATCTTGGGATTTCGCCGAAGGGGATGGAGGAAACCCTACAAGCCATCCTGAGGCGGTCCTAACAACGTGTGGCGAGGCGGTGGGCTGGTAAGAGTGTTCAAGTTTCGGCGCAACCCCCGGGTTCGCGTCTTCGCGTCATGTTGCGAGACATGGGCCGAATGGGTCCGCCTCACAGGGCGACGAGATCGGTGTGTCCGAAACCCTTGGAGTAGTCGAGCACGGAAATAACCGTCGGCGTAACCCGGAAAATACGGACGTCGTCCGGGCCCGGCATTGGGATGGGAAGCGGGACTTTCTGTTCCGGGTATTTGAGCGGAAGCATCTTCAGGACCTTGGCCGCTTCGGCCCGATCGGTCACGGCTGTTGCGCGCGCGGCCAAGGAGAGGCCGGTGATGGCCATGATGTCTGGGGTGTCGTGATCGATCGTTAGCGATACCCGGTCATCCCGCACGAGGTTCGCGGCCTTTTGGCTGTCCAGGCCACAGAGGAAGTAAAGAGTGAGACCTTCGTTGACGTAACCGACGGTCGTGGCCTGCGGCCAACCATCCGGCCTCAGCGTGGCGATGCTCATGATGCGATGCTGATCCAGCAGCGCCAGAATCTTCTTACGAATCTCTTCGTCCATCGGCGGTCTCCTCGATCAGTCGCATGGTGACGGCACTACGAAGAGGCCGGACGTTCCTGCCGTTCAAGGCGGGGCCAGCGTCGCGGGCCGGTCAGGGGCGGTCGGAAGCGGCACCCGCTCCCGCCGCGGCGCGAGGTCGGGGCACAGGACGAGCTTGCCCTCAAGACCGCCCGCCTCAAGACGTCGATGGGCCTCGGCGACTTCATCAAAGGAGACCCGCGCGGCGACACGCGGCCGGATAGCGTCCGCTGCCAGCAGGTCGAAAAGCCGCTCCAGATCCTCCCGGAACCAGGTGGGATGTCGCGCTCGCATTGCATTGATGGAGTAGACGCGAATGCGCTTGCCGCCAGGCAACCAGCTTAGCAATCGCCTCCCTACATACACGCGGGCGATCCACATCAAAATGGTGAGCAGGCGACTCTGCGCCTGGACGCCCGCCGTGTAACCGTATGCGCAGAGCAGACCGCCGGGCTTCAGCGCCGCGAACGAGCGGCGGTAGCCGTCCTCGCCGACGCCGTCGAAAACGACGTCGAACCCGCCTGGCAGAATGTGCGTGAAGTCTTCGCGTTGATAATCGATCGGCGTGGCACCCAGCCCGCGGACGAGCGGTCCATGGTCGCCGCGCGCGGTGCCCCAGATCTCGAGGCCGGCCATCCTGCCGAGCACGAGCAGCGCCTGACCGACGGCCCCGGCGGCTCCCTGAACGAGTACGCGGTCTCCTCGCTGGACGTGGGCCGCACGGTGAAGGAGCTGGTATGCCGTAGTCCAGCTCAGGATCACGGCGGCCGCCTCCGCCGCGTCGACCCCCGTCGGTACGCGAGCCAGGTGGTCAGCGAGGAGCGTGCGATAGGCGGCGTTCGACCCGACCACCGTCATGTCGGCCACGCGGTCGCCGACCTGAAAACTACTCACGCCATCACCGAGCTGATCGATTTCTCCCACGACGTCATAGCCCATTACGAAAGGCGGCCGGCGGAGCATGGTTTGGGCGTAGAGGTGGCGCCGGATCACAACGTCGGTGTACTCGATGCCCGAGGCAAGGACGCGGACCCGCACCTCTCCCCGGCCGACCGTCGGCAAGGGAGTGTCGACTAGCTCCAGTTCGTCGGGACCGCCGTAACGCCTGACTTGGACCACCTTGTTGCGCAACTCCCTCATGGCCGGATTCCTCGCAAGTCACCCTGCCCCGACTGGAGAGCCATGTCCTTGACTAGGATCAAGGCGGCAACAGGCGTGGACCGCCCCTAGCGGCACGCCCTCAGTGACATCGCGTTTTGAACGGCGGGGCTGTGGCTACCGGAAGCGCAGATTGTCGCGCGAGAGCTGGCTGATAGCCTTGCACCCCATGAGTTTCATATCGCGCTCGATCTCCGCGCGTAGCAGACCGAGGGCCCGCTCCACACCCGGTTGGCCGGCCGCAGCCAGCGGGTAGAGGTAGTAGCGGCCGATGCCTACGGCCTTGGCGCCGAGGGAGAGAGCTTTCAGCACATGGGAACCGCGCTGGATGCCCCCGTCCATCAGGACGTCGATGCGATCACCAACGCAATCGACAATCTCGGCGAGCTGATCAAAGGAGGCACGTGAACCGTCCAGCTGCCGGCCGCCATGATTGGACACCACGATGCCGGTGCAGCCGATGTCGGCGGCGCGCCAGGCGTCGGCTGCCGCCATGACCCCCTTGAGACAGAATTGGCCGCCCCAGAGCTGGACCATTTCCGAGACATCATCCCAGTTCATGGAGGGGTCGAGCATCTCGGTGAAATAGCGCCCTATCGAGAGCGCAGCGCCGCTCATGTCGATGTGCGCGTCGAGCTGAGGGAGCTTGAAGCGCTCGTGGGTGAGGTAGTTGATTGCCCACATCGGCTTGATGGCGAACTGCAGCATGCCGCCGAGCGTGAGGCGGAAGGGGATAGAGAATCCGGTGCGCAGATCACGCTCTCGGTTACCGCCCGTGATGCTGTCGACGGTCAGCATCATGACCTCGACGCCGGCCTCCTTGGCCTTCTGCAGCATGGCGCGGTTGAGGCCGCGATCCTTGTGGAAATAGAACTGGTAGACCTGGGGCGTGGGGTGGGCTGTGCGTAGCTCTTCGAGCGCCACGGTTCCCAGCGAGGAAACGCCGAACAGGGTTCCGAATTTGGAGGCGGCACCGGCCACAGCGCGCTCACCCTCGTGGTGGAACAGGCGCTGCAGAGCAGTCGGCGAGCAGTAAAAGGGCACGGCAAGCTTCTGGCCCATGACGGTGACCGAGAGATCGACGTTCTCGACGCCGCGCAGGATGCTGGGCACCAAATCGCATTGCTCGAAGCTTGCTGAATTGCGCCGATGGGTGGCCTCATCGTCGGCCGCACCGTCGATATAGTCGAAGATAGGGGCGGGGAGCCGGCGCCGTGCAAGCCGCCGGAAGTCATGGAAGTTGTGGCATTGGCTGAGGCGCATCATGAGATCGCGGTTGATCCGCAGCCGCAGAGAGGTCGTGTTGCATTGTATGCCGCCTGTGGCCGAGGCGCAGCGGCGCTGTTCACAGGCCGACCGGGTGAGCGGTGAGCGATGACGGCGGCGGTTGTCCTACTTCGCGGGAACGCGCCTCAACTGATGCATGGTCGCCGAGGGGCGGTCATTCGCGGGCTGCATGCGGACGCTTTCGCGCAAGGCATCGCGTAGGGTGACCGGACGCCGGTGCTTCTTGAGGAGATCGCGGAAAGCCTCGTCGGCAAGGTGCTGGAGGCGCTTGCCGGATTCGAGCCCCAGCTGATTGAGCGCGTGCCAGGTTGCAGGATCGAATTCGATGCGGCGGCGGACGGGCGACTGCTTCATGGTGGCGCAGACTCATCCTGCATTACGGCAAAAGCCCGGACCGTCGATGGTTCTGCAACTGGCTGCGAAGGCTATCCCTTGGCAGCTTTGCGCTTGGGGCGGGCAGCGGGTTCGGCCTTTTTGGCCGGCGTCGCTTTGGCGGATTTGCCCTTGCCGGATTCGCTCTCGACGCTGCGTCGAAGCGCATCCATCAGATTGACGACGTTGGCGGGGCGCGCCGCCGGCTTCTCCTTCGGCGCCGGCAGACCTTCCTGCTTGGAGCGAATGAGTGCGATCATCGCGCTCTCGTAGAGATCCTCGAACCTGTCCGGCTCGAACTGGCCTGTCATCTTGTCGATGATGTCCTCGGCAAGACCAATCATCTGGTCGGGCAGCTTCATCTCAGGGATTTCTTCGAACACCGCCTCGTCGCTGCGGATTTCATAGGGGTAGTGCAGCGTCGTGCCCATGATGCCCTTGCCGAAGGGCTCCAGCATCATCACGCGCTCGCGCCTTGCCATCACCACACGGGCGATGCCGACCATCTTCTTTTTCTTCATGGCGTCGCGGATGACGGAAGGCCTCCTGGCCGACCCTGTCTTCGGGGGCGAGGTAGTAGGGTGTGTCGCGGTAGCGGTCGTCGATCGTGGCCTTGGGTACGAACTTCTCGATGTCAACGGTGTGCGTGCTTTCAATCGCGATGTTGGCGAGCTCGTCATCCTCAACCTGGACGTAGGTGTCCTTGCCGACGGCATAGCCCTTGACCTGCTCCTCGGTCGGCACTTCCTCCCCGGTGACGGCGTCCACCATCTGCCGCTTCAGGCGGTTGCCGGTGGAGCGGTTGAGGGTGTTGAAGCGGACTTTATCGGAGGAGGAGGTGGCGGGGTAGATGGCGATGGAAGCGCTCACCAAGCTCAGCTTGAGGTAGCCCTTCCAGTTGGAGCGGGGGGCCATGTCTAGGGGTAGTCCTCGATACGCACGGAACTGCCCTAGATATTGTGCCAAACCTGGGTGCGGTCAACCGTTGTCGACGGGAGCGCTGTGACCAGATCGGCCAAGCGAATCCCGTCACACTTGTCACTCTGGCGGCTCGAAATCGGAAGTTAGCGTGTGTGTGAGGCAGGAGACACGCGCACTCACCGGAGGAACGAACCATGAGAGATGAACTTGGAGCCCCCAATATGGTGGACCGGAGCGCATTCGAGGCTGGGCTGGCTGCATTGCGGGTTCGAGAGAAGGCTCACACACGAGAGAGTGACGCCATAGCAGCCGCTCGCCGACGGCTGCCGATGGTCGAGACGAATGGCGCCACACCGCTTATTGGCGAACGTGGAGCGGTGACACTTTTGGACGCGTTTGAGGGGCGCCGGATGCTCATCGCCTACTACTTCATGTGGCACGCTGGCCAGCCGGCGCCCGAGCAATGCGAGGGGTGCACCTGGGTTACATCGCAGGTCCACGAGCTGTCCTACCTGCATTCCCGGGACGTCACCTTCGCCGTGTTCGCCCAAGGCCCCTACGAGGAGAGCGCTCGCTACCGCGACTTCATGGGCTGGGAGATGCCATGGTATGCGGCCGAAAAGGCGTCGCTCGAAACGCTGCTGGTTGGGCGCAAGGTGGGCATGATGCACATCGTTTGCTACCTGCGGCAGGGATCCAGGGTCTTCGAGACCTACTGGACGACGCGGCGCGGCGTTGAGGCGATGGATAATAGCTTCCGCTTGCTCGACTTGACCGTCTATGGGCGGCAGGAAATGTGGGAGAACTCGCCGGCCGGTTGGCCGCAATTGCTCAAAGGCAAGCAGCATATGCGTGTCGACGGACGTCCCACGTCGCAGTGGTCCCGCCTGAAGGCCGGGCATTCGGACGACCTGGGAAGCGGGAGGCGATGAACCTTTCAGGCTGGCGCTGAGGTGGCCTGGGTGAGCGCGGCTGCGACGTGCCTCTCGCTTATGGAACGCGCACGCTCACCCAGCCGATCATACACCTCTCGAATGAACGCGAGCCTGTCATCAGGACTGACAAAGGCGCTGTCGGGAATGAGAAAGAACAGATTGCCGTGGGAAACTATCACGCCGTCGCGGTCAAGGAGCATCTGGCTGAGCCCGCGCCATTTCAGGTAGTGCTCGATTTCCTCGGTGATGAAGCGGAGGCCGCCTTCGTCTTGCTTCATCGTGATCGTGGTGTTGAACGTGGCGCGGCTCTTCACCTCGGCAATCCGCAACCTTCGGAGGAGATAGGCGACGCCAAGCGAGACTGCGGCGACAACAACGAATAACAAGATCGGCCCAAACGGGATTCCGACCGCATCCAAGCGGTCCTGGATGGCGTCGGCAAAGAAGGTGATGAGAAAGACCGCGGCGAGAGCCGAGGCAACCCAGACCCAAGTCAGCCACCAGAGCTTGGGATAGGCCTTGCGGGATGCGGCGCGGCTGAGCCTGGTCAGGCGCTTAAACGGCAGCTGATAGGTCAACTCGCGCTGCATGAGGATCCCCTCGCTCAAGGCTCTGGCCGCGAAGCTCGCATGGTGCTTGAGGATTTGGCCCGAGTGATGGAAAGGGCAAAAGTGGCCGAGCAGGAAAGACTTGAGGCGTGGCGGCAAGCTCCTTCGGAACTGCTGTTGAGCATCAACGTTGAGCTGGCATTCAGGGAACCAACAGGAGGGTCTGGGATGGAGGCCGCGAACATCCAGAGTTATGCTCGGCAGCTCTTTGAGGCGCAGGGAGCCAAAGCCATTGCCGAAGCTGCTCAGAAGGCAGGCGCCTTTGAGCGGCGAGGCGAGAAGGAAGAAGCAGAGACGTGGCGGCGGATCGAAGCCGCTTTGATCTTGCTGCGCGGGCCACGGGAAACCTAAAGCGTTGTTCAAGGGGGACTTGCGATGAATGCCAGCAGTTACGCACGACTGGCCGCGGTGATCTTTGCGATTGTCGCCATTGTGCAGCTCGCACGCGCCGCGGCGGGGTGGCCTATTACGATCGGCACGGTGGTAGTGCCGGTTTGGGCGAGCTGGATCGCTTGCGTGGTCGCGGGCGTACTTGCCTGGCTGGGGTTCAGCGGGTCGCGGAGTTGAGTTTCAGCCCGCCGTCGTTAGAGAGGAGGGGGTTGTGGAGCTATTGATCCCACTCGGCGCGATTTTCGGGGCCATCCTTGTTGGCGCTATGAGCCCCGGCCCGAGCTTTGTGCTCGTGGCCCGTACATCCGTCGCGGTCTCTCGTTCCGCCGGGGTGGCAAACGCACTTGGGATGGGGTTAGGCGGATTGCTATTCGCGGCTGCCGCGTTGCTTGGTTTGCAAGTCGCGCTCGCGGCAGTGCCATGGGCATATCTGGGTTTGAAGATCGCGGGCGGGGCCTATCTGCTCTATCTGGCAGTGCAGCTGTGGCGCGGCGCGCGCGAGCCAATTGAGATGCAACCTGTGTCAACGGATGGACCCGGCAGCTTGCGGAGATTCTTTGCGGTTGGCATCGTGACACAGCTGAGCAACCCCAAGACGGCCATTGCCTACGCCAGCATCTTCACGGCGTTGTTGCCAGCCGATCCGCCCGCCTGGGCGGCAGGGGTGATCCTGCCGACTATTTTCCTGATCGAGACCGGCTGGTACGCGATCGTGGCGGTAGTGTTCTCGTCAGATGGCCCGCGGCGGAGTTACATCGGCGCGAAATTCCTCATCGATCGCCTCGCGGCCGGTGTTCTCGGGCTGCTCGGGGTGAAGCTGCTGTCGGAAGCAAGGTAAGAGGAGAGACAAAATGCAAGGCGCACCCGAAGGCTTCAATACGATCACGCCGCAGATCCACGTCAGCAACGGTGACAAGGCCATCGCGCTCTACAAGAAAGCGCTGGGAGCCAAAGAGCTCCACCGAATGCTGGCTCCAGGCACAAAGACCATCATGCATGCGTGCCTGGAAATCGGCGGCTCCAAGCTGTTTCTGAGCGATCACAACCCGCCCGGTCAGAGCCCAAAGGGCGCGGACTCCAGCTTCTATGTCTACGTCGCCGACGTTGATGCCGCCCACAAGAAGGCCAAGGCCAGCGGCATGAAGGAGATCATGCCGCCGACCGACATGTTCTGGGGCGATCGCATGAGTGCTCTAACCGATCCATTCGGTCACAACTGGAACCTGGCGACTTTTAAGCGCCAGGTTGACCCGGCGGAAATGCAACGCGCCATGAAGGAGCAGTTTGGCGCAGCGATGGGCGAGGCAGGGAAAGGCAAGAAGAAGGCCGCCAAAACGTAGCTTGCAAAGAACAATGCCAACGGAGGGATGCAGTAGCGCGTTGGGGGGAAGCGCCCCGCGATGCTTGGGGCGTGGCGCTATCGAAAGAAGAGGTATTTAATGAGAGCTGCGGCGGCCAGAAGCAGCACGATGGTGACGAGCACGAGTAGCGCGTTCAGCGGCCAGCTCCACACAAAATAGGTGTCGTGCATCACGAGATCAGGCATAGCCGGTCTGCCAGGGCTCGGCTTCAACCGTGGCTATGTCTCCTTGCGCCAATCTGAGCCACAAGCGGAGCACCTCTTCTCGCGGCACAGCTTTCATGTGACGTGGGCCGCTATTGGCCTCATCGTTTTCCCACACCAGCAGACCAGAAGGAAAAGCGCTCAAGCACCATCCCGATTCATGCATGAGCGCAACATCTGGATGCTCCTTGTCGTCGATTTCGAGCGATTGAAGAAGCTCACGAAGTCGCGCGACGGGTGCGTTCTTCTCCATGGCGCCCCATCGGTTGGTGGTATGGAAAGCCACTTTCCCTCTGGTCCTGGTGTGCGTGAGAGTTAGGCTGCGGCGAGCTTGATGCCGAGGTAGATCAGCGCTGCGACGAGGAGGACAACCCCGACCCACCGCAGCATACGAATCTTCTTCTCATCAGGCGTTGCGCGGCTGCCGTAGAACATGAGTTGTGGCCGCACGAGCGCCACCAGGCCGATAATTGCCGGTATGGCGACATCGATATACGACATCTGTGCCTCCTGGCCCGCACCTCCCAACGTTGCCCCGCGTGACAAGAGAAGCCAGTGGCAAGAGGCAGAATTCGGGCAGACGCTAGGGAGCAAGATCGGGCTTCTTGCGCGCTCTCGGTGGCGTGAAAGCGGCTGAAGTTCGATATTCTGAAAGAGGTCCCCCTGGACTCCACCTGAAGGCGGAGTGGGCGCGGCTACTCGCACCTCCTGCTGCCACTGCCGGAACGCTTCGGCGTGCT
>Ga0126382_10001156_pt1 | contig 10714 bp, 9 predicted proteins | sample PanSoiMetPlot_30_FD_92548 | JGI IMG/M metagenome (GOLD analysis project Ga0126382, IMG submission 92548) | Tropical forest soil microbial communities from Panama - MetaG Plot_30 | ecosystem: Environmental > Terrestrial > Soil > Tropical forest > Bulk soil | place: Panama | collected 2016-02-17 | reverse complement strand
GCCGAGCGAAACGGCATGCAACCCGGCAGCTTCTGCCGCGATATCGGGTCGCGCCGTATCAGCGCCTCGCACGATCAGGGCAAGCCGTGCGAGCGAGGGTTCGCCCTCCAATCCGAACAACTCGAGCATCGTATCGAAAGAGCAGCGCTCGCCGACATGGCTGAGCTCGACGTCCTTGATGTCGAACGGAACCCCGCCGCTTTCGCGCGCAACATTGTTCACCTGATCGGGATCGACGAACAGGATGCATGCCCGCGGATCAAGGAAGCGGCGGATCAACCAAGGACAGGCGATGCGGTCGATTTTAGGCCGACGTCGTGTCACCCAGACACTCGGGCGCCGCGGCGCGATCCGCTCAAGCTCGGGTTTGGCGACAAAAGGCAGGCCCGCTTTTGTCCAGCCTTCGTAACCGCCTTCCAGCACGCGCGCGTCGACGCCATCAGCGCGAAGCTGCGCGACCGTTGTTTGACTCATTTCATGGCCAGCCTTGCAGGCAGCGACGATCGGACGAGTCGGATCGAACTCGCCTTCCCATTGCTGGACCTTGCTGGCATCGTGCCAGAGCGCGCCTGGAAGCAGGTGGGGCGATTGTTCGTAGGCGTCACGCCTGCGAACGTCGATGATCTGCGGCGCAATTTGCGTCGCGATTGCGTTCCAGAGATCTTGCGGGGAGATCGAATAGCTTGGAGACAGCATGAGTCCCCTCCGTGGACGAAGGAGACGGTGCTTGGGCTCACTAAGCCTTGGAAGGCGGGGCGACCGTCGCAGGCCCCGCATGTCTAATACTAGTTCAACGCATCGGCGCGATCAACGCCAAGCCAGAGAAGAGCAGCAGCAGCAAGATCATCTTGCGGAATGTCGCATCGTTTAGCTTTCCAATAGAGCTTGAGGCCGCACCACACGCCGACAATGAGCGCGGGCAGCGCGAGTGCATAGAGCTTGATCGTTTCGAGGCTGAACACGCCGGCGACCGCGAGCGAGATCGCGCTCATGACAAAGGTCGCGAACATGACCGGCTGAAAGGTCGCACGCTGCGCGTCCTTCATTCCGCCACGTAGCTGACACCAGATGGTGACCGCAATTCCGCCCAGGCCGGTCAATCCACCGATGAGTCCGTTCGCAACACCAACGCCGAAGTCAGCCGTGACGCTACCCGGCACTGGTTCAACGGTTGGTCTGATCAGGTTGTAGAGACTGTAGAGGACCAGCAAGACACCGATGGTCAACCGAAGCGTGCCCTGATCGACTGATGTTAGGAGTGCGGTGCCTGCGGGAACACCGATCGCTCCGCCAATGATGAAAGGTGCCACGGTCCGCCAGTTGACGGAGTGGCGCACGCGCCAGATTCCGGAACCTTGCGTGATAAGCCCGCACAACACGATGAGCAGCGCGTTCTGCTCGGGCGAAATCATGTGCAGCCAGACGCCCGATACCACCAAACCCATGGCAAAGCCGGACACACCAGACGTGAGCCCGCCGAAGAAAGTCGCTGCGAGAAAAAATGCCAGATTCAATCCATCTATTGTCGTCGCTCCCGAGGGGAAAGTGACGCAGCGCTTGGATGAATGTCATCTGACGGGGAGGCGGCATTATCCCCGGCCTTTGCCGAATGGTCCGCGATTGCGTGCCCAAAAACAACAAGGTCCCCTCCGCTGTCGGAGGAGACGGTGCTTGGGCTCACGCCTTGGAAATGCGGGGCGACCGCCGTTGACCCCACGCCGCAATTATTATTACAGGTCGATTGGCCGTACAAGGCTTTGCGCATTACACACCCGCATTTTCATCACTCGCCATGAGGCGCCGCCTTCGCTAAGCCTTGTGCGGGAGGCGACCATGACTAACAAAATCGATCTCGGCGGGCGCAACGCGGTGGTTACTGGCGGAGCGCAAGGCATTGGTCGCGCGATCGTTGAGCGTTTCGTCGACTCGGGCGCGACCGTAGCGATCTGGGACCGCGATATCACGCTTGCGAAAAAGACGTCGGCTGAATTGCAAAAGCGGGGTCGCGTCGCTCCATTTTCTGTCGAAGTCACCAACTATGCCGATGTAGAGCGGGCGCGCGACGAAACGATCAAGGCGCTGAGCCGCATCGACATCCTCGTGAACAATGCCGGCATTGCCGGGCCGAACACGAAAACCTGGGACTATCCGCTGGATGCCTGGCGCAGTGTTCTTTCCATCAATCTCGATGGACCATTTCATTGTTGCCGAGCTCTCGCGCCGGCGATGATCGCGCAGAATTACGGACGCATCGTCAATATTGCGTCCATCGCCGGCAAAGAGGGCAATCCGAACGCGCCGGCCTACTCGGCATCGAAGGCTGGGCTCATTGCGCTCACCAAATCGCTCGGCAAGGAACTGGCGACATACGACATATCGGTCAACTGCATTACGCCGGCCGCAGCCAAGACCGCGATCTTCGATCAGATGACGCAAGAGCACATCAACTTCATGCTTTCGAAAATTCCCCGCGGGCGTTTCGTGACCGTGGATGAAATCGCCAGTCTGGCTGCGTTTTGCGCGTCGAGCGATTGCTCGTTCACCACCGGCGCGGTGTTCGATATTTCCGGTGGGCGGGCGACCTATTGAGCGATCCGCTACAGCAGCGACGTCAACGCCTGACCGGCACCGCACTGATGTGCGGGGCGGTGGCGACTTTTTCCTGTCTCGACGCTACCGGAAAATATCTACTGCACTACATGGATCCTCTGCAGGTCGTGTGGGCCCGCTACTTCGGTGCCTTTGTGCTGGCTTTTATTTTTCTTAATCCGATTACCCGGCCTAAAATGATGACGACGAAGCGGCCCTTCCTGCAAGTCGGCCGATCGGCACTGCTGCTTGGATCTACCGCGCTCAGCTTTTTTGCCCTGCGCTACCTTCAGCTTGATGAAGCGCTTGCAATCCTGTTCTCGACGCCCTTTCTGGTCGCCTTCCTCAGCGGCCCACTGCTTGGCGAGTGGGTCGGCTGGCGACGATGGACAGCGATCGCCGTAGGCTTTTTCGGGGTTCTCGTGGTCGTGCGGCCGGGCTTTGGCGGGATTCATCCCGCGGCGTTGCTGACCTTTTGCGGCGCCATCTGTTACGCGCTTTATGTGATCACGACACGCGTGCTGGCGCGCAGCGATTCCAGCGAAACAACGCTGTTTTATTCGAATCTGGTCGGTGCCGTGGCGATGCTGCCGGTCATCCCCTTCGTCTGGACGACGCCGACCAGCGCTCTGGTCGTGGCGCTCATGGTTCTTATCGGTGCGCTCGGGAGCGGAGGGCACTACCTCCTGATCCTCGGCCATCGGCTCGCGCCGGCGTCGACGCTGGCGCCTTTCATCTATACGCAGATCGTCTGGACAACGACGCTGGGCTTCCTGGTGTTCGGCGATCTGCCCAACCGCTGGACGATCCTCGGGGGACTCATCGTGGTCGCGTCCGGCCTCTATCTGCTCAATCGTGAGCGCAAGTTGGGCAAACCGGAGCCTTCGGCACCGGTTGCCTAAGCGTCATGCGGGGGGCTAAGTTGCCCCCGCTTATCAAGGATTTTCGAGGATTTTCATGGCCACAGCAAAGGACCGTGCGCAGGCGAAGGCCGACTCCGGACTGAATGACGATATCGGCGAGCAGAAACGGCTCGAACTGTACCGGACGCAGGTCGTGATCCGGGAGGCGGAACAGCGCGCCTACGATTTGTTCCTCCAGAACCTGGTCAAGGGAACCAGTCATCTGTCGCTCGGACAGGAAGCGGTGGCAGCCGGTTTCGCCGGCGCAATGAAGCCGGGTGATCTCTCGTTCTGCACGTATCGCGGTCATGCCCATACGCTGGCGCGCGGCGTGCCCGTGGAAAAGGTGCTGGGTGAACTGATGCAGCGTGACAATGGGCTAATGCGCGGTAAAGGCGGTTCGATGCATCTGACCTCGGTCGACCATGGCGTGATGGGTTCGTACGCCATCATCGGTGCGCATCTACCCATTGCGTGCGGCGCTGCGTGGCGCGCGCAATACAAGGGCGATAAGGACGTCTCGGTCTGCTTTTTCGGCGACGGTACGACAAATATCGGAGCATTCCACGAAGCGCTCAATTTCGCCGCGGTATGGAAACTGCCGGTGATATTCGTCTGCGAAAACAATCTCTATATGGAATACACGCCGATCGGCGATGTGACGGCGGTTCCGCAGCCGGCGGCCGATCGTGCTTCCGCTTATGGGCTTGAGCGCATCCTGATCGACGGCAACGATGCCGATGCCGTTTACCGCGCCGCGCAAACCGCATTTGAGAAAGCCCGCGCGGGCGAGGGGCCATCGCTGATCGAATGCCTCACATATCGGCACAGCGGGCACTCGCGCGCCGACCCGGCAAAATACCGGCCCGAGGGCGCACTCGATCGCTGGAAGCTGCGCGACCCCATCAAAATTTATCGTGAGCGTCTGTTGCAGTTCGGTGTCGCGGAAAAGGTCATCGCCGACATCGATGCACAGGTGCGCAAGATCGTCGACGATGCAACAGAAGCCTGCAAGGCTGCTCCGCCGCCTCCGCTCGATATCATTGCTACCGATGTCTACGCCGATGGAGGCTGGGCATGGCGGAACTGACCTATCGTGACGCCGTCATCCGCGGCATCGCGCAGGAAATGAGCCGGGATCCGGACGTCGTGTTCCTGGGCGAGGACGTGGCCAAGGCCGGCGGCGTGTTCAAGACGACCGTTGGGCTTTACGAGCAGTTCGGTCCGTTACGCGTGCGCGACACTCCGATTTCCGAGCAGGCCATCCTGGGTGCGGCGATGGGAGCGGCAATGACAGGCTTAAAGCCGATTGCCGAGATCATGTTCTCGGATTTCTTTGCGGTTTGTTTCGATTACATCGCCAACGAGTTTCCCAAGAGCCGTTACATGTCGAACGGGCAAGTCAAATGCCCGCTGGTGGTGCGTACGGGTAATGGCGCGGGTTCGCGCTTCGGCGCGCAGCACAGCCAGAGCGTCGAGAACTGGTGCATGATGATTCCGGGTCTCAAGGTGGTGGCGCCCTCGAACCCACGCGATGTCATCGGGCTTCTGGCGGCGTCTGTGCGCGACCCAGACCCGGTGATTTTTCTCGAACACAAATCGCTCTATCCGACAAAGGGCGAGGTTCCGGACGGCGAAATCGTCGATACACTCGGGACAGCCAAGATCCTCCGTTCGGGCAAAGATGCCACGATCTGCGCATTGGCATTGATGGTCCCGCGCGCGCTTGAAGCCGCTGAAAAGCTCAAGGCGGAACACGGCATTGATTGCGAAGTTGTCGACGTGCGGTCGTTGGTGCCGCTCGATACGCAAAGCATATTGGGTTCGGTCGCCAGAACGCATCGGCTGTTCACGGTCGAGGAAAATCCACGTCTGTGTGGCTGGGGTGCCGAGATCGTTTCCATCGTGGCGGATGAAGCTTTCTACGATCTTGATGGTCCGCCGGTTCGAATTACGACACCGCACATTCCGTTGCCGGCGGCCGATATTCTTGAAGACATCGTACTGCCGACGCCGGACCGGATTGCTGAAACCGTCAGGCGGAGCCTGCAGAGTTAGCTGCCGTCGCCGCCGGGCTTCAGCCGGCGGCCTCGCCTAAAAAGGCATTGCGCCACAGATGAGATGGCCGGGAGAGCCCGGCGTGACATCGAGAGTAAAGGGAAGTCCCATGTACGAAAATCTTCTCGCTAACGTTCCGACGGATCTCTGGATTGGCGGCAAATGGCGCAAGGCCTCCGATGGTGGTCGGTTCGACGTGATCGATCCCGCGACAGAACGGAAGATTGCCTCTGTCGCCAGCGCCACGGTCGATGACGCCAAAGCGGCCCTTGATGCCGCCGAAGGGGCTTTCGAAGGATGGGCCGGACGCAAGCCGCGCGAGCGCGCCGAAATTCTGCGCAAGGCTTACGAATTGATCATGCGGGACGCCGAGCGCTTCGCGAAACTAATCACGCTTGAGAATGGCAAGGCCTTGCCGGATTCGCGCGGAGAGGTAGCCTATTCGGCCGAATTCTTCCGTTGGTATGCGGAGGAAGCCGTGCGCAATATCGGCGAGGTATCGCGTGCACCGGCATCGGGCGCGCGAATCTTCGTGCACCACAAGCCGGCCGGCATCGCCGTGCTGGTGACGCCATGGAATTTTCCGGCGGCAATGGCGACGCGCAAGATCGGGCCTGCGCTAGCGGCAGGCTGTCCGGTCGTCCTCAAGCCGGCCTCGGACACGCCGCTCACCATGCTGGCGCTGATGCCGGCCCTGGAAGAAGCGGGCGTTCCCGCAGGTGTCGTGAACGTCATTCCCTCGCGGTCTTCTGGGAAAGTCGTCGGCGCCATGCTGCACGACCCGCGCGTGCGCGTTGTCTCGTTCACCGGCTCGACCGATGTTGGACGCAAGCTGCTGCACGAGGCCGCCGACAATATCGTCAAGCCGGCAATGGAGCTCGGCGGCAACGCGCCATTTATCGTGTTCGAGGACGCCGATATCGATGCCGCTATCGATGGCGCCATGATTGCGAAGATGCGCAACATGGGTGAAGCCTGCACGGCCGCAAATCGCTTCTACGTGCACGAGAAAGTGCACGACGAGTTTGCCAAGAAGCTCATGGCGAAGATGGGCTCGCTGAAGATGGGCAACGGCCTTGACGAGGGCGTCAACCTCGGTCCGCTCGTGAACAAGGATGGCCGCGACAAGGTCATTGAGCTGGTCGACGACGCGGTCAAAAAGGGCGCCAAGGTTCTGGTCGGCGGAAAATTGCCGGAGGGGCCGGGATTCTTCTATCCCGCAACCGTGCTTACCAATGTCCCGGATTCGGCGAAGATGCTGAATGAGGAAATTTTCGGACCGGTTGCGTCCATCCAGACATTCAAGACGGAAGACGAAGCAATCAAGCGTGCCAACGATACTGAATACGGCCTCGTCGCCTACCTTTACACGAAGGATCTGGGGCGTGGCATGCGCGTTTCCGAGAAGCTCGAATTCGGCATGATTGGCCTTAATCGGGGATTGGTTTCTGATCCCGCGGCTCCCTTTGGCGGCACAAAACAATCAGGTCTCGGCCGCGAAGGTGCGCACGAAGGCATGATGGAGTTTCTCGAGACACAATACGTGTCTGTGAGCTGGTGAGGGCAGGGCGCTGCGCGCCGGTTGCGTGATGACAGGGAAGGGATAAAGCGCGTGGACGTTCTGATGCCGCAGCTCGGCGAAACAGTGGCCGAGGGCAAGATCACGAAATGGTTCAAGGCGGCCGGCGACGCGGTGAAGCCGGGCGACAATCTTTTCGAAATCGAAACCGACAAGACCTCGATGGAGGTGCCATCGACCACGGCCGGCACGCTCAGCGAGATTCGTTTCAAAGTGGGCGAGGTGGCTAAAGTCGGCGCCGTCGTTGCGATAATTTCAGGTCCAGGGGGTCAAGTCGCCGCGCAAAGTCCGGCAGCCGCTCCCGCGCCGGCCAAAGCCCCGACGGCTCCGCCGCGTTCGGCCCCCGTGGTCACGGAAGCGGTTTTTCAAGCTGCGCCGATCCCGCGTAGCGGGCCGATGGATCCTTTTCGCGAAGTGCGTACGCCGGAGCGCAACTTTGGGTCCAGCAGACTTGCCGGCGGCACTTCGGTCACACCCCTGGCGCGGCGACTCGCCGGCGAGCGGGGCATTGATCTGTCACACGTCTCAGGCTCGGGTCCGCACGGTCGCATTGTCGCGCGCGATGTGGAACGGGCCGCGCCGGGTTCGCCAGTTTCGGCGATCGGAGGTGGCGTCAGCGCCGCGCAGGTAAAGGCGCTGTTCGAAGGGGTCGCGTATGAAGAGGTCCCTCTCGATTCCATGCGCCGTACGATTGCCACGCGGTTGGTCGAGGCCAAGCAAAGCATTCCGCATTTTTATTTGACCACCGATATTGATGTTGGCCGCTTGATAGCAATGCGCGAGGAAGCAAACGCCGCCGCCCCAAAGGGGAAAGACGGCGAGCCGGCGTTCAAGCTTTCGCTCAACGATTTCGTCATCAAGGCCTGGGCCGCGGCGCTGCAACGAATTTCGGCCGCAAATGCCGTGTGGGCCGGTGATCGCATTCTGCGTTTCCGCAATTCCGATATCGGTGTTGCGGTCGCGCTCGACGGCGGTCTGATAACACCGGTGATCCACAACGCCGAAGCAAAATCGTTGACGGCTATTTCGGCCGAGATGCGCGATCTCGCGGGCCGGGCGCGCCAGAAGAAACTCAGGCCGAACGAATACCAGGGCGGCGCGAGCGCGATTTCCAATCTTGGCATGTACGGCGTGCGCGAATTTTCCGCCATCATCAATCCGCCGCACGCCACGATCCTGGCAGTCGGCAGCACGCGACGCGCGCCCATCGAGGGCGACAATGGCAGCGTGAAATTCGTCGACCAGATGACCGTTACATTGTCATGCGATCATCGCGTCGTGGATGGTGCGCTGGGCGCGGAATTGCTTGCATCGTTCAAGAAATTCGTCGAGGCGCCGGTCACGGCGCTGGTTTAAGCAAGGAGAACAAGAAATGGCTGGCGATAAGCCGGATGTCCTGATGGTGGGCGCCAAGAAGCCTGTGATGATGAAGGGCTTCGAGGGCAAGGTGACGCTTCACCATTGGCTTGACCTCAAGGACAAGGACGCATTCGTCAAGGACGTCGGCAAGAAGATCAAGGCGATCGCGATTGCCTATACCGCCAACAAAGTCGATGGGAATTTTCTGCAGCAGTTCCCTAATCTCGAACAGGTTTCAAGCTTCGGCGTAGGCTACGATCACATCGACGCCAAATGGGCGGGCGAGCACGGCATTGTCGTCACCAACACGCCCGAAGTTCTCAATGAGGAAGTGGCCGACACGGCGCTCGGTCTGTTGCTTTGCACAGTGCGCGAGCTGCCGCAATCGGAGCGTTATTTGCGGGCCGGCAAGTGGAAAGACGCACACTATCCGCTGACCAAAGCCACACTGCGCGATCGGACCGTCGGGATGGTCGGCATGGGCCGCATCGGGAAGGCGATTGCGCGCAGGCTCGAGGCATTCGGCGTGCCGGTTGTCTACCACAGCCGCACTCCGCAACCGGATGTCAAATACAAGTACTACCCGAAGCTCATCGATATGGCGCGCGACGTCGATACGCTGATGGTGATTGTGCCGGGCGGCGCGAGCACCAACAACATGATCAATGCAGAGGTGCTCAAAGCGCTCGGTCCACGTGGCGTGCTGATCAACATGGCGCGCGGATCCGTTGTCGATGAGCCGGCTTTGATCGAAGCCCTGCGAAATCGCACGATCTATTCCGCCGGGCTCGACGTGTTCGCCAACGAGCCGCACGTGCCCAAGGAATTGATCGACATGGACCACATCGTGCTGTTCCCGCATCTCGGTTCGTCGACCGAGGCGACCCGCGCTGCGATGGATCAGCTGGTGGTGGACAATATTCTGGCCTGGGCGGCTGGTAAGCAGCCACTCACGCCGGTTCCCGAAACGCCGTGGCCACGGAAACGTTAGTGGGCTGCCGGCTTCTCCAGGTGTTATAGTTTAACCATGACCCGTCTTGTGATTGGTCTTTGCGTTATCTGGCTTGCCGGTGTTGCGTATGCACAAACCCCGGCAACGCTCGGCGACTCGGCTAAACGCGTGGTCGGCAGCTGGGAATTCTCCAATGCCGATCGGGACAGGACCTGCACCGCCACTCTCAAGAGCGATCCCGCTCCAGGCGGACTGAAAATCGAGTTCGACGCCAACTGCGCCAATCTTTTTCCGCTGGTGCGCGACATCGCGGCGTGGAAGTTTCCGGAAAACGATCTGCTCTACTTCGTCGATGCGCGCGGCAAGACGATCGTGGAATTCAGCGAAGTCGAAGACGGAATTTTCGAAGCGCCGACGCCCGGGGTCGGCGTGCTGTTCCTGCAGAATGCGGCCGCTGCCGGCGCACCGCCGAAGCCGCCGGAGCAAATCGCGGGCGACTGGGCGATCGTACGCAAGTCCGGTCCGCCAGTCTGCACCCTGACGCTGGGGATGACAAAGGCGAGCGATGGTTTTGCCGTTGCGGTGAAGCCGGGTTGCGAGTCGGGCATTGCCCGGCTCAACTTCACGCAATGGCGCATCGATCGCGATCAGCTGATGCTGGTGCCTACGCGCGGCAACCCGTGGCGCTTCGAGGAAATCGACAACACGGTCTGGCGGCGCGTGCCGGAGAGCGCCGATCAAACCACGCTGGTGCGCCAGTAGCCCTCAGATCAGCACCAACTACAGCAACTCATAGTTGTTTACCGATTCGGCGCCGGCCTCGCGGAAGCGGCTGACGAGATCTTCCAGATCCTGGCTGTGGGAGCGGTTATGTCAGCGCTTGTACGGTGGCTTGTGCAGCCCGCGCGGCGAGAACGTGAACACCTCGACGCCATTGTTGGTGACGCCGACGGTATGTTCAAACTGCGCCGACAATGACCGATCACGCGTGACCGCGGTCCATCCGTCGGACAGCACCTTCACGTGCGGGCGGCCGAGATTGATCATCGGCTCGACGGTGAAGAACATTCCCGGCTTGAGCACGATGCCCTCGCCCGCTCGACCGACGTGCACGACGTTCGGCTCGTCATGGAACAGACGCCCGAGGCCGTGTCCGCAGAAATCGCGCACCACGCTCATGTGCTGTGCTTCGACATAAGCCTGGATCGCATGACCGATGTCGCCGCTCGTCACACCGGGCCGGATCGCTGCAATGCCGCGCATCATGGCTTCGTG
>Ga0126382_10001155_pt1 | contig 10714 bp, 11 predicted proteins | sample PanSoiMetPlot_30_FD_92548 | JGI IMG/M metagenome (GOLD analysis project Ga0126382, IMG submission 92548) | Tropical forest soil microbial communities from Panama - MetaG Plot_30 | ecosystem: Environmental > Terrestrial > Soil > Tropical forest > Bulk soil | place: Panama | collected 2016-02-17 | reverse complement strand
TGTACGACCCGTTCGTGCTACGGGGCCTGGACGCATTCCTCTACTCCGTCTATTCCGGCGCGCGCTTCGTCGTGGCCGGCACCCCGTCAGGGGTCTCGCTCGCCCCAGAAGGGGGCGCGCACCAGTCGACGATCACCGCGTCCGTCGGCCTGGAACTGCCAAACGTCACCTTCATCGAGCCCGCGTACGCAGCGGCCCTCGACTGGCTGCTGTGCGGCGCACTGCAGGCCATCGCGGCCGCGAACGCCGCTCCAGCCGGGACCGCCGTCACCGAGGACGGCTCGTACTACTTCCGGCTGAGCACACGGGGCGTCGACCAAGGCCCGTTCGCCCGTGCCCGGGAGCGCCTCGGCGACGAGCTCCTGCGCCGCCAGGTCCTGGCCGGCGCCTACCGGCTGGTCGACGCCGGCGAGGCCGCGGCCGGCGGAGCGCCGGCCGTCTACCTGGCCGGCTCGGGCGCGGTCCTGCCGGAGGTGCTCGCCGCCGCCGCCGAACTGGATGACGAGGGCATCGCCGCCCACGTCATCGACGTGACCTCCGCCGACCGGCTCTATCGTGCCTGGCAGCAGACCCTGCGGCAGGGAGTCCGCACCGCGACCACGCCGGCCATCCCCGGCGCGCTGCGCACCGTGTGCCCCGCCCGGGCGCCGGTCGTGACCGTGCACGACGCGGCGTCCCACACGATGAGCTGGCTCGGATCGGCCCTGGGCGTGCCGGCCGTCAGCCTCGGCGTCGACTCGTTCGGCCAATCCGGCACGGTCGGCGACCTGTACCGCGCGCACGACCTCGACGCCGGCTCGATCGTCAACGCCGCTCTTGCAGCGCTGTCACTACATCACCCGTAGGCGGCGCCACCCCGGCCCGTGAGGCCGGGGCCACCTTCGGTGCCCGACGTCCGGGCATCCACCAGTTGGCCTTGCCGAACACCTCCATCACCGCTGGGACGAGGATCATCCTGACGATGGTGGCGTCGATGAGCACGGCGACGGCCATGCCCAGGCCTATCTGCTTGACCGAGACGTCGGGGCCGAGCAGGGCGGTCGTGAAGATGGCGATCATGATGGCGGCCGCGGCCGTGATGACCTTGGCGGTCCGCGCCAGCCCGCGAGTGACGGCCATGCGGGTGCCGCCGGTGCGCTCGTATTCCTCACGGACCCGCGAGATCAGGAAGACCTCGTAGTCCATGGACAGGCCGAACAGGAGCGGGAACATCATCATCGGCACCCAGGTCGTGACCGGCATGTCGGCGGGGAAACCGAGGGCCGAGCCCAGCCATCCCCACTGCACGATCGCGACCAGCACGCCGTAGGCGGCGCCGATCGACAGCAGGTTCATCACGGCGGCCTGCAGCGCGATCGTGACCGACCGCACCAGCGCGACCAGCAGCAGCATGGACAGCACGATGACGACCGCGATCATCAGCGGCAGGCGTGAGCTGGTCTCATCGGCGAAGTCGATCGCGCCGGCGTTCGGGCCGCCGACGTAGACCCTGTGGCCGCCGGATGCCTTGGGCAGCACGTCATCGCGGAGCTCGTGCACCAGCTGGGCGGTCGCCTCGTCCTGGTATCCGGTCCTGGGGAAGGCCATGAAGGTGGCGGCCTGCCCGTCCCTGCTGACCCGAGGCTGGGTGGCGTAGGCGATGCCCTCGGTCTTCCTGACCGCTTCGACGACCGGACGCAGATCGGCGCCTGTGGGGTCCACCCCGGTGGCGAAGATCAGCGGTGCGCCGTAGCCCGGACCGAAGCCCTCGGAGAGGATCTTGTAAGAGGTGTAGCTGCTCCTGTCGTGGGGCTGGACACTGGCGTCGGGCAGGCTCAGCCGCATCGACAGCGCGGGGATGGCCAGCATCACCAGGGCCGTGCCGGCCAGAAGCGCGGCGACCAGCGGCCTGCGCTGCACCACGCCGGCCCATCGCTCGGCGGGGGTACGGCGCTCCCAGGACGGGACGCCGCCGGCCCGGTCCCGGCGGGACGTGCGACGGGGCAGGCGCAGCGAGTTGATCTTGCGACCGGTGAAGCCGAGGAACGCCGGCAGCAAGGTCACCGCGGCGGTCATCGTCACCAGCACGGTCACCGACGCGCCGACCGCCACGCCGGTCATCATCTTCTGACCCATGGCGATCAGGCCCAGCAGCGCGATCACGACGGTCGTGCCGGCGAACAGCACCGCGCGACCCGCGGTCGTGATGGCCTTGACCGTGGCGCTCTCGGGGTCATCGCCTTCCTGCAGGCTGTCCTTGTAGCGGGTCACGATGAACAGGGCGTAGTCGATGCCGACGCCGAGCCCGATCAACGTGGCGACGAGCACGGTGAAGTCCGGCGAGGGGACCAGGTACCCCACGAGCTTCATCAGCGCGATGCCGCCGAGGATCGCCACCAGCGCGGTCACGATCGGCAGACCCATCGCCACCAGTGACCCGAAGGCGATGAACAAGATCACCGCTGCCGTCAGGACGCCAACGCCCTCGGCCGGGCCCTGCGGAGGCGTCTCGGCCTTTTCCGCCTCGTCCCCGCCCAGCCCGAGCGTCACGCCATGACCGGAGGCACCCTTGACCATGTCCACCAGGGGCTTGACCTCGGCCGTCGTCGCATCCTTGTCGGTCAGCGGGATGGTAGTACGGGCGATACGGCGATCCTTCGTCACCAGGTTCTCGTCCTGGTACGGCGAGGTCACCGGTCCGGTAACGGGTGAGGCGTCAAGACCGGCGATGACCTTCTCGATCTTCTGCCGGGCGGCGGGGTCGTCGATCCCCTTTTGTGCCTTGATCGCCAGAGTCAGCGTGTCCCCTTGCTCCTCGGGGAAGTGCTTCTCGATCAGAACCTGAGCCTTGGCGGAACCGGAGTCACCGGCGTAGTCGTTATCGGGGGCGGCACCGTAGCCGAAGCCGACGAACGCTGCGGCGAGGACGCCGGCGATCCAGGTCAGCAGGACCAGGCGACGGCGCCGGTAGCAGAACCGCGCTAGTCCCGCGAGGGCTCCGCCCGTACGGGAAGTCCCGTCCGTACGGGGAGTCTCGATTGCCATCATCTTCTCCTCGAGCCGTGATCGTTCATCGCAGCGATCGTCACGCCGGTGAGGCGGCCGTGGCTTCTGACGGCGGATGGCGGCGTCTACGCATGTGGGCGTAGACGGCTCATGCCTCGCTACGCCTGTCCGCGTAGCAGGTCGCGCGTCTGAGCGGAGCGTTGCCTGAGGCCGGGAAAGTAGGATCACGGCATGGAACACCGCGCCGGGGCGTTTCCCCTGCGTGTGGTGGCGCTTGATGTGGCGCTCGCGCTCTTCGTCACCGTGATGCAGGTGCAGGGCACCCTCGCCCGCGTTGCCGCCGAGGGGGCAACGCGTCCGCTCACCGACTTCGGAAACCTCGGGTTCGCGCTGCTGGTGGTCAGTGGCCTGGTCGTGGCAGTCCGCCGCCGGTGGCCGGTTGCCGTGTTCGTCACCGCCGCACTCGCCAGCTTCGTGTATTACGGCCTCGATTTCCCGGACGGGCCCACGTGGCTCGGGCTCTTCGTCGCCCTGTACACCCTGGCCGCCTACGGTGACGGGCGCCGGTCATTGGCGATCGCCGGTGTGGGCACGGCGGTGCTCGCCGTCGGGTGGCTGTTCGCGGCGCGCGACATCGAGCCACGCGCCGCCATCGGCTGGGTGTTCTTCCGCATCGGTGCGTCGGTGATGAGCGCTGCCCTGGGCGAGTCCGTCCGGTCCCGGCGGGTCATCGCGGCCGAAGCCCAGGAGCGTGCCGAGCTGGCGGAACGCACCCGCGAGGAAGAAGCGCGGGCGCGGGTCGACGCCGAACGGCTCCGGATCGCGCGCGAAGTTCACGACACGGTCGCGCACGCCATAGCGATCATCAACGTCCAGTCCGGGGTCACCGCGCACGTGCTCGACAAGCGACCCGAACGGGCACGCGAAGCGCTGCAGGCCATCGAGCAGACAAGTTCCCAGGCGCTGCGAGAGATGCGAGTCATCCTCGGGGTACTCCGTGACGACAACGACGGCCCCGCGCCGCACCCCGGCCTGGGACAGATCGACGAGCTCACCGCCAAGGCGTGCGATGCCGGACTCGACGTCAAATTGGAGGCAACCTCGCCTGCGACGCCGTTGCCGAGCGCCGTGGGTACCGCGGCATACCGGATCCTGCAGGAATCGATCACCAACGTGATCCGCCACGTCGGCCCGACCCGGGTGACGGTCGCGCTGACCCCCCGGAACGACGTCCTGGAGATCCGCGTGACCGACGAGGGCCGCCGCGGCGCCCCGGGTGATGACCCCGCGGCCCCGCACCTGCCGGCCCAGCACCCGGCCAGCAACGGCACCGGCAGCTCGGCCACGCCAGGCCGCGGGATCCTTGGCATGCGCGAACGTTGCCAGCTGCTCGGCGGCGAGCTCGACGCAAAGCCGACCCCGGGCGGTGGCTTCGAAGTCACGGCCCGGCTGCCCCTCGCACCGACCGGGGCGCGCCTGTGACCATGGCATTCGCGTCACCGCCGGCCACCGCTCCGATCAAGGTGCTGCTCGCCGACGACGAGGCGCTCGTGCGATCCGGGTTCAAGGTGCTGCTCGACGTCGAAGATGACATCACGGTGGTGGGAGAGGCGACCAACGGCGCCGAAGCCGTCGAGCGTGCCCGCGCCGCCCGGCCCGACGTGGTGCTCATGGACATCCGCATGCCGAGGCTGGACGGAATCCAGGCCACGACGCAGATCACCGGGGCGCGCGGGCTTGAACGCGTCCGGATCCTCATCCTGACCACCTACGACACCGACGCCTACGTTTTCGAAGCGCTGCAGGCCGGCGCCAGCGGCTTTCTGCTCAAGGACGCCGGGCCGGCCGAGCTCCTGCATGCCATCCGCGTGGTCGCCGCAGGAGAAGCTCTGCTGGCGCCGCGGATCACCAGACGCCTGATCGGCCAGTTCACCGCGCGGCGAATGGCAACCCAGGCGGCCGAGGACCGGCTCGCGGTGCTCACCGAGCGCGAGCGAGAAGTGCTGGCCCTCGTGGGGCGCGGCCTGAGCAACGACGAGATCGGCGCCGAGCTGTTTCTCAGTCCGGCCACCGCGCGCACCCATGTCAGCCACGCGATGGTGAAGCTGAGTGCGCGCGACCGCGCGCAGCTGGTCGTGATCGCCTACCAGACAGGGCTCGTCAGCCCCGACGCGTGACCGTGTAGCGCGCCATGACACGTGGCTGGGCAACACCACCTAGCGAAGGTCCACGACCAGGCCGGGGGCGGCGACGCCGACAGGGCCGGTGTAGTGGTCGGTGGCCGCGTTCCGCGCGGCCGCTGGGTCGGTCCCGGGCAGCAGATGAGTCAGCAGCAGATGCCCGGCCCCGGCCTGCGCCGCCCGCCTGCCCGCCTGGGCCGCACTGGACAGATGGGCCCGCGAGTCCTCCGGGACCTGATCAAGGTAGCTGGCCTCCGCGAGCAGCAGATCCGCCCGGGCCGCCAGGTCGGCCAGCAGCGGGCTCGGCCCGCAGTCACCGGTGTAGGCCAGGACCGCCCCGCCCGCGGCCAGCCGCAGGCCCACGTTGGGCACCCAGTGCGGCAGCAGCCAGGTCTGTGCCCGGAATGGCCCGATCTCCAGCCGCCCGCCCGGGCTCAGCTCCACCAGTTCCAGGGCACCTGCGAGCATCCCCGGGCGGTCCAGCGCCAGCACCGCATCCAGGGCACCCGGCAGCGCGTACACCGGCAGCGCCCCCGCCGGGTCGTCGCGCAGCACCCGCGCCCGCAGCAGCGGATTCAGATCCGCACAATGATCGGGGTGACCGTGGCTGATGAACACGGCATCAAGCTGACCCGGCGCGAGGTGTCCCAGCAGCTGCGGCACGGTCGCGTACCCAAGATCGAGAACCAGCCGGAACCCGTCGTGCTCGACCAGGAAGCCACTGCACGCCTGGCCCGCTTCCGGCCATGCGCCGCATCCGCCCAGGACCGTGAGCCGCATCGCTACCACGGCCCCTGGACGTCGTACGCCTCGTGCTCACCTGGCCAGGGCGGCATCGTCACGCCGACCGCGGCGAGCGGGCCGCCGCTGGTGGACCGGAACTGAAAATGCGTGCCCGCGGGAATGGAGATGCAGGTACCCGGCCGCAGGGGAACGGTCTCCTGCCGGCCTGCCTGGCGCCGCCACATCTGGCCGTGGCCGCGCAGGATGTACCAGATCTCGTCCACCGAATGGTGGGCCACCGCGCGGGAGACCCGGCGAGCTCCCAGCTCGAAGTGCGCCATTCCCCCGCGTGCGAGCTGCAGCAGGACCCGCACGTCTGAGCCGTCCGGCGCGACGTCATCGCGGGCACCCGGCAGCTGCCTGGTATCGAAAAGCTGGCCCATGACCCCCTCCGCGGTTCGCCTGTCGCCGCCCCGGCAGACGCTAGCGCAACCCGGGCCGTGAACCACGGACGAGGGCACCGGCTAGGTCGCGTTCTGACCGGCCGCACCCAGATCCGCCACCGCTGCTCTCCGGCGTGAATCACCCGGCTCAGCCGAGCGCCCGCAGGATGGTGTCGGCCGCAGCCCAGCCGGTCTGGATCGCGGTCTCTGTGTAGAAGGTGCCGAGGTAGTCGCCGGCGAGGTGGATCCGCTGCGCCGGACGGGTGAGCGCCTGTTGAATCCGGCCGCGGCCGGGAAAGCAGTAGGCGAGGCCAAGCGGCCACCGGCGCACGTGCGCCTCCACGGTGACCGCGGAGAATCCGGGGAAGATGTTGCCGAGATCTTCCAGGTAGCGGTCGATGATCTGGCCGTCATCGAGCTGGAGCAGCGGGATGGCGAGCTCGGCCGGCGAGAAGACCATGATGCTGCTGCCGCGCTGGCGTTCCCGTTCCAGCGAACGTGCCAGGCTGGTCATGTTGAGGAAGATGTTAAAGGTGCGCTTGGGGGCCGCGATGGCGTAGCACCGGTCCCACGGCTGCGGTCCGGTCTCGTTGGTGAGGAAGGCGGCGCTGACAAGGGGCCCGTAGATGATCTTCCCGAGGGCGTCCGCCGTCTCGGGGGCGAGGCCGACGGCGAGCCGGCTTGCGATCGGTGCGGGAGTGGCGAGCACACAGTGGCTGGCCCGCAGCTCCTGGTGGGCGTTCCCCAGCCGGTACCGCACCAGGACGCCGTCCTTGTCCTGGGCGACCTCGAGCACTTCAGCGCCGAGGGCGACGCGGGAGCCAAGGCGGGCGCTGATCGCCTCGGTCAGGGTGGCCGACCCGCCGACGATGTTGCGGGACAGCCCGGACTTGCGATCCCAGACCAGCCGGAAATACCCGACGCCAGCCCCGGCGGACACCTGCTCCGGGGACCCCGCCGAGCGGGTGACGGTCGGCCGGAACATCGCGTCGGCGTCCGCCGGGAGCTTCCCGGTGAACTGCGAGAATGTCCGGTCTCCCAGGAACTCGTAGACACGCTGCTGGAGCTCACCCGCCGCGTCCTCCGGGCGATCCTCCGCGATCTTGCCGTAGCGCTGGACCGCCAGCCGCACTTTCACGCCGGCCCGCAGGACGGCGATCCGGTCGCGCCAGGCCATGGGAACCCGGAATGGGTATGTTTCGACCCTTCCGTCGGTGAGCAGGCGCCCGTTCATGGCCAGACCGGCGAGCTCGCCGGGTACCGGCGCGGCTTGGACACCCACCTCCTGCAGCAGTCTTCCCGTCGCCGAGCCTGGCCCGGCGAACACATGAGCACCCCAGTTGAGCCAGTAGGCCCCGCGAGACTCGGAGCAAATGCGCCCGCCCACGCGGGTGTCCGCCTCCAGCAGGACGACGTCGCGATGGCGAAGCCGCCAGGCGCTGGCGAGCCCCGCGATTCCGCCGCCGACGATGACGGCCTCGACCTGGCTTGCGGTCACAAGGTTCTCACCATAGCCCTTCTGCGCGCCCCTTTCCCTGGACGCTAGCCCGCCCGGCCGGGCGAGGACAGACGCATATCCTGTGTCTCATGCCTGAGCGGCCGCCCGATGCCGCGTGGCTGAAGCTCTCCGCAGAGCCCGGCCTCTGCGGAGCCTGCTTGCATGCGAAGCTCAACGAGACACGGCGGGGCACCGCCTACCTCCGGTGCACGCGCGCCGCGTGGGACGCCTCCCTGCCCCGGTACCCGCGTCTCCCAGTGACGCAGTGCGCGGGCTTTGACCGGCGCGACCGCACGCCCTAGCGCCGCCGATGCGGGCCAGGAGTGTCGGCGGCGGGCGGCCGCCATGGGAGAGGATGCCAGCGACGCAACGACTCATCTGCGCCCAGCGAAGGAGCACGTTATGACGGCCGCCGATCACCAACACGGGACCGCTCACGGGCACGAGCGTTTCCAGGGCGCCTGTGGCCTGGTCATCGGCGTGGTCCTGCTGGTGGGCCGGGGGGCGGTCAGCCGCCTGGTCGCCGACCTGGCGGGCGTGGGCCCGCAGGACCGGGTGCTCGACGTGGGGTGCGGCCCCGGCGGCGCGGCCCGCGAGGCCGCGCGGCGCGGTGCGGCGGTCACCGGGGTCGACCCCGCCCCGCTGATGCTCGCCCTGGGCCGCCGCCTGTCTTGTGGCCAGAGCGGGCGCGGCATCGCGTTCGTGGAGGGGACGGCCGAGGCGCTGCCGGTGGCCGACCGGTCGGTCACCGTCGCCTGGGCGATCAGCTCGGCCCATCACTGGGCCGACGTCGCGGCGGGCCTGCGCGAACTGCACCGGGTCCTGGAGCCCGGCGGACGGCTGATCATCGCCGAGCGGCTGGCCCGGCCCGGCGCCCGCGGCCTCGCCGCCCACGGCTTCACCAGCGCGCAGGCCGCGCAGACCGCGGCCGCGGCACAGGCGGCCGGCTTCGCCGGCGCCGGGCACGAGACCCACCGGGCCGGCCGGCGAACGCTCGCCGTCGTCTGCGCGCACCGCCCCGCCAGTGAGCCCCGATGACAGCGGGCGGGTGATGGCGGCCAGGGCTCCTACGGGAGCGGGCCGGTCCGTGAAACGCAACAGTGGATGCCATGGCGGGTCCCGCATTGCCTCAAGCCGCGCGAGACAGCACACTTTGAACGAGGGAGGCTTTGGGTCATGGTTGTGCAAGGGTCGCTGATTTACATTGTCATGCCGGCCGTCGCGGTCCTGGCCCTGGTCGTCTTGTGCGGACTGCCGTTCGTCGGTGCCAGAGAATCCGACGAGAGCCGTTCCGGTGGCGGGCACCCGCGCGAGCTGGGGTCCCGCGGACAGGTCCCAGACCGGAGGGCCGCGCCCGATGCCGTCGGCAGAGACGTAATCGGCCCAGGATGATTCGGCCCACCAGCCAGACCAAGCCGTTTTCAGATCGGTACTGGAGGCCGGGCCCTGCATGATCAGGGTCAAGGTGCCGATCGGCCTTGAATACATCAACCCCCAGGACGATCCGCGGAACAGCAAAGCAGGCGGCAATGACCACGGGACCCGTGCCTAATCGCGGGACGGTGAGAGCGGCAGGTGTACGCCGGTTCGGCGCAGCGGTCGAGATCCTCGATCTGCCGGGGGCGCGGGCGCTGCGGCCCGATGAGGTCCTGATAGACGCGCGTGCATGCGGCGTGGGCAACTGGGACGAGTTTGCCCGCACCGGGGACTGGGATCTCGGGGTGCGCCCGCCGATGGCGCTCGGTGTCGAGGCGGCCGGGATCGTCGCCGCGGTCGGGGAAAGCGTCGTGGGGGTCAGGGCAGGAGATCGGGTGACCGCACACTCGCTTCCGCTGCGCCAGCAGGGCGCCTGGGCAGAGCAGTACGTCGCTGCCGCCGGGCACGTCGCCGCCGTGCCGACCGAAGTGTCGCTCGATGCCGCCGCCGCGCTGCCGGTCCCGGCGCTGACTGCCGACCAGGCGATCGGCGACGCGCTCGACGTCGGTCCCGGCCAGACCGTCCTGGTGAACGGCGCTGGCGGCGTGACCGGGGGCATGCTGGTACAGCTGGCAGCCCACCGCGGGGCGGCGGTCATCGCCACGGCGGGCGCGAGCAGCGCCGGCCGGGTGGCCTCGATGGGTGCCGGCACCGTTCTGGACTACCACCAGGCGGACTGGCCGGCGCAGGTGCGTGCGCTGACTGCGGGCGGCGTCGACGCGGCAGCAAACGCGGCTCGGTCCGGCTCCAGCGAGGCGGTGAAGGCGGTCCGCGATGGCGGCAGGCTGACCACGATCACGGCGGACCTGCCCGGAGCCAAAAGGGGCATCACCATGCTGGCGGTGCAGGTCAAGCCGGACGGCCGCCGGCTCGCCGACCTCATGCAGCTCCTGGCCCACGGTGCGCTCACGGTTTCCGTGGCTGACCGGTTTCCGCTTCAGCAGGCCGCCGCGGCGCTGGCCCGAGCCAGGTCCGGTGCCAATGGGTCGGCTGTCATACTTCAGCCCGGCTCCCCCTGACTGAGCGTGGCGCACTCCCCGCCCAGCCGCTCCCGGCCAGCCAGTCGGTCAGCTCTCGGTACCGTCCAACCCCGTGCTCAGGTGCCACAGTAGGTGATGTGCCGGGCGGAGCCCGCAGGCGCCGGGTCGGTGTAATCCTCCAGGCCGGGCTGGTCCTCGAAGGGATGGGAGACAGCATCGAGCAGGCGGTGGAACGGCCCCATCTCACCAAGAACCGCCTGCGCGAGCGCCTCCTCGACGCGGTGGTTGCGCGGAATGTAGACGGGGTTGACACGATCCATCGCAGCGGCCACAGCGGCGCAGTCCGCCGGCAGCAGCGCCGCGCGGCGGGCGGCCCACGCGTCGAAGGGCTCCGGCTGGCTGAACATCGTCCGCGCGGTGCCGGCGGAC
>Ga0126382_10001153_pt1 | contig 10717 bp, 9 predicted proteins | sample PanSoiMetPlot_30_FD_92548 | JGI IMG/M metagenome (GOLD analysis project Ga0126382, IMG submission 92548) | Tropical forest soil microbial communities from Panama - MetaG Plot_30 | ecosystem: Environmental > Terrestrial > Soil > Tropical forest > Bulk soil | place: Panama | collected 2016-02-17 | reverse complement strand
ATCATCCATTTCGTTCTCGCCCGCTTGCCGGATGCGCCACACGGGACCAAAGGAATTTCCCTGTTTCTGGTACCAAAAATACTTCCTGACGGCTCTCGCAACGATGTGCGCGCGCATTCCGTTGAACACAAACTCGGCATCCACGCTTCACCTACCTGCACGATGGTGTATGGCGATCGTGGCGGAGCCGTCGGTTTTCTGATCGGCGAAGAGAACAAAGGCATGGCGTGCATGTTCACCATGATGAACCGTGCGCGGCTGGCCGTCGGCTTGCAGGGCGTTGGGATTGCCGAGCGTGCAACACAACAAGCACTGGCTTATGCGCGAGAACGCAAGCAAGGCCCGGCGAGTGCGATCATCGCCTATCCGGACGTTAGACGCATGCTGCTTACCATGCGCACCCTGACCGGTGCCGCTCGCGCGATCTGCTATGCGACGGGAATCGCCATCGATCGATCAATGCGCGCGAAAACCGACGCCGAGCGCAAGAGTGCACACGAGCGTGCCTCTTTGCTGACGCCTGTCGCCAAGGCGTTTTCGACTGATATTGGTTCGGAAGTTGCGTCTCTCGGGATACAGGTGCACGGCGGAATGGGCTACGTCGAGGAAACCGGCGCAGCGCAGCACTACCGCGACGCGCGCATCGCCGCGATCTACGAAGGCACAAACGGAATCCAGGCGCTTGATCTTGTCACTCGCAAAGTGCCGTTGGAGGGTGGCAAAACCATCGATATGTATATCGAGGAACTGCGACGCACCGTGACATCGGTGCAGTCGAGCAATGCGCCCGAATTCGGGGAAACAGCAACCCGCCTTGGCGAAGCCCTCGACAGCCTTGAGCGCGCGAGCCGGTGGCTGCTCGCACAAAAGGCTTCCGAAGCAGCGCTTGCGGGCGCTACACCCTATTTGCGGTTATTCGGAAATACGGCCGGCGGCTGCATGCTGGCCGAAGAGGCGCTTGCATCGCTTCGCGCCGGCGACGGAACGGGCCGTTCTGTCCTTGCACGCTTCTTCGCGGAAAATATTGCGATCCAGGCAAGCAGCCTCGAACGCAGCGTCACTGAAGGTGCCGGGAGCATTGCTGACGCTCAGGCGGCGCTGGCAGAATAACAGGACGGCGGGCGATGTCATTAAAAGGTAAAACTCTTTTCATCACCGGAGCTTCGCGCGGAATCGGTCTCGCGATCGCGCTGAAGGCCGCGGCCGACGGCGCCAACATCGCCGTCGCAGCGAAAACCGTTGAACCGCATCCAAAATTGGAAGGTACAATTCATACCGCCGCCGCCGAGATCGCGAAAGCCGGTGGGCGAGCATTGCCCATTGCGGTTGACGTCCGCGACGAAGCGAGCGTGCAGGCCGGGCTTGATGAAACCGAGGATAAATTTGGTGGCATCGATATCGTCGTGAACAATGCCAGCGCGATCCAGCTAACACCAGTCGCGGCAACCGATATGCGGCGTTACGATCTGATGCAGCAGATCAATGCCCGCGGCACCTTCATGGTCTCGAAGTTTGCTATTCCTTATCTTACGCGCCGGGAAAATCCGCACATCCTGATGCTGTCTCCTCCGCTCGATATGGCGGAGAAGTGGTTCGCGCCGCACACCGCCTATTCGATGGCAAAATTCGGCATGAGCCTGGTCGTGTTGGGACTCGCCGGCGAACTGCGCGGCAAGGTCGCGGTCAACGCCCTATGGCCGCGAACGACCATCGCCACGGCGGCAATCAAGAATCTCCTCGGCGGCGATGCGATGATGCGTCGTTCGCGAAAGCCAGAGATCATTGCCGAGGCCGCATACCGCATTTTTCAGAAGCCCAAGAGCTTTACCGGGAACTTTCTGATCGACGACAGCTTCCTTGCTAGCGAGGGCATCCACGACTTTGATCGATATCGCGCCGATCCAAGCCAACCGCTGCAGGTCGATTTCTTTGTGCCGGACACCAGTCGTCCACCCGAGGGAGTCAGCCTGGACGCAAAGTCGCGATAGGCACTTCCACGAAGGCTCACGAATGTTTAGGTGTAGGCGATGTCTACCCTTCTCCTCAGCCATCCAGCCTGTCTAAACCACCTGACACCGGCCGGGCATCCGGAGCGGCCCGATCGTTTGCGTGCGATTGATCAGGTGCTCGAGGACGAAAAGTTTCAGTCTTTGGCACGAGTCGAGGCCCCGCGCGGAAACCTCGACGTCATCGCGCTCTGCCACCCAATGGAATACGTCGAAGCGATCCGCGAAGCCTCACCCGCCGAAGGCCTTGTCCGGCTCGACGCCGACACCGCGATGTCGCCAGGAAGTTATGAAGCGGCATTACGCGCCGTCGGCGGCGCCATGCAGGCGGTTGACGACGTGATGACGGGCAAGGCCGCAAATGCCTTTGTCGCCACACGTCCGCCGGGTCACCACACCGAGACGGCTCGGCCGATGGGCTTCTGCCTTTTCAACAACGCGGCAATCGCCGCACGATATGCTCAACAGAAACACGCTGTCGAACGTGCCGCGATCGTCGACTTCGACGTGCATCATGGCAACGGGTCGCAGGATATCTTCTGGTCGGATAAAAGCGTGATGTACTGCTCGACCCACGAGATGCCCCTTTACCCCGGCACCGGAGCGATCGGAGAGCGCGGCGACTACAATACCATAGTCAATGCGCCACTCTCGGCCGGCGACGGCGGCGACGCCTTCCGCGAAGCGTTTGAGACCGTTATCCTCCCGCGCCTTCGGGAATTCAAACCTGACTTTCTCATCATCTCTGCCGGCTTCGACGCGCACACCCGAGATCCTCTGGCCAATCTGAATTTGGTCGAATCCGACTATTCCTGGGTCACCAAAAAATTGATGGAAATCGCCGACACGAACGCGAAAGGACGCGTCATATCTTTGCTGGAAGGAGGCTACGATTTGCAGGGGTTGTCGCGTTCAGTGGCAGCCCACGTGACCGCGCTGATGCACGGTTAGAGAATCCACGCTATCTTGGTCAATGCGGGTCACGAATCGCCGGATTTGAATATGGCCGAAAACAATAATGCTGACGTCAAAAAGTTGCCCTTCGAACGCGCGATTGAAGAGCTTGAATCGATCGTCAAAGATCTCGAGGGAGGCAAGGTGCCGCTTGAGCAATCGGTGGCGCTGTACGAGCGCGGCGAGGCCTTGAAGAAGCGATGCGAGGAGTTGCTGCGCCAGGCCGAAGCGCGGGTCGAACGGATTACCCTCGATGCCGACGGAAAACCGACCGGAAGCACGCCTCTTGACGTGGATTGACCTTATCTCCCAATCAGAAATGGACTTCTTGCTGAATTGCCCGCGAGGGCACTTTTGGTGTAAGTCATTCGGCCCGACCAGTTTTATAGCACTGGTACAAACCGATCTTTAATCAACTCTGTTGGAGTTGCTCTTGCCCGAGTCTTCGAAAACCCCGCTGCTCGACCGCATCCTTGTTCCGAACGACCTCAAAAACCTGTCGGCCGATCAGCTTAAGCAGCTTGCCAACGAGCTGCGGACCGAAACCGTTGATGCCGTCGCCAAGACCGGCGGCCATCTCGGTGCAGGACTTGGCGTCATCGAATTGACCGTCGCGCTTCACTATGTATTCGACACACCCAGCGACCGCCTGATCTGGGACGTCGGCCATCAGAGCTACCCGCACAAGATCCTGACGGGCCGGAGGGACCGCATCCGGACCCTACGGCAGGGTGGCGGATTGTCGGGTTTCACCAAGCGCGCCGAGAGCGACTACGATCCTTTTGGCGCCGCCCACTCTTCCACTTCGATCTCAGCAGCTCTCGGCATGGCCGTGGCGCGCGACCTCGAAGGTAAAAAGAACAACGTCGTGGCTGTTATTGGCGACGGGGCAATGTCGGCTGGCATGGCCTACGAAGCGATGAACAATGCCGGCGCTCGCAATGAACGTCTCGTCGTTATTCTCAATGACAATGACATGTCCATCGCACCGCCGGTGGGTGCAATGTCGGCCTATCTGGCGAGGCTGATCTCCGGCAAGACCTATCGGACGCTGCGCGACATCGGCAAGCAGCTCGCGCAGCACCTGCCAAAGTTCTTCGGAGAAAAAGCGGGACGCGCGGAGGAGTTCGCGCGCGGCTTCTGGACTGGCGGTACATTGTTCGAAGAACTTGGCTTTTACTACGTGGGCCCGATCGACGGTCACAACCTCGACCATTTGTTGCCAGTGTTGCGTAACGTGCGCGATGCGGAAGCAGGTCCGATCCTCGTCCACGTCGTAACGCAGAAGGGCAAGGGCTACGCACCCGCCGAAACTTCCGCCGACAAATATCATGGCGTGGTCAAGTTCGATGTCGCGACCGGTGCGCAGGCCAAATCGAAATCGAGCGCCCCTCAGTACACGAAAGTTTTTGGCGAGAGCCTGATCAAAGAGGCGCGCAAGAACGACAAGATCGTAGCGATAACTGCGGCCATGCCATCGGGCACCGGTGTCGACCTCTTTGCGAAGGAATTTCCCAACCGCTCGTTCGACGTCGGCATAGCCGAGCAACACGCGGTGACTTTCGCCGGCGGTCTGGCGGCCGAGGGGTTCAAGCCGTTTGCTGCCATCTATTCCACCTTCCTTCAGCGCGCCTATGACCAGGTCGTGCACGATATCGCGATCCAGGGCCTGCCGGTTCGTTTCGCAATCGACCGCGCCGGCCTCGTAGGTGCCGACGGGCCGACCCACGCCGGGGCTTTCGACGTCACCTATCTCGGTTGTTTGCCCGGCTTCGTGCTGATGGCAGCAGCGGATGAGGCGGAACTTGTTCACATGGTTGCAACCGCGGTCGCGATCGATGATCGGCCCAGCGCACTTCGTTATCCGCGTGGTGAAGGGCTCGGCGTGCCTATGCCCGACGAAGGCAAACCGCTCGAGATCGGGAAAGGCCGGATAATCCAGGAAGGCCACAAGGTGGCCCTGCTGTCATTAGGTGCGCGGCTCGGCGAATGCCTGAAGGCGGCCAAGGAGCTCACAGCGCTGGGTCTGTCGGCCACCGTCGCGGATGCACGCTTTGCCAAACCCCTCGATGTCGAACTGCTGACGCGGCTCGCGCGGGAACACGAAGTGCTGGTGACAATAGAGGAAGGCTCTGTCGGCGGTTTTGGCGCCTACGTCCTGCAATCGCTTGCGGACCAAGGGCTGCTCGACCAAGGCCTTCGTATCCGATGCATGATGCTACCAGACCGTTTCATCGATCAGGATTCACCGTCGGCCATGTACGCGGCTGCTGGCCTCGACGCGAAAGCAATTGTCGCCAAGGTATTCGAGGCCCTGGGCAAGGATATTGACGCGGAAACCGTCAAACTCGCCTGACGGCTTTAAAGCCGGCTTTTCCGGGGTACCTTCTTTCCCTTGCTGCGCGCCTCGGAGAGGCCAATGGCTATCGCTTGCTTGCGGCTCGTGACCTTCCTGCCGCTGCGTCCGCTTCTGAGTGAACCTTTCTTGCGCTTTTTCATCGCGCGCTCGACATACCGCGAAGCGCCTTGTGAATATCTGCGTGCCATACACGTGCTCCTCAAAGAAACCATGACGCCCGTTGCAACTGTCGCAAGCGCCATGATTGTAACTGCCCTACACGGAACTTTGTTCCTCGCTCAACGAGCTGATCGATGACCACACCGCGTCAACGTGCCGACCGAATCCTTGTCGACCGTGGTCTCTTTGAAAGTCGTGCGAAGGCGCAGGCCGCAATAGAGGCCGGCCTCGTGACAGCAGACGAAAGAACGGTGCTTAAGCCTTCGGAGCAGATTCCGACAGATGCCGAGCTGCGCGCAAGCCCAGCACACCCCTATGTGTCCCGCGGCGGCCTCAAACTCGCGGCCGCCCTCGATCATTTCGGTTTCGATCCGAAGAACCGGATTTGCCTTGATGTCGGTGCATCAACTGGAGGGTTTACGCAAGTACTGCTGGCTCGCGGCGCGCGACGCATCTATGCCGTCGACGTCGGCACAAACCAGCTCCACCAAAGACTTCGTACAAGACCAGAAGTTGTCTCGCTTGATGCCACCGACATCCGCAAACTGTCTCGCGACGACATAGGAGAGCCTCCCGACTTTGTCAGCATCGATGTCAGCTTTATTTCGCTGAAGCTGACACTCCCGTCCGCGCTCGGGCTTGCCAAGCCTCCGGCCCATCTTGTCGCGTTGATCAAACCTCAATTTGAGGCCGGTCCCGGTGCCACGAAAAAGGGCATCGTTCGCGACGCCACGACGCAAGAGGCCACCTGCGACGATATCGCCAACCTCGCGATGTCGTTGGGCTGGCGCGTGCTCGGGGTCATCCCCTCACCTATCTTGGGCGGCGACGGCAACGCCGAGTTTCTGCTCGGGGCGATTCGTGACTGAGCAAGTCAACATCGTACGGCTCGGCCACCGGGGAGATGGGGTTGCCGAAACTGAAAATGGGCCGGTCTACGTTCCCTATGCGTTGCCGGGCGAGATCGTCACGGTCGAGGTCGTTCGTGGACACCCGGACCGCCGGCATCTTCTGCGTATCGAGAAGGCCAGCCATGAACGTAGTGAACCAATCTGCAAGCATTTCGGTGCGTGCGGTGGTTGTGCTCTACAACATTGGTCGCTTGCGGAATATCAGCTGTGGAAGCGTTCGCTAGTCCTGGAGGCGTTGGCCCAAGCAAATGTGGTTGCACCTGTCGGTGACCTTATTGACGCACATGGCGCTGGCCGCCGGCGCGTCGTGTTGCACGCAAGGCGCGGCGTTCACGATGTTCTGGAAGTTGGCTTCACGGCACCCCGCGCCCACCACATTATCGCCATCGACACTTGTCCTATTCTGGCGCCCGGCCTCGCTGGTGCACTTCCAGCCGCATGGGCCATAGCAGAGACGCTCAGGTTCACGGGAAAACCTCTCGACATCCAGGCAACCGCTACCGACAGCGGGCTCGATATCGACGTGCGTGGCTCCGGCGCGCTCATCGCTGAGGGGCGGACAGCGTTGGCTCGCGTTGCGGAAATGCACAGACTTGCGCGACTTACGAGGCATGGTGAACTTGTGGTGCAGCGTACAACTCCCTTCTTGAGGGTCGGTCGCGCCCACGTGCCGCTGCCGCCAGCCGCGTTCCTGCAAGCCACAACAGACGGCGAAGAGACGCTGGCACGGCTTGCGCTGGGATTTCTTGGAAAGGCCAAACACACTGCCGACCTCTTTTGTGGAATCGGAACCTTTGCGCTTCGGCTCGCAGAGATCACACGTGTGAGCGCGGCGGACAGCGATGCAGAAGCGGTAAAAGCGCTCCAGCGTGCGGCAGCGACTACGCCCGGTCTCAAACCAATCGAAGCTGACACGCGCGATCTCTTCCGTCGACCGTTTGTCACGAGCGAACTAAAGCGTTTCGACAGTCTGCTAGTCGATCCACCGCGACAAGGTGCGGAGGCGCAAGCACGCGAAATCGCGAAAAGCAAAGTGCCGGTGGTCGTCGCCGTATCATGCGATGCGACGACATTCGCACGCGACGCGAAAATCTTGATCGAAGGCGGCTACAAGCTTGAGAGCGTCACGCCTGTTGACCAATTCCGCTACTCGCATCACGTGGAAATAGTCGCAAAATTTGCGAGGTAATTTTTCGATTACCGGAAATCGATGCCCCCGCCCCACCGCTCCTGCCACATCTTTTCACCGATTGTGCAGGAGACGCGAGGCACCTGCGACGAGGCCGGAATGATACGTCCTTCCGGTTGCCGTCCGGCTATCTCGAGGACCAGTTTCGTACGCGTCGCTTCGATGAATTTCTCGCGTTCGCGAATGGGCACGACAAAAGCGCCCGGGCCACCGATGACGCAATCCTCGTAATAAATGTCGAGTTCATCAATATCTAAAGTCCCGACATAAGGCCGTTTGAGCATGATCGGCAGGCCATTGATCGTGATGCCAGTAGCCAGCACTTCGTCCCGCGTCGGCACGATCAACTGACCGGCATTATTGGTGCCGTCACCGGAAACATCGATCACGCGACGCAGGCCTTTGTATCCGCTGTCGTCGAACAGCGGTTTGGCAAACTGCAGCGCGCCCGAAATGGATGTCCGCGAAGCGCGCCGGTATGGCGCGCGGCTGATCTCGGCGGCAACGGAATCCGCGGACTCAGGGCCATCAATCAGACGCCAGGGCATGATGACCTTCTGGTCGAATTGGCCAGCCCACTCGAAATAAGTAATTGCAATCTTGCCGTGTGCGCCCTGGCGCAGAGCCTGCAGAAACTCCTTCGACGTCAGCGCAAGGACGTAGCCTTCCCGTTGCAAGGCCTGCTCATCCGGATCCATTGAATAGGAGACGTCGACGGCGATAACGAGCTCGACATCGACAGAGATCGCGTTTTTACGCGCGTCCGCAAGACGGGGCGGCGTTGGTGAGGCCGATGCGGCAAGCGCGAGGCCAAGAGCCGCAACAGCAACGATAATGGCCAAATTGCGAGAACGCGTCCCCATGAGCAAATGCTGACATGACGCATCGACGAAAAAAAGGCCGAAGATCGGTTGCAAAGTCGTCCAAGAAGTCGCACCCCCAAAAATCTTGGAGTCAGCTTTCGATCGGCTCGGTCGCTACGATTTCTATGCCGAAACCGCCGAGACCGACGTAAGTTCGTTTGCTCGATGTCAGCAACCGGATCGAGGATATCCCAAGGTCCTTAAGGATTTGCGCGCCAAGTCCGATTTCGCGCCACTGCCGGGAACGCGCGGCGTCGGCGCCTGTGTCTCCTTCATGCGGAATTTCAGAGATCGGTACGCCCGCTGTGCCATCGCGCAAGAAAACGATTACTCCGCGTCCGGCCTTCTTGAATCGCGCAAGCGCAGCGTGGATCGGCTTGGCACCTCCAAACACATCGCCAATGACGTCGGCCCGATGCAGCCGCGCCAACACGCCCTTGCCATCACCGATATCGCCATAAACGAAGGCCATGTGATGCACGCGGTCGAACGGCGTCACGTAGGCATAGCCATTGAGCGTGCCGATTTCGGAGGCGACGTGGAATTCCCCGACACGTTCCACAAGCTTATCCCGGTTTTGTCGGTAGGCGATCAACTCGGCGATCGAGACCTGCGCAAGTTTGTGTTTCTGTGCAAAGGCAGCGACTTCGGGACCACGCATCACCGAACCGTTGTCGTTCATCAGCTCGGCCAGTACACCAACGGGCGGCAGCGACGCGAGACGACACAGGTCAACGCAGGCCTCGGTATGGCCGGAACGCATCAGTACACCGCCCTCTCGGGCAACGAGTGGAAACACGTGACCCGGACGCACAAAATCCGCGGGCCCGCTGTTGCCGTTCGCAAGTGCGCGCACAGTGTTGCAGCGCTCGTCCGCCGAGATGCCGGTAGTCAGCCCATGACGAACATCGACCGAGACGGTGAAAGCCGTACCTAGCGGCGCCTCGTTGTCTGCAACCATGGGTTCAAGATGCAAGCGGCGCGCCTGTTCGGCACCCAAAGGGGCGCAGACGATGCCGGATGTATTGCGAATGATGAACGCCATTTTTTCAGGCGTGCAGTGGCCCGCGGCGACGAACAGATCGCCTTCATTCTCACGCTCGTCATCGTCGGTGACGACCACAATCTCGCCTTTGGCGAAGGCCTTGATCGCGGCTTCAACGCGTTGATGGCTGTCGGCCACGGCTCTACCTCGAAAGGGGCGTCACGCGCCGGGCTTGAACGGCCAAGCCGTCCCCTCGCCGACCTGACCACGATGCATCAGATAGTGGTCGGCCAGCACGCATGCCACCATGGCCTCACCAATCGGCACCGCTCGAATACCGACGCACGGATCGTGACGGCCCTTGGTCGCAACATCGGTGTCGTGGCCAAAACGATCCACGGTTTTTCGCGGAGTCAAAATCGACGACGTCGGCTTGACTGCGAACCGGGCAATAACGGATTGCCCCGTCGAAATTCCGCCGAGGATGCCGCCCGCGTGATTGGACAGGAAAACCGGCTTGCCATCATTTCCCATCCGCATCTCGTCGGCGTTTTCGATCCCGCTCATTGCCGCCGTGGCAAAACCGTCGCCAATCTCCACGCCTTTAACCGCATTTATGCCCATCAAGGCGGAAGCGAGATCGCCATCGAGCTTGGCATAGACCGGCGCACCCAATCCGGCCGGGACGCCCTCAGCGATAACCTCGATCACGGCGCCGCAGGATGAACCAGCCTTCCGTACACCATCGAGATAACCTTCGAAAAATTCGGCCTGCTTCGCATCCGGGCAGAAGAACGGATTCTTTTCGACCGCGTTCCAGTCCCAACGCGACCGATCGATCTTGTGCGGCCCCATTTGCACAAGGGCGCCGCGCACCGCCAGGCCGGGCACAATTTTGCGCGCAATGGCACCGGCAGCAACCCGCGCCGCAGTTTCCCGCGCAGACGCCCGTCCGCCACCCCGATAGTCGTGAATGCCGTATTTGATGTCGTACGTATAGCCGGCATGGCCCGGCCGGTATTTGTCCTTGATCTCGGAATAGTCCTTTGAGCGTTGGTCGACGTTCTCGATCATCAGCATGATCGGCGTGCCCGTGGTGACCTGCATGCCGCTGCGTTCGTCGGTGAAAACCCCCGACATGATCTTCACGGCATCGGGCTCCTGGCGCTGCGTCGTGAAACGCGATTGCCCCGGCCGCCGCCGGTCCAGCTCGCGCTGAATGTCCTCATGTTTGAGCGGAATCCGCGGCGGGCAGCCATCTACAACGCAGCCAATAGCGGCTCCGTGGCTT
>Ga0126382_10001152_pt1 | contig 10724 bp, 11 predicted proteins | sample PanSoiMetPlot_30_FD_92548 | JGI IMG/M metagenome (GOLD analysis project Ga0126382, IMG submission 92548) | Tropical forest soil microbial communities from Panama - MetaG Plot_30 | ecosystem: Environmental > Terrestrial > Soil > Tropical forest > Bulk soil | place: Panama | collected 2016-02-17 | reverse complement strand
CGATACTTGCGAAAAAGGCCCGTGTCGCGAGAGATGTAAGAGTGAATGGTATTGTTATTCAACCCGGCGATGCTCACTGAAACTGAAGCAAGGGATTGTGCCAACGAATGATACGGGACGGACAGAAGCAAAAGCAAAGAATCAAAAATAGGATTGGAATTTTATTCAATGTTTTCATTTTCTCTCTGATCTCCGTCGTATTGCGAGATTTTCATGAGGCGAGATAGCACGAACTTTTAAACGAGCTTCAAGCGACTCTTCGAATAGAATCGTGTATGTCCCACAAGCATACCACCCGCGAGGAGATTGACACGGGTCGAATCGGTTCGTTATCTTCTTGCTTGCGGTGAACTAGTGCATGAAAGAAAAGCATATGACGACAAACGAAATCGATGAATGGGGTGCAACTAAACTGCTCACGCCAGAGATCGTACGCGCGGCGTTGGGCCTGGTCAAAAAAGGGAAAATCTATTCCTCGGTGCAGGTATTGGAACCCGGCATGCCGCAGCTGCCGCGGCATCCGCCGTTGGTAGTAGCCCCGTCAAATACGCCATATCAGTCACAGCGCCGTTGGCAAGAGCGGGGCGCCAAGAATCTTCCCGGAGCGGCGTCTGAGCGCGTGGAGATTAATACTCACAGCGGCACTCATATCGACGCCCTCGGCCACTGGTCGAACTGCAACCAGGACTATGGCGGTTTAGACGCAAGAGAAAATTACACTGAAAGAGGCCTTGCCCATCTCGGCCTCGAGCACATACCGCCGATTGAAGCGCGAGGAGTTCTTATCGATGTTGCCGGGCTTAGGAGCACAGAAATGCTCGAATCAGGCACGGTGATTACGGTGCAAGACATCCAACAGTTCCCTGGAAAACCATCGCTTGCGTCTGGCGAAGGGTGACGTCGTTCTTCTCTACACGGGTTGGTCCAAACTTTGGCGCGAACGTGATCTGCGCTATTGCATGTCGGAGCCCGGGCCGGGCCGGGGAAACCGCCGAATGGTTAGCGGATCAGGAGATCGTTGCGTTAGGAACCGACACTATGGCGGTTGATGTAGATCCGCCGGAGGATCCGGCTTACCCCCGCGTAGTGCACCAGGTCATGCTCATCGAGCGCGGCGTGCACCTGATCGAAAACCTACATTTAGACGAGCTGGTAACAGACAAAACATATGAATTTCTTTTCATGCTCGCGACGCTCAAGCTTAACGGCGGCACCGCCTTCCCGGTTGAACCTATCGCGATTGTCTAAAGCCCCACACGGAATGGCATAACAAAACTTCATCAGGAATCTGAAACGTACGCCGCTAGGATGAGCATAAGACGAACAATGATCGTCTGTTTTTTGTGAGTCTGGGCTTTAGTGCCTCAGTGTTGGCGGCGGCGGACGAACCGGAAATAATTCAAGCGGCAAAACGTGAGGGGCGCGTCGTGTGGTACACGGTAGCTGGAGAATCCCAACAGCTGGCCCAGGAATTCGAAAGAAAATATCCGTTCGTGAAGGTGGAAGTGGTGCGCTGCATCCCAAGCGGTTCCAGCTCTTGCCCATGTCCCCTAATCTCGCGGACAAAGAAGACGACTGGAAAAAGCAATTTCGCGGGATCTTCGGGATTCAGGGTTAGGCTTCTAAAGTATCGACAAACAGCCCATCCGGACTAGAGAACTGATGCTGCCCATAGCGGCAGGACCTAATTAGAGCGAGCCGTCGTTCTCCTTCTTTTGGGTCGCTGATGATTCGCTCTCGCATCTCCGGGTTGGAATTGCGCAGCGCGGCTAATTCTTTTTTTACCGCCGCGACGCCTTCGACTTTGAAACCGATATGTTCGATGCCTGGTCGATCGATCCCTGCGCCTTCGAAATCACTCATCTTCCATGGTGCGATAATCAGTGTCACTTTGCCGTCGGTGAGGTAGAAATTGGGATCTTCCAGCGCTTTTTCCTCTTCCTTCAAGTCAAACGAATTTCGATAAAACGCGGCAATCGCCGTCGGGTTCATGACCCGCAGCTTGATGTGATGGATGCGGCGAGGCTGCTCACGTTGCGCCTCGACGTAGACGTCACGCCGGTTCGACATGCCTTCCTGCGTCAGGTCAAAGTAATTTCCCTCCGGATCGTGGGCGCCATAGCTAGCGAATGGACGATTTGATGGCCGCTTGAGCACCCCCACTTCAGGATAATTTTTCTTGATGCGTGCCATCGCCTGTTCAACATCATCCACATCGACGCCGAAGTGATGCAACCCTGGGACGTAACCGGGTTTTCTTCCGATCACGGTAACCCCCACATAGCCATCGCTGATGCTGACTGCGTAATTCGTCCTGATCGCCTTTTCTTCTTCTTCGGACCCCGGCTTGGATCTTTTCATTCCCAGCACAGCCTCGTAAAACTTGGCCTCGCGAACGAAGTTCTCACTGACGATGGCAGCGTGCTGTATTCTCGTTAGCATGAGGCCTCCTAAGCGGATGGTTCAAAAGTTCAAACGTTAGAGATTCAAAGTGGATTCAAGAGCTCGACCATTTCACAAACCCATTTCTGCCAACGACCGCGGATCGCGAGTCCAATCTGGATCCACCCGGACAAAAAGCTCCAAAAATATTCTGCATCCCAGCAGCGCTTCCAATTCTTGCCGCGCCTGCTGGCCGATCTCTTTGAGCATCGCGCCTTTCTTGCCGATCAAGATCGGTTTGTGAGCATCGCGAGCGGTGTGAATCGTCGCCTTGATTACGATCAAGCCCTTTTCTTCTTTTTCATTAAACTCGTCGATGGTCACCGCCACGCCATAGGGAATTTCCTCCCGGGTCAAGAGAAACACTTTCTCCCTGACGATCTCTGCGGCCATGAAGCGTTCACTTTGATCGGTGAAGTGTCCCTCAGAAAAATATTTCGGTCCCGCGGTGAGGCTTTTCTCGATCAGGTCCAGCACCAGCGTCAGGTTCTCTCCCTTGAGAGCACTGATAGGGACAATTTCTTTCTCCGGTAGCAATTCAGAGCAGCGTTGGATAAGCGGCAGCAATTTTCCTTTGGAGACAAGATCGATCTTGTTCAAAAGAATAAAAACTCGGCTCTTGGACCCAGCCAAAGTGCGAGCGATGGTCTGGTCCTCGCTGCCGATGCGCTCCCGGCTGTCGAGTAGCCAAAGCACTACGTCGACCTCCTGAAGCGTCTGCAGCGCAATATCCACCATGCGCCGGTTCATCAATGAATGGGGCTGGTGGATGCCAGGTGTATCTATGAAAATCATTTGGGAATCGGGTGTCGTTCGTATTCCGGTGATGCGATTGCGTGTCGTCTGCGGCTTGGGCGTCACAATGGCGACTTTCTCGCCCAAAAGCTGGTTTAGCAAAGTTGATTTCCCCACGTTGGGACGCCCCACGATGGCGATGTACCCCGAGCGAAACGAGGTTTCAGCTTCGTCCTTGTTCTTGCCCGATGATTTTGCCATAGATTTCAAACTAACGAGGCATTATTATGACATGCACCGACCGTCATTCAAGATTGTGATTTGCCACCATCAAATTCCATCGCGATGTTTCTTAGGTTTACGCCATTAATGAAAAAACGGCTCACGCGCCGCGCCCGAGCAATGATCAGGCGGTCCCTTACGTACTTTCCCGAGTTGCAGGGCAAGAGCATCACGGTCGGCTACACCCGCGCGCATCTGGGAAGCGCAGTTTTGAGTTACCGAAGAGAGAGCGAGCCGCGTCTTGTCATTCGGCTCAAGGTTCGCAAACTAACATATCAGACCATCGGTCATGAGCTAACCCACCTCGTGCAGGGACTCGGCCGCGGTCACGGGAACAGGGATTCACCGTTCGGCTGGCAAAGCATTCCCTCCGGAGAAAAACAGTGTGACATCTGGACACTCGCGCGCGACCCGCTCTTTTGCGACGATGCGCCCACCTATTTGCGTCTTCCGCGCGCCATGCGCGAGCACTGGCAGGATTATGCCGAAGAGGTGCGCAAACTTTCCATCGCTGCGATTAAGAAACGGGAAAATCTTCGCCTTTATATCCGCTGGTTCGAAGGGGAGGTTCGCAAGCTGGCCAAAGTCGGGCGCCGGAAGCCGGCGCCCGAGCAGCTGTTCCTACCGTTCCCGGACTGGGAGTAAACTTTACTGCAATTAACGTTACCGCCCGCAATAGGTGCGGCGTGAGCTTGGGAGTTGTGAAGGCACAGTAGCGTAGTGTTTCAAAGCCGTTTGTATACACGGCACTCAGTCTCAACATTTCAGGCCTCTACTCATCACGCCGCTGCTGGCAAATGCTTTAGAGGCACGGACCCCCATTTCCGCCAAAAGGCGGATCAGCCTCAGGCTGAGCCTGAAGGGCAACGTAAAGCTTGCGCCTCGCCCTTTGTTTCACCTTCAACTATCTTTTAGAATCGCCTCGATCTCTCGGAGGTCAGCAACTGTAAGGCTCCAGTCCGCCGCTTTAACATTGCTGATCAGTTGATCGAGACTCTTCGCTCCCGAAATCGACGAACAAACCTGCGGCTGCGCCAAGAGCCATGCCTGCGCTAATTCATTGACTCCCCGGTTACGTTCCCTGGCCCACGCTGTAAGCTTGACGACCTTGTTATAGTTCTCCTCAGTCATCAGATCCCGCACGTGTTTCACGGACTCGCCGCGCGACCCTGGCGGTGGAGGTCTTCCTTTTTCGTACTTGCCCGTGAGGAACCCGCCCGCCAAAGGATAATAAGGCACGAACCCGACGTGATGAGCGCGGCAATAACGCAGGACTTCTCGCTCGACATCGCGCTTGAGCATGCTGTACTCGGATTGAATCGCAACAAATGCGGTCCATCCTCTGAGGTCTGCTAGCACGTTAGCATGGGCCAACTGCCACGAGGCATACGCCGATGCGCCGATGTAGAGCACCTTTCCCATGCGAATCAGATCGTCCAATGCTCGCAGGGTTTCTTGAATCGGCGTCGTCTCATCCCAACGATGCGTGTAGTAGAGATCGATGTGATCCGTTTGCAATCGCTTCAGACTTTTCTCGACTGCTTGCATCAGTTGGTAGCGCGATGCGCCCCAGGTATTCGGTCCATCCTTTTTTGGAAAGGAAAATTTTGTCGCCAGGACAACTTTATCGAGGTGGCCCTTTAAAGCGTGGCCCAGGGATTCTTCCGAAGCGCCGTTTTGATAGGTATTCGCGGTGTCGATGAAATTGATCCCGTGATCCATGGCAGCATCAACGATCCGGTTGACTTCCACTTGGGGCACCTCTGGCGCACCGAACCGATTGGTGCCCAGACCGATGATCGACACGCGGACGCCCGAGTTTCCCAGTTGCCGATATTCCATCAAATATCCCTCTGTCTCTATCTAGTTCATTTACCCTTATAGCGTTTGTAACATTCGGCATCAGAGTGGGTCAAACAATGAATACAAGCTTGTGGTTAGCCACGTTGACCGTTCGGCCGGAGTCACGTAGGATCGCGCTACTTGGAAAATCGCGCTGTGCGAGAATGTTCCCTTGAGTCGGTACTTGTGCGTGCCAAAAATTTAGACGTCATGTGGGGCCGTTGGCTCTTACTCTCGGGTCTTTTGCTTTTTGTCGGCGGCGCCGTGCCACTCAGGGACGAAATCGTTCTGCCGGAAATGCTCGCTATCGAACTCCCTAAACCGCAAATGACTGAGATCGCGCCGACGGAAGCGCCGCTTCAGGAACTGCTCGAATCAGCAAAGGCGGGAGCGTTCAAGGTCACCCATGATCGAGTTAAGCCGTTACCGATCGGCGGCACGCAGGTAACATGGACTGCTTGGGACGGAGGGCCGGGGCAGCGCCGTGCGCGCGCCACGAAGAGCGCGTACGTTTATGTTCTTCCGTTCGGCCAAACTCCCATTGGAGTTTCGGGTAATGATCACGCCACCGCCGGCAATCAGGGCGCGAAAGTCGTGCGCGATGCTGCGGGGAAAATCCATGCGGCATGGCTCGACGCCGCAAGGCCTGGACAAGGCTATCGTATCTTGTATCGGCGCGGTCTTCAGGACTCGTCAAGCGGGACCGTCACCTGGGAAACCGGCGCGATTTCCGTCAGCGATGGCCGTTCCGAATCTTGGGGTTCTTACGTCGCTATTGAAGCCAGCGAGAATGCTATTCACTTTGTCTGGAGCACACCGGAAGCTGCCCGCTATCGACGGCTTTTGCTCACCGGCACAGAATGGAAATTCGAAGCGATCCGAAATACTCGCGCCGCTGGCGAGTGGCATGATAACGGTCCGGATATTGCTGTCCGCGGGGATAACGAGATTCATATTCTGACGCCAACCGGCAACTACGCGGTTTCTAAAAACGGGGGGCTTACTTGGGTCGTGGAAAAACTCCCGATACCGCCGGGAAACCAGATGAAAGGCCCATCTTTGGCCATTGATTCCTTTGGCAATGCCCACTTCGCATTCATAGCCCAGGTCCGCAACGCGCAAGACTGGTCCTATTCCAAGCCCAATCGTGGATATTGGGAGCTGCGCTACGTACGGCGTCAAGCAGGAGGCGATTGGCTGGACGCGCAAAATGTCCTGGCGTCATTTCCGGCGTGGAACGATCCGAAAAACGATTGGGATATCCTCTCGGATTGGCCCCACATCGCCGTGGATAAGACTAATAATATTCATCTGGCGTGGCATGGGACGGTCAATACGCACATTTTCGGCAACGATGAAGCGTTCTATATGCGGCGCCCAGCGACCGCAGACGGCAGGTGGGGCAGTTGGGACTCGCCACGCTCCCTACATCCTCTGAATCCCGCGAAAGGCGAGTATTATTCTTTCGCGCCTTCCATCACTTTCGACGAAAGTGGCGACCTAGCCATCGCCGTAGTTTTTTTCGATACCACCGATGGCGAGCAGCTTTTGGACTACGATGCGCGCGTGCTCAGAAGCGGCAACGTCGGAGCAGCGCCAATAGTTTTGTCTCGACTGGCGCGGATGACGTCCGCGGGGGGAAAACGACAGGAGGCTTTAAGCAGCTGGTTTCCGATCGCCGCACCACGGCTGTTTCGTCATGCCAACGGCCGCGTCTGGTTGGACGTGTTGACGACCGTGGCAACGCCGGAACAGCACAAGTCACCGCATTTGGTTGTCTATGAACGAACCGAGGTCACAAACTATCTGCGGAAACCGGCACGATAGACAATTGCGAGTTCAAGGTTGAACGACTTATTCCACGTTCACAGTTAAGCTTACGCGGACCTCCGGTCCAACGCGCCGCGCCGAATGCCGCCGCAGTTCCAGCACTCGCTGAACTGCCCTTCGATTTGTTCGCCGCACCCACTGCAGCGCCACGATTTCTTCACTGAGTCCAACGGCGCTAAAGCTTTCTTGAGAATCGCTTTGGCTTTGGCGAGCTTCTCCTCATCCACGACCCACAACTCCGGCCAGCATTCTATGGGCGGCAACTGGCCTGCGGCGCTGGAGAGGTCAAGGTTTCTCGTGATGCACCTGATACCGAAGGTCGCAAGCACATTTTTTAGGTGGCCGATCATCAGCGGATCTTTGGCCGTATAGATCCTTTTCATCCTATCCGCCCCCCTTAGCCTTGCTGGCCGCGGCGGAGAACCGTTTCGTTTAGCTTGAGCTTCTCACCGAGCCAAAGAGAGCGCTCCAGATGGTCTCCATACCCATCTCCAGTCGATGGATGGACCAGAACAGACAAACCTTCGCGATGGAGCATCAGCCACGGTACAATGTTGCCAAACTCTTGCGGCGTAAATAGCGCCTGATACATCCCCTGCAAATGGGGTCCCACGGGTTCGTCGTGCCAGTTACCGAGCTGGACCTTGAAATTCGCTCCCAATCCCGCCCGCACCCTTTCTGCCGCGGCGCGTGTTTCAGCGTCGTAATAAACGTGTGCGTGATAACCCTTTATTTCGCGATCACTCATAGCGCCTCCGCATGACCTATGGGTGAGTCATATCAAAGACACCGTAAGGAATCCAAACACCGAAGGGCGTTGGCGGCAAATTTAGACTAAATTTTGACTTGGTTGCAGCTACGGATCAGCTGAGAGTGCTACGATGCTCGCTGAAGGCAACGAGCTTTGCTTCTGGCTATTTCGCGGGTTCTGGCATGATTTCGTCGGGGAACAAGTATTCTTCGCCCGCGCTTCCGAAGTTTACCAGGATTAATTGCCGTCCCAAATTTTCCACTGCCCTAACGAAGGTACCTTCTCTGGGTAGTATGACCCCCGTTTTTTGTGACCGAATGGGCTTGATGGTTCTTAATGCATCACCAGTTCTCATGGCCCCTCTACCTCCCGGTGCAGTTCGGCTTATTTCCTTGTCAGGGTATGATCGGTAGCTCGTTTTCTCCCCGTTAGTCGGACTTACTATCTATCTGTTAGACGTAAGCTGAAGCCAAAAGTATGCAAACCGAAGACCAAGACCTTTGTTAGCTCTATCATCCGCACCATTTCCGCGCTGTTCGCACCCCAGTTCTGCAGCGAAACTAGATGAAAACACGCATGTTTTTCGTTCTGCTTCACAGTTATTTCGCGATATTTCCCGCCTTCCCCTCAATCAAACGCAAGGCACTTTGGCCTACGAGTCTGCCCAAAAAAAGGGCGGCAACTTTTGGATTCATGCTGCCACTCAGACAAAACCGTCGGCCCGATTGGTCAAACATGGTCGGCTGTCAAACCATTTGTCAATTCTTGACTCCCTCGACATCCCTTATCCCTGCGTTTTACGATGTTAAGTCAGGGGGCCAATGCGCCCCAAACTCGTATGGGTTGCCGATCAATCCGCCCGATTTCCCAAATCGATCGGCAAAGGACACCCGATCGCTGCTATCCAAAAACCTCTCTGTTTGGGGAAAAAGAAAAGAAGAATACCCGAGAGTTCTCTTGGACCGATCAAACGCGCCGCTATTACGAAACCGCAATTGCGTCGCGCGCAAGAATTTTTCTAATTCCACTCGCAAAATACCGAGCTTCGATGCTTCGTCTTAAGCCCCGCAACAGGCTTGATAACAAGTCGCTAGTCGCCACATCTTCAGCAATCCGATTCGCTACGCTCTTGGGCCCCGGGAAAAACAACAATGCTAAGTGTTGGGTAGAAGGCAGGCAGTAAATTTCATCTGGCATCGGTCCGGGTGGAGAGCACCATTTATTCGACGGTCACCCTTATACCAAAACAAACCCCTCGATGTCCAGATTTTTTTTGGATTAGTCGCAATGGAAAGTCTTTAAATGACTTTTCGTGTTTCTTGCCGGAGAGTTTTTCGTTTACTTCCCACCATAGATCTTCTCGAAAAACCCTTCGCCGTCGAGTTTCTTTAGCCAGCTGGTATCGACGATGTCCTCGGCCCTGATAGCGGCGGCCTTGGGATTTTGCTCGGCGACGTACTTTATGACGATTTTGAATCCTTCTAGAGTGGGATAAGGCTTGCGATCTAGTTCCTCTTGGGCCTCGGTATAAAAGTCTTCTGCGGCCTCGACGTTGGGCAGGCGGATATTCCTCGCTATGATTTCTTTCACCGATTGCTTGTTCTCTTTCTTAAAAATGTAGGCGTACGCTTCGACGGTGGCACGGGTAAAACCATCTACAACTTTTGCGTTGGCCGCAGCGTAATCTTTTTTTATTGTGAGTCCGGTATTCTGGTACGGAATCTTCGCCTGGAGCATATTCAGTAGAGGATAAAACCCCTTGCCCATCATCACCTTGGTCGCCACCCGCTGCAACATGCCCGCGTCAATCGCTTTCGCTTCCAATGCCGCCATTCGGTCAGGATCTACTCCCGTTTGAATCAACGTAATTTTGTCTCGTCTGAGATCCAATCCCAGATGCTCCAGCGCAATCAGCGCGGAAATGTGCGAGGAGCCGCCAAAGCGCGCGGTGCCGATTTTTTTCCCTTTGAGATCCTCCGCCTTGCGCAAGCTCGGCTGAGTTACGACGGTGAATGGCGACGTATTGCTGAGGCCGAGAAAAAATGACAGCCGCTCACCAGAGGCAGCGAGACTCACCAGCGATGCCGGCGCATTGGCGGTAATCTGGAGCTCTCCCGCGGCGAACATTTGCGCGACTAAGGAGCCGCTATTGACCAAGATCAATTGGACATCGAGTCCATGGTTTTCGAAGAATTTTTTGTCCTTCCCGACCCAGAGGGGTGCCATATGCGGCGTCGGTGTGGACAGGGCAACTCGCACGCGCTGAAGCTTCTGGGCATGTAAGAACGACGTTGGCAGTAGCGCCAAAACCAATGACGTTGCAAGAAGCGCCTTGATCATAGATTGCGCCAAAGTGGCCCTCCTTTACTTCCTCTATGGTATGGGAATTATACTCGACACGAATGGTAGAACAAGTTTTTTCGAAGTCTTTAGGCTGCTGATGGAACTGAGCGTCGCGGCCAACTCCTTAACACTAGATCGGCGAGAAACAGAAACAGCCCGGCACCGGCGAGCGGCCACCAAGTCTCCTGACTTCGGGTCTGTTTTCCGGGAGCTGGCCTGTAAAGGCGCTTGAGTCCCTCTTCGATCTTATCCGGATCGAGCATCTGGCCTCCGGTTTCCTCGGCCAGGCGGCTCAGAAGCGCCATGTTAGGTTTCAGCTCGCGGTATTCCTTGGGATAGGGGGCGATGTAAGGAAGAGTTGCTATGGGCAATGGGGATTCATTTGTCCTTCCGTCAGCATACAGCGTAAGAAAGTGAATCCCGCGTTGGGTGGGAGTGAACTTACCCTCATAGCGACCGGGTGCGATTTGCTGAAAGGTCTGCTCATACGTAGTTTGAT
>Ga0126382_10001148_pt1 | contig 10737 bp, 12 predicted proteins | sample PanSoiMetPlot_30_FD_92548 | JGI IMG/M metagenome (GOLD analysis project Ga0126382, IMG submission 92548) | Tropical forest soil microbial communities from Panama - MetaG Plot_30 | ecosystem: Environmental > Terrestrial > Soil > Tropical forest > Bulk soil | place: Panama | collected 2016-02-17 | reverse complement strand
CACGGCAACAATTCCCATTGTGTTCACCACCGCTAGCGATCCGGTCGAACTTGGCTACGTTGCAAGCCTCAATCGGCCCGGCGGCAATGTCACCGGTGTGATCGGATCAAGGGGCTGAGGACGTGAATTTGGCTTCAAAAATGGCTACACGTCTGGAATTATTTCCTGCACAGACCCGAATCCCGCGTTCGAGGTGAATTGTGCCTGGAAGCTCTTCGGCGTAGGTTCCGTTCATGGTTCTCCATGCGGCGCCCGTGCTACTGGACGTACTCGACGTCAAACGACAGCTGGACAGTGACAACGCGTGGCTTTGGAAGCTTACCATTGGCTTGCGTGAATTGGACGAAATCATTGAAAGAGGACTGCGCTGCTGTAGGGAATCCGCAGCACTGCTGCGCTCGCTAGATAAACCGACTCTTTGAATAACCGTTTGTGCTTCCGGGGGGAGGCAATGAGAAGGCGCGAGTTCATTGGCCTTGCCGGGGCAGCAGCGGTCGCGTGGCCGCTGGGGGTACACGCGCAGCAGCGCGGCGAGGTCCGCCGCATTGGCGTCATTGTGAATGTGGCCGCGGACGATCCGGAAGCTCAGGCCAGCATCGCTTTGTTCAAGCAGACCATGCAGCAGCTAGGTTGGAGCGATGAGCGCAATGTGAAGATCGACGTTCGCGGAGCGGCCGGCGACCCTGAAAGGATGCAAACGCTTGCAAAAGAGCTTGTTGCGCTAAAACCCGACGTGATCTTGACCAGGAGCACGCCGGTGACGGCGGCACTCCTGAGGCAGACGCGCGCAATTCCTGTTGTTTTCACGGTGGTCTCCGACCCCGTCGGAGACCATTTCGTCGAAAGCCTGGCACGTCCGGGCGGTAACGCGACCGGATTCACGAACGTCGAGTTCTCGCTGACGGGCAAATGGGTTGAGCTGCTCAAAGAGGTCGCGCCCGGCGTCAAGCGCGTTGCATTCGTCTTCAATCCGAACCTGGCTCCCGGCGGCGGCTCGTATTATTCGCGCCTGATCGACGCCTCTGCACCACGGTTTGCGGTCACGCCGACAGTCCTACGAATTGGCGGTGCTGCCGACATCGAACGCGCCATCGGTGAATTCGTCCGCGAGCCAAACGGCGGGTTGGTCGTACTGCCGGACGCGGCGACCCTGGTTAATCGCAAGCTGATCGTCGCACTCGCGGACCAATATCGCGTACCCGCCATTTATGCGTTCAGTACTGTCGTCGCCGACGGCGGTTTGATGTCCTACGGTATTGACGTCGTCGACCAATACCGGCAAGCGGCAGTTTACGTCGATCGCATACTCAACGGCGCAAAACCGGCCGACTTACCAGTGCAGTTGCCTGCGAAATTTGTGATGTCGATCAATCTCAAGACGGCGAAGAGGCTCGGGTTGGACGTGCCATTGCTCCTGCAGCAACGAGCCGACGAGATAATCGAATGAATGCTGGCATGTCCGCTATTGGCCCCTAGCGGACATCGCGCAGATCAGTTATTTTTTGGATGCTTCCCCTTGCAGGTACGCTCCCAAGGCCATAAGGGCCACGCCTCCAACTAAAGCCACACCGGAGATTTTGGTCTCCCAAAAAATTTCATCGATCACCAAATACAGACCGGCCAGGAGCATCACAACTGAACTAATAAATATGCTTGTTTTTCTCATGCTCCCGCTCCCAATTTGGGGCGCTATTGGCGGACTGCCGTCAGGGCGGCTCGGGGCTAATACCCGTCTTCGATATAGCTGATGGTCCAGCCGATCCAAGCACAAAAAACGAAAGCAATGATCGACAAAATAAGTCCCACCTCGATCATGGTCGTTGAAAGATGTCCGGTAGCCAACGCTAATCCACCGGTGACGGTTAAGCAGATCGCGCCAGCAATGAGCCAAAGGCGAAATGAGGTGATGACCATGACACCTTTCTGTCGGTGCGGCAGCGCCCACGCTGATCCGCCAAGCGCTGATTACATCCGCCGCGCGCCGCCTACCTTGATTCAGGTCTCAAGAGTTTCTTACGACAGCGAGCCAACCCTTCAGCGTCATCCGTTTGCGCCCGCGGGCAGTAATCGCCATCAATCCATGATCGCACAGCCGATCAACCACAGCGGAAGGTGGATAGCGATTCCTGAAGAATGCGAAATCCCTCAAAAAGCTCAGATCGCCCGGTCGTAAATCAAGCTCCCAGTATCGCGCCGACGATGCCCCCGACATTTCCGGTCCCCCGAGTCAACTAGCAGTAGTGAGTTATCCACAGCCTTAATTCGCCGTCAAGAAGAGTCGGTAATGCGACTTAGTGGCCATTTTATCTCAGCTTTCCAACTAGAATTGCATCCTGATCGCGCGCGGGCAGCGATCGAAACCAGTTTTTGTATTGCTCAAACTCTTCCGTCGTTAAGCTATCCAGGAAGCCGTCGACCGCAGCTGCGCGCGCCGCCGGCGTGCTACGTGGCCGACGCGCATGTAGTCGACGGCTTTGCGTTGGACACCGATAGGCAGTCCATCGCTGCACGCCATGAAGAGAGAGGCGACCTTCGCGGTGGCCTTCTCTTCTTGCGCTACGAAAGATTAGCGCGTGGGGCTCGCAGCTCCCGCCGCGCAGACCATGTCCGCTACTTCGAGATTTTTGTTATTGTGGATCGATTGCCGCGGCACATGTTCCTTCGTGTCAAGCCGATGCTGCAGATCGATGCGATCGAGCTCAGCCTCAGGATTCGTGCGGCGCCAGACCACCACCCTAGCGAAACTTGCATTCTGGTAGCGATTATTCGGGCGAGCGTATCGGTCGGACCGCCAGCCGCGAACGGCAATACCATTGTTATGGGACGCGATGGGTATGTTTCGCAGGGTGCTGGCCCAGCAGCATTCTGATGAGCACATAACCGACAGAAAAACCCACGATCATTGTTTGGACTCTCGATTGCAAGTTGCCAGCAGCATCTCATGAAAGGCAGATTCATGCATAGCTAGCGCAAAACCACCTCTATCGAATCGCGTCTAAGGTCAGAAGCGATCAAAGACCAATGTATTGATTGAATTTGGTCCCGCCTGATTGGCATAATAATGCTGAACAAAATACCCTATGGCAAACGCTGCTTTAGGTTCAAAAAAGGGGGAGGATGCGGTGGTTGGTCAAATTTTTGCTCGTCTCGTCTTCCCGTCAATCGCGCTGCTCATCGCGGCCAACGCAGCCAGCGCAGAAGCTATCGCAATCGGTAACTATGGCTCGTCCGCGAATGGTATGCCGTTCGGCGTTGCCTTGGCCAAAGGATATTTTCAGGAAGAGGGCGCCAACGTCACCAGCATCATTGCATCAGAAGGCGGGGGCACCTCGGTTCGGAATGCCATGTCTGGTGTTGCTTATGGAGAGGCCAACCCCGGCGCGATCGCCGTCGCCATTCAACAAGGCGCCGATTTAAGGATCGTCAGCGATAACGTCCTTACGATCGCAGAATTTGCTTGGTTGGTGAAGAAGGACTCCCCGATCAAGACAATCGCGGATCTAAGAGGCAAGAGGATTGGCTACACCAATCCGCGGTCGACCAGTCAGGCGCTCGACATTCTTATGCTCGCGAAAGCTGGCTTGAAGCCGGAAGATGCAGAGCTGGTGAAAACCGGCGGCTTCGGCCCGATGGTCGCAGCGCTCGAGCTCGGCCAGATCGACGTCGCCCCTGTGACCGAGCCGCTGTGGTCGAAGGTGAAGGACCAGTTCCGTGTGCTCATCACTGGTTCGGAGGCATTACCTCCACTCGATAACGTCGTCGGTGTGGCGACGGCTCAGGCGGTTGCGACGCGCGGCGATTTCATCGCGGCCGTGATACGCGCGCGCCGACGCGCCATTCAGTTCATGCGCGAGCACCCGGAGGAGGCAGGCGCGATCATCGCCAAGCCCTTCAATATCACACCCGAAGTCGCAACAAGCGCCATCAAGAATCTGATCAGCAGCACTACCGAGGGCATTCCTTATTGGGGCGAGGGCGACATCCATCTCGACGGAATGAAGCGTATCATTGAGGTGCAGAAAAGCGTCGGCGCGCTGACCGGTGACATCGATCTATCCAAGGTCATCGATACACGTTTCCTGCCGGATGACATGAAGAAAGCGAAGTAAAAGCCGCGCAGCGGAGGATGATCGGTGACCGCGGCCCAGGTGACGGCCCAAGTGACGTTGCGCGGGGTGACAAAAGTATTTCCCGCCGCGGTGGACGGGAATCCGGTGCATGCCCTCGGACCAATCGACCTTGAAATTCGGAAGGGTGAATTTTTCGCCGTTGTCGGGCCGTCCGGCTGCGGAAAATCGACGCTGCTTGAGCTGATTGCGGGACTGACCGCTCCGACCGAAGGAGAGATTGAATTCGAAGGACGCGCGATTGGCGACAACGTCCCGGATGGCGTCGGTGTTGTTTTCCAAGAAGATGCCTGCTTCCCTTGGTTAAATGTGCTCGAGAATGTCGAATTCGGCTTGCGGCGAACGACCATCGACAATGACGAAAAAGGACGCCGAGCCGCCGCGGTCATCGATATGATGGGGTTGCGCGACTTCGCGCGCAGCTACCCGGCGCAACTGTCAGGAGGCATGCGCCAGCGCGTTTGCATCGCACGGACCATCGTGGCGCAGCCGCGTCTGATCCTGCTCGATGAGCCATTCGGCGCGCTGGATCAGCAAACGCGGCTGCTGATGGGCGATGAGATACTCCGGCTGTGGCGTCAAACAGGGGCCACTGTCTTCTTGATCACGCATGCGCTCGACGAGGCTGTGATGCTGGCGGATCGCATCGTCGTCATGTCCGCGCGACCGGGCAAGACGATTGACCATGTCGAAACCGGCTGGCCGCGCGAGCGCGACAGCCGGATCGTTGAGCGCGGGAATTTCGGGGCCCTGACCAGCCGCTTGTGGAAAACGTTACGCGAAGAATCCTTAAAGACGATGGGACGAGCAGGGTAACGGCGCATGAGCAGGCTGCGACTCTCCCAGATAGCGGTCGTCGCGGGCTTTATCCTGCTGCTGGAAGCGCTGTGCCTCGCCGGCGTCATCGACAAGATCACAATGCCGCCACCTCACATTATTCTTCGCGATCTCTTTCGCATGCTGCTAACCGGGCGTTATTTCGGTGAGATCGGCAAGAGCATTGTGAACGTGCTGGTGGCATTTGCCTCGGCCTATCTGGTCGGTGTGATCATCGGCACAATCTTGCATGGTCACAAGACGACGCGTGAGATACTCGATCCGTTGTTTGCGACCTATTATGCCATCCCAGTTTTTGCGTTTTATCCTTTGTTCATTGTCATGTTCGGCCTAGGCGACGGCCCCCAGATCCTAATCGGTTTCATGCTGGCCGTCGTCGCCGTGATTATCACCACGCTTAATGGCCTCGATCGCGTGCCGCCGGTGTTGAAGAAAACAGCGCGAGTGAACGGGCTCAATGCACTGCAGACAGCGCGCCACATCACGCTCCCCTTTTGCACACCGTACCTCTTGACCGCAGCCAAGTTGGCGCTCGCCTATGCGTTCATCGGAGTCATCGGCTCGGAATTCATCATGGCGCGGTCCGGCATGGGCTATGAAATCAGCTATGCCTATACAAACTTCGATAACGCGACGATGTACCCGCTCATCCTGGTCATTTTGTTGCTGTCGATCGCAGCCAATAGCCTGCTCTCGCGTTGGGAGAGGATGTTGCTCGCAAGGCGAGGACAAGGCTGATGCAACCGCTGGAAAATGCGACATTTCGGAATACGGTCATCCTGATCGTCGGCCTATTCCTGGTTTGGGAGCTGGCCTATCTCGTCGTCGGCGACGTTGCGCTGCGTTCACCCTGGCAAACGGTCAAATTTCTAGGCGAGCTGATGCGAACGGATCTCTTCTGGCTTCATCTTGCCGATTCACTGAAGGCTTTCGCGGTCGCGCTTGCGATCGCGGTCGTACTCGGGCTCCTCATCGGCTTTGCCCTCGGTCTGCATCGTTTATCCGGCGAGGCGATGGAGCCGATGCTGGTCGCGCTCTACTCGATACCGAAGATCACGCTTTACCCGATCATTCTTTTGGCCTTTGGAATCGGTATATCTGCGAAAATCGCTTTCGGCGCCATTCACGGAATCATCCCCGTCGCGCTGTTCACCCTCAACGCTGTTCGCACGACCAGGCCGATTTTGATCAAGACGGGCCGTGTCCTGAAGCTCAGCCCGGCGGTCATGGTGCGCGAGATTCTGTTCCCAGCGGCGGTGCCGGAAATCTTCACCGGCATCCGCGTCGGCTTTTCGCTGACGCTGATCGGGACAGTACTTGGTGAGATGTTTGCCGCGCAACGCGGACTAGGTTATATGCTGATGAGCGCGATCAGCCTGTACAATATTGATTTGATTATGTCGGTCACGTTCCTGCTGGTCGTGCTGGCAGCGAGCGTGAATATGACCCTACTTGTCATCGACCGCCGGCTGCATCACCGCTAGCGATATTTCTTTTCCAGCGCGTTCCACTTTTGTAGATCGATGGCCTCGGCCAGGCTTTGCAGCGCCATTTCCTGCTCGCAGTTTTTGAAGGCGCTGTCTTTGCCGGCGGCCAATTGACAAAGGCGATGCAAGCCTTGCTCCATGGCTTTTGCCACGCGTCCGATTAGGATGTTCGGATAAGCAACCTGGGAAAATCCCATATCGAAGAGCTCGGCCGGCGTCAGCCACGGCGTCGCTGCCACCTCGAAGATCGCGGCGCAGTTCCAGGTCCCTTTGAACGCTTTGCCGACCCGGACATAGTCTTCCGGCGTCTTCAGCCCGGCTACGAAAATTCCGTCGGCACCCAGGCCCAGGAATCGCTCGGCGCGCTCGATTGCAGCGTCTAGGCCTTCTGCGCCATAGGCATCCGTGCGGCCAATGATGACAAAATCTGAATTGCGCCGAGCCTCCATTGCAGCTTTCAGCTTTTGCTCCATGATCTCGAGCGGAACGACGCTGCGCGCTGACGCCGCGCCAGGCTGCTTGGCCTCCCGCGACTGATCTTCGAGCAATGCTCCCGAAACGCCGGCCGTTTCGTATCCCTGAATGGTTCGTACGACGCTTTTCACATCACCATATCCATCATCGGCATCCACAAGGCAGGGGAGTGTCGATGCTTCGACGATATCGCGGATTCCGGCCAACATCTCGGCGAAGCCGGCGAGCCCGAGATCCGGCAACGCGTAGCGCGCGGCTAGCATCGCCGAACCGCCGATATTGAAAGTCTTGAATCCGGCGCGCTCGATGAGTCGCGCTGATAGGGCGTCATGCGCCAGAGGGCTGACCAATGGCTGGTGCTCACGGTGGAGTTCGCGAAGCGTTTTCATCACTTATACCATTGTCGTTTGATACTAGGACGTGTGGGCGAGACGGAAGTCCCACGAGGATCTGATCATAGATCACCATTTTCTGTGCAGTCTTCCCAATCTATTCCGACAGTCAGCGGTCTATGCCGAGATGACGGGACCGCGTTTGCCGTTTCCGCTTTTTGGGGTGAAAGCGCACATCACGACTTGTGAGCGGACATGCCGTTTTGCATCGCACATGTCCGCTTTTTACCCAAAGCGGACTGACACTTGACGCGAACTACTCCTCGCTGACACAAGTCGGCCCGGGAGCTTTGTTTAATCGATCGGGGTCACCACTCGCGCGAAGTCCAAATTGAGGGAGCATTTCATGCAACGCGAATTAGCCGCCGAATTCATCGGCACCTTTACCCTAGTCAGCGCGGTTTGCGGTGCTGCGTTATTTTCCGCGCCATCAGCTGGATTGATGGCGGTCGCTTTTGCAGTCGGCCTTTCAGTGCTTGCCATGGCTTTCGCGGTTGGGCCAATCTCTGGTGGACATTTCAATCCCGCGGTGACTTGCGGAATGGTAGCCGCGCAGCGCTTCCCGGCAAGTCGGGCTTTGCCCTACATCATCACGCAGCTAATTGGTGGGACGCTGGCGTCCTTCGTGTTCTATCTAGTCCTAAAAGGCGCTCCAGCAGACGGTAAATGGAATACCTTCACCGCAGCGTCCAATCTTTATGGTGGCGCTGGCTTCTCACTAGGTGCGGTATTTTTGACGGAAGCGGTAATCACCGCCTTGTTTCTGGTTGTGATCGTCAGCGTGACTACGAGAAATTGCCCGGCGGGATTTGCGCCGATAGCAATTGGCCTTTCGCTGACGCTGTTTCACTTGATCGCAATTCCGATCTCCAATGCTTCACTGAATCCTGCTCGCTCGACTGCGACAGCGTTGTTTGGCGGGTCCGAAGCACTCGGATCTCTTTGGTTATTCTGGGTAGCCCCGATCTTTGGCGGCGTGGCGGGCGGCATTATCGGTCGTTGGCTTCATCAGGAGTAGCAAGCGGTCGTGTCCGCTTTGACCAAAGCGAGTGGAATCGAGGTGGCGGTTGAAGTAGCTGTATGACCAGTGGCACTAGTCGTTCACCGAGTTTCGGTCCTGCGCTATACTCGCGCTTGGACAAGCCGGTGGGATAATCGGAGGGCGTGGTCAGCCGTTGGATATAAGAAGATTGAAGACCGGGATAGACTCTCACCGTGTGTGCAATCTGTCCGGACAGTCTTGGATGGTCTGCGATTGAAGAGCTGATTGACCAACGATGTTCTGGTGTATTGGTCCGCTTGGCCCTTGGCGGACTTGGCTTTTTGCAATGCACAGGTCTGCTTTTGAAATTTGGGGTTTGCTGCTTCGCAGGAATTGTCTGATTTTGTTGGCTCCCCGGGCCAGATCCAAACCAGCGACCAACCGGTTAACAGGCGACTGTCCTACGGTTTCGGATCGTTTCATACCGGTTCAACCACAGCCAAAATAACCCCTTAAATCTTGCGCTTGTTCTGCAAAGCTGTTCCATTCGGAGTCACCGGGCCACATTCAATTTCGCGATATATGTGGCCCCGCTGTGGCCCCGGAGCAGAAAATGGCGAACGTTACGTTGAGTGACAGGACGTTAAAGGCCCTCAAACCAGCTCCAGCCGGTAAGCGCTACGAAAGGCGCGACAGCATTGTTCCGGGCCTGCTTGTGCGCGTCACAGAAACCGGCAAACGCACGTTCATGCTGCAAACCCGGTTCCCTGGCAGCGACCAACCTACGCGACGGGCGCTGGGCGAATACGGGGTCATTTCGCTTGAGACCGCTCGGAAGAAGGCGAGGGAATGGATTGAGCTGGTCCGCAAAGGCGTTGATCCGGCCGGCGCCGAAGCCGAGCGCAAGGGGGCTGAACTAGTCCGACAAACAAATACCTTTGCAGCCGTGGCCGAAGACTATTTTCGCTTGCAGGTTATCGGACCCGACCCGGCGAAACCCCGACAGCGAAAGGCGGCAGAGGTTATCCGCGATTTTCGCAGCACTTTTATCGAGCGGTGGGGCGGCCGTCCCATTACGTCGATAACCCGCGCCGAAGTGCTCACATTGATCGAAAGCGTGCGCGACAGACCGGCACCAGCTCAGGCGCGCAATCTGCTTGGGTATTTGAAAAGGTTTTTCAGTTGGGCAATCGAGCGGGGCACCTATGGCCTTGAAAGTTCGCCATGCGCGGATTTGAAAGGTGCGCGGATCGTCGGTGAGCAGCAGTCAAATGACCGCACGCTGAACAATGCGGAGTTGTTCGCATTCTGGCATGCGACAGGTCAAATGCCCTATCCCCATGGGCCGATCTATCGCCTGCTGCTTCTGAGCGGACTTCGCCTAAACGAAGTTGCTGACGCGGTGTGGAGCGAGTTCGATCTGAAAGGGATCTGGACTATTCCCGCATCTCGGATGAAGGGAAAGAACGGGAAAGCGCGACCGCATAGCGTTCCACTCACTGCCGACATTCTCGATATTCTTTCGGGACTGCCCCGTTTCAATGGTGGTGAATATCTTTTTTCCACCACGAACGGCAAAAGCCCGGTTTGGGTTAGCGACAAGATAAAACGGCGACTTGATGCGGCGATGCTCGACATCTTGCGCGGGATTGCCAAAGAGCGCGGCGAAAAGCCTGAGAAAGTAGTCTTACCGCTTTGGGTCAATCATGACCTGCGCCGCACATTGCGTTCGCGGCTGTCTAAATTGCGCGTTAGCGCAGATGTTGCCGAGGCAGTGTTTGCGCAAGTTAAGCCGGGCATTCGCGGCGTCTATGACCGCTACGAATACTTCGATGAGAAGCGCCAAGCTCTGGAATTGTGGGCCGAACAACTTCGTGCGATGACGTCCCCGCTAACGGGGAAGGTTTCGGTTAGAGATGCCGCGCCCGAAGAAAACAAGACCGAAGGCCGTCGCGCCTCTTTTGCTGAGCGAACAGCTTGGCTGGCGAGGTCGCAGCAATGAACGCGAAGTGGGAGTGGCTTAGGCCCGTCTGCAAACGGAATCGGATCGAGTTGCAGCTCGATGCCAAAGGAAACCCTCGTGCACGTATGCTCGCTCAATTCGGAATTCTTTTCTTGGCCAGTCAACCCGAATTACAGGCTCCGAAGAAAGGCCGTGGACGGCCAAGGGCTAAGCCGGGTCTAAGAAGGACCTTCAGGCAATTCAAATTGCCCTTATGGCGGCGCTTACATCTGGCACATGTTGCTAACAGACCCAGACCCAGCCCGCAGGCGTCCACCGCCAGCAGCCTCCGCCGCAGCCTATGCTCACGCAGCCGGCGCAGGCTATGAACCAGCCGCCGCCACCGCAGCCACCGCAGCCGCCACACCTAGCTGCACAGCCGCACCTAGCTGCGCACCTCGCTACTGCGCACCGGGCTGCGCCTCCGCACCGGGCT
>Ga0126382_10001147_pt1 | contig 10746 bp, 7 predicted proteins | sample PanSoiMetPlot_30_FD_92548 | JGI IMG/M metagenome (GOLD analysis project Ga0126382, IMG submission 92548) | Tropical forest soil microbial communities from Panama - MetaG Plot_30 | ecosystem: Environmental > Terrestrial > Soil > Tropical forest > Bulk soil | place: Panama | collected 2016-02-17 | reverse complement strand
TTGCCGGGCGCTTGCCGCATATCAGGCCGCCCGCCATGCCAGCGCACCCACCGCTGCGGATGCCGAACGGATTGCGGCGCAAGCCGCCCTCGCCGAAGCCCGGTCGATTGCCGAGCAGGACGCCGCCGCGAGCGCGGCGATCGGGGCGAACGGACTCGGCCTGGTCCCGGACGGGGCCCGGATCCTGACGCACTGCAACACTGGCGCCCTGGTGTCGGCCGGGGAGGGGACCGCGTTCGCGATCGTCCTCGCCGCCCACCGGGCCGGCCGGCTGGCCCGGCTCTGGGTGGATGAGACCCGGCCGTTGCTGCAGGGCGCGCGGCTGACCGCGTACGAAGCCCGGCGCGCCGGGATGCCCTACGCCGTGCTGCCCGACGCGGCGGCGGCTTCGCTGATGGCGGCCGGGCAGGTGGACATGGTGGTCACCGGCGCCGACCGGGTCGCCGCGGACGGCAGCGTGGCCAACAAGATCGGCAGCTACGGCCTGGCCGTGCTCGCCCACCATCACGGGGTGCCGTTCGTGGTGGCCGCCCCGCTGTCCACCGTCGACTTCGCGGCCACCGACGGCGCGGCGATCGTGGTCGAGCACCGCGCGGCGGAGGAGGTAACCTCCTTCGGCGGCACGGTGGTGTCACCGCCCGGCAGCGGCGCGTACAACCCCGCGTTCGACGTCACCCCCGCGGCCCTGGTGACCGCGCTGGTGACCGAAGCCGGGGTGGTGAGGCCGGCCAGTGGGGGTACGCTGCAGTTCCCGGGTGCCGCAGCACCCTTGGGAGTGGCTGCTCCTGCCGGCCGTTACGTGGAACGATGAGGTCTAATGAAAGGTCGCGTGCTGGTCGTCGATGACGACGCCGCCCTCTCCGAGATGCTCGGCATCATGCTTCGCGGTGAGGGTTTTGAGCCCACGTTTGTCGCCGACGGGGATCACGCCATGCAGGCATTCCGCGAAACGCACCCCGACCTGGTGCTGCTCGATCTGATGCTGCCCGGGGTGGACGGCATCGATGTCTGCCGCCAGATCCGCACCGAGTCCGGCGTGCCGATCGTCATGCTGACCGCGAAGAGCGACACCGTCGATGTGGTGCTCGGGCTGGAATGCGGCGCCGACGACTACATCGTTAAGCCGTTCAAGTCGAAGGAACTGATCGCGCGCGTTCGCGCCCGGCTGCGGCGGACCGACGACCCGGCACCGGAGATGCTGCAGATCGTCGACGTCTCCATCGACGTTGCCGGGCACTCGGTGAAACGCGGCGGCGAGCAGGTGAACCTGACCCCGCTGGAGTTCGACCTGCTGGTGGCCCTCGCCCGCAAGCCGCGGCAGGTCTTCACCCGCGAGGTGCTGCTCGAGCAGGTGTGGGGTTACCGGCATGCGGCGGACACACGCCTGGTCAATGTGCACGTACAGCGGCTTCGCGCGAAGATCGAGAAGGACCCCGAGCACCCGGAGATCGTGGTGACGGTGAGAGGCGTGGGGTACAAGGCCGGGCCGGCCTGATGGCGGACGGCCTGCGGACCGACCCGGGGCCGCGCGAGTGCGGGCAACGGTGGAGACTGGAGAGCGGATCATCTCGGAGCAGGGCACGAATCACGCCAGGCTGGGGATAATCAGTTCAAAGTGCATTCACGGAAGTGCACTTCACGACGTGCAGTGCAGCGAAGAAGGGCGATGAGAGGGCTTCCGAGCGGCGGCTCTCCTCGAGGCGAGGCGCAGGCAAGAGCGGGTGACCTGGCGCCAGGCGCCCGTCCTGTCAGCCCCACCGAGGCGGGTGCGGCCGGCACGGCGCCGGCGGCCGACGCTGGTGGCGTGCCCGGGATGGCCGCAGGTACCGGGCCAGCCCGATCCGCCGCGCTGACGCCGGAACGGTCCGGCAGCGGGCCCGGATCGGCGGTCCGCGGTCTCAGCCTGGGCTTGACCGCCTTCCGGGGTGTCCTATCCGTAGATAGCGGCGGGCTGCTGGCGGGGGCCGCCGACGGCCTGCGGCAACGTCTTCCCCGGCCCGTGCGCCGGATGCTCCGGTCCGTTCACCGGCGGGCGCAGAAGGTGATCGTATGGCTGCGCGGCCGCTGGCAAGGGTCGCTCCAGCTGCGCGTGGTCGCCACCACGCTGGTGATCTCGGCCGTGATGGTGGCCATCCTCGGGTTCTTCCTGGTTCAGCAGATCGCAGGCGGCTTGCTGGCGAACGAGCGGAAGGCAGCGCTCACCCAGACCTCACAAGGCCTCGCGGTCGCACAGTCCAGGCCCGACATGCTGGGGCCCAACGGGGGCGGGCCGTCCGCGCTCAAGTCGCTCGTCGATGACCTGCAGACGAGCAGCGGCCCTGGCAACCTCTACGACGTCGTGATCTTGGGGCATGCCATCCCGGGCCTTGGCGGCGTGATCGGGAACCAGGCGCTGGCACCGAGCATTCCCGGCAAGCTGCGCGCCGCAGTCACGGCCGAGCAGCGCGGCGGCAGGTACGACCGGCTCTACTCAACGTTGACCCAGCTGACGCGCGCCAACGGCGAACCTGCCGGGCCCGCGCTTGCGGTAGGTGTGCCGATCACCAGGCATGACCAGCTCTATTACCTCTTCCCGTTGACGGCGCAGGTGCAGGCGCTGAGCGTCGTCCAGAGCACGCTCATCGTCACCGGCGTGGCGCTCATGGTGCTGCTTGCGGGCATCGTCTCGCTGGTCACGCGCTGGGTGGTCGTGCCACTGCGGCAGGCGGCACAGGCGGCGAGCCGGTTGTCGGCCGGTGACCTTGACGAGCGCATGCCCGCCAAAGGCACCGACGACCTCGCCGCGCTGGCCGACTCGTTCAACGACATGGCCGGGAGCCTGCAGGAGAAGCTCCGGGAGCTCGAGGAGCTGTCCAAGGCGCAGCGGCAGTTCGTGTCCGACGTCTCGCACGAATTGCGCACCCCGCTGACCACGATCCGGATCGCCGCCGATGTCTTGTTCGAGGCGAAGAGCCACCTCGATCCCGCGGCCGGCCGCAGCGCCGAACTGCTGCAAAGCCAGCTCGAACGGTTCGAGGCGCTGCTCGCCGACCTGCTGGAGATCAGCCGTCACGACGCCAACGTGGCGACCCTGGACGCCGAGTCGGCGGACGTCTGCGACCTGGTGCGGCGGGCCGCCGCGGACGCGGAACAGCTGGCAGCCCGCAAGGGCACCCGGATCGAGTTCCGGCTGCCACCCGAACCGTGCGTCGCCGAGGTGGACCGGCGCCGGGTGGAGCGGGTCCTGCGCAACCTGCTCGACAACGCGGTCGAGCACGGCGAGGGACGCGACGTGGTCGTCACGGTCGCCGGGGACCGGGATGCGGTGGCGGTCGCGGTCAGGGACCATGGGGTGGGCTTCGGGCCGGACGAGGAGTGCCTGGTCTTCGACCGTTTCTGGCGTGCCGACCCGGCCCGCGCGCGCACAACGGGCGGCACCGGTCTCGGCCTGGCCATCGCGCTCGAGGACACCCGGCTGCACGGAGGATGGCTGCAGGCCTGGGGGGAGCGCGGGAAGGGATCGGTGTTCCGGCTCACCGTGCCGCGAACGCTCGGCCAGGAGCTGGCCGGATCCCCGCTGCCGCTTGGTCCCGACGAGGCCGAGCTGGCGGGCGGCGAGCCGCTCGCCGGCCGGCCCGGCGCCGCCGCTGCCGGGCTCGGTCTGGCTGACGTGGCCGGCAATGGCCTCGGCCGGGCCGATGACGGCGGCTACCCGTCCGTTGACACGGGCCTGGCCGTTGGGATCGGGCGCCTGGCCGTTGATAGCGCGGGCCCGGCCCCTGGTGACGGGGGCCCGGGTCCTGGCAACGGCAGCCCGTCCACTGATGGAAGCCTGATCGCGGGCGGAAGCCCGGCCGCTGGCGGAAGCCCGGCCGCTGGCGGGGGCGTGGCCGCTGGCGGGGGCGCGGCCGGGGGCGGGAGCATGGCCGCCAAGGGCGGCGTGGCTGCTGACGGGAGCGTGGCCGCCGGTGCTGGGGGTGCGGCCGCCGCGCTCGGTGGCCCGGCGAGTCCCCGGCGCCTACCACACAGGAAACGTGGCGGCGATGACTGACGGCGGGCATCGCGTGGGCAGCGCTCCGGCCCGCGCGCGGGCCACGCTGTTCGCCGGCGCGATCCTGGCGGCGCTGCTGACCGTCGGCTGCGCGACCGTCCCGTCCTCCGGGCCGGTCGAGTCGACCCCGACCCCCGCGCCGCCGGGAGCTGGGGCCGGGGTCGCAGTGATCGTCGAACCTCCCCAGCGTGACTGGACCCCCGAGCAGGTGGTCAGCGGCTTCCTGCTGGCCAGCTCCAGCTTCACCCATCACCATGCGGTCGCGCGGCAGTATCTGACTCCCCGCGCCAACAGGTTGTGGCAGCCTGGCTCGGAGGTAACGATTCCCGCCAGAACCCCCGCGTTGTCCTCGCTGCCTAAGAAGCTGACGGGCCAGAGCAACCAGACGAGCGTCGACGTGAGCTGGCAGGAACTCGCCACCCTGAACAGCAGCGGGCAGTACCAGGCGGCCCCCCGCCCAGGGCCGACACGGCACCAGGTCTTCACCCTGGTATCTGTCCACGGACAGTGGCGCATCAACGACCTGCACTCCCCGGGCTCGGGGAAGGTATCTCACGAACTCGTGCTGCCCAGCGTGCTTTTCCGCCTGAACTACGCGCCACGGAACCTGTATTTCTACGGCCAGGCGGGCCAGCCCGACCAGGCCCTCGTGCCCGACCCGGTGTTCGTCCCCGTTCAGTCCAGTGATCTCGTCACGACCCTGGTGAAAGGCCTGCTGCACAACCCCAGCGGCTGGCTGGAGAACGCGGCGGTCACCGCCTTCCCACCCGGAGCGCGGCTGAGGAAGGTCCAGGTCCTGCCCGGCCCGCCCGCCGGCAAGACCGCCATCATCGATATCGGCCTGCCACGCCCCGCACCCCAGTCCACCGTGCAGGCCATGGCCGCCCAGCTCGTGTGGACGTTGACCAGCCCGGCCTACAGCCCCGCGCTCATCCAGACGGTCAAGCTCAAGATCAACGGGCAGCTCTGGACGCCCCGGCACGGTGCTGCCGTGCAGAGCCTCGCCGAATACGGAAGCTACATACCGCGCGCGCGTCACGCCGCGAACCTCTACTACGTGAGCGACACCCACGCCGTCAGGATGTTCGGCCAGGGGCCGCGCAGCGCAGCCGTGCACGGCCAGGCAGGCACGAGCCAGGTGGGGCTGAACAAGATCGCAGTCTCGAAGGACGAGCACTACCTGGCCGGCGTCGCCGGGCCCGCGACCACGGTTTACACCGAGGACCTTGCCGCAGCCGCGAAGCCACACGCACCGGCCGCGGCGGGGAACCTGCACAGCAGGCTCACCGGGACGGAGTTCTCCACGCCCAGCTGGGACAGCGTCGGCGATGTCTGGGTCGCGGGCAAGGTCCACGGCTCGTGGGGCGTCTGGGCGATACCAGCGGGCGCCACGAGAAAGGCGGTGGAGGTCAGCGTCAGCCTGCCCCCCCGCTCGGGCCCTGTGACCGGGCTCAGAGTCGCCCCGGACGGGGTCCGTATCGCTCTCATCGTCGGCCGGGGCGCGCGAGCTCATCTGATGCTTGGGGCGATCGAACGCAGCGGGGGCGGCGTCTTCATCACCCAGCCGGCGCCACTCGGCCCCGACCTCTCCGGCCCAACGGCCGTGACCTGGTACGACGAGGACCATTTGCTGGTGATCACGCAGACAGCCGGCAGCACCCAGCTCAGGGAGGTGCCTGTCAACGGGGACGGGTCGAGTCTCACGCCCGCGCCGCCGGGCATGGCGTCGATCACGGCTGCCGGCCCGCTGAACTCCCTCTACGTAGGGACGTCATCCGGCCGGCTGGAGAGTTCGGTCGGGCTCCGCGAACCGTGGCGGGACATCGCGGCGGGCGCCGACGCAACCTACCCAGGCTGAGCGCTTCCCGCGGCCCGGTACACGCCGGAACCCCGGTTGACCCGGACCAAGGCTGCCGCCTCGTTCCTGGTGATGTATTACTCGCCCCGCGTCTCCTGACATCCGGCCGAGGCCGGGCTACGTTCGTGTCATGGCACCCGCCCGGGTCCGTGGTTGCGCCAGGCCGGTCCGCCCGCAGTCCGCGGGTGGCCCGCGTCGGCAAGCCGATGCCAGCCGCAGGCAAAACGGCCCACGTAAGGCGACTTCTCGTCGACCGATCACGGTGCGGCTTAGAAGTAAGTCCTGCCCCGCCGGGCGACCGGATGTCTCCCGGGCAGGGAGAAGGGCAGTAGTGGCAACAAGCTGCCGCGAACCCCTCAGCAGGCGGATGTGGGGACGAAGACCAGGTCGGCCGGGCGGGTGCCGCCGCGTATCTCGGGCCGAAAGGGGGGCTCGCGCGTGAACATCATCTTCAAGGGCCGGCGTACCGACGTGCAGGAACGTTTCCGCAGGCATGCCTCAGCCAAGCTGGCCAGGATCGAAAAGCTGGACCGCAAGGCGATCACGGTCGATGTGGAGATTTGCGCCGAGCGTAATCCACGTCAGTCCGACCGGCGCGAGCGCGTTGAGCTGACGATCCGATCGCGCGGCCCGGTCATCCGCGCGGAAGCGGCGGCGGACGATCGGTATGCGGCGCTCGATCGCGCGCTTGCCAAGCTGGAAGCGCGCCTGCGGAGGTCGGGGGACCGGCGCAAGAACCGGCATGCGGCGTCGGCGGCAGATCGTGCCACCGCTCTTCGGCCAGTGCCCGCGGGTGTCGGCCAGCCCGCAGAGCCGGGTTCCGCGCCCGGCACCGCCGGGAACCAGCGGGCTCGTGTTCCTGGCCCGCGGCTGGCCCTGGATGAGCCGCCGGAACCGCAGCCGGCTGCCCCGCCGGACACCGATGATTGCGTCCCCATCCAGATGGAAGGAGACGGGCCGGTCGTGGTGCGAGAGAAGTTCCATGCGGCCATGCCCATGAGCATCGACCAGGCGCTGCTGGAGATGGAACTGGTCGGGCACGACTTCTACCTCTTCCGGGACGATGCGTGCGGTCACCCGAGCGTCGTCTACCGCCGTCACGGGTACCAGTACGGCCTCATCCGCCTCATCGAACGACCCAGTGCCGACGGCTCACGGGAGCACAGCCGGAGGGTGTGAACCGCCCGCACGGCCTGAGCCGTGCAGGCAGGCAGCAAAGGCCAACGTTGGCGACACACGCTCACGGCTTGCGTTTGCATGGCGTCGCCAGGTCGGCCAGAGTTTGACCCAAGGGCCGCCGGAATGGGTGAAGTGCCCGCGGCTGGGCAGCTTGAGCGGCACCGGGCGCAGGCCCGGCCGCCGGGTGGAGGTCCGTACGGCCGCGGCGAGCGGGCCGCATCAGGAGCAGGAAACCGGTCAGCGTCAGGGAGGCGCGACATGAGCGGAGGTGCCGGAACCACCGGTGCGGCGGGCGATGCCCGGGCGGTTGCCGATCCGATCCGCGTGCTCATAGTCGATGATCATGCGCTGTTCCGCCGGGGACTTGAGATGGTCCTTGCCGAGGAGCCCGACCTGGAACTGGTGGGCGAGGCGAGCGACGGCGCGGAGGCGGTCGAGAAGGCCGGTGAGGCGCTGCCGGACGTGGTCCTGATGGACATCCGGATGCCAAAGAGCAGCGGGATCGAGGCCGCTCGTGCGATGAAGGAGGTCGCCCCCAGCGCGAAGATCGTCATACTGACGATCAGCGATGAGGAGGAGGATCTCTTCGAGGCGATCAGGGCGGGGGCCAGTGGCTACCTGCTCAAGGACATCCCCTATGACGAGGTGGCCGACGTTGTCCGGGCGGTTCACGGCGGGCAGTCCCTCATCAACCCCTCGATGGCGGCAAAGCTCCTGACCGAGTTCGCGGCGCTCGCCAAGCGCGACGAGGAGGAGCGCACGCAGCAGGTTCCCGCGCCTAAGCTCACCGACCGCGAGATGGAGGTGCTGAGGCTGGTGGCAAGGGGGATGAACAACCGCGACATCGCCAAGGAGCTGTTCATCTCCGAGAACACGGTCAAGAACCACGTGCGGAACATCCTGGAGAAGCTCCAGATCCACTCCCGGATGGAGGCCGTCATGATCGCCGTGCGGGAGAAGCTGATCGAGTTCAGCTGAGGAGCCGACGGCAGCGTACGGTCAGGCGAGCGTAGCGCGGAGCCGTTGCGCCAGGTGAGGCGGTTCGACCCGTTCCACGGCGACGGCGGAGCAGCCGACCCATTCCGCCGCCTCCCGCAGCGCCCGGGCCATCGGGGCCGTGGCGGCCGCCGACGTCAGTGACAGCTGGCGGGCGACGAGCGTCTGCCCCTGCCGCACCGGGTCCACCCTGCCGACCAGCCGGCCGCCAGCCAGCAGCGGCATCGCGTAATAGCCGTGGACCCGCTTGGCCCTTGGCACGTAGGCCTCCAGCGAGTGGTCGAAGCCGAACATCCTGCGCGTGCGCTTGCGGTACCAGACCAGCGAGTCGAACGGGGACAGCAGCGTGACCCGGTGCCTGCCCCGGACGCCTTCAGCGGCCCGGGCGAGGGCGCCCGGGTCGGCCCAGCCCATCGTTATGCCGTTCCTTACGGCGGCCCGGTTCCCCTGGTCAGCGGCGCTGGTCCCGACCGCAACAGGTGTCAGCCCGGCCGCCTCGGCGGCCTCGTCCACGCGGTCGGCGTGCCTGGCGGCGGGGCTGGTCAGATCCCGGAGGCGGTGGTAGTCGATGAGGTCGGCCCGGGTCACCACACCCAGGCTCCGCGCCGCCGCCGCGGCGAGGTGGGCCAGGCATTCGGAGTCGGTGGGCTCGTGCGCGAGCAGGCCGGCGGGCAGAACCCGGTCCGGGAGGTCGTAGACCCGCCGCCAGCCTTCCCGCCGCACGCAGATCACGTCACCCACGTCCAGCAGCCACTCGACGGCGATTTTGGTGTCCGACCAGTCCCACCACGCGCCGCCGTTCTTCGCACCGCCAAGCTGGGTAGCAGTCAGCGGCCCCTCGGCCCGGAGCCTGGCCAGGACCTCGGCGCAGGTGCGCCGGTGGCTCTGATGCCATCGCTTGCCGCGGTCGCGCAGGGCCCGCCTGCGGAACGCGTAATACGGCCACTCCTCGATCGGCAGCACGCAGGCGGCATGCGACCAGTACTCGAAGGCCGCCGGCCGGCGTGGATGCCAGTACGCCCGCTCGATCCGGTCCCGTGGGACGGGGCCGAGCCGGGCGTACGCCACGAGCTCATGAGACCGGGCGAGCACACTTATCGTGTCGAGCTGGACCGAGCCGAGCCGGCGCAGCATCGCGGGCACTCCACCGCGGCGGCCGTCGGTGCCGACGAACCCCTGCGCCCGCAGCGTCATCAGCCGTACGTCGTCGGCGGACAGGGATACCTGCGGTTCCTGCGCGAGGAGGGCGGCCACAGTTATAGCAGCTTAACGGCGGCCTGCGACATTCCTCTCTGCCACCGGGGCAGCCGGAGCAGAACCTCGGGCCGGGACCTAATACCAGTCGTCGAAGATGTGGGTCCCCAGGGCCAGCAGCCCGCCGACGACCACCGCTCCCACGCCGACCCAGAACAGCCACCACGTGGGGCCCAGGACCAGGCCCAGGCCGCCGACCAGGAAGCCGGCCATGATGATGGAGACCGCCACCCACGACACGGTCCGGCCGTGATACACCTCAGGCGGCTGGTAGGTGTCTGGACCGGTCTGTGCCAGAGCGCCGCCTTCCTGGCCTACGCCGACCACGGGGCCGGGATTCGCCTGGTCAGCCATGCGTTCTGCTCCCCTCGGGTGGACGGGCGGGCGGCGGGCAGCCGCTGCAGCCCTATTATTGTGGCCAGGCCGCTCGGGAATGGACACCGGCCCCCCGCGTGTTGCTGCCGGTGCGTCGGCCCGGGCACCGCAGGCGGCCATGCCGCCGGCCCGGCACGGCTCGATTTCGGCGGCGACTCGCCTACGATGGCTGTGGAGAGCGCTGTGCCTGCAAGCCGCCACGGCGGCGGGCTGCCCGCCGCCCGGCCACGGGCGGCCACCCCTTCACAGCCAGATCCGCAAGGAGCGCGACGAGAAGTGCCAGCCATCATCGATAAGGTCATGCGAGCGGGTGAGGGCAAGCTCCTGCGCAAGCTCGGGCGGATCGCCGAGCAGGTCAACTCGATCGAGGATGACTTCGAAAAGCTCAGCGACGCCGAACTGCACGCGATGACCGACGAGTTCCGCCAGCGCTACGCGAGCGGGGAATCACTCGACGACCTGCTTCCGGAGGCCTTCGCGGCCGTCCGGGAGGCGGCCAAGCGAACCCTGGGCCAGCGTCCCTTCGACGTCCAGATCATGGGCGGCGCCGCCATGCATTTCGGCAACATCGCCGAGATGAAGACCGGCGAGGGCAAGACGCTCGCCGCCGTCATGCCTTCCTACCTGAATGCCCTGGCCGGCAACGGGGTGCACGTGGTCACGGTCAACGACTACCTGGCCAAGCGTGACTCGGAGTGGATGGGGCGGATCCACCGTCTCCTCGGCCTGGAGGTCGGCGTCATCCTCGCCCAGATGACCCCGGACGAACGGCGGAAGGCTTACGGAGCCGATATCACCTACGGCACCAACAACGAGTTCGGCTTCGACTACCTGCGCGACAACATGGCCCGGAGCCTGGAGGAGTGCGTCCAGCGCGGACATCACTACGCGATCGTTGACGAGGTCGACTCGATCCTCATCGACGAGGCCCGGACCCCGCTGATCATCAGCGGCCCGGCCGAGCAGAGCGCCCGCTGGTACACCGAGTTCTCCAAGATCGCTCCCAGGCTGCGCCGGGGCGAGGACGGCGAGGGCGACTACGAGGTCGACGAGA
>Ga0126382_10001146_pt1 | contig 10750 bp, 7 predicted proteins | sample PanSoiMetPlot_30_FD_92548 | JGI IMG/M metagenome (GOLD analysis project Ga0126382, IMG submission 92548) | Tropical forest soil microbial communities from Panama - MetaG Plot_30 | ecosystem: Environmental > Terrestrial > Soil > Tropical forest > Bulk soil | place: Panama | collected 2016-02-17 | reverse complement strand
GCGGGCTCGGCTTCCCCGGTAACTTCGGTTTGATCCTGCAAGTAAGTGCGGCCTTTGTAAAACGGCGTAACGACTGCGAACAAAACTGCCGTTCCCAGCATGACCCAGACGAAAAACATGAAGTAGCTGGCCCCCTGTAACTTCACCGAGCCGTCTGGATTTTGGATAAACCAGTTCACCACTGCAGTGAATAGATTGCCGAGCGAGACCGCGAACAAATATGTGCACATGACCAGTGATTTGAGTTTGACGGGCCCCTGAGTGTAGGAGAACTCGAGGTGAGTCGGTGAAACCAGCGTCTCGCCGGCGGTCAAGATCGCAAACGCCCAGATCTGCCAAATAATGCTGGGCCGGGCGCCGCCGTCGATGCGCGTTTGAATAACGGCGATTATAAAAAACGAGGCCGCCGTCACAAACAAACCGGCGCCGATTTTTCGCAGCGGTGTCAGACGAACAAATTTGTCCACGAACGGGTAGACCCAGTACGAAAAAACCGGCAACATGATCAAAATGAAAATCGGGTTGACCGTCTGGATCTGTGATGAGAGCCACTCCACGCCGAAAAGATGTCGGTCCATTGACTCGGCTTGAACGATCCACGACGAAAAATTCTGCTGCCACAACGCCCAGAAGATCGCCACGAACGGGACCGGAATTAAAATATTGAGCAAAATTTTGAGCGTCTCCTTGTTGAAAATCTCACGCGCGTACGTCCGCAAGCCGGCCGGCGGAATATGAACGAATTTCTTCCGCCCGATCCAAAAGAAGATCGTCGCGAGGACCATGAAGACACCTGGCAAACCGAATGCGACGACCAGGCTGTGGAGTCGCGGACTTTCGAGAAAACTCACGATACTCGGCGGCAAGCTGGCGATGAATCCGCCCGGCGTAGCTTTGTACGGTTCGAGCAACCAGGGAATTAAAAGTGTCGAAAGCGCGGAACCTGAGTTGATGGAAAAATAAAACCAGTTAAAGACCTTAGTCAGGAGATGTTTGTTCGTAGCGCCAAATTGATCGCCGACATTAGTTGAAACACACGGCTTGATACCGCCAGTGCCAAGTGCGACCAGGAGCAAACCAACGGCGAGCAAGTAGACCGGTTCAATTGTGTGCGCCACGGACGAACCCATTAACGCGAGCGTAAAGAGTCCGCCGCAATACACGATCGACAGCCAGAAGATGACCCAAAATTTTCCGAATAGGGCGTCCGCGAGGACTGCGCCGACGATAGGCAGAAAATAAAGCGTGGTAACAAATGTGTGATACCACGCTTCGGCTTTCGCGGGTGGCATGACGTTCAAGTGACCCATTTTGTCTAACAGATACTTGGTCATGAAGATCGTCAGGATTGAGTTCATCCCGTAATACGCAAACCGCTCGGCGGCTTCGTTGCCGATGATGTAAGGGATGCCCGGCGGCATCGTGCTGATTTTTGGCGGCGACGTGAGGTATTTGAATTTGCCCATATGATCTCCTTTGCCTAACGAGACTCCTGCGGGGCGCCTTCCGCCGGGGGCGGCGGCGACTCCGATTTGTCCGTTTCGCGTTTTTCAGACCAGTCTCTTGTTGCCGGATCGCTTTGTTCGCGCTGCACTTCCGGCATCTGACCGAGCGGATGTTTTTCGCAGGATATGCAAAACAGCAGCATGCAGAGCGCAACAGCAGAAAGGCCGTAGCGGAGGAAAAGAGCCATAATGCGCTGGCACAGTTATCAGCCTCTGACTAAGCGCGCAAGATTAAACCGCGATGTGTTGTGGTGGCGTTTGTGTGAAACGCCAGGCGCCTGGAACAAGCGCTGTACAAAAGATTGAAAGACGCCGCTGCGGGATTACTATCAGACGCGGTGGCTCGCACAGACAGACACAGCCCTTGGAACGAAGTCTTCGCGCTCGTTCTCCTGTTCTCGGGAACCCTGCTGTTCTTTGCGCTGATTTCTTATACGCCGAAGGATGTGCCATCCTGGGTTTGGTTCAGTCATATTTCGCCAGCGAATCGCCCTGCCCAGAATTTCATCGGGCCAGTAGGCGCAATTATTGCAGGAATTTGCTATCAATTCATTGGCGCGGCGGCGTATCTTTTGGCCGCGATCCTCCTCGGTTTTGGGGCGACAAAACTGTTTTATCCCAATTTGCGAATCGCGCCGCGGTTGGCCTGGATCATTCTATTTATCATATCGGGTGCCTGCTTACTGCATGTGCAGCCGTATCATTTGCAGGGTTGGCACGCGGCCTTCAACATCCAGGGTCCGGGCGGATGGGTCGGATACGCTCTCGCCGATGAACACCGCGGGTTACTCCGCAACGCCCTTGGTCCACTCGGCACGCTTCTCCTGTTAATTGGAATTTACGTGACCACACTGATTTTGGTCACAGGACTGCGTCCGATTCATCTCGTTCGCGAGACTGTCGCCGCCATGCGACACATGATTATAAAGCTGCAGGAGTGGCAACTGCACCGCAAGCTGCAAAAATCGAATCTCAAGGAAAAACTGGAAATTAGTGAGCAGCAGCTCGCCAAGCAGCGGCGATTCCTCGAGAAACAATTAAAGAAGAAAGGCATGCCCGTTGCTGAGTTGGTCGGGCCGATGATTTCGCCGGAGGAACTGGCGAACCGGCCCAAACCTAAGGTGGTCGATACAACCGCATTACCAAGCGAGCAGCAGACCCGGAGAAAGCCGTCTCTCGCCGAATTGCGTGCGAGCGAACAGAAAGCAGGATCGACTGCTAGTGTTATGACTCCGACTTGGACGTCGGAAAATTATGTCCTCCCTGGGATGGATTTGCTCGACGAGCATAGTCTGGAGGGTCGCGGCACCGCTGATCCCTCGGAGCTGGAGCATGTTCAGCAGGTTCTAATTGAAACCTTGGGGCAATTCGGGATTGCCGTGGCGCCGGGTGACATCACAAAGGGCCCAACCATCACCCGCTATGAAGTGTATCCGGCTAAAGGAGTGCGTGTGGATAAGATTGTAAGCCTGGAGCGCGATCTCGCTCGGGCTACGCGTGCTGAACGGATTAATATTCTTGCGCCGATTCCCGGAAAAGACACCGTCGGCATCGAATTAGCGAACAGCCGAAAAGTGACAGTAAAACTGCGTGAACTCTTGGAGTCATCCGATTGGGAAGAGGCAAAGGGACACGCCAAAATTCCGCTCGCGCTCGGCAAAGATGTTTATGGCAAAACCATCATCGCCGATCTGGCCCAAATGCCACATCTGCTGGTCGCCGGTACTACTGGTAGTGGAAAGAGCGTTTGCATTAATGCGCTCATCGCCAGCATGCTTTTTCGTTTCACGCCCGAAGAGCTCCGTCTGGTAATCGTCGACCCGAAGATGGTTGAACTTCAGGCGTATAATTCGCTGCCCCATCTGGCGTTCCCAATCGTTGTCGACCCCAAAAAAGTGATGTTGGCCTTGCGATGGTTGATTGATGAGATGGAGCGGCGTTACAGAATTTTTGCCCGTGTCGGTGTGCGCAACATCGTTGGTTTCAACGCGCGGCCGAAGAAACCTGTAGCCACGGGCGCTGACCGCGGCGACGAAGACGAGTCAACGGATGAGCGGCCGGGGTCAACACCAGCGGCTACAAAGGAAGAAGACCAGATTCCCGACAAAATGCCCTACGTCGTCGTCATCATCGACGAGTTGGCCGATCTGATGCAAACCGCGCCCGCGGATGTTGAAACCGGTATCGCGCGCATCACGCAAATGGCGCGCGCGGCGGGTATTCATATTATCGTGGCGACGCAAACTCCCAGAGCAGACGTCATCACCGGCGTGATCAAAGCGAATATTCCGAGCCGGATTGCGTTTCAGGTCGCTTCCAAGATCGACAGCCGCGTGATTTTGGATGAAAACGGAGCCGATCGACTGCTTGGGCAGGGCGACATGCTTTATCTGCCGCCGAGCGCTTCTCGTCTCATTCGCGCACAAGGCGTGCTCGTTACAGATGATGAGATTCACCGGCTGGTGCAATTTGTTTCCGAGCAAAGTCCGCCGGCTTTTGATACGGCGATGCACGAGAAGCTACAATCCGCTGCGACCCCGGAGGAAGATGTTACAGACGAGGACGAAGAGTTGGTTGAAAAATGTCTGGAGATCATTCGACAAGAAAAACGTGCCTCCACTTCGCTTCTTCAGCGCCGTCTGCGGCTTGGCTACACGCGCGCCGCACGCATCGTTGATATTCTGGAGCAGCGCGGTATTTTAGGTCCGGGCGAAGGCGCCAAACCACGCGAGATTCTGGTCGATCTGGATGCTGCCGTTTAGCTGCTATTTTTCTGCGCGATGACGATAGAAGGGCTTGGTAAAAAGTTTCAAGAAGCGAGGCTCGCGAGGAATCTCACGATCGATGAAGCAGCCCGGATGACAAAGATCCGTCCCGCGCGACTTGCAGAGATCGAGGCGGATGATTTTTCCCAATTCCCCAGCCTCGCATACGCAAAAGGTTTTCTTCTCATCTACGGAAAATTTTTGGACGTCGATGTCACGCCGTATCTGGATGCGTTTGAAGATTCTGAGCGCGTAACGGTCGATGGTTACTCATATCTCCAGGAAAATCGTCCTGAAAAGCCAGTCAGTGCACCGGTTATTCGCCGTCGCCGCCCCACAACCACCACCCACGAGCGTATTTCACCAATGCCGCTCATCTTCGGCGTGCTCGTGTTAGTAGTGGGCTTCTCCGTAATGAAGTTGATCCTCAATGTGCGGCGGCTTGCGCCTGGACAAGGGGACTCCACTGCGCAGGTGTCGCCGAGTGCGTCGCCAGTTCCGAGTCCGAAGGCCGGGCAACCAGGGACAACCGCGGTGTCACCCGGAGCGGTTGCGTCCGCCCCAACAGTTGCACCAGCCGCTTCGGTTGGTCCGACAGTTGTGCGAAAAGCTGTTGCAGCAGTTTCGGCAAGCCCGAGTGAACCAGAGGTGCGGAAGGCCAAGCCTGTGAGCCCTGCGGACCTGGCGCAAGCGTCGCCGCAAACTAATTCATCCCCCCAACCGGAATCGGGCGAGCAGAATCGCGTCGCTATTAAGCCAATCAAAAGAACTTACGTGAGGGTGACTGTCGGCGACAAAAGCGGGAATCCCGCCTTTGAGCGCTGGGTTTCTCCTTCAGATGGGCCCGTGGAATTTCGGGGTAAACATGTCTCGATTCGCGTTCTCGATCCGGATGCTGTCCAGATCACGAAGAATGGAAAAGCGCTCGAGGACGACGACGCAGACGTGACGGTCAACTAAGTAGCGGTTGTGAATTCGCCATCTGTCGTGGCAGCCGCGTCGGCTGCAAGTCTGAGCCTGCCACATAAGCAGCAGGCAACACGCCTGCCATTACAGCCCACAAAGGTGGGCATGATCAGTCTTGGGTGCGCTAAGAATCTCGTCGACGCGGAAATCATGCTCGGCAGCGTGTTGCAGCGCGGAATGGAAATCACATCGCGCGCGGAGGATGCCGACGTCCTTGTTGTGAACACGTGCGCGTTCATTGATTCAGCCAAGGAGGAATCCATCGACGCGATTCTGGAAGCGCACCGGCACCGCGGCTTGAACAAAAGAGCCAGTCAAAAACTCATCGTCAGCGGCTGCATGTCGCAACGGTTTGCGCGTGAACTGCAAGAAGAAATGCCCGAAGTGGACGCATTTATTGGATTGGATCAGGTCAGTCAGCTTGGGGAAATCATAGAGAGGATTTCGAGAAAACGCCCAACACTCAACGCAGACAGTTCGATGCTGGGCGTTGAGCGTTGGGCGTTGAACATAGATTCCGACAATGATGACGTCAGTGTCGCGTTTGCAGATACGCGTCCGACCTACATCCCCGATTACGACACGCCACGTTTCAGGCTTACGCCCGCGCACTCCGCCTACGTAAAGATTGCCGAGGGCTGCAATCATCCGTGCAGTTTTTGTGTGATTCCGCAGATGCGCGGCAAACACCGCAGCCGCACGCCGCAGTCGGTGCTAGCGGAAATTCGCGGGCTCGCCAGTGAAGGCGTTCGCGAGATCAATTTGATCAGTCAGGACACGACGTACTACGGAATGGATCTTTGGACAGCGAAGGCCAGCCCTCGTCAGCCAGTGGACTCCACACGAGGTCCCACATTGGCCTCTCTTCTTCGCGAAATTCAAAAGATCGATGGCGACTTCTGGGTTCGCCTGCTGTACACGCACCCGGCCCACTGGAGCGACGAACTGATCGAGACCATCGCGCAATGCGACAAGGTCGCTCGCTACATCGATATTCCTCTCCAGCATATCGACGAGTCGATGCTGGGACGCATGCGACGGGAAACTTCACGCCAGCACATCGAAAATTTGATCTGCAAGCTGCGCGCTGGAATTCCGGGCGTGACGTTGCGTACCACTTTCATCGTCGGATTTCCTGGTGAAACCGAAGAGGAATTCGCCAGGCTTCTTGATTTCATCCGGCGCACTCGATTCGAGCGCCTCGGAATATTCAAGTATTCGCGGGAAGAAGGCTCGCGGGCTGCGAAAATGCCAGGCCAGGTCCCCACGAAAATCAAAAACAAGCGTTATGGCATGGCGATGTCGATTCAGCGAAAGATCGCGCATGAAGCTGCGCGTAAAAAGGTTGGAAGAGAATTGAAATTGTTAGTCGATCAACCGCATGTGGCGCGGAGCGAAGCCGATGCTCCGGATGTTGATGCGCGCGTCGTTTTGTCGAAAGAAGCCCTAGTCGGCGAGTTCGTTTGGCGAACAATCATGGGAAGCCGCGGCTACGACCTGCTGGCCTGAGTCGACTGCTTACAAAAGAATTCTCCGGTGTACTTAACGCGTGACAGCAATCTTTTTCCTGAGCAAACTTGTTCGTACTTATTTCGCTAGATGACCGAACCAAACGAACCGAAAAAAGAGACGACTCGCATTTCCTTCGCTTCTGCCTCCGCGGAAAAACCGCCAGACCCGAATCCTAAATCGCGCGATACAGTGCGAATTCAGTTGCCGGTTCGTGAGCCGCCTGTTCGCGTTTTAGCTGAACCCCAATCCGGCGTTCAGGAAGTGGCCCCTCCGCAATTCTTCCAACCGCCACAACCTCCACCGGTTCCCGCAAGCGCCTCGGTGGCCCCCGCTCCGGATCTACCATCGTCAGGGCCGATAAAAGAGACGGTGCGCATTCCTCTTAGCGCGGTTCAGACGAAAAAGACTCAGCCCCTTGCCGGCATGCCCGAGGTGGCACCGGAGATTCCTTCAATCGCTGTGACGCCGGTCGAGAAAAACCCAATGCCGCTATTGTGGCTGCTGCTAGGTTTTTCCGCAGTGATTTTGATTATTCAGATTTGGACTTATCTTTCCTAAAGCTATGGATAATTCCTCTGTTATTAAGCTCGATGAATCTAATTTTGATCGTGAACTGAAGCAGGACGACAAACCTGTGATCGTCGATTTTTGGGCGGAATGGTGTGGTCCTTGCAAGATGATCGCACCGATGCTGGATGAGATTGCGCGCGAAAAAGCGGACGCAGTGAAGGTAGCAAAAGTTAACGTAGACGAGAACCAGAGCCTTTCGCTAAAATACAATATTCGCGCGATTCCAGCTTTACTGTTTTTCAAGAACGGCCAACTGCGCGATCAAGTGACCGGGGTCACGAGCAAGAAAGACTTGTTGAGTCGAATTGAAGCGCTGGCCTGAGGAATTTCCGAACGTTTACAAAGTTAAGCCGCGCGGTGCGGCCCAAATCGTTTCGGTTTTTGCCTGAAGAGCTGCGGCGAACGGCGCCCCTTAGAAGCTGATCTTTAGAATGCGGCCGTCGGTGCCGACGAGCCAGCCCGCTTTCGGACTGGCAAAAGCCACCGCCCAGAAGCCGGTCACACCAGGCAATGTGAACCATGTGTTTCCCTCGTCGGGGGTCCAGGCGGCGCCTCCGTCGTTAGCGGTTATTACCACTGCGCGACCATTGCCTCCGACGCCGCCGCCAGTCTGACCAACGTAGCTCAATCCGAAGATAGCTCCCGTCACCGGCGGAGGGTTGGTAAAAGTCCAGGTTTGACCGCCGTCGCTGGAAGTTGCGGTCCGCGCGTTGTTAGGATCGTTAGGATCCAAATCACCGCCACCCACAATGCCTTCAAACGGATTGCGAAAATCCACCGTGAAGGCGCCGGCAGTAGGCGAGCTTAACAAAGGAGTGTTGTATGCACGCCAACTGTCGCCGGCGTCTCTCGTAGCCAGGACCCTTGCAATCGTCGCGCCGCCGGTACAGATCCAGGCGTTCCTTCCGCCTTGTGTTGTGACGCAAGTACCACTGGATGCGAAGGAGAATTCACCCGGTAACGCCGGCGGCATGTTAGTACTGATATCCTGCCAGGTCGTTCCATCGGTGGTGCGCAGATCCGGGAACACACCGTTCACCGAATCGCTGTGTGCAATGCCCCGGCGCGGCGTCCAGAACGCGAATCCGTCGTAGAAAGCATTGGGGTTCTGATTTTCGAACTGGATCGTCCAAGTCGCACCACCGTCCTCTGTCTTATAAATGCGGAAATCTGTTGGATCCCCAGACGTCCCTATCGATAGCAGATAAGCAACGCTGGCGCTGAAGGCCTGCACATCGCGGAATTGCAGCGCTTCGGCGCCCGGCACGACCGCAGCTCTCCACGTGTCTCCGCCGTCTGTTGTGACGGTGAACGTGCCAGCGCGACCGGATGCCCAAACCACCTGCGGATTCACTGGCCAGACCGCGATCAGGCCGTTGGTGGTGCCACTGTCCTGCGGAGTCAGTGTGGGTTGATGAAGATGATCCGGCGAAACCTCCTGGGCGCTGAGCATCCTGCAGGCAAGCGCCGAAATTACGAAAATAGCGAATGATCCTTTTAACATGCCGATTCCTCCAAAGGCAATTCGTAGCCGCGACCTAGACCGGCCGTGAGGAGCATCACCTTCGTCCATTGCCACTGCTACGGCGATCCTCGCTAAGAGTCACCGCGCCAGCGATAATAACGACCAAGCAAAGCACGAAATGCAGGCGTGGGCCGGGTGAATCTGCGCTTTAGATTTGTCATCATGGAATCTCCCTAAGTTTTATCTGGCTAGCTGTTGAGAAAACGGCGGATGTTTTTTAGCCAAAAGCGTAGTTGGAAATCAAAATCTTCTTTCGGCATCTTGACCCAAGGTGGAACGCGTTGTTGAAGTGGCGGCCGTCCTCAGCCGCAGCTCTAGACCATCCTGCGCGTGAGGACACGCGCCTGTACACCTTGCCGCCTGATATTCGTGCCTTCGCTGTTTGTTTTGCCATTTGTTCACCAGAAGCTGATCCCCCTTTGACGCTTGTCACAAGAAGTCTGTTCCAGCTGCTCCCTTCTGATATACTACTATCTCGATGTTTAGCGGACTATCGGAAGCAGAACGGGCTGCGATCACAGCGGTCGTATTCGTTGGAACTTTCTTTGTCGCGCTATGGGTAGGCCGCTTCTTGAAGCGGCGCGCCGGAGTACGCCTTGGCCTGTTGTTCCGGCTTTTCTGCCTAATCCTGGCATTCTACGCGGCGATCAGCGTTTACGGGGTTCACGCGTCCTGGCGAAATCATGTCGGTACAGCTGTAATTCTGTTGAGCACGGCGGTGGTGGTCGCGCTGGTGAACCGATACGTATGGGATTTTTATTTCGAAAAGAAACGGCACACCACAATCCCGCATTTTCTTCGCGAGGTTGTCGGTGGAATCATTTTTCTGATCGTCTTGCTGTTAGTTCTGAGCTACGGCTATCATGCCGAAGCACAGTTGAAAGGGCTGCTGGCGGGCTCCGGCGTCCTTGCAATCATCGTGGGCTTCGCGGGACAGAATCTCTTCGCCGGGATCATCGGCGGCATATCGATTCAAATTAACCGGCCTTATAAGGTCGGGGACTGGTTGCAGGTCGGCGAGCGCTTTGCCGAAGTAAAGGAGATCAACTGGCGTTCAACTCGCTTATGCACAAACGACGACATCTATCTCGATATCCCGAATAACGAGATGGTGAGTCATCAGATCGTCAATCTCCATTACCCGACGGAGATCCACGCTATGCGAATCCGGGTCGGCATCGATTACAATGCGCCACCAAATCGGGTAAAAGACGCGCTCGTGCGCGCTGCGCAGAGCGCAAAAAATGTTGTTCCCGAGCCTCCCGTGAAAGTGTTTTTGGTCGACTTCGCTGAATACGCCGTGATTTACGAGATCAAGTATTACATGGGCAATCACTCACGAATCAACGAGACCAACGACTCGGTGCGCACCAATGTCTGGTATGAGCTCAAACGGCAGCGGATCACCATCCCCTTCCCGATTCGCACGTTACATGTGGAACGCAAAGTAGCCGTATCCAAAAAGGAAGAAGAATATCAGGAAGCCCGGTCGATTTTGCGCTCCGAAGCATTGTTCGAGTGCTTGTCGGACGAGCAAATCGATGAGTTGGTGCGGCAGTCCCGAGTCAATCATTTTGGTCGCGGCGAGCGCGTGATCAGGGAAGGCGCGGAGGGCGATTCGATGTTTGTGCTGTTGAGCGGAGCCGCAGAAGTTTCGATCTCGAAAAACGGTAGTTCAATTCCCGTGGCCACCTTAAAGGCCCCGGATTGTTTCGGCGAAATGTCTCTTCTGACAGGCGAACGGCGAACGGCGACGGTGCGCGCCGAGACTGATTGCCAGGTGATGGAGATTGGAAAGCCAGTCATGGCAGAGTTGCTCCGCGCTGCGCCTGATTGTCTCGAACGGCTCAGCGAATTGCTCGCCAGACGGAAAATGGAAACAGAAGGCTTACTGAAAGAGGCGGTTC
>Ga0126382_10001145_pt1 | contig 10751 bp, 12 predicted proteins | sample PanSoiMetPlot_30_FD_92548 | JGI IMG/M metagenome (GOLD analysis project Ga0126382, IMG submission 92548) | Tropical forest soil microbial communities from Panama - MetaG Plot_30 | ecosystem: Environmental > Terrestrial > Soil > Tropical forest > Bulk soil | place: Panama | collected 2016-02-17 | reverse complement strand
GCGGCTGGCCCCTGGAAGGCGGTCAGCCCGCGGACGTCGGCCGGCCCGCGGAAGCGGGTGACAGCCCATGAACCGGCAGCCGGATCTCGCCTCGGCGGTCAGCGAGCGTGAGCGCAGCAGGAGCCGGATGCGCTGGGTCACCGTCACTGTGGGGGCGGCCTCGCTGGCCACGGCGGGCGTCGTCGCGTACAACCTGCCGGGCCCGGCCAACACCACGGCGACGACCGGGACGGGCGGCACCCCGGCTGCGACGCAGCCCTCATCGGACGACCGGCATTCCGGCGACGACCGGCGTTCCGGCGACGACGGCGAGGACGGGGCGATCACGGTGCCGGGCGGCACGACCGGCCAGGCACCGGCGCACGCCACCTCCGGCGCCTCCTGACGACCGGCCCCGTCACCGGCCCCTCTGCCCGCCGTTCAGAGGTAATTGAGAGCTGCGTCAGAGGGGTCATTGCGCGGGACCGGCCATGCTCGCAGTCGCCATCAGATCAACAGTGGAGCAAACGATGACCGCGATCACCCCGAGCACCGCGCTCTGGTATGCCAGCCGCGCCACCGGGGTGGTCAGCCTGCTGCTGCTGTCCCTGGTGGTGATGCTGGGCATCCTCGTCAACCGGCAGGGCCGGCTGCCGGGGCTGCCATCCTTCGCGGTCACCGGGCTGCACCGGAGCCTGTCCCTGCTGTCGGTCCTGTTCATAGCGGTGCACGTGGCCACCGCGGTCATCGACCCCTTTGTCAGCATCGGGCTGGCAGCGGTGGTGATCCCATTCGTCTCCGCCTACCAGCCATTCTGGCTCGGGCTGGGGGCTGTGGCGCTCGACCTGATCATCGCGCTGATCCTTACGAGCCTGGCCCGGGCGCACCTTTCCCGGAGGGTCTGGCGGAGCGTCCACTGGCTGGCGTACGCCGCGTGGCCGGTGGCCCTGGTGCACGGCCTTGGCATCAGCGGGGACCTCCGCGGCGGTGGGCTGCTGACGCTGGCGATTGGCTGCGCGCTGGCCGTGGGCGCCGCGGGCCTGTGGCGGCTGGCGGGCGCGGCCGGGGAGCTGCCGCGCGCCGAGCGGGCCGCCGCCGCACTCGATGGCATCCGGCGGCACGCCAGGCCCACCATGCGCGGCGGGCCTGGTGGGACCGGCCAGCCTGCCCGGCCGGCTGAGGCCCGACGGGCGACCAGGCCCACGCCGGGTGACGGCGGAGCCCGATGACGCATAACGCCACGCTGCCGCCGCCCGGGCCGCAGGCCGGCCAGGATGCCGCGCAGCAGCTGACCGAACGCTGGCGTGACGGCCGCCCCGGTCCCCTGCCCAGGCTCATGCCCGCACACGAGCCGGCCGATCTCCGGGCACACCTGGAGCGCTTCGGCGCGCCGCCCTATCGGGGTGCGCCGCGCAGGCTCATCGGCGACGTGGAGGCGGCTGGGTTGACCGGCCGGGGCGGCGCCGCCTTCCCTACCTACCGCAAACTGGCCGCGATGACCGCCGGTCACGGGCCGGCCCCGGTGGTGGTCGGCAACGGTGCCGAGGGCGAGCCCGCGAGCCACAAGGACAAGACACTGCTGTGGTTCTCTCCCCACCTGGTCCTCGACGGGCTGCAGCTCGCCGCCGAGGCGGTTGGCTCGGTGACGGTCGGCCTGTACGTCCACCGTGACCCGCGGCTGTACGGGTGGCTGGAGGCGGCGATCGGGGAACGGGCCACGGCCGGCCTCGACGCCGCACGGGTCGAGCTGATCGAGGCGCCGCCCCGTTTCCTGGCCGGCGAGAAATCGGCGCTGGCGAGCAAGGCATCTGGCGGTACGGCGCTGCCGCGCTTCAAGCCATCCCGCGCCTCGCAGCGCGGGGTGTCGGGCCGGCGCACGCTGGTCCAGAACGTCGAGACGCTGGCGCACCTGGCCCTCATCGCCCGCCACGGCGCCGCGTGGTTCCGCTCGGCCGGTACCCAGGACGAGCCCGGGAGCATGCTGGCCACGCTGCACCAGGCCGATGGCCGGACGGGGGTGGTGGAGACAACGTTGGGAACTCCCATCGCCGGCCTCCTCCGGCTGCCGGCGCGGGCGGTGCTGGTCGGTGGGTACCACGGCGCGTGGCTACCGGCGGAGCAGGCGGGGCGGCTGCCCCTCGCCAACGCGGCGCTTCGCCCGCTCGGGGCAGTGGTCGGAGCCGGCGTGCTGGCGGCACTGCCCGCGGACCGATGCGGGCTCGCCGAGACCGCCAGGGTGGCCAGCTATCTTGCGCTGGAGTCGGCCGGCCAGTGCGGGCCGTGCTTCAACGGTCTGCCGCGCATGGCGGGCGCTTTGGAGGAACTCGCGGGCCCGCGCCCCGACCCGCGGGTCAGCGCCGATCTCGAGCGCTGGTCGGGCCTGGTGGATGGGCGCGGCGCCTGCCATCACCCGGATGGGACGGTCCGCTTTGTCCGCAGCGCGCTGCGGGTGTTCGCCGACGAGATGGACCACCACGCACGTGGTTCCTGCACCGGCACCAGCGGCCGGCCGTTCCTGCCCCTGCCGGGGCAAACACCCCTCGACGACGCGGACTGGAGGTGACCATGAGGAAGCAGCTGCGCGTCAACCCCATCAACTGTGCCGGGCACGGGCTGTGCGCGGAACTCCTGCCCGAGCTCATCACGCTCGACGAGTGGGGCTACCCGATCGTGTCCGGGGAGCCGGTCCCACCCGGGCTCGAACGGCATGCCCGGCGGGCGGTCACCGACTGTCCCGCCTTGGCGCTGGCCCTGTCCGATGTGCCGCGATGACCTCCGCGCCGTCCTCAGAGCGGGTACAGAGGAAGGGCATACTTCCCGTGGAGGAACGCCGACGATGCTGAATCGATGGTGAACAGCGTGCAGGCCCAGCAGCCCTCGACCCCGGCGGCCGCGGCCGGGGCGCGGCCACCCCAGCTCCAGCGGCCCGACGGCACGCCGATCCGGGTGCTGGTGGTGGACGACGAGCCGAGCCTGGCCGAGCTTCTCGCCAGCGTGCTGCGTTACGAGGGATGGGACATCCGCACCGCCGGCGACGGCGCGGGCGCCGTCCGGGCGGCGCGGGACTTCCGGCCCGACGCGGTGGTACTCGACATCATGCTTCCCGACTTCGACGGCCTGGAGGTCCTGCGCCGCGTGCGGGCCGAGATACCGCACGTCTGCGTGCTGTTCCTGACCGCACGTGATGCGGTCGAGGACCGGGTGGCCGGCATCACCGCGGGCGGTGACGACTACGTGACGAAGCCGTTCAGCCTGGAAGAAGTGCTGGCGCGGCTGCGTGGCCTGTTGCGCCGGGCGGGGATCGCCCGGTCCCGCAGCGACATCGAGCTCGTCGTGGGCGACCTGACCATGGACGAGGACGCCCGCGAGGTCCGGCGCGGCGGGGACCTGATCGAGCTGACCGCGACCGAGTTCGAGCTGCTGCGTTTCCTCATGCGCAACCCGCGCCGGGTGCTGTCCAAGGCCCAGATCCTGGACCGGGTCTGGAACTATGACTTCGGCGGGCAGGCCCACGTGGTCGAGCTCTACATCAGCTACCTGCGGAAGAAGGTCGATGCCGGCCGGGAGCCGCTGATCCACACCGTCCGCGGCGTCGGGTACGTGCTCAAGCCGGCCAGCTTATGAGCCAGCGCGACGGCAGCCCTGGCGGGACGCGGACGTCCGGCCTGGCCCGCTGGCTGGCCGGGCGCACCCTGCGGGGCCGGCTCATCGCCGGCCTGGTCGCTCTGCTGGCGGTGGCGTGCGCCGTGGTCGGGATCGCCACCTACGTCGTGCTCCAGAGCACCCTCCTCAACCAGATGGACGCCCGGCTGACGGCGGCGGGCGGGCGGTACGCCCAGTGCATGGAGGCGAACGACGAAACCGAGCACGCACAGGAGGACGGCGGGCCCCCGGCGACCAGGCAGGACTGCAGCAGAATTCCCGGCCAGTCTCCGGGCACGTTCGGCGCCAGGATCAAGAACGGGGTCGTCACCGAACAGGGCGTCGCGCTGGGCGAGTCTCACCTGTCGGCTGCCGACAAGGCCGCGCTGGCCGGCCTTGCACCGGGCCGGCCGCCGCGCGGGCGCCTCTACACGCTGGACCTCCCCTCCCTGCACGGCGACTACCGGCTGAGCGCGGTGACTGGGCAGGACGGGGACGTGCTGATCACCGGCCTGCCGCTCGCCGACCTGGAGTCCACCCTGCGCAAGGTGGAGCTCGCCGAACTCGCGGTGTTCGCCGCCGCCCTGCTGTTCACCGGGGTCATCGGGACCGCCTTCGTGCGGCTGTCGCTGCGGCCGCTGCGCCGGGTCGCGGCGACCGCCACCCGCGTCACCGAACTCCCGCTGGCGAGCGGCGAAGTCAAGCTCCCCGAGCGCGTCCCCGACGCCGACGCGAGGACCGAGGCCGGCCAGGTCGGCGCGGCGTTCAACCGCATGCTCGGGCATGTCGAGTCGGCCCTGACCCGGCGGGCCGCCAGCGAGGCACGGCTGCGCAGGTTCGCGGCCGACGCCAGCCACGAGCTGCGGACACCGCTGGCGGCTATCCGCGGCTACGCCGAGCTGGCGCGCCGCCATCCCGGCCCGGTCCCGGACGACATCGCGCACGCGCTGAACCGGATCGAATCCGAATCGGCGCGGATGAGCCTGCTGGTGGACGAGCTTCTGCTGCTCGCCCAGCTCGACGCCGGCCGCCCGCTGGCGCGGGATCCCGTCGACCTGGCCCGGCTGGCGATCGACGCGGTCGGCGACGCCAGGGCGGCCGCCCCCGATCACAGGTGGCAGCTCGAGCTCCCCGGCGAGCCGGTCATTGTGCGCGGCGACGAGTACCGGCTGCGCCAGGTGCTCGCCAACCTGATGAGCAACGCAAGCAGCCACACGCCTCCCGGGACGACGGTGACGGTCGCGCTTGTCAAGCCGGGCGCGGGCGCGGCAAGCGTGGTGCTGAACGTCACCGACGATGGGCCGGGCATCCCCGCCGACCTTCAGCCAGGTCTGTTCGAGCGGTTCGTCCGGGGCGACTCCTCACGATCGCACGCCACCGGCAGCACCGGGCTGGGCCTGGCAATCGTGGACGCGGTGACCGCCGCGCACGGGGGCAGCGTCGGGGTGACCAGCCAGCCGGGCCGGACGAGGTTCGCCATCACGCTGCCCGTCCCGGAGGAGCCGCCGGGCGCCCGCCCCGAGCGGCCCGCGCAGCCGCCGTCCGAGCATCCCGGCCCTGACACGGACGGCGCCGCCGCACGGCCCGTCTGAGTCACCGCCCATCTTGGCCATCTGCGCCGCCCGCGCGCGTCCCCGCGACCATGCGCTGTCCGGCCCGGCCGGAGTGGACAGCCTGCCCAGCCATACCTAGTATTGCTAGGCATGCAAGCGGAGAAGCTCAAGGGCCACCTCGACCTGCTGCTGCTGTCGGTGCTCAGCCGTGGCCCCGGCCACGGCTATGAGGTCATCACCCGGCTGAACGCGCACAGCGACGGGGCATTCGACCTGCCTGAGGGAACCGTGTACCCGGCGCTGCACCGCCTGGAGGGCGCGGGCCTGCTCGCGAGCACGTGGGACGTCGTGGCGGGGCGGCGGCGGCGCATCTACCGTCTCACGTTGGCGGGTGAGGCGGCTCTGGCCGACCAGGCGGCGCAGTGGCGCGCGTTCAGCGGCTCGATGAGCCGGGTGCTCGGGGCCTCCGCCTTCCGTGTGCTCCGGTTCCCCGCCTTCCGGGCGAACGGGACCGGGCTTGCGGCCGGCACCCAGCTGGCGGGAGGCGCGGCATGAACAGCGGCACCGCGGATCCCCCCGGCGACCTGATCGAGGACTACCTGGACCGGCTGCTGGTCTCGCTCAGCGGCAGCCCCCGCCAGGTGCGCCACACCCTAGCCGAGGTAGAGGCGCACCTGCGCGACGCCGTGGCCGAAGGAATGGCCGCCGGGCTGCCGGAAGAAACGGCGCAGGCGCAGGCGCTGGAACGGATCGGCCCCGTGCACGCCGTGACCGGCCGCCCGGCGGTCCTCACCAGCCCATCACGGGCTCTGCTGCGGAGGATCACCCTTACCTGTGCGCTTGTCGGGGGCGCGGGCCTTGTCGCGATCGGCGGGGCCGGGCTTATGGGCCGGCTGCTGCAGGCGCTGAAGGGGAACCTCTTCATGACGACTCCGTTCCCGCCGGGCACCTACACGCGGGCGGACTGCGCCCGCTGGCTGGCGGGCGATCCGGGCAGTAGGTCCTGTGTCACCGCCATGCTCGCCGACCACGCCTTCGACTACTTGCTCCAGGCCACGGCCTGTGGCCTGCTCGGGCTGCTCGTGCTCGCCGCGTACCTGATACTGCGCCGCCGCTGGAGCGACCGCGCGACCACGACCGCGCTGCCCGTCGGCACCGCCGAGTTGCTGGGCGCCGCCCTCGCGGGAGTCGCCGCCGTGTTCTTCCTCGCCCAGGTGGCCGACCTTGAGACGGTGCAGCACGGAGTGGGAGTGGGCCAGCCGCTGAGCCTGGGCATTGCCGCCGCGGTCGCGGCGATGGCCTTCGCGCTCGGATTCCGGCGCTGCCTGCGGGCGGCGCGCCTGCGCGCGGCATGACAGCCTGGCCGCCGCCACGCGAGGGCGGGGCTATGGAGGTTGGCGCCGGGCGAGCATGGCCCGCTTGGCCCCCCGCCCGCCGCTGCGAATGTCGTAGGTGTCCAGGACCCGGAAATCGGAGTGCAGCCGCGAGGCGGGCTCGCCCTCGCCCAGGCACCATTCCGCGCAGAGCCCCGGCCGGGTGCGGCGCGCCTCGTCCGTGAAGGCCTCCCAGCCGAGAAGGCCGCCGGGCATCACGGCGGTCATCGCGGTGGCGAAGGCGACCCGGTCCCAGTAGCCGGTGCACACCACCAGTGCGTAGCGGGCTCCGGCCGGGCGCCACTCCCGCAGGTCGGCCTGCACGAGGGTGATCCGGTCCCGCAGCCCCCGGCGCCTGGCCTCGGCGTCGAGCAAGCCGAGGGCGACGTCGGAGATGTCCACCGCCGTGACGCTGCGCCCGGCGCCCGCGGCGAGCAACGCCGCCCCCGACGGCCCGCTGGCGAGGTCCGCCACCGGCCCGTCTGGCGGCGGAACCGACAGCGCCAGGACGGCGAGCGGATGGGGAGAGAACGAGGCGCCCGGACGCTCCGAGTACCGCGCGTTCCATCGCAGCCGGTCCGGGTGACCGGCCAGTTTCTCACCTGGGTCCTGCACGCCTGCCCACGCTACCGGCGGGCCGGGGCCGGGCGGTGTTGAGATCTCAGGCGGGAGGCTCGAGATCCGCCTTCGGCGGGGACGGCGCGGCCGGGCTGGGCTCGGTGACGGCCACGCGGGCCGGCGCGATCGTGTCCGCTATGCGCCCGAGCAGCGAGCGCGCGGTCGCCGACGCCGCCCGGTGGAGGAGGACCCGGTCAAGCCCGCCGCCGACCGCGGCGAACGGCGGCCGGTACGCACCGGCGAGCGCGAGCTGGGACTCGTTCTCACCGACCGGGATCAGGATGATGTTCGCGTCCAGCACCGGGAACAGGCGGCCCATGACCCCGGTGGCTTCCCAGCGCAGGCTCAGCGTCAGGCTGCCGTCACGCTCCACCGGCTCCAGCAGCAGCACCCGCACCAGCTTGGACGCCCCGGGCACGTCGCCGAACGGCCCCACCCTGACCAGGCCGGCCAGGCCTTCGGCGTAGGCGTCATCGGAGGCGTCACTGAGCCAGCCGCCATGAGTCAATCGCAGCAGCCCCGCGCGCGCATCGGCGTAGGGGACGCCGAGCGTGATCTCATGGCCAACGAACATAGGTTCTTTGATGCCACCTCAACAGCCCTGGCGGCAGGGACCTTGGTCCCTTTCCGCCCGCCGATCGTCATGACGTCGCGTCAAACCCTGGTAACAGCCACGGCAGGGCTCGGCTGCCCCAGGCCGCGTGATCTCAGCTCGCGGCCTGCTTCCCCAGGCTTGACCTGGCAAACAGCCCGGCCGCCCGCGGCCGCGGCCCGCGGCGCCCGGCGCATAGTGTCTTTATCCACAAAGTGCCGCCTCGGCGCCGGTTCCCGGCCAGCCGGATGCCAGGCGCGGGGACGGGAGGCTTCACATGGGCAGGAGCGCACGATGACGGCGCCGGGGGCGTTCGCCGATGTGACCGCGCTGCGGGCATGCTGGCACCCGGTGGCATTCCGCGGCGACGTCGCAGACCGGCCCGTTCACGCCGACCTGCTCGGCGAGCCGCTTGTCCTGTGGCGGGGCCCGCGCGGGGAGCCGCGTGCCAACTCGGACCTTTGCGTGCACCGGGGGACGGCGCTCTCGCTGGGCTGGATCAACGGGGACGAGCTTGTCTGCCCCTACCACGGCTGGCGCTACCGGGCCGATGGCCGCTGCGTGGCCATTCCCCAGCTCGACGATCCGTCGCGGGTGCCGGCGAAGGCGCGGATCGGAGCGTTCGGCTGCCAAGAAAGGTACGGCCTGATCTGGGTGTCCCTGGACGAGCCGCGCTGGCCCCTGCCCGAGGTGCCCGAACTGGAGGACGGCGGGTGGGCGCTGGTGCCGGCCGGCCCCTACCGCTGGCGTTGTGACGCCGCCCGCCAGGTGGAGAACTTCACCGACTTCGGGCACTTCCCCTGGGTGCACCCGGGCCTGCTCGGCGACCCGGACCGGCCGGTCGTCCCCCGGCATGAGGTCCGCACCGAGGGAAACGTGCTGCACTACACGATCGTCAGGCCGGAGGCTCCCAACACGGACGACTTCCCGGTCTTCGCCAACGAGCAGGCCGGGCCGCCGGAACGCCGCAGCCGCTACGAGTTGCACCTGCCCTACACCATCGTGCTCCGCCTCGGCTGGGGCGGTGAGCGCGGCATGGTGTACTTCTTCGCGTCCCAGCCGGTCACGGCCGACATCTGCGCGGGGTACGGGCTCATCGGGCGCAATTACAACACCGACCAGCCCGGGCGGGTGCTGCAGGAGTTCGAGGACACGATCTTCGGCCAGGACCAGGTGGTGGTGGAGTCGCAACGGCCCGAGCGGGTGCCGTTCGACCTCGCCGCCGAGCTGCACCTGAAGTTCGACGCGGTGGCGGTCGCCTACCGCAAGGCCATGCGCCGGCTCGGCCTGGCGGCCAGCGACTCCATCGGCCACGTCGCGGGCCCGCCGCCGCCGTGAGGCCGCCCGCCCATGGCGGCGGGGACCGTGCCGCCACGCTGACGCCGGTGCCCGGCGGCGACAGCACCCCCCTGCCTATCATCGGGCGTGAGGGGAGACACCATGGAAAGCGGCCTGATCACCCATGCGGACAAGGTGCTGTTCACCGAGCGGGGTGAGACCAAGGGCGACCTCGCCGAATACTACCTGCGGGTCGCGGAGCCGCTGATGCGGACGATGGGCGGCCGGCCGGTGCTGCTCCAGCGGTTTCCCGAGGGCGCGTCGGGCCCGTCCTTCTTCCAGAAGCGGGTACCCAAGAACATCCCTGGCTGGCTGCAGACCACAACGGTGGAAACACCGAACGGCACCACGTCACAGGCGCTGGTCGCGGCCGACATCGACCACGTGCTGTGGGCTGTGAACCTCGGCTGCCTGGGCTTTCACGTCTGGCCCTATCTGGCCGGCGACCCCGGCCATGCCGACGAGCTCCGGCTCGACCTCGACCCGTCCCCCGGCGTGGACTTCACCCACATCCGCCAGGCGGCCCACGAACTGCGGCGCCTGCTTGAGGAGGCCGGCGTCACCGGCTATCCGAAGACGACCGGCAACCGGGGCCTGCACGTGTACGTGCTCCTGGAGCCCCGCTGGGACTCCTACCAGGTGCGCGCGGCCGCCGTCGCCATCGCCCGCGAGCTGGAACGGCGCAGGCCCGACCTGATCACCGCCGCGTGGTGGAAGGAGGAGCGCGGCAAGCGGGTGTTCGTCGACTTCAACCAGAACGCACCGCATAAGACGGTCTTCGGGGCGTGGTCGGTCCGCGCCCGCCCCGGCGCGCAGGTGTCCACCCCGGTCGCCTGGGCAGAGATCGACGACATCCACCCGGACCAGTTCACGATCGCGTCCCTTCCGGCCCGGCTCACGGCCGTCGGCGACCCGTGGGTGGGCATGAACGACGAGCCCCAGTCGCTGGAGCCGCTGCTGGCGATGAGCGCGCGGGACAGCGAGCGCGGGCTGCTGGACGCGCCCTGGCCGCCGGTCTACCCGAAGCAGCCGGGCGAGCCGCCCCGGGTCGCCCCGAGCCGCGCGAAGAAGTCCTGACCGGGGTCAGCCCCTGCGGGCCGGCCCCTGGCGCACCAGCCGCCACCAGGCGAGTACGGCGAAGAGCACGCCCAGTGCGGCGAGGGCGACCATGTTCGTCAGCCACTGGCGCCCGGTATGGTCCCACAGATGGTCGATCGGGTTCCCCGGCGCTGGCGGGAAGATCTTGTTGAGGTTCGAGGTCGAGGCGGTCAGCGCGTATCCCCAGCGGGACGGCGACAGCCACGCGACCTGCTCCAGGCCCACCTTGCCGGCGATCGCGAACACCCCGCCGGTGAGGATGACCTCGACCACCACTACGACCATCAGGATCGGCATGGTCTTCTCGGACGTGTTGACCGACGCCGAGATGAGCAGGCCGAGCGCCATGGACACGATCGCGAGCAGGGCCAGCGCGATAATCAGTTCGGCCAGCGGGAACCCGTGCAGGAGCGACCCGCTGACCGGCAGCTTCCGGGTGGCCAGGCCGATCAGCACCATGATCGCCGCCTGCACACCGCTGATGAACCCCAGCACGGTCAGCTTGGAGCCCAGGTAGGCGGCGGTGGACAGGCCGGCGGCACGTTCCCGGCTGTAGAT
>Ga0126382_10001144_pt1 | contig 10753 bp, 12 predicted proteins | sample PanSoiMetPlot_30_FD_92548 | JGI IMG/M metagenome (GOLD analysis project Ga0126382, IMG submission 92548) | Tropical forest soil microbial communities from Panama - MetaG Plot_30 | ecosystem: Environmental > Terrestrial > Soil > Tropical forest > Bulk soil | place: Panama | collected 2016-02-17 | reverse complement strand
TACATGCTCTCGCACGATCTCGGCCGGCGAGCACTTGACATAGGGCACCTCGGCCCGCACACCGCGCCACGTCTTGATCGCGCGCCAAATGAAGCCCGGCAACCACGACACACCGCTCTCGATCAGCACGACGCGCAGGCTTGGGAACTTCACGAAGGCGCCCTCGTGGATGAGGCTTAAAAGCTGGTCCTCGAAGGTCTGCGCATGGCTGACATAGTCCTGGATGTAGTGTGACGACCAGCCGTTTGACGTGGTGGGATAGCGGTGGAGGCTGCCGGCGTGAAGGCCGAGCGGTAAGCCGTGCCTTTCGCAGGCCGCCAGTAGCGGCCAGTAGTAGCGCCGCCCGAGCATCATCTCGACGGCAACGGGGATCATCACCTGCACGAAGCGACGGTCGGGGGCGCGGTGCTCGATCTCCTCGACAGCGAGCTCCGGGCTCTGCGGCGGCACGATGATGGAGGCGCGAAAACGCGGGTCCTTGTCGAGAAACTCCTTGGTAATCCATTCGTTCACGGCCCGGCAGACGGCTGCGCCCATGGACTCGCTCACGGCCACCTGGCCGCCGGTGAGCGGATTGCAGATGGCAAGTGCCGTCCCCATAACGTCGAGCGACTGGCGGGCAATCGTCTCGGGATCGGCCGCCGGCCGGCCTTTGGCAGGTCGCCAGTCGGCACGACACGAGATCGGCGCGCCGGGCGGATAGCTCGCCATCTCCAACCCATCGATGCCGCGCGAGACGAAGGCCTCCTGCCAGTAGTCGTCCATATAGGGTAGCAGCACCCCGATGCCCGGCACGCTCGGGTGGATGTCGCAATCGATGGCACCCGTATAGCGGCTCATCGCCTTCCTCTCCTGTGCGAGATCGGTCCGCATTTACGCGATGCGGGCCCGCTCCCTCGCGAAGCGTTTAGAACTCGACCACCACGTACTGCTCCTCGACCCTTACGGGTACGGTCTCGGCGACATAGGGACCCTTGACCACCTCGGCACCAGCGGCGATCTCCGTCGCATAGGCCCGCGCGCGCACCTTGGCCGGCTCGCACCAGGACTGTCCCGTGCGGATATCAAACTCCCACCCGTGCCACGGACAACGCACCATCTCGCCCTTTCGGATCATGCGGAACTCCCCTGCCTGGTCGCCGACCGCAAGGCCGGTGATCAGGCCGTCGCACAATCTCCCGCCCTGGTGCGGACAGCGGTTAAGCAGGCCGTAAAACTCGCCGCCAAGATTGAAGATGCCGATCGGGCGCCCGCCAACGGTGACTACTTTGTGGGTGCCAGGCGGGATCTCTGCAACGGGGGCAACGACGTATCTACGCATAGCGTGTGGTCAATCTCATGCCCTCACGCCGAGCCCTTGGGCGAGCAGCGCCGGGGAATCGCGTTCTACTCCTCAAAGTAAGCACATCCTACGCGAGGAGAGGGCGAGCCGACAATTGGCTGCTGCCGAGGGATATTCGCCTTTATCCCGCAGGGTCGCGAGGTGCGCTTTCCAATGGGCGCCTTGAGCCAGAGCTTCATGCGGCACCGGGCTTTAGCAGCCACGCTCCGCCGCACGAGGGCGCCATCCTATTGTCGGCAATGGACCTGGTGAAACCGATTCCGATCACCCCCTTGCCTGGTCGAGAGCATATTCTGAAAACACAAGATGCCTGAGCCCAAGTTGCCAAGATCGTGACACCCATCCTGCGCATCAATGATCTTGAGGTGAGCCGGCGGATTCCAAGCAAACGCCGGCCGATGTTCTGGAAAATGTGATCAAGCGATCGGGCAACCCGACGCGCGATGGCCAGAGAGAGCACTAAGACCACCAAAAAGGACTTGAGGCTGGCACTATTGCTCCGATGTTGTTCCTACTCCGGGGGGATCTGGCTTTAGATACACGATCAAACAGCAAACACAGATCGCTAAGCCAGCAAGTGGATACCTGAGCGCTATAACCGCGGCCGATCCGAATAGGCATAAAGTTGTGATCGATCGGTAGCGCATGATCCTGCGTATCGCCGGTGCGATCTCACGTGTTGACGTCCGATCAATGAGCTCCCAGATCAAACATATGTAGGTCGCGTTGACGAGGAAGAAAACGCCTGCATAGAAGGCAACTGGCTGCGGTGCCAATCTGCTCACAGCCATCCAAGCCGTAGAGAGTGGAAGCAGCGACATGGAAAAGAGATGCGCGAAATTGAACCACAACAACCGCGGAGTGGCCTCAGTCGCATACCGCAGCAGATAGTGGTGGTTCATCCACACAATGGCGATGAACAGATAGCTGACTGCATAGCTCAGCCAAGTAGGCCAGAGCGACAGGAGGGCCCCGAAGGTGGGCAGCTCCGGAGGCCGCAGCTCCAGAACCAGCACCGTAATGAGGACGGCGAACACTCCGTCCGAAAATGCGCTCAGCCGCTCTGGCGTCGCTCTACGGAACACCGTCATAGCAATGCCTTTAATTCAGGCTTACGACCTCGAGCCCAGCAGTCGCGGCGACATAGTTTGGCGACGCTCCACCACCCCCAAGCAACTCCGGTAGGCTGATACCCAACGCTGAGGATCAGCATGATGTGACCCCAAGGTGTCCTGACACGCTCCAGTCAGGGATGGCGGAGTGGCTGAAGCAGGAGCCGAAGGCCGCACCCGATCATGAGCGTGGTAGGCCCTCGGGCCCGCCCATCTTTTCAGTCCGCGTCCACGAGCGCCCTGCCGTTGACCCGCGTCTCACCCTTGAGATTGTCGACGGTGACGTGAGTGTCATACCACGTGAGCCTGGGTCGGACGCCGAAGCGCTTGGTCAACTCGACGATGCGTTCCTCGCTGAACCATGCCTCGGCGGAGGCGCGGCTCTCCCACAGGTAGACACCCCCCGTCCCAGCGTCGCCGTTGAGGTAGTCTTTTCGGATCAGACCGTTCGCCGCGAGACCGCGGTAAATGGGGGCTGTCGATGTACCGCCTTTAACGGCTTGCTCCTCGGTTCTTTTCGGCAGATCGAACTGGACGACAACAATGCAGTTAGCCATACACGGTTCCTCACGCGCGTTCCTCGAAACACAAACATTCTATCCGCGGCAGCAGATCGTCAACGGCTTGTGGTGCGGCCCGCAAGCCGCCGGGCGGCGCGCGGGTTCAAAACCCATAGGTGGTTAGAAGATAAGTCATGACGATGCGCAAAGTGTTCAATAGGTTCACGTTGCCTCCAAGCTGGTTTGCCGGCTAGAGGTCGGCATAGGGCGTGCCATCCTTGTGCACGAACCGGCCATCGGCGTTGCTACTCATCATGTCGACATCGCAACAGGTGGTAACGTCGTTTGGAGAACGCGAGCCAATCTCGAGGTAGACTGCCATCACGCCAGAATTGTTGATCATATGATGACCATTGCCGGAGCCTTTTGCAAACGCAGCGCAATCGCCGGCGCGTAGCACAGTCTCGGTACCATCTTCGATCAGCGTCAACTCGCCTTGGAGCACATAGACGAATTCATCCTCGTGCGAATGCCAGTGGCGCTGGCTCGACCAATTGCCCGGCGGTAGGCGTGTGAGATTGACCCCAAGATCCGTGAGCCCACCAGCGTCGCCCAGCCGCTGCCGCACACGCTCCGCACATGGTGCGTTGAATTGTGGCGGGTAGAACGTACCTTTGCGTTCCGGCACGGCGCTGACGTCGATCTTGGGCATGACACGGTCCTCCTGGCAATCGCCAACCAAGCTCATCCGCGGCCGGCGCACTCTCGACCTAGCGGTGTTTGGGCCTCCATAGGCGAAGGCCCAGTCCACCTGGGCTGCAGGAATGCCAGCGCATTGAGGCATCCCATTGATGACGACCGAGGAGCGCGACGCTGTTCTTCTGCCATTGTCAGGCGCGTTGCGCATCGAGCGCACGATTATGCTGGCCGAAAAAACAAACGGCCTGGGTCGAGGATGACCCACTACCGCGTTTTTTTGCCGCCGATCAGGCGCTGAGAGCGCTCGAGGCGTCCGCGCACCTCGGAAGGAGACCCGGAGCGTTCAGGCAGATGCGCATCACGCCTGCCGACTGGCAGTCGTGCGCGCAGTTTTCCTTGGTTCAGTTAGCCGGGCCCTCCGCAACCTCTCAGCAAGAGGAAGCACAAAATTGCCCACGCATAGAACACGACTACCGATTTTAACGCATTCTTGAACCGGGCGCTCTTGATCTCCCGAATATAGGCCAGCTTGAGGGTCTCGGCAGCGAGCTCTGCCTCAATGGGAAGGTCTTTCAGCCGCTCGGTGTACAAACTAGTGGTGAGCTGACTAGGGTCTCCTACGTAGAACAGACCCTTGCTCTGCCAGCCGCCCGTTAGGCGGGACTCCGTTAAGGCAACTGGCCAAATGACGTATCCGAACAGGAGGATGGTGATCACGAGAAAGAGAAGCAGGATCGCAGCAAGCGGGCTCGAGGCCGCATGTGGGCAGGCACTCGTCAGAATCGACCACAAAGGGTTGATCGAAAGCACGAATGCGGCGATCGAGATCTGTGCCTTGGTATCGAACGAGCGGATGGTCCATTCGGTGAAGGCGATCGCCTGCTTAAGAAAATCGAGCCGTTCCTCCTGGCCGGTAGCGTCCGCGCTCACGGCCGACGGTTTGTCGCCGTCCGAGTCTTGTTGCGTTGCCAGCGTTTGACCAGCCTTGAGATTCATCACTTGCGCTTCAGCTTTGTGGCTCGTTGACAATTTGCACGCACCGATGCCGCAACCAGCAATCGCCTGGGGATCGGCCATGATCTTTTCACTCTTTCATAAATTTTCTTTGTGATTGGAGCGCCTCTCACTTTCAGGTGCGCGACCTATGGCAAGCCCTTGGTCGAATCGGGGGTACCGGCGATGCGATCGGCGCGCTCCACCAATCTCTCGGCCAGCGCCCGTGTTCTGCGTTCGGTGGCGGGGAAGTTGAAGCGGGGTCCACCGCGGTCAAGGATCGTTAGCAAGATCTCAATGAAGCGCAGGTTGGCATTCATGGCCGTATGCCGGACCAACCTGGCGACCGCACCTGGTTGGTGTCCTATCCTGTCGGTTAGAACCTGGCGCGCGAACCCTGGAGCAAGGAGCCCCAAGTGTACGACATTCGCCGCCGTCAGAATGATCTCCGAGCGTGACCCATCAGCTTGCTTACGCACCAGCACGAAATCCGAGCCGCGCTGCTCGAAGCTCAAAATGTCGGCGGTCAAATGAACGGTGGGGGGACTGGCAGGTGCGCCAGCGGGCGTCTTCGGCTGACTCATTTGCCCGACGAGCCAGGTCTTGGTCTGATTGAGGCGTGCGCGCAAATACCTGGCGAGCGACCTCAACAAACGAGTGGGATGGCGCAGCCGCAGCAGACCGCGGCTGAAAAGAGCGGACTGATACGCATGCCACCAGGCGTCTTGAGAAGTGGCATCGGCGCGCATGCGACGATCAAACAGGACCACGCCAGGACGTCGCATGACCGGGATGAGGAGACCACCCGCAAGCACACCGCCGACATGGGCCCACCAAGCTATCTGGTCGCCCCGGTTGACGAGCAACATAAAGAGCTGAGTGGCCACCCACGATCCGAGAATCCAGACCGCGGTCACGCGCAGGGGGATGACCCGGAATGCCAAAACCCAGACGAGCACGCGCGGGTGCAAGATCAGGTAGGCCGCAATGGTTCCGGCGACGGCGCCACTTGCCCCGATCAGCGGTAGACGGGAGGTCGGCAACACCAGGGAGTGTACTAATCCCGCGGTGATGCCGCAGAGGAGGTAGAATGCCAAATACTTAACATGACCCATGGCGTCTTCGACATTGTCGCCGAACACCCACAAGAACATCATGTTGGATGTCAGGTGCAACAAATCCGTGTGCAAGAACATGTAGGTAATGAGGGTCAAGGCTTCTGGGATCGCCATGGTGTCGAAGGTTCCATGGGCAGATCCGTGCACGATGCCGACCTGAATCAGCTCTGCGGGAACGACTGCCAAGCTATTGCCTGCAGCAAGTCCGAGTCCACAAAGCTGAAGAACGAAGATGGTGACGTTGACGGCGATAATGCCGATCGTCACCCATTGGTAACGAACGAATCGAAGCGGGTTGTCGTCGGACAAAGGGACGAAGAGCAAGGCATGGTACTCCCAAGTCTACCCAGCGAGGCGAGAATAGGCATTTTCAATGTTCGCTGCAAAGTTCATGCAGGGTCTACGCAGCCCCTGCCCGGCTCAGGCTGCAGCTGACGTTATCCAGCATGGGGCCCGTGTCTCACCAGATATCAGACGTGAAAGGGATTGCCGCGCAATTAACGCTATTCAATGAGACGGCGAGTTGGCGGCTGTAGCGCATCAGAATAGAACAATCCGCTGCACAAAGTTGCCGTGCCGGTTTCACGCGACCGCGCCGCACGGGATCGCTATCAGCTATCAATCCTGCAAGCCGAGCTCTCGCTGACATGGGTCTGGACCCCAGTGGCGGCACCGCCTCTTTGCAGTTGCGGGGAGCCAGATCGGTCTGGTGTCCAATCGGGCCGTTTCCCGCCCGGATTACGACCGAGCGGGGCGCGCCATCGTTGCATGGCGAATCCAACAAGGTCGCCATGGATGGCGATTGTGCCGCCGAAGCCGCCACGCCAAGGAGCGCGTCACCGGCGAGGCGATCTATCCAAAGCAGGACCACAAACAGCGGGACGAGGCCCTTCGAGCCGAAGCAAGCATCAACACCGAACGACCTGGTAGCGGCCAACGCCTCGAACCGATTGCCGAATTGCGAATGATTAACCTTGCAATCGGAAATGCCTGCTCGACTCAATGGCGCGGGTAGGCGGTTGTCGATCCGCGCGTTCAATTACTGTTGCCCTCCTGCATCTCGTTACTTACTCCCATCCAACGACTCGCGCAGATGGATATTCGTGAGCATTTGGCTCTGCCGGCGTAGAAACCCAGCCACCTCGCCCGGCACGCATCACTTATTATCTGTGCCCGCCCGATCTGCATGATTTCGGCAAGCGCAATTCCAAACTGCATCGCCGCGCATAGGGCTGCCAGGCCCCGGCCCCATCTGTGGCATTGCATGGGAAGCAAAACCGGGCGCCTGGAAACTTGGCTCAAACGAGCCATAAAGCCTTTGATCAACCACTCTAGTGTCGGTCGTCCGCACCGCATAGACTATTTGGCGAAAGATCTTCGGGTGGGGGTTGGCTCATGGACCAGCAACAGCGCGTGGCTGCGCTCAAGCGAGTTCCCATCCTGGCCACGCTGTCGCGATCGGATCTGGAGCATGTGGTCAAGGCCTGCAAGTGGCAAGACTACAATGCCGGAGAAGAGATTCTCAGCTATCGCGCCCCCTCCGCCGAAGTGTTCTTTCTCGCCGCCGGCAAGGTTCGCGTGATCATTTATTCTGCCGAAGGCAAGGCTGTGCTCTTCACGGATTTGAGGGCTGGCGCGACATTCGGCGAAATCGCTGCCATTGATCGTGGGCCGCGCTCGGCGGGCGCCGAGGCGATCGAGCCGTGCACCGTGGCCTGTCTTCGGGCGAGCCAGTTTGAAACGCTTCTGCTGAAGCACCCAGACATGGCCTACGCCACGCTTAGGCATCTCAGCGCCGAGGTGCGGCGGCTGACCGAGCGTGTACTCGAGTTCAGCACGCTCATGGTTCAGAATCGAATCCAAGCCGAGTTGCTTCGTTTGGCTGCTGATTCGGGCCAGCGTGAGGGACAGGCATTGCTATCCCCGGCCCCATCCCTCTCTGATATTGCCAACCGCGTCAGTACGCATCGCGAGGCGGTGTCCCGGGAGTTGAGCCGACTGGGGTCTGTCGGCCTGCTGCGGCGTGAGCGCGGTGACCTTAGAATCATGGACATTGCGCGCCTTGCGATGCTCGTGCGGGAAGCCAAAGGGGATTAGGGCAGTGTCCATGCTGCGTTCCTTCCGGGTTATGGCCCTATTTTTCGCGGTGCAACCAGGCATCCACCCAAGCGGAGCCCGGGATTTCTCGCCTATATTGGCAAATGCCAACGACGTGGCACTAAGGTCTGAAGAAAACTCATTGCCGTCATGCAAAGAAGGGCCAACGCTCGAGTACCCAACCGGTAGGCGGCTCCCGCTCATTGCCGCGCTGGGCACCCACGGGCGTGCTACAGACACATGTGCGCTGCTGAAGTCTGCACCAAGGGAGTAGCCGAGGCGGAAAAATTGGGTCTGATGAGGAAATTGGTGCCATGAGGTATATCCGTGTCATCTGCGCGATGGCACCCCTTTGCGGCTTTCTGCTGATGCCGCTCCCCGTCCTGGCGCAGGCCGAGCAGGACAGCATCCCGCTCATCATGGTGAAGCCACAAGGCGCGGCTTTCGGCGCCGGCCATCTCCGCAAGCTCTATGCGGCTCTGAAAAAGCGGTCCGCCAAGGCGACCAGCCAAGTATTACCTTTGACAAAGGCTGAGGTCTGGACAGTCCCGAAAAACGACGTCGACGGCGTAAGGAAGGCGGCGGCACGTTTTGGCGTCGCCATGAGCAAGCTCAGTGTGACCTGGAATCATATTTTCCACAAAGCCCCGGCCGATGCAAAGTTGAACGATAGGCAAAAGACAATCGTGGACCGCGCAAAGGCGTCGGCGGCAACCACGGCCGTGGGCCTGATGGCCGCGCCTTCGCCTCCCATGGTGGAGTATGCACTGATCAAGGATGCAGGCACTCCGAGCAAGGAGGCTGCCAGCATTACGGTCGCCCTGAGCGACGATACTACGCTCACGATCCGGCGCGAGAGTGTCGAGACAAAGTCCGACATGTGCATTTGGAGGGGCGTTGTCGAGACGACCGGCGCGCCAGCAATGCTCATGTGGTGGCCGGGTGGGAAGATGGCTGGCACCGTCCAACATGAGGGACGCTTCTATTCGATACGTCCCATGGGGGGAGACATGCACGCCGTCGTCGAGATGGCCGACGAGCGCATGCCGCAGGAGCATGCACCGGTTTCCGCACGCCTACGCGGCAATGATCCAAACCTGCGCGATGATCCGCTGTTGCGGGAAGGTGACGCCAGCAAATTGAGACCTCTCACCGGGGGTATGCGTCCGCCCGCGCGCGGGAAAACGGATCAACAACAACCACCCTCATCGCCGAAGAAAGCATCGGCCAACCCTGGCCAAGCGAAAGGCGACGTCGTCATCGACGTGATCGTCGCCTACACCAAGAAAGCAGCAAGCTACTATGCCGACGTCAAGCGCGAGCTCGTCGAGCTTGCGATCGAAGAGGCAAATGAATCATTCCGCATAAGTGGCCTTGAGAATATCAAGCTCAGGCTTGTGCACGCGTACGAGACGAACTACGTCGAGGAAGACGGCGAACACTTCCAGCACGTCTGGCGCTTTGCCGACAAGGATGACGGCTACATGGACGAGATCCATGGCCTGCGCGACAAGTACCGAGCCGATGTCGCCGTGCTAATCGTTGATGATGCATCAGGTTGCGGACTGGCGACGCGGGTCTACGCCGATGCGGACGAAGCATTTGCTGTGGTGCACCATGAGTGTGCCGCCACGTCCTACTCAGTGGCGCACGAGATTGGCCACATTATCGGGGCACGCCACGATCTCAGCATCGATGGAAACATGATGCCATTTGCCTATGGCCACGGCTACGTCAATGGCACCAAATGGCGCGACATCATGAGCTATAAGGCGAGCTGCAACGGGTGCCCGCGCCTTCCGGTGTGGTCCAGCCCAAAAGTGCTGATCAAGGGCGAGCCGGCCGGCACTCCACAGCTGGACAATGCGCGCGTGATCGCGGAACAGGCGGCCCGCGTTGCTGGGTTCAGGTAGCGCTGTTCCTGGACTCAAGAGAGGTTCTGGGCCTCGACCGCCGCACAAGGGCGCTCCAGAGCGTGGGTAAGGCCCGCCGCAGGATCGCCTTGCGCAATCGCCGATTCCGGCTGCGCTGGCAGGCTCGCAGTTTGGCGGGAGGTGCGCCATGATTGCGGCCTAAAGAGGCTCACTCGGTTGCAGGATTGATTGAGGCCGAGGCCGGTTGTCACAGAAACATTGCGCGTGTGTTGCTAGGACGACGATCGAGGGCGGTCACGGCAAGGGGCATTGCCGAGACGCCACTAGCAATTTGTGCAGGCCGTGCAACCGCCCTCACCCGCCCAAAAAGCGAAGCGCGCGCGACTGGCAGTCGGCGGACCGTCTTGCCCGCTGAGCACCTATCGGGCGAGAGCCGTCGACCGCTCCGCCTGACGGCTGCGGTGTGGGACAGTTGCCAATCCCTGCTGGCCCGATCGAGCTGGCGCAAGGGGAATAGGCGCTCAGCTCAAGGCTTTGCTAAGCAAAGTGCGCCTTGGGCTTTGACGCGCAAATTAACCATAACGGAACTTCAGTCTGGGCGCCGCATTAAAGGTACGCCGGAGGACAGAACCAAGGAGTTGCAAATGCGATCTTTAGTAATCGGAACCGCTGCAGCAGCGAGCCTCGGTTTTCTTATCTCGACTGCCTGGGCAGCGCCAACACCTGGCGTTCGTGACGTTGCGCCGACACAGAACCTGATCGAACAGGCACAATACAGTCGCTACTGTGCCCGCTTGCGTCGCGCATGCGAATTCAAACATGAGCGTGGCGAGGCCGGCGAAGGAAATTGCCGCCGATACCGCCGCGAATGCGGCTTCGGGTACCGAGACCGGCGCTGGTAAGCCATTCCGCTTGGACCACTGCAACTTGCACGCTTGGGCGCTTTCGGAACCCTTCGGAAGCGCCATTTGCTGGGGCGCTCCGGCCGCGGCTCCATCTATCGATGCTCCCAGTTTCG
>Ga0126382_10001143_pt1 | contig 10756 bp, 7 predicted proteins | sample PanSoiMetPlot_30_FD_92548 | JGI IMG/M metagenome (GOLD analysis project Ga0126382, IMG submission 92548) | Tropical forest soil microbial communities from Panama - MetaG Plot_30 | ecosystem: Environmental > Terrestrial > Soil > Tropical forest > Bulk soil | place: Panama | collected 2016-02-17 | reverse complement strand
CGCGGGCAAGGGTCGTCTTGAATTTGAGCCTGCCGATGTGGCCCGCGAGCCGTACGGCGCAAGGCCCGGCCACGCACCTAGGGCTGAACCGCCACGATTCGTCCCAGCTGTGGCTCTTGGGGATGCCCCTGAGGTCCGAAGCCCCCTGGACAATCTTCACGCCGACCGTCCAGCGCCCATCCAGGCGGGCCGCCGAAACCGGCGGGCGGGAGGTCGCGACCACGAGGACCGAGGACAGCGCAGAACGTTTTCCGCCCCGCACCGCCGCCACCCGGAACTGGTACGCGGTGGCCGGGGCGAGGCCGGTGCCCCGGTACGACGTGACCGACCCGGGGACGGAGCCGACCACATTGCCGTCGTCCAGGATCAGGTACTTGTCGGGCAGCGGGCCCGTCGCAGGGCCCGCCCAGCGGAACGCAACCGATCTGGTGGTCGAGGGGCCCGCGACGAGCCCGGTCGGCCGCAGCAGCGGCGGGCTCTTCCACGGCGCCCAGATCACCAGGCCGGCGATCAAGCCCAGCACAGCGACGGCCGCGATCGCGACCAGGGGGATAACCCATCTCCGCCGTCGGCGCGGCGTCGCCGCGGGGCCGCTGGGGCCTGCCGATCCCGCGGCCGGTTCGGGCCCGACCGAATCGGCGGCGGCCTCGGCCGAACTGGCGGCGGGCCCAGCCGAACTGGCGGCGGCCTCGGCCGAATCGGCAGCCAGCACGGGACCGGCCGAGCCAGCAACGAGCGCGGGCCCGGCCGAATCGGTGGCCGGTGCGGGCTCTGGCGTGCGCTGCGCCGACGGCGGAGGCCCGAGGGGGTCGACGGTTGTGACTCCGCCATCGGATACTTCTGGTTTCCAGTCCGTCCCGTCCCAGTAGCGGTACTCATGCCGACCGGCAGGATCGGTGTACCAGCCAGCAGGCACGATCGGCGGTGTTGCCATGACGCCATCCTCCGTCCCATCAGCCTGCATGGGACACTGCGCCGGCACCAGGTCACATGAGCGGGAAGAGCAGGCAACTACCGCCGTGTCGGCTGCGCCTGACGGCGCGTCCGCCACCGGCGGCCGACTGCTGACATCTACAAGATCGCACTGCCCATAAAGACCCGTCAATACCGGAGCGGCGCCGCTCCTGGGACGATGGGAATTCCCGCTAATGGGCCGTGAGATTGGAGGAAGCGCCGATGTCACTGGAGGTCAAGCGGCTGCATCTGGCAAGCCTGCGCGGGGTGGACGGCCTGGAGTGGCCGGTGCACGGGTTCGTGGTCACCCACCCGGGCGGTGCCGTGCTTGTGGACACGGGCGTTGGGGGGCCGCAGGAGTGGCTGAACGACTGGCGGGTGGTCAACCGCTCCGCCGCAGACGCCCTCGCCGAGCTGGGCATGACCCCGGGCGACATCGACCTGGTGATCAACACGCACCTGCATTTCGACCACTGCGGGCAGAACGCGGTCTTCGCGCATGCGGCCTGCTACGTCCAGCGTGCCGAACTGAACCGCGCACGGCAGGAGTCGCCGGAACTGTATGACTGGTTCGGCTTCATGGACGCAAGATTTGAGCTGCTCGATGGGGATACCGAGGTGCTGCCCGGCCTGTCCGTGATCGCGACTCCCGGGCACACCACGGGCCACCAGTGCGTCGTTGTGCAATCCGCGGCCGGCTCCCCCGATCTGCTGATCGGGGATGCGGCGTACACGCCGCGCCAGTACGCGGGTCCGGCCGACAGCAAGCTGCCATCCGGGCAGGCGAGCGACCCGGCGGCCTGGCGGCAGTCACTGCTGCGGATCCATTCGATGAGCCCTGCGCGGGTGCACTTTTGCCACCACACCGACATCATTCACTCGTGAGGCGTCCCGGCGACAACCCGGCCGAGGTGCACGCTGGGCTGGCCGAGCAGCCGTTTCGCTTCCCGGATGCCGCTGGTCAACGCGCCGTCGGCGTACGCCAGCCGGGCGCTTTGGGTGTGCTCGCCCGCGAACAGCAGGCGCCCGCCGACCGGCTCACCGAGCAGGTCGGCGTCGGCGGGGCTTGCTCCCGGGGGGATGTGGGTGTAGGCGCCGCCGCTCCGGGGATGGTCTGCCCACGAGGTCACGGCCACGGCGGCCGGCGTCGGGCATGGGCCACCGATCGCTTCGGCGAGCATGTCCAGCGCCCATTGGGCGGCAGCGTCCGGGGCCGCACCGAGGACACGGCCGGCCGCGCTGTGGAAGACCTGAAAGGCCAGCACCGGGCCAGCACCGAACGCGTCCAGCCCGATCGCAAGGACGACCGGGTCCCCGGGATCACGAGGGAAGATCATCACGTGGGGAACGCCCTCGGCGCGCCAGAACGGCTCGTCGAAGCGCAGTGCCACCTTCTCGTAGCGGCCGAACCCGAGCCGCTCGATGGCCGCCCGCCGATCGGGCGGCAGCTCGGGCGAGAACCGCAGCTCACCCAGTTTGAGCACGCCCAGCGGCACCGTCACCACCACGTGCGAGCCTTCCTCGGACGTGCCGTCACCGCATCGGAGACGCACACCACCCGGCGCGACCACAACCTCGGCCACCTCCACGCCCAGGCGCATATGAACGCCGACGGCCATGGCCTCCACCAGCCGCCGGTAGCCCCCGTCCGGCACGTCACCGAAGTAGTGACCGCCATACTCGATCTCGTTCCACATCCACCGCAGCGACTGGCGCTCGGCGAGGTCGGCCGCCTCGGCCTCGATAAGCGCGTGGAGCGCCTGGCGTGCCCGCCTCGCCGGGCCCGGTGCCAGACGGGCCTCGGCCACGAAGGCTTCGATCGCCTCAGCCGCGGACGCATCCGGCCCGAGCTCCTCGCGCAGCCGGGCGACCGCCTCCGGGAAGGCCTCGAACTGCAAGCTGAGACTCGCCTCGACCTCAGCAGCCGACAGACGGCGCTCCTCGCCGCGGTCAAAACCAGCCAACTCAGGCATGGGGTTGGCGCTGCGGCAGGGGACGCCAACCTGCTGCGCGAAGGCGCGCATGGGATTCCCGATGGGTGTGTGTATCCACGATCCGCCAAGGTCGACCGGCGAGCCGGCCAGGTCGACGGTGTGCAGCCGGCCACCGATCCGGTCGCGAGCCTCCACGACCACGCACTCAACGCCACCGTGCGCAAGCGCGCTCGCAACCGTCAGCCCCGCGATCCCGGCACCGACCACCACGACGCGCTCGACCGGTCCCGTCACGCCTCCGCGGACATCCGCCCGGCCGTCGTCGAAGTTCTCAGCAGTCAACCCGGCCACCCCCCGCGTCGGCGAATTAGCCAACGTTACCAGCGGGGACCACGGCAGCCGGGGCCTTGCCGCGGCCAGGGCCTGACCGGCCTGCCGGTCCCTGGCATCGCCGCCGGAGGCTCGCCATGGCCCGTGCCAGGTGAAACGATCGCGTGATGAGGTCACCCCGGCCGGGGCCGCACCCGGGCGACCACGCGGGCACAGCCGACCAGGTTGACATCGCCCCGGCTCCCCGGCTGATCGTAGAGGATCACCGGGCACGCCGGATCCGCAGGCCGATCGACCTGCTGCGGTGCCTGCTGGCCGTCCTGGGGATCTTCGTGGTGGCCGGGATCGGGCTGCTCGCCCGCAATACGGCAAGCGGGATCGAGATCGACGCGGTCGACGCCAGCCTGCGGCTGCCTCACCCCGTGCTGGCGCTTCTCGGGATCGCGGCGGACTTCGCGTTGCTGCTGTGGCCGGCCGCGCTTGCCATCCGCCAGGTCAGCCGCCGCCAGCCCCGGCGGCTTGTCGAGGCGGTGCTGACCGGGGCCGTGACGATCGCCCTGATCGCGCTGGCCAATGTGGCGCTACGGCAGGCCGCCGGGCCGCTCTATGATGCGATCGCCCTGCCACCTTCCGGCCCCAGCATCTCCGGCCCGCTCGATGGCTACCTGGCCGGCCTCGCCGCGTACGCCACGATCATCGGACTGACCGGCCCCTCGCGCTGGCGGACCAGCCTGTGGCTGACGGTCGGGGTATACGGGCTCGTGAACCTCGCTACAGCGAGCGTGACCGTGCCCTCGCTCCTGATCACGCTGCTTCTCGGCCGTTCTATCGGACTCGGCCTGCGCTACACCGTCGGCGAGTGGTCGCAGCGGCCGACCGCCGAGGAGATCGCTTCCGCGCTGAACTCCGTGGGTCATCCGGTGGTCGCGATGCGGCGCACCAGCCAGGACGGCATCGAGTCCCGCCGTTACGCCGCCACGGCGCGCGGTGGCGGCCAGCTGGACGTCTTGGTGTTCGACCGTGACCAGGAGGCGGCCGGGGTGCTGTACCGGCTCTACCGCCGACTGCGTCTGCAAGGGCAGGTTCGCCGCGGCGTGCCGTTGTCGCAGGAGCGCGCGGTGGAGCACCGGGCGCTGCTGTCTTACGCCGCGGACGAGGCGGGCGTCCGGACGCCGCGCCTCGTCGCGCTTGTGAGCGTCGGCGGCGACGCGAACGTGCTTGCCTATGAGCATCACTCCGGCATCACGCTTGCGGAGCTGGCCGCCCCGCCCGATTCCGGGCAGGCCGAGCCCGATCCCGTCCCGGCGCAATCCCAGCCGACCTCGTCCCGGCGGGCGCCGACCGCCGATCCCCAGCCAACCGCAGCCCAGCGCGCGGCGACCGCCGATCCCCCGCCAACCGCAACCCAACGTGCGGCGACCGCCGATCCCCAGCCGACCGTGAGCCGACGGGTGACGACTGCCGATTCCCGGCCGACCGATGACCAGCGGACCGGCGGCACCGATTCCCAGCCGACCGATGACCAGCTATTGCGGGTATGGGAGGCCGTTCTCCGGCTGCATGCTCACCGGGTCACCCACCGGACGCTGACCGGGGACCGCATCCTGTTCGCCGGCGATGGCAACGTCATCCTGCTCGATCCCGGTGGCGGTGACGTGGCAGCCAGCGACCTTCAGCTCCGGCTCGACCTGGCACAGCTCCTGGCCGAACTGGCCCTGCTGGTCGGGCCGGACCGCACGGTCAGGCTTGCGGCGAAGGCAATCGGCGCGGATGAGCTCGTCGAGGTAGTTCCGCTGCTCCAGCCGATCGTCCTGCACCGGTCCACCCGTGCGGCCCTGCGCCGCCGCAAAGATGTCTTGCCCGCGCTGCGCACGCAGCTTCTCGCCACCGCTCCCGGTGAGGAAGCGGCTCCGGTGCAGCTGGAGCGGGTCCGCCCCCGCAGGATAGTTACCTTGATCGCCGGCCTGATCGCCGGCTACCTGCTGCTCGGCCAGCTCGGGCGGGTGAACCTCATCAGCACGTTCGAGTCCGCTGACTGGCGCTGGACGTGGCTGGCACTGGCGCTGTCCGGGCTGACGTACCTCGGAGCGGCATGGTCGCTCTCCGGCTACGTTCCGGACCGGCTGCGGTTCCGCCCGCTGGTCCTCGCGCAGCTGGCCGGCTCGTTCGTGACGCTGGTCACACCCGCCGCCGTCGGCGGCGCCGCACTGAACATCCGCTACCTCCAGCGCAGGAAGGTTCCCGCGGCGGTGGCGGCGGCCAGCGTCGGCCTCTCCCAGGTTGTCGCCTTCGTGCTGCATATCCTGCTTCTGGTCGTGTTCGCGGCGATCACCGGCAGCCAGGATCATTCGCTCCAGCCGCCGAACTGGGTCTACCTCGTCATCGCCGGCCTCGTCGTCATCGTGCTCGCGGTCATCGCCATTCCAGCGGGGCGGAGGCTGCTGCGGGCCCGGCTCGCGCCGGTGCTGGGCCAGGTAGTGCCGCGACTGCTCGCGGTCGTGCAGCAGCCCCGTAAGCTGGCCGAGGGTATAGGCGGGACGCTGCTGCTCACGGCCGCCTACATCCTGTGCCTGGCGGCGTGCATCCGGGCGCTCGGCGGCTCCGCCCCGATAGCGAGCATTGCCGTGGTCTACCTCACCGGCAGCGCACTGGGTTCGGCCGTGCCCACCCCCGGCGGGCTCGGCGCGGTGGAAGCAGCGCTGTCGGCTGGGCTTACCGCCGCCGGGCTCCCCGGCGCGACCGCGGTCAGCGCGGTGCTCCTCTTCCGGACCCTCACGTTCTGGCTCCCGGTCCCGGTGGGCTGGGGCGCCTTCAACTATCTGGAGCGGCGCGATTATCTCTGAGCGGCCGCGCTGAGTCGCATTCAAGGTACGCACGTCCCGGCGCGGCCGGAGCGGGGTTGCGCGACGGCGCGATGGTATGGTCGCTGGCAGAGGCAGCGCATGGCCTGCCCGCTTCCGAGCCACCGACCGGCCCGCGCCGAAGGTGGCGACGAGGACAAGGGTCTACGACTCGCGTGCATCATTCAGTCTGGTCATACGCCCAGGCGGGCAGACGCGGGCCGACTCGCCGGGAAGAAATGATCATGACTCAGGACAAGGCCAGGAAGACCGCCGCCCGCCAGCGCATGGCGGAGACCGGCGAGCCGTACAGCGTCGCCCGGCGCGCCGTCCAGGACACCCAGCCGAGCACGCCCGGCGAGCAGGACGAGTCCGGCACCACCTCGCAGTGGGACGAGCAGTACTACGCGGACGGTGCGGCCAGTGAGGGCATCACCGTGGAGGAGTTCAAGGCGCGGGAGGCGGCTGGCCGCGACCGGGAATGGGCTGATGAGGACGCCAACGGGGCGCAGGAACGGGCCGACCGTGCGCAAGAACGCGCCGATCGCGGACAGGAACGGGCCGACCAGGCACGGGACCGGGCCGAGGAGGTGCGGGACCGGGCCGACGAGGCGCAAGACCGGGCCGACGAGGCCTGGGAAGCGGCCGACCAGGCCCGGGAAGAGGCTGGCCGGGAAGAGCAGGAACGGGCTCGCCGGGAAGCTGTCAGGGCGCAGGAGCGGGCCGACCACACGCAGGAACAGGCTGGCCGGGCGCAGGAGAGAGCGGACCGCGAACAGGAGCGGGCCGACCGCGAACAGGAGCGGGCCGACCGCGAGCAACAGCGGGCGGACCGCGAGCTGGACAGGGCCGCGGATTTCCCCGGCCACACGTACGCACGGCCGGGCGTGCCCCACCCGCCGCTGCCGCCGCCCCCGCCGCGGCCACCCAGGCTCCCCCGCTCACCGAGGCCACCCGGGCCGCCCCGCTGAAGGCCGCCCAGGCACCCGTCCGCCGCGGGCGGTGCTCCCCTGCCCGCGGCTCTCCCATGCCGACTCTGCGGTTCATGATCATGAGTTCGGTGTAGCCAGGTGTACACCAAGGTCAAGATCATGTTTGGCTTAAGGTGATCATGTTTGGGGCGGCCCGGGCGCTGGAAACACGATCATGGGATCGGTGTAGCCGGGTGTGCAGCTATCCCATGATACGAACAGGGACGGCTGCTCGGGATCTGGACGCGCCATCCCCCGACAGCACCCACGTCATGATCACGAAGACTTTGTGGCGATATGCGGAAATCGTCCGTGATCATCGACGGCGGGCGGCCCACCCGGGACCCGGCGCGCGTCCGCTCAGCGCGCCCGGGCGGCGATGCGGCGCAGCGGCGGGAGCGTGGGCGGGGGCTGCTGACGCGGCGGCAGCTCGGCCAGAAGTGTGGCGGTCGTCGCGGCCACCTCGCGGACCGCGCGCTCGAACGCATCCTCGGTGCGGCCGGTGACCGTCTGCACACCGCTTACCTTCCGCACGTACTGACGCGCGGCGGCCTCGATCTCCTCGGTGGTGGCCACCGGCTCGAGGCCCCGAAGTGTGGTGATGTTGCGGCACATGACCTCGACGTTACCCGGGCCCCGCGGCCTCGGAGTCCGTCGCCGACGCCGGCGGGTCGTCGCCGTCGTCATCGGGCGCGGGCCTGGGGTCCGGGCCGGGCACAGGCCCGTCTTCGGCGAACTCGGCCAGCACCGCCTCGGTGTGCTGGCCGAGGCGGGGCACCGGCCCGAGCGCGGGACCGGACCCGCTATGGGTAACCGGGGGCGGCAGCACTTCCACCTCACGGTCCCCGGCGCTGATCGCCGTCCACAGCCCGGCCAGCTGAGGGTGGGCCACCACCTGGCCGACCCCGCGCACCGAGGCATAGGCGATCCGCGCCGCCTCCAGCCGCCGCAGCAGCTCGGCGGTGGACAGCCGGGCGATCGCGGGAGCCAGCGCGCCCTCCACCTCGTCCCGGTGCTCGACCCGGCGCTGGTTTCCCGCGTACCGGCCGCCGGTCGCCAGCCCCGGAAGATCCACGACCTCGCGGCACAGGCGCGCCCACTCGGCCTCGTTCTGCACCGCGAGCAGGATCTCGTCCCCGTCCGCGGTCTGGTAAGACCCGTACGGAACGATCGTCGCGTGGCGCGACCCGTTGCGCGCCGGTGCGGACCCGGTCAGGGCGGCAAGCAGCATCGGATGCGACATCCACTCGGCCAGCGCGTGCAGCAGGGACGTCCGCACCACCCCGCCCCGGCCGGTCCGCTCGCGCTGCAGCAGGGCGGCGAGTATCCCGCTGTAGGCGTACATGCCGCCGGCGATGTCGGCGATGCTGACACCGACCTTCGCCGGCTCGCTGGCAGAGCCGGTGACCGCCAGCACCCCTGCCTCGGCCTGCACCAGCAGGTCGTAGGCCTTGCGCCCGGCGTACGGGCCGTCCTCGCCGTACCCACTGAGCTGGCAGGCGACCAGCGCTTGGTGGCGGGCCGACAGCAGGTCGGCGTCCAGCCCGAGCCGGGTGATCGCGGCCGGGGCCAGGTTGCACACGAACACGTCGGCCCGGCCGATCAGCCGATCCAGCGCCCGCCGACCGGGACCGGTCTTCAGGTCCAGCACCACGGATTCCTTGGACCGGTTGAGCCAGACGAACCAGCTGGACATGCCGTCGCCGGCGGCGCTGTCATAGTCGCGGGCGAAGTCACCCCGGCCGGGGCGCTCGACCTTGATCACTCGTGCCCCGAGGTCGGCGAGCTGCCGGGTGGCGAACGGCGCGGCCACCGCCTGTTCCAGCGTCACAACCAGGACGCCGTCCAGCGGCCGCGGGGAGCCGCCGGCTGGCTGGCCCGCGGCACCGCCGCTCCGCGACGATCCAGCCTTCACAGCGTCACGCCCTTCACAGCAGCACGCCCTTCACAGCTGCACGGCCTTCACGGCTGCACGGCCTTGACGGCATCACGGCCCTCACGGCATCACGGCCCTCACGGCATCACGATCCTCACGGCGACCTGTGCTCACAGCGACGCGTCCTCGCGGCGACGCGTCCTCACGGCAATCCGGCCCGCGCAGCGATGGCCAACACGGCGGGGCCGAACACCTCGTCCATCGCCAGCGCGTCCACGGCCGCGAAGAGCCCGTCCGCGGCGGCCTTGCCGAGCAGCCCGGCCGCCTTCGCCTCGATCTCCGGCCTGCCGACCGGCCAGCCGGGGCTGCCACGGAAGGCCGGCGTGCGCAGCTCGACCGTCTCGCCGTCAGCGAAGCTCAGTGTCACCTCCGCCCCCCACCGGTCCGGGTAGGCGGCGTCGAGTTCCGCGCTGGTATGCATCCACGTCAGGTCCATCAGCGGCTGCAACTCGGTGGCGAGGGTGCCGGCGTTCTGGAAGTCGGCGAGTGAGGAGGCACCGCGGGACAGCGTGAGCGCGGCGCCGAAGGGCATAGAGAACTGGGCGTCCACCATGCTGGCGACGGTGCGTTTGCGGTCGGCGGGCTCGGCGACCAGCCCCATCCCGCCGCTGAGCACTCCGCAGTCGATCCGGGTTACTCCGTGGGCCCTTCCTTCCTCGCTGCGGTAGGCGGCCAGCAGGTCCATGACGCCGTGCATGTAGCGGCAGCACGGATGGAACTTCACGCTGGTCTCGTGCACAGCGGGCAGCCCGGCGGCACGGGCGAGCACCGCTTCCGCCCGCGCCCGCGGCCGGATGCCGCCGTAGATGTGCATCAGGCCGTAGGGATCGCCGAACGCGTCAGCCGGGCCGGTGAAGCCGGCGGCCGCGAGTTCGGCTGCGAGGATGCCGCCCGCTGCCGCCGACCCGGAATGGAATCGCTTGGTCCAGGCGCCGTCGCTCAGGTAGGCCATGCTGCCCGCGGACATGCTCAGCGCGATGCCGAACGCCGCCCGCAGCCCGCCGGCGTCGAGCCCGGCGAGCCGCCCGACGGCCGCCGCGGCGCCGAACACCCCGCAGACCGCGGTCGGGTGTACCCCCTGCCGGTACAGTTCGGCCGGGCCCAGCAGCTCACCCAGGCTGGCCATGGCCTGGTAGCCGGCGACCGCGCCGTCCAGCACGGCCCCCGTCGTCGCCGGGAAGCTCACCCCGGCCGCCAGCAGCGCGGTCCAGACAACGGTGCCCGGATGCGAGCTCGATGGCTCGTGCGTGTCGTCGAGCTCGATGCTGTGCGCGGCGATCCCGTTGACGAGCGCTGCATCCCGTACCGCGGCGGTCCGGCCGGTGCCCAGGACCGGGGCGGGCCCGGCCGATCGCGGCAGCAGGGCATCTCGTGCCACCCGTGCCGAGTCGGCTTCCGCGCCGGCGCCCGCCACCGCCAGGTAGTCCGCCAGCAGCAGTCGTGCCCGGTCACGCCCGGCCGGGCCCGGCCGGGCGGCCGCCACCAGCTCGGTGAGCGCCGACGTCATTGCGGCCTGCATCACGCGTATCCTCCCAGCCAGGCAGAACCGGCTAGCCACATGGGCCTGGGATTCCAGTAAGCCCGCAGGCGGCTGGCCGTGTCCAGAATCCGACTGCGAGGACGCCGCGATGGCAGCACCCGAGATTGCCGACCTCGACCCCGACGAGCGTGACATCGTCGCCGTCGTCCACGACTGGGTGCACGACAGCGTGCTCCCGGTGGCGCGCGACCTCGAGCACGCCGATGCCTACCCGGCCGAGCTGATCGAGGCCATGAAGCGGTTCGGCGTCT
>Ga0126382_10001142_pt1 | contig 10762 bp, 12 predicted proteins | sample PanSoiMetPlot_30_FD_92548 | JGI IMG/M metagenome (GOLD analysis project Ga0126382, IMG submission 92548) | Tropical forest soil microbial communities from Panama - MetaG Plot_30 | ecosystem: Environmental > Terrestrial > Soil > Tropical forest > Bulk soil | place: Panama | collected 2016-02-17 | reverse complement strand
CGGCCGCGGTGTCCACGATGGACCTGCTGCCCACCCTGGTCGGCCTGGCCCGCGATGGCGACCTGCGCGACATCGTCGGCCCGCTTGACGGCCGGAGCCTGCTGCCACACCTGTCGGGCACCCCGGACCGCGACGAGGCGGTGGCGGAATACCTCGCCGAGGGGGCGATCGCGCCGATCGTCATGATCCGCCGGGGGCGGCACAAGTTCATCCACTCACCGGCCGACCCCGACCAGCTCTTCGACCTCGTGTCCGACCCGCACGAGCGGGCCAACCTGGCCGGCGATCCGGCGTGGGCCGGCCTGGCCGCGGAGTTCCGGCGGGAGGTCGCCGCGCGATGGGACCTGGAGACCCTGGACCGCGAGGTCCGCCAGAGCCAGCGGCGGCGGATCGCCGTCGGCGGCGCGCTCGGCACCGGCACACCGGCCGCATGGGACTTCACCCCGGCGTACGGCGCGGCCCGGCGCTACATCCGCAACCATATGGACCTTGCCGATCTCGAGGAGATGGCCCGCTTTCCACCCGTCGGGCGGTACACGCCTCCTGCCTGACGAGGCGGCCTACGTGCCGAGGTATTTGAGCACGGCCAGGACCCGGCGGTGGTCGGTGCCGGTGGGCGGCAGGTCGAGCTTGACGAAGATGTTCGTGACGTATTTCTCCACCGCGCTCGGGCTGACCTTCAACTCCGCGACGATGCCGCTGTTGGAGCGTCCCTCGGCCATGAGCCGCAGCACGTGCAGTTCCCGCGGGGTGAGCCGGCCGATCGGGTCATCGCGCCGGCGCACCAGCAGTTGCGCGACGACCTCCGGGTCCAGGGCCGTGCCGCCGGCCGCCACCCGGCGCACCGCGTCCAGGAAGTCGCCCACGTGCGCGACGCGGTCTTTCAGCAGGTACCCGACCGAGCTCGTCGTTTCGGAGAGCAGGTCGGTGGCGTAGCTCTCCTCGACGTACTGGGACAGAACCAGCAGCGCGACGCCCGGGTACTGGCGGCGGATGACCAGCGCGGCCCGGATGCCCTCGTCGGTGTGCGTGGGCGGCATCCGGACGTCGATGACGGCCAGGTCAGGCTCGTGCTCGGCCACTGCACGAAGCAGCTGCCCGGCGTCCGGCACGGCCGCGACGACCTCGAAGCCGCCGGCGGTGAGCATCCTCGTCAGCCCGTCCCGGAGCAGCACCGAGTCCTCGGCGATCACGATTCGCATGGCAGCTCCGCGGCGATGACGGTGGGCCCGCCCGGCGGGCTGTCGATGGTCAGCGAGCCGTCGACCGCGGCCGCCCGCTGCGCGAGGCCCCGCAGTCCGGTGCCGTCCCCGGCGCCGTCACCAGTCGCGGGGACGGCGCCCCCGCATCCGTCGTCGGTGACGGCGATGCGGAGCACGTCACGCTCGCGCAGGACGGTCACCTCGGCCCGGGTCGCCTGCGCGTGCTTCGCCACGTTGGTGAGCGCCTCGGAAACGATGAAGTAGGCCACGGCCTCGATGGTGGGGGAGGCGGGCCGCGGCACGTCCACCCGCAGCCGGACGGGCAGCGGGGCGCGCGCCGCGAGGCCGGACAGCGCCGCGTCCAGGCCCCGGTCGCTCAGCACGGCCGGATGGAGGCCGCGGATGAACTCGCGCAGCTCGGACAGCGCAAGAACGGCCTCATCGTGCGCGTCGGCGATCGCCTGGCGCACGGGTTCCGGCGCGTCGGCGAAGCGGGCCCGTGCCATGCCGAGGTTCATCGCCAGGGAGACCAGCCGTTGCTGCGCGCCGTCGTGCAGGTCGCGCTCGATCCGGCGGCGCTCGGTGTCGGCCGCGGCGACGGCGTCGGCCCGGCTGCGGGTCATCGACTCGAGCCGCAGCGCCAGCTCCTCGTTGTGGCTCGGCCCGAGCAGCGCCCGCGCGGAGGCCTGATCCGCCCGCGTCACCTGCCGAGCCGCCCACGGCGCCGCGAGCAGCAGCCCGGCCGCGGCGATAAGCGCGGCGGCCGCGGCGGCGGGCGGGGGGCCGCCCGCCGCCAGATAGGCGATCGCGGCCAGCGGAGCCAGCCAGCAGGCGGCCACCAGGCAACCGCCGCCCACCCCGGTGACGATCGCGAGGAGGTGGAACCCGAGCTGCCGCCAGGTCGCGGCGGCGAGCCACGGCCCGACCGGCCAGGGCTTGCGTTCCCCCGCCCGCGGGCCCAGAGGAATGTCCACGCCGAGCGTTGCGCGGAGCCGTGACCGCTGCAGCGCGGTGAGCCCCTGCACCGCCCACAGCGCCAGCACCGGGCCCACTACGACAACGGCTATATACAAGACGGCGTGCCCCCAGCCGCCCACCGGCCAGTGGACCAGGCTGTATATCGCGGCCCCCCAGATCAGGGCGAGCCCGCCGAGCAGGATGCCGCCCACCAATCCCACCAGCAGGGCGGCCAGCGCGTTGCCGGTGGCCCGCCAGGCCGACCCCGACCACAGTGCGCTGACCGCAGCGCCGACGCGGCGGGAGGTCCGATCGGCTGAGGTCATGACGTCACGGTACAAGGGCATCCCCGCAGGTCACCATGAGGCTGGCCCGCTCTCCGGGTGGGGAAATCCCCACACAGGGCCGGCTGTGCGCCCCACTGACGCGGCGCCCCGGGTCCGGCAGCGTCGTATCCATGATTGAGATCCACGCACTGACCAAACGCTACGGACGCACCACCGCGGTCTCGGACCTGACGTTCACGGTCCGGCCGGGCGTGGTCACCGGCTTCCTCGGCCCGAACGGCGCCGGGAAGTCCACCACCATGCGGATCATCCTCGGCCTGGACGAGCCGACCACCGGCTCGGTCACCGTCAACGGGCGCCCACCCCGGGCTCACACCGCGCCGCTGCGCGAGGTCGGCGGGATGCTGGACCCGCGGGCGGTCCACCCGTCCCGCAACGCCTACCACCACCTGCTCGCGCTCGCGCAGACCTCCGGCATCCGCCGGTCCCGGGTCGATGAGGTCATCGACGCGGCCGGCCTGCGGTCGGTGGCGGCCCGGCCGGCGGGCAAGTTCTCCCTTGGCATGGCCCAGCGGCTGGGCATCGCCGCCGCGCTGCTCGGCGACCCCGCCACCGTGGTCCTCGACGAGCCGGTGAACGGGCTGGACGTCGAGGGCATCCGCTGGATCCGCACGCTGCTGCACGAGCTGGCCGCCCAGGGGAAGACGGTCTTCGTCTCCTCGCACCTGATGAGCGAGATCGCGCAGACAGCCACGCACCTGATCGTTATCGGGAAGGGCCGCCTGATCGCGGACACCGGCGTGGCGGAGTTCATCGCCTCGGCCGAGCCCCCGGCGGTGCGGGTCCGCAGCTCGAACCAGGACGTGCTGGCTGGCCTGCTCCGCTCGCCGGGCGTGACCGTCACACCCGGCGACGGCGGCGCGCTGGCCGTGTCCGGCATGCCCGCCGCGCGGGTCGGCGAACTCGCCGCCGCCGCCGGGATCACCGTGCTCGAGCTCGCCACCGAGCAGGCGTCGCTGGAAGACGCCTTCGTCGACCTGACCAATGACGCGGTCGAGTTCCGCGCCGCGGCCCGGCCTGCCGCCGGGCCCGCATTCGAGGAGGAGAAATGACATCCGTGACGCCGAATCCCGCGCTCGCCCCCGCGGCCCTGCCGGGCTACTCGCGGCCGCAGAAGGTCACCCAGGGCCGGGTGCTGAGGTCGGAGTGGACGAAGCTGCGCACCCAGCCGTCCGCTCTGTGGGCGCTGCTGTCCGCGGTGATCCTCGTCGTCGCGTTCGGCATCTTGTACAGCTTTCTGCGGGAGGCCCGGCCGCCGCACGGCGCGGCGGCGGTCGCCTCGTTCGACGCGGCCGGGATCAGCCTGTCCGGGGTGCAGCTCGCGCAGATCGCGGTCGGGGTTCTCGGCGTGCTGCTGATCACCAGCGAGTACGCCACCGGGCTGATCCGGACGACGCTGGCTGCGGTGCCACGGCGCCTCCCGGTGTTGTGGGGCAAGGCGGCGATGCTGACCGTGGCGACGATCGCGGTGAGCCTGCCGGCCGCGTTCGCCGCGTTTCTCGCCGGGCAGTCGATCCTCGGCCGCCAGCACCTCGCGGTGCACCTCAGCCAGCCCGGCGTGGCCCGCGCGGTGATCGGCTGCGCCCTGTACCTGGCGGTGGCCGGGCTGCTCGGCCTGGGCCTGGGTGCCCTGCTGCGCAGCACGGCCGGCGGGATCGCGGCGCTGTTCGGCCTGCTGTTCGCCCTCCAGCTTGTGGCCGGCTTCCTGCCGGGCAGCTGGGCGAACGACGTTGGCAAGTATGTTCCGTCCACGGCCGGGCAGGCCGTGACCACGGCCCACCCGGACCCCACGTCGTCGCTGCCGCCCTGGACCGGGTTCGGCGTGTTCTGCGCGTACGCGGCCGTCCTCCTGGGCCTGGCCGCCCTCCGGATGCGGCGCGGTGATGCGTAGCCGCCGTGCGCACCCTAGATCACAAGCGTGCTGGGCCGTCGCGGAGCGCTGCCGCGACGACCCAGCACGCTACGGAATGGAGTGAATCCCATGCGCGATCGCCGGCATCGTGGTTGGCTGGCGCAAGCAGACTTGACTTGGGGCGGGACCTTAGGTGGACGAGCACTCGTTGCGCGATCACGCTGCCGGCTACCGTCGCCGTGATGTGCTCACGCTGGCCGGCGTGGCAGCGCTGGCCGGGCTGGCCGGCTGCGGCACCGCGACCAGCCAGTCGGTTCCCCGCGCCCAGCCGACGCCGACCAGCTCGGTGGCGAGGTTCTGGGCCCGCCAGCGCAGGCACGGCATGGTGGACTTCGCCAACTGGCCACTCTACATCGACACCGGCCACCGGACCTTGCGGGAGTTCACCGCGACGACCGGCACCAAGGTGAGCTACACGGAGGTCATTCAGGACACCCCGTCGTGGTTTACCAAGATCAACCCGATCCTGGTGGCCGGCCAGGCCATCGGCTACGACGTGATGGTCATCACCAACGGCTTCCAGTTCTCCCAGCTGCTCGCGGAGGGCAAGCTCGTGCCGGTCGACCAGGAGCAGCTGGGCAACTTCTACCGGTACGCCTCCGCCAAGTTCAAGCGCCGGTCGTTCGACCCCGGGAACACCTACAGCGTCCCGTGGGCGTCAGGCAGCACCGGCATCGCGTGGAACCCCAAGTACATCAAGACCCCCGTGACCAGCATCAACGAGTTGTGGAACCCGGCTTACAAGGGCCGGGTCGGCATGATGTCCGACCCGCAGGAGATCGGCAACTTCGGGATGATCAAAGTCGGGGTCAACCCGGAGCGCTCGACCCCGGCCGACTGGCGCGCGGCCGGGAAGGCGCTCGCCGCGCAACGCCGTGCGGGCCTGGTCCGGAGCTATTATCAGCAGTCCTATATCGACGCCCTGAGCAGCGGCGACACCTGGATCTCCATGGCCTGGTCCGGCGACATCTTCCAGCAGAACCTGACGTCGGGAACCGCCCTGAAGTTCGCGATCCCCCGCGAAGGCGGCAGCATCTGGACCGACAACATGGTGATCCCGTGGGGGGCGCAGAACCCGGTCGACGCGATGATGCTGATGGACTGGTACTACCGCCCCGCGATCGCGGCACAGCTGACGGCGTCCATCAACTACATCACCGCGGTGCCCGCCGTGCGGCCCATCATCGCCGCGGACGCGGCCAAGGCGAGCGGGGAACCCAAGCGCACGCTGACCCAGGTTGCGACCAGCAAGCTCGTGTGGCCGACCCCGATCGAGTACTCCCGGCTGTACAACTACGCCGACGTGAGCGGCAAGCTGCAGCACGAGTACCTGTCCATCTTCCAGGACGCGATCGGCCAGTAACGGCACCGGCCTCCAGCCCGTGATCGGCCCGGTAACGGTGCCGGAGGTGGGGGGCACACGCGGCGGCGGCGCAGCGCTACATCCCGGCGGGCGGGCCGCCCTCAAGCCGGCTGAGCTGCTCCTGCAGTTGATCGAGGCGTGCGTGCACGAGCGCGATCTCGGCGCCGAGGGCCGCGACCACCTCGGCATCCGGTGGACCACCGGCGGACGGCGGGCCGGGCCCAGGCGGGGCATCGCCGACCGGGCCGGGCCAGGCCGCCATGCCCTCGTCGGAGGCGACGGGAACCGGCCCGCCGAGCCGGCCCGCGAAGCTGGCGAACGTGACGAGGTAACCGTGCGCCGCGCAGGCGGTACACGATGGCATCAGGCAGCGCCATCCCACCAGGCCCAGCCCGGCGTCCGTGAGCCCGGCCGCCGGCCGGCCGCATCCGCAGGGCCCGACCTGCACGGCCCGTACCCGCTGGTGGCTGTAGCGCAGGCCGCGCTCGTAGCGGATGAACCGCCCGGAAGCCACCACCTCCAGCAGCACGGCCGCCCGGTTCGCGGTCGCGCAGCTCAGTGCCCTGGCCTCGGTCAGCGAGTTGAGGCAGTAGAAGCCGCAGCTGCACCGGCGCCGTGGCGGGGCGTGCCGCCGGCTCCATACGCACGACGCCTCGGCGGTCGGCCCGTAAACGCGCTGGCCGCCGATGGACAGCCCGGCGAACCCGGCCCGCGCGCCGTCCGCCGACAGCGCCGCATGCGCCAGCTTGAAGCCCGTGTACGGCCGGCCCGGACGCTCCTGGGCGGGTGCCCTGCCCAGCACGGCTCAGCCCGCGGCGGCCGGCTCCGGATCCGGGGCGGTCGACGGGGAAGCCTCGGGCGCCTTCGCGTCCGCCCCGTCCGGCGGCAGGTTCGCCTCCTGGCCCGGGGCTGCCTGCACATCATCTGCGACGAATCCGGTTGCCAGCTCCTTGCCCAGCTGCATGGTCGCCTCCCTCCGGCACCTATCCCGTACCCGGAGACAGGCGGTGCTATGCGGTCAGGCATCGCCGTGCGCGCAGCCGGCTCCGCCGCAGGACGCCGAGTCCCGCCGAGATCGGCACCTGGCAAACGGGCGGAACCTAGCATGCGTGTCATGCGTGCACCTGTACCAGGGGCCGGAGGAGCCGGCGCCACGCCGACCACGGCCCGGCCCTACCTCCTCGGCGGCCTGGCTTCACTGTCCGCCGGGGCCGCGGCGATCCATTTCACGGTCATCTTCGAGCACTTCGCCGAGTACACCTTGTTCGGGGTGTTCTTTCTCGTCACCGCCTGGGCCCAGCTGATCTGGGCCGCGGTGCTGCTGTGGCGGCCATCGCGGCTATGGCTGTCGCTCGGCATAGCCGGAAACGCCCTCGTCCTCGCGGTCTACGTGGCGTCGCGCAGCGTGGGCTTGCCGGTCGGCCCGGACGCCGGCCACCCGGAGCCGTTCGGCGGCCTTGACGGGATGAGCGCATTCCTGGAGTTCGCCCTGATCGCCTGGTGCGCGGCGCTCTGGTGGCGGCCATCTCTCGCCGACCGGCCGGTCCGCCGCCGGGGCCTGGCGGCCGCCGCCAGTTTGGTGGCCGTCCCGGGCCTGGTGCTCGTGGGGACCGCCGCGGTGATGGTCCCGGGCCTGGCCGGCCCCGAACGACCGGCGGGCATGGCCGCGGCGCCGCCCGGGCCGGGTTCGGCGGGGTCGCCGAGCATGCAGGGCATGGGGGCGACGTCGCACCTGCCGGACATGAAGGCGTACGGCTCGGCCGCGCCGCCGACGTCGGCGCAAGTCATCGCCGCCGGCAAGCTGATCAAGGAAACCGCCGCGAGCCTCGCCAGGTACCGCAGCGTTCGGGCCGCGTTCGCGGCGGGGTACACCTATGTGCTGCGCGTCAATGGCGAAGAGCACCTCATCTACGACGGCGGCGATCCCGGCTACGCCGGCCTCAATCCTCGGCACCCGTCATCCCTGGTCTATGCGATCGGCGTGCCGCACCACGCGCCGATCCTGCTCGGTGCCATGTACATCGAAGGCGGGAACACCAGCGGCCCGCGGGTCGGCGGGTCGCTGACCCGCTGGCACGCGCACCTTGTGGTGTGCGATCGCGGCAAGCCGTCCATCGCCGGGTTCGGCGTCCGGCTGTGGGGCTTCTGCAACCCGGCGACCTGGAACGACAGGTACACGGCGCAAATGCTGCACGTGTGGGTCGTCCCCCACCCGGGCGGCCCGTTCTCCGACGACCTCAGCCGGGCGGCCACCGACGCCGCGGTCCAGGCGGCCCTCGAACGGAAGCAGGGACGGCGGCCGGGAAACTGATGCCGCCGGCGGTGCCGAAGGGAGCCCGCGGCGGCTGGCGGCGCCAAGCCAGCCCGGACCGTGGCTTCGGCAGCGCTGGGCGCCTGGCATCCTTGGTACATGAAGGACCCGGTCCGACTGCTCCGCCGCATCGCCGTCACCATCGTGGGCACCGTGATCCTCGCCGTCGGCTTGGTGCTGCTGGTGGCGCCCGGGCCCGGACTGCTCGTGATCTTCCTCGCGCTGCTTGTCTTCGCGGCCGAGTACGAATGGGCCAGACGCCGCCTGGACGCCGTACGGGTACGCGCGCGCTCGGCGGCCGACAAGGCGGCCGCCAGCCGCGTCGCGACCGCCTCCGCCATTCTTTTCGGCATCGGTGCCATCGGCCTGGGCGCGGTGCTGATCTTCACCGACGTGCTGCCCCTGTCCGGCGTGGGGACCGGTATCGGTGTCGCCGTCGGCGGGCTGACCGTGCTGGCGACCATCGGGTACAGCCTCCGGGAGATGCGGCGCGCCGAGAAGGCCGCCGGCGACGGGCACGGTCAACAGACCGGGGCGGCTGAGGACCCCCAATCAGCCCATCGGAGGGGGCCCAACTAGCCCCGCAGGACGGGGCGCGGCGCGGGAGGCAGCGGCACACCCGGGCCGTAACGGCGCCCGGGCGGCGTCTCACGCTGAACAGCAATGTTGCCAAGCCCGCCGGTGGGGCATCGGACGCCGCCCGCGGGGTAGGGTCTGGGCGTGGAGTACCTGCTCGCCCTGGTCGCAGCGGTCCTCCTCGGAACCGGTTTCGTGCTCCAGCAGCACGTGGCAGAGCGGGCGCCCAAGGCGCACTTCCTGCATCTGCGGCTGCTCGGCGACCTGGTGCGCAAGCCCCGGTGGCTGGTGGGCGTCGCGGCGATGGTGGGGGGACAGCTCGCCTCGGCGTGGGTGCTGGGTCATCTCAAGCTGTCGATCGCCGAGCCGCTGCTCGCATCGAACTTGATCTTCGCGCTCATCCTCGCCGCCATCCTGTCCAGACAGCGTGTCACGAAGACCGAGCTCATCGGTGCCGTCGTCCTGAGCGCGGGAGTCGCCGCCCTGGCGCTGACCCGGGCGCCGAACTCCGACACGGTGTCGTTTGGCTCGTTCACCTACTGGCCCGCGGCGGCCGGGGTTGGCCTGATCGCTTACGGTCTGATCCAGGCGGGACGCCGGCGGCTGGACGGACAGCGGGCGATTCTCGCCGGGATAGCCGCGGGCCTGGTCTTCGGCATCGGGGATGCGCTGACCCGGCGCACGATGCAGCTCGTCACCTCCCACGAAATGATGGTGCTGTTCACGAGCTGGCCCATCTATTGCCTGGTGGCTGTCGGTTTCGTCGGTTTCTTGCTGATGGAGAGCGCGTTCAACGCGGGCCCATTGCGCGCGTCGCTGCCGGGCATCGCCGCGGCGGAGCCTGTATCGGGGATACTGCTCGGCATCGTGGTCTTCGGTGATCCGGTTTTCATGTCGCCCGGCATGCTGGCGCTGCGGGCGGCCGGGGTAGCCGCGCTGATCATCGGTGTCGTCCTGGTGGCCCGTGCACCGGTGCTCTGCGGCCCGCGCCTGGTGCCGGACCGTCACGGCCTCACGGTTGCCCAGGGTGCCGGCACGACCGGCCGGCAGCAGATCGCGGCCACGGCCGCCGCGCCCAGGTCCGTCACCACTGTGGATACAGCGTGACGCGCTCTCATGCTCACCGCTGCGGTGCCCGGGAGGCGCGCTGACGCCCCGCCACCGTGATCGGGTGGCGGGGCGCCTACGCGGCGCCTTCCTGCGTGCCGGGCCGGGAGTGATGTCATTGCTCCAGGCCCGCGCGCAGCCGCACCGCCCGGCGGACGGCCAGCCGCAGCCGCCGTTCGGCACGTGCGGCCCGCCGCGATGCCCTGGCCACCGCGGCCAGCTGCCGGGCCAGGTGGTGCCGCTCGGCCTGCGCCAGGATCTCGCGCTGCCGTTCGCTGGCGAGCTGGCCGCCAATATGTGGATGCAGATACACCTGACTCACCTCCTTTCCGCAGCGATGTTGACCTAAAAGCCGGAATGGTCCGCGGCCCGCGCCCGGCGAAATGGCGACCTAGCGGATCATCGCGACGGCGCGGCCGGGGCAAGGCTGATGACCTCCGCTGGCGCTGCCGGTCATCACCGCGGGTGGCGCGGCTCAACCTGACATGGCGGTACCCGAGCAGCCGGGCGGCGCCTACGCGGTCGCGCTGACCTCGATCGGGCTCCTGCCAAACGAGGCGGGTGCCGCGGCGCAGATCATGCTCGCGCCGTTCGGCCGGGGCCGCCGCCCAGGGCCGCGCAAGGCGCGGGCCTGAGACCAATTCCGTTCAAGCGCCATGTCAACACCCCCCCACTGCTCCGATCTGGGCTCCTACTCTGACAGAGCCGGGACACCGCGGCCTGATACGCCGGCGCGACATGCCCCGTCCCGCAGCCCGCGCGACCGTGTGTACATGCCCGCCGCCGGGACGGGGTAAGGATTCCGTGGCCGCTGTGCAACTGACCCTTGTGATTCCTTTCGGTCCGGCCGTTGAGCCGGCCGGCAGCGGCCGGCTTCATCGTGATCAGTGCAGCCGCATGAGTGGGCGCGGTGGCGATCGGCCGGTGGCCGGCCGGGCGCCGCGCGGCCGGTCCGCACACGGAGGCCTGGGTGAGTGATGGGAAGAT
>Ga0126382_10001141_pt1 | contig 10772 bp, 12 predicted proteins | sample PanSoiMetPlot_30_FD_92548 | JGI IMG/M metagenome (GOLD analysis project Ga0126382, IMG submission 92548) | Tropical forest soil microbial communities from Panama - MetaG Plot_30 | ecosystem: Environmental > Terrestrial > Soil > Tropical forest > Bulk soil | place: Panama | collected 2016-02-17 | reverse complement strand
TGGCGAGCCAGGGCCGGAAGAAGAACTCATCGAAGAAATTGTACTTAAAGGAAAGCTCGCCGATCCTGCCGAACGAGGCCCACTCGCCGACGAGTCGCACCCTGGCGCCGCCCTCGGTGCCGCGAAACTCGAGCGCGATCTGGGCTTCTGGCTTGCTGGTGTGAAACCCTCGTTCCGAGGCCGGGAACGCGGCGAACCCGGGCATCAGTACCAGGCCCACGTGGCCCCGGCTTTCGGTGGGCGTGACCGGCGTTGCGGAAACAGCGGGAGGATCGGTCGCGGTCGGCATTGGAGGCGCCGCCTGAACCGGCACGGCCGCAGGTTGCACCGCTGGGCCGTTACAAACGTAGAAAAGCCTACCGGAGCGATCCCATTGTGGCCGGTATCCGGGAAGGCACCCCGGGACCCTCGCTGCGGCGCACGGCGGCGGGTCATAGGGCGACGGGGTTGGACAAGACTGGCCGAGCACAATCGCCAGTACCGGAATGCCGAGAAGCAGCATCGGGCCCTCCTTCCTCAACCGTCCTGATCCGACTACTGAAGCCCCGATTTATTCACCCGCGCGGGAATTTCATCAAGGGGGGTGATCAGGGCCTTGGACCAAAGCTGTATCGCGGGCCCCTCTTGCGCCAAAACGGCAGCAAAAATGCGGTGGAAGAAACCTTCCCCCAGTGAAATCCAGAAGAGGAACCTCGGTGTACTGCTAGGGATGAACCGTTGTGGAGCCGTCGTTGCCAGTGATCGCAAGTCAGGAATAGATCGATGCTAGTGTCCGTCAAGGCAGGCCCCGAGCGAAGCGATGAGGAGCTGCTCTTGGCTCTAGCGTCCGGGGATGACAGCGCTCTGGCTCCGATTTACCGCCGCCATGTTCCGACGGTCTTCAAGATCGCGGTCCAGGCACTGGGTCGAGAAGCCGCGGAAGACGTCGTCCAGGAAGTCTTTGCCTCAGTCTGGAAGAATGCGGGGACCTTCGACCCAGCCCGTGGCCAGGCCCGCCCCTGGATCGTGCAGATTGCGCGCTCGCGGGTGCTCAATGAGCTGAGGCGCCGAAGCCGCAAGCCCGAGGCCAATGACGACGGAGACGATTCGGCGATCCGCGAAGTTCCGGACCTGGCCAGTCAACCCGATCAGCTCGTCTGGGAGGAGTATCGGCGGTCCGCGATTCAGAAGGCGATTCGCAGTCTGGCGCCTCCTCAGCGCCAGGCGTTGAGCCTCGCGTTTTTCGAGGACCTAACGCATGAGCAGGTCGCCAACGCGCTCAAGGCTCCTCTGGGAACGACGAAGACCCGCATCCGCGCCGGAATCCACCAATTGCGGATCGCTTTGGCCGCTATGGCCGCGGTCTTGATTGCCGTGGTGGCGACGCTCTTCGGCGTTCGCTATGCCTCGGAGCGGGCTCGAGAAGCCCGCACCGAAGCGGCGCTTCGGATGGTGACCGCCAGCGACACCCAGGCGCTGAGGCTAGGTGCGACGCCCAATGCTCCACCCGCGGCCCACGCCAACTATCGCACCCGTCCGGGAGCGACGAACGCGGTGCTCACCTTCTCCGATCTGCCTCCGCCGCCGAGCGGAAAGGTCTATCAAGGTTGGTTCCGGCGCGGCGGCAACTGGTTCTCGCTCGGAGAAGCTGTGCCCGATGCGACCGGGCGCGGACTCATCGTCTATGAGCAGCGGTCGCCGCTCGAGCGGCCCGAAGCGCTCCAGCTCACCTTGGAGCCCGAGGGTGGCAGCGCCTCGCCCACCGGTCCTGCGCTGGTGGCCTGGCCGTAACCAGAATCCAAAGGCTTTCCACTTTCACCGCGGCGTGGAAGAGGCTTCGGCGAGCCGAGTCTTTGCACGAGCGTCTGCCGCAGGCCTCAGGTGTAGAGCGTACCTTCCTGCACAAAGCACAGGTCATTTCCCCACCGGTCGATAACGTAGAACGAACGCTCGCCCCAGGGGCGCCTCATCGCTTCACCTCCAGGCTCTCCGTGGACCAGGTACGGCGCGAGCGCCTCGAGCGCCTTCGCCCGAGCGTGTACCGCATCGAGGTCCCTCACCGCGAAGTAGATCGACTTCGGCGACGGCTGAGGCGTGAGGCCGCCGGCCGTCGGGTCGATAACGGCGAGGATGACGCCGCCGCAGTCGAAGTAGTGGCGGGAACCTGGATGCCGCTTGCCGGGTTGGGCGAGAAGCTTCGAGTAGAACGCCGTCGCTTCGTCGAGGTTCGACGTTTCGACGGTAATCCGGAAGATCTTCGGGGTATCGCTTCGGGCTGGCGTGGCGGCCATCGGGGCACTCCTTGGTTGTTGGGTTGGGGAAGTCGCAGGGCGTCGGTCGTCTTCGGGCCGAAGGAAATCCAGCTCTTGCGCGGATCCACTGGCTCCAGGTAATTCAGCCAGCCTTCCAAGACTTGGCGCAGCCGCTCCCGGTTGAGGCGATAGAGGCTGCCGCGGCCTAGGCGACGGACCTCGACGAGGCCAGCCCTCTCGAGGACGCCCAAGTGTCGGGTGGTGGTGGGCCAGCTGTGCTGAAAACGCGCGGCCAGATAGCCCGAGGGAAGCTCGTCTCCGAAGTGACTCAGGATGAGAAGGATGTTGCGGCGGGCTTCATGCGCGAGCGCGGAAAAGACGACTTCAACATCGGAGAGCGCGACCTTGGTCATCCCACGGGTTAATTAGCACGCAGGGAAACTATTAGCCAAGACAAAAATAATGGGAGCCGCCGGCCTTCTCGAGTTAAGATTCGAGGGCGATGAATCGCCGGATCGCGCTCCGAGAGCTACCGCTCACCCTCGAGGCGGGGCTTCGACCGCTGCAGCTCGCGATCTGCGACTCGCTGCGCTCTGCGATGCAGCAGGGAAGGCTCGGGCCGGGCGCGCGCTTGCCGTCTTCCAGGGATCTGGCGCGCCAGCTCCGCGTGGCCCGGGGTACGGTCGTCTTGGCCTACGAGCAACTCAAGGCCGAGGGGTACCTTCAGGGCGCGCGGGGCGCGGGCACCACCGTCGTAGAGACTCCCCCTGACCGGTGGTTCAAGCCAAGCCCAACCCTGGCCGCGGCGATCGGACCGCCCCGCACCGTGGTTCTCTCAAAACGAGGTGAACGACTCTCGAGCTCGCCGTTTCCGCTCGAGCGGCTACCGGCGCCTCGGCCCTTCCGACCGCACACGCCGGCGGTGGATGCCTTTCCGATGACGCTCTGGGGCCGCCTGCTTGCGCGGCACGCACGAAACACCAGACCCGATCGGCTGCGCGAGGCCGACGCAAAAGGCTATCGGCCCCTTCGGGAAGCCATCGCTGAGCACCTGCGCGTCTACCGCGGCGTTATCTGCAGCCCGGATCAGGTGGTGATCGGCGGAGGCACGCAGCAGCTTTTGGATCTCTTGGCGCGGCTGCTGCTGGATGAGGGCGATTTGGTTTGGATCGAAGACCCCGGACACTTCGGCGCTCGCGGCGTCTTGGCCGGCGCAGGGGCGCGGTTGGTGCCGGTTGCGGTGGACGGCGCTGGCATCGACGTCAAGCAGGGCATCGCGCAGGCCCCCGATGCCCGCATGGCCTATGTCACTCCCGCCCGGCAGTCGCCGATGGGTGCCTCCCTGTCCCTGGATCGGCGGCTGGAGCTGCTCGAGTGGGCGGGCCAACGCCAGGCTTGGGTGTTCGAGGACGATTACGACAGCGAGTTCCGCTACGACGGCCGACCCTTGCCGGCGCTGCACAGTCTGGATCGCCACGGCGTGGTGCTCTACACGTCCACCTTCACCAAGACCATGTTCCCCGGGCTTCGCCTCGCCTGCGCGGTGCTGCCGAAAGGGCTGGTGGAGGCCTTCGCCGCCGCGCTCTCGTTGGTGTCCCGGCACCTGCCCTTGCTTCCCCAGATGGCTTTTGCCGAGTTCATCAGCCAAGGACACTTCGATCGGCATCTGAGGCGGATGCGGATGCTTTACGCCGAGCGCAGAGAAGCATTGCTCGAGGCGTTGAAGTCGGAGCTTGAAGACCAACTCGAGATTGCCGGTTCGAGTGCCGGGCTCGAGGTCGTTGCTCGCTTGCCAATCGGCATCAGCGATCGCGCGGTGACCAAGGCGGCGCTCCAGCGGGACCTGGAAATGATTCCCCTCTCCCGATACGCGCTTCGCTCGCTGCAGCGCGGCGGTCTGGTGTTAGGCTTCGCGGCGGTGTCAGCCGCGCGCAGCCGCCGAGCCGTGCCTGGCTTGCGCTGGGCAATCGAGCAAGCGCGTCGCCGCTAGCGGCAACTTGGACCAAAGCAAAGCCAACGAATTGGACCTTCCGATCGGGCCAACTTCCGTGCATTGGATGGCGATGATTATGCAGATGCTTCCAGACGAGGTCGTTGCCGAATGCGCAAGACAGCAAACTAACGAGGCCTGCGCGGTTCTGCTCGGTCGCTATGCGGAGGCGATCTACGACGTCGTCTACAACCTCGCCGGCGGGTCGCGCGAAGCGGAAGATCTCACCTATGAAACCTTGATCTCGGCTTGTGGGGAGGGCTGGTCCAAGGAGCTAAACCCCAACTTTCGCACCTGGCTTTTCCGAGCGGCGATCGAAAAGGCAATGGTGGCTGGACGGCGGAGGCCGGCCACGCTTTTTGATGTTGGGCACCTGGCCGGTCGACTTCGGGATACGCTCGAGGGCCTCGACGGGGACACTCGGGCCGCCTTCGTGCTCTGCGATCTTGCGGAGCTTCCGACGGAAGAGGCGGCTTCCATCCTGCAGAGACCGCCTCGAGACATTCGTCAACGCGTCCATGGTGCGCGGCTGGCGATGATCGCTCGAGTGAGCTCGAATCACGTCGAGGGGGACAACTAGGACTGTCGCGGCGCGGGCTTCATCACAGCGAGAGCGGCGCCGATCGGATCCTTGAGCACGGCAATGCGGCCTACCCCTGGGATGTCGTCGGGGTTCATCTCGATGGTCGCCCCCTGCTTTCTCGAGCGCGCGATGGTGGCGTCAACGTCGTCGACAAAAACGTATGGCAGCCAGTGGGGCGGTACTCCGGGCCGCAGGTAGCTCGTCGCTCCACCGCGGTCGACGCCGCCCTTTGAGAGTATGTGGTAGGTACCGGACGGGCCCATGTCCACCGACTTGTGTGAGAACCCGATTACCCTCTCGTAAAAGCGGAGCGCGTTCGGGACGTCGTTGGTGTGCAACTCGTTCCATAGCCAACCCCCCTGCGCGACTTCCCCATCGGGGGGATCGCCGGCGGAGCTCTTGAAGGCGCAGATCTCAGCGCCCTGGGGGTCGGCAATCCTAGCCGTTCGGCCCACGGTGGGAATGTCGTAGGGTCCTTGCACAACCCTGCCGCCGCCTGCGGTTGCAGCTTTGGTGGCTGCGTCGACGTCTTCGACTGAGACGTAAGAGATCCAGTGAGGCGGCTGCCTCTCTTTAAGCGCCGATGAATAGCCGCCAATCATGTTGTCGCCGACGAAGATCATTTCGTAAGTCTGTTCGCCCATCGGGAACCCTTGGACCTTCCACCCCAGTACCTCGGCATAAAAGGCTTGGGCCTTCTTGGCGTCTTTTGAGACATGCTCGAACCACACGAACTTCCCCGGAATCAACTTGCGATCGGACATTTCTTTTCTCCTTGGCTTGAGTTCGAACCCATAGACCCCCACCCGCACCAATAATCATCGATCCGGAAAATTTCGCGGGCACCCGGGCAGAGTTGGCGAGCAACAGGCGGTTGCGCGGATCGCAACTCGCTTGGTCCGCATGGCTCGGGGACGCACGACTTGTTACAGTCGAACTCCAAATGACCGGAAACTCCGCGCTTCTCGACGAACACCGCACCGCGCTCACCGGCCACTGCTACCGCATGCTCGGCTCAGCAGTTGATGCCGACGACGCCGTGCAGGAAACCCTCGTCCGTGCCTTGCGATCCATGGGTAGCTTCGACGGACGCTCCTCGCTTCGCACCTGGCTTCATCGCATCGCCACCAACGTCTGCCTGGACACATTGTCGGATCGCTCCCGGAGAATCCGTCCGCTCGAGGAAGGTCCGGCCGGAACTGTGGAGGATGCGCTCGAGGAACGACCCCGCACCCATTGGCTCGAGCCGGTTCCTGACGCCCGCGCGATTCCGGCCGACGCCAGTCCCGCCGAGCTGGCCGTTCTGCGCCAGAGCATCAGGCTTGCCTTCGTGGCGGCACTCCAACATCTGCCGCCGCGCCAGCGGGCGGCATTGATCCTGGCCGAGGTGCTGGACTGGTCGGCGAGCGAGATCGCCGAGACGCTGGAGATGAGCGTCGCGGCTGTGAACAGCGCGCTGCAGCGGGCTCGCGCCACCATCGCACAGCGCGAGCTGGGCGAAAGCAAGCCGACTCTCTCCCCAGAGCAGGCAGCGCTGGTCGACCGCTATGTCTCCGCGTTTGAGCGCTATGACATGGATGCCCTCACCGCCCTGCTCCGCAGCGACGCCACGATGTCGATGCCGCCTTACACGCTGTGGCTGAGAGGAACCGAGGCGATCCGCGCCTGGATGCTTGGGCGTGGCGCGGCTTGCCGCGGCTCGCGCCTGATCCCGACCGCGGCTTGCGCATCGCCGGCGTTCGGCCAGTACAAGCCCGATCCGGACGGTGGGCTCTTGCCCTGGTCGCTAACCGTCCTGGAATTCGTGGGCGATCGGATCTCGAATCTGACCTTCTTCCTCGACACGCAGACGCTTTTCCCGCGCTTCGGCCTGCCAACCGCGTTGCCGCGGGAGGATGGCCAGCGAGCGCTGTCGTCAACCGATGATTTTTGATCGCCGCGGCGGTCCAAGGGGCATCTTCCTTTGGAGGCACCATGGCCAAGAACGAGATCAGCGCCGTCGACGAATACATCGCTTCCCAGCCGCAAAGTGTTCAAGTGGCATTGAGGAGCGTGCGCAGCGCGCTCAAAAAAGCGCTCCCCACCGCGGCGGAGGTGATCAGCTACAAAATTCCCGCGTACCGGATGAACAGCGGAATGGTGTTGTACTTCGCCGGCTGGAAAGAGCATTACTCCCTGTATCCCGCAAGCAGGAGCGTGGTGGAGGAGTTCAAGCAAGAGCTGGCGCCGTACACGGTGAGCAAAGGCACTATTCGCTTCCCTCTCTCGCAGCCGGTTCCAGTCAGGCTCATCCAGCGCATCGCCAAGTTCCGCGAAAGGGAAACCATCGCGCGCGCGAGCGCAAAACTTCCCAAGCGACCATAGGAGCCGGTACCTTTGGAGGAGAAACATGGCTCGTAAGATCTTTGTCAACTTAGCGGTTCGAGAGTTGAAGCGAAGCAAAGAGTTCTTCTCCAAGCTCGGCTTCGAGTTCAACCCGCAATTCACCGACGACAAGGCCGCGTGCATGGTCCTGAGTGAGGAAGGCTTCGTGATGCTGCTCGGGGAGGAGTTCTTCAAGACCTTCACCAAGAAATCCCTCTGCGATACCGCCACCCACAACGAGGCACTGCTGGCGTTGTCCTGTGAGAGCCGCGCCGAGGTAGATGCCCTGGTGAACAAGGCCCTCGCCAACGGCGGCACTCGTGCGATGGCCGCGCAAGATCACGGCTTCATGTACGCCTCGAGCTTTTACGATCCCGACGGTCACCACTGGGAAGTTCTCTGGATGGATCCCAAGCACGTCCAGAAATAGCAGCCGCGGAACCACCGAGCGCCAACGGTATCACCTGCGCGGCGAAGGGCTCGGTGGTAGAAGCGGCTATGTGGAGACAATCACGATCGAGTTAGCGGCAACACCGACCGAAGAGGTACGCGACCTGGTGGGCGAGCTCGAGCAGGTGCTCTCGAAGGAATACCCGCCCCAGCAACGGCACGGGTTGTCGCTGGCTGCGATTTTTCAGCCTCACATCCGGTTTTTCGTGGCGCGCCTGGACGGCGTGGCGGTGGGCTGCGGCGGAGTAGCGCTGTTCCCCGAGTTCGCCGAGCTCAAGCGCATGTATGTGCGCGATCACGTGCGCGGTCGCGGTGTTGCCGATGCGCTCCTCGCACGGATCGAGACTGAGACGTCCGAGGCTGGTCTACCGCTCTTGCGCCTGGAAACCGGGGATCGCCAGTTTGCGGCGATCCGGTTTTATGAACGGGCCGGCTTTGAACGCTGCGAAGCCTTCGGCGCCTATGCGGCGTTGCCGCCCTCATCCATCGTGACCAGCATCTTCTTCGAGAAACGCCTGAGGGACCATTGACCATCGGTGATTACTGAGCCGTGAAGAAGATGACCCGCTCGCTGACGATTTTCTCGTTCTCGTCGAGCGAGTAAAGGCGAGCAGCCGTGAGCGTAACCTTTGGGCCAGGACCTAGAGCTGCCTTGACGGTCACCACGATGAGCGCATTGCGTTCGTCGCCAACGCTGGAGATCACCCGCGCACTGCCGGGCTCGACGGTCTTCGCGAACTCCTTTAAGCCGCGCAGGTAGTCGTCGATCCCGGTGGTATTCACGTCACTCATCACCGGTTGGGTCGTTGCCACTGTGACCTTGACGTCATCGGCGAGAAGCTTGCGCGCCTTCTCATAATCGTGGTTGCTCCACGCCTCCACGTGGGCGAGGGCGACAGCAACGGCCGATCCTTGACGAGATGGCCCTCCCTTCGCGGGGGGTTCCGCGCGCACAGAGGTCAAGAGGACGTCGCAGAGCAGCATCAGGAAAAGGGCAGATTTGAGAAACCACTTCGGATCTAGGTTTGACATCAGGCCTCCTTGGTCGGGCGCCACAGTTGGTGGCGCTTTGGCCTGGTAACGTCTGAGGGCTGGCGCAGAGGACAGTTTTCTTTCGCTGCCTCCATTGGGCGGGCCTGCGACGGCGACCGACTAGCCGCTCGCGATCTTCTCGCAAGCCCGCGCGGTTGCTTCGTCGAGCGGGAAGTAACTCTCAATCCGAAGCTCCTCGAGCGTGACGTTCTGGGGAGCATTGAAAACCGTCACCGTCGTCAGAAACGCCAGCTCGAGATCATCGCGTCGCAGGCGCAGCGTCAGCGTGGGAGTGCTTGGGGTTGAGAAGTCCGGCTGTCGCCAGCTGGGGGGGACCCCCGGGTATTCGAACAGGGACCTCAGAAGCGCGGCCAGATGTCCGTTGTCGGCCGTGGCGAGCACCTCGCGATGCAATCTTGCCACCAGCAAGTGGGCAACCCGCTCCCAGTCGACCACGAAGGGTCGGGTGAGTCGCGGATCGAACAAGGCCGCAAACAGGTTGGGGCGGCTCCCCAGCGCACTCGGATCAGCAACGAATCGACCGAGCATCCGCATTCCGCCGTGGTTCAGACGAAAAACATTGTAGCATCGGTCCAGCACGGCCATTGGAAAGGGCTCGTGCTTGGCCATCATTCGCTCGATCGCCTGCGAGATTGATGGAGAAAGCCCGTCGGTGATGGCCGGTTCGGCGAACTCGTCGGCGAATCCAGCCGCACGCAAAAGCGTGTTCTGCTCCCGAAGCGGCACGTTGAGGGTGGCCCCCAGCCGAAGCACCATGTCGCGGCTCGGCTGCGCACGTCCGGTTTCAAGAAAACTTACGTGACGGGCCGAGACGTCAGCGGCTAGGGCGAGATCGAGCTGGCTCAGTCCGCGGCGCGTGCGCCAATCTCGCAGCAATGCGGGGAAGAGACGGGGTTCGAGGCGAGGCATGGCTCATTGTAGAGCGCCTGGCTCGAAGCCGTCTCTTACTCCAGGAAGTAATTGCGGCGAGTGGCGCAAGGCCGTAGTGGAACCTGCAGGAGGCACACCATGCAAAGCCATGCGTTGAATACGATCCAGAATCGACCGGCTGACCCGTCGACGACGGCTGCTCCGGGTGCCGCGTTTATTCGCCCGCACGATTACCTCCGCATGCCGGACGGCATGCTCGCGCACTGGCGCTTTGGGCGTGGTCCGGAAGTAGTGCTCATCCACGGATGGCCCCTGCACGCCGCCACCTTTCGACGCATCGTCCCCAAGCTTGCAGAGCGTTTCACCTTGCATCTGTTTGACCTCCCCGGGACGGGTCACAGTCTGGATTGGGCCGGGCATATCGATCTCGAGTCGCACGCCGAGACCGTTCGCTCGGCCATCGACCAGCTTGGCTTGTCTCGCTATGCGCTCCTCTCACACGACAGTGGCGGAGCCGTGGCGCGACTCGTTGCGGCCGACGATGAGCGGCTCAGAGGATTGATCCTCAGCGGCACGGAAATTCCCGGCCATCGTCCGCCACTGGTTCGCGAGTACAGCTTCCTGGCCAAGATTCCTGGATCGGGAGCGCTCATCCGCGCCGCGATGCGACGTCCGTCGATTCGCCGCTCCTCAGTCGGCTTCGGCGGATGCTTCCGCGACCCCTCGTTTCTGGAGGGCGATTTCGGAGATCTGTTCGTTCGCCCCTTCCTCGAGTCGAAACGGGTCTACGAGATGCAGATGCGGCTGGTGCGCGACCTCGACTTCGCCGTGATCGACCGGTTGACCGAAGCCCACGCGCGCATCCGCGCACCGGTGCTCTGCATTTGGGGCTCAGACGATCCCTTTTTCCCTGTGCCGAAGGCGCGCCAGATGCTCAAACAGTTTGGTGGCAGCACCGAGTTCATCGAAATCCCCGGAGCCAAGCTCTTCGTTCACGAAGATCACCCCGACGCTTTCGCTGCCGAAGCCTCGGCATTCCTGAGCCGTTGCACCTGGCAGTGAGGCAGCGAAAGTAGGAGTCTTGGATCGTCGCTTGCGGAGCGCAGTCGCCGCTGCCTTACGCAGACGAGCTCGCCGCCGCCAATAGCGCCAGACTTCGCCGCAGCTCCTCGGCAAACCGAGGCTCGGTCACGTTTCCTTCATCGTCGACCACCTTGCGGGCGTTTCGCAC
>Ga0126382_10001140_pt1 | contig 10773 bp, 8 predicted proteins | sample PanSoiMetPlot_30_FD_92548 | JGI IMG/M metagenome (GOLD analysis project Ga0126382, IMG submission 92548) | Tropical forest soil microbial communities from Panama - MetaG Plot_30 | ecosystem: Environmental > Terrestrial > Soil > Tropical forest > Bulk soil | place: Panama | collected 2016-02-17 | reverse complement strand
CTTGGTCGGCCTGGGAGGTCGCCAACATAAGTTGGGCCGCTCTCGGTGAATATCCGCGACGGAAAGGCGAGCGCCCGTGACTGCTGTTGACGAATCTGTGACGGATACCCGACGCTGACGGTCTTTGGTCGGGATCTTCGTCGCCTCCTAAGCCATGGAGGGTCTACACGGCGAAACGCTTCTAGGATCGAGCTGGGATCTCCCCCGGGAGGATCGTACCGAGGTGGCGTGTCCGTTACCGCCGGGTGCTCGTCGCGAGAATGCCCGACGGGCGGAGGTGGGTCATCCAGAGGCGTGGAGGTCAGCCGCCGTCGGCGGCGGGACCGTTGCCGGCACCCCGGTGTGCGTAGTCCGGTCGGCTGATATGAAGCTTCCGCATCCGGTAGACCAGTGATGTTCGCTTCATCCCGAGTCGTTGAGCCGCTCCATGGCGACCACCGACGACCCATCCACTGGCTTCAAGGGCGCGAAGAATATGATCCCGTTCCACCTCGGCCAGGCCACTCATTGGCACATCGGATTCGGAATGAGAGTGGAACGGTTGAAGCTCGGACACCGGGGCGCGCAAAACGTGGTGCGGCGAAAGGATGACGGATCGTTCGATGAAGTTTTGCAATTCCCGGACATTCCCGGGCCAAGGGTATCGCACCAACGCATCGATCGTCTCGGACGGGATGTCGTCGATTCTCTTGTGCATCCGCTGGGCGTAGAGCGCGGTGAAATGCCGGGCCAGCGTGGGAATGTCCTCGGTGCGCTGGCGCAGAGCCGGAACGTTGATGGGGAACACGTTCAGGCGGTAGAACAGGTCCTCGCGAAATGTTCGCTGCTTGACCATGGCGCCCAGATCACGATGCGTGGCGGCGATCACGCGGACATCGACCTTGTGCGTGTGGTTGCTGCCCAGTCTCTCGAATTCTTGCTCTTGCAGGACCCGCAGCAATTTTGCCTGGAGTTCGAGAGGAATGTCGCCGACCTCGTCGAGAAACAGCGTGCCCTTGTTCGCCAATTCGAAGCGTCCCGTCTTCTGGGCGACCGCCCCCGTAAAGGCTCCCTTTTCGTGCCCGAAGAGCTCGCTCTCCAGGAGACCGAGCGGGATCGCGGCACAATTCAGCTTGACGAAGGCTCGCTGCCGGCGCCCGCTCAGATTGTGGATGGCGCGCGCAATGAGTTCTTTGCCGGTTCCCGTCTCGCCCAGGATCAAGACGCTCGAGTCCGTAGGGGCGACCACGGACACCAGGTTCAGAGCGGTCTGCAAGGCGGGGCTGCCGCCGACGATAGCCCCAAACTCCGCACGAAGTTCCTCTTCGAGATCGGATCTGTGCGTCGCCTCTTTGTCCCTGTCCTCCGTGGCTTTCTGGTAGTTCAGGCCGTTTTCAACGGCAATGGCAACCTGACGAGCCACCTGGTCGAGAAAGGCCACCTCATCCTCAGCAAAAGCTCGCTCCGAACGGCTCAGGGCCGCGAGCACGCCGACCACCCCGTTTCGGCCAACCAGGGGCAGATCGCATCCGGACTTCAAGCCTTCCGCCACGACGTGCGCCAAGAAGCGTTGGCCCTCGCTGTTTCCGAAGGTCTCGGGATCGTGCCGTATCTCCTCGAAACTGTCGACGTGTTGTCTCTTGCCCGTCCGAAACGCCTTCCCGCAGGGGGAACCCATGAGGGGAACGAGAGTGCCGTCGGGAATGGCGCCGCGAGCCTCGGGATTGTAGAGAGTGGTGAGCCGCAACTGTCTGCTGTCAGCATCCGGGAGAAGGAGCGCGCAGAAATCACACCGGGTAACGCTCAGCAGATGCGTGGACAGAACCTCCAGGATTCGGGGGAGGTCCAGCTTCGAGGTCATGCTGTTGGTGATTTCGAGAAGGAGGCGAAGCCGATCGCGCTCATGCCGTAGCGCTTCCTCATTGCTGTGGCGCTCGATGGCGATCCCCGTGATGTGACTGGCATTCTCGATCAACGTCAGGTCAGTGGCCCCTGGGCTGCGCACCTCACGGTAGAGGATGGCAAACGTGCCAAGGGCCTTGCCGTCGCTCGCGAACAAGGGACGTGACCAGACCGAGCGAATTCCGTAGGGCAACACGAGATGACGATAGTCGTCCCAGATCGGGTCGGTGAGGATGTCGGTGGCGTACACGGGCTCCCTTCGATAGACGGCGGTGCCGCAGGATGCGCCCGTCGGGGAAACCGCCATTGGACCTACTTGGGTCGCAAAGTCGGGAAGACTGGGTGCCGCTGCGCAGCGGAGATATTTCCCGTCCTCGTCAGGAAGCCAGATCGTGCAGAACATGCCATCGCCTTGGGATTCGACCAGGCTGGCGATGATCGTCAGCACCTCCGTCAGCGGAGCTCCGGCGAAAATCAGGTTCAGAATGCTGAGTACGGACTGGATGTCCATGGCAACTCGGGGTGCCGCGCCGCTCACTGCTCGAGTGTTTTGCTCAACTGTGTGCCCTCTTACGAGTCAGCCCAGCGCCATCTTACGCAGAATCTGTCCGGGATGCATCCGCATTGTCGTTTAGGAGATGCTCAATCGCCGGGCACGGTTTCCCCGGACGCCGTCGTCGGCAGGTGGTTGTTTCCCGCCGGAGGCGCGAGACGAGTAAGTCCTTCCCACCGCGGACGGTGCGCTGCTCCGTCCGCAGCAGCCCTGTCCCAGATCCAGCGCGTGCGGCTGCGATCTGGACGCCAAGTCGATCCAGCGCTACCGTGTGGGTCGGCCGTCGATCGTCCCATCGAGCTGCGGCGACCAGGCAGCCACTCGGCAATGGAGGACAACCTCTGAGCGTGGCGAAGATCCACTCCATCGAGGCGATCGCGGTCGACATTCCGCTGACCCGGAACTTCGGGGGCAGCACCTATTCGGTCCTCAAGCGCTCCACGGTGGTGACGCGGCTACGCACCGCTGACGGCCTGGTCGGCCAGGTCTACAACGGCGATAACCGGACCCACGGACCCGAGATCGCCCGCCTCGTACGTGACGTGCTGGCGCCACAGGTCGCCGGCCTCTCGATCATGGAGGGCGAGCGCATCTGGGAGCGCTGCTTCGCCCTCACCCACAGCGCCGGGATGAGCCGCCCGCTCCTAATGGAGGCCATCGCCTGTGTCGACTGCGCCGTGTGGGACGCGGTAGGTAAGGCGCTGGGCCAGCCCGTGCGCTCCCTGCTCGGCGGCTACCGCGAGCGGCTGCCCATCATCTCGATCGGCGGCTACTACATGGAGGGCAAGACGCTCGCCGACATCGGACGCGAGATGGAAGCCTATCGGGCGGCCGGAATGGCCGGCTGCAAGTTCAAGATCGGCGGGCTCGCTCCCGAGGCCGATCTCGAGCGCGTGACCGCCGCGCGGAAGGCCGCAGGGCCGGACTTCGTCCTCATGGTCGACGCCAATCGCGGCTGGTCCACCGAGGAGGCGATCCGCTTCGCCCGCCTCGCCGAGCCGCTCGACCTGCGCTGGTTCGAGGAACCCTGCCACTGGCACGACGACGCCGCCATGATGGCCCGGGTCCGGCGCACCACGCGCATTCCGGTCACCGCGGGCCAGTCCGAGATCACCAGCCACGGCGTGCGCCGGCTGCTCGACGCCGCCGCCGTGGACCTCGTCAACTTCGACGCTTCTGAGGGCGGCGGCGTCACCGAGTGGCGTCGCGCCGCCACGCTCTGCGCCGCGGCAGGCGTGGACATGGCGCACCACGAAGAATCGCAGATCGCCCGACACCTGCTCGCCGGCGTCCGCCACGGCACCTACGTGGAATGCTTCGCCGATCCGGCCCGCGATCCCGTCTGGCAGACCATGTGGGCGAACCGCCCCACCCCGCGCGACGGCTGGTTCGACGCGGGCAACGAGGCGGGCTTCGGCATCCTGCTGGACGAGGGCATGCTGGAGCGCTACCGCGTCGGCTGACGATGGCGCGGGAGATACATGGCGCCTTCACCTCGGCCCAGTGCGGCTCTCACCGCAACGTCCGGTTGATCCTATCGGTTTCGGTGGCGTGCAGGGTCAGCGCATCCAGGATCAGGGTGGCGGCTACGGTGTCGCCCGAATTCGCAGCCAGGTAGCGGCGCACCGCGTCCCTGCTCTCCGCGTGACTTTGGGCGATGTGGCCGTCATCCAGGATCTGGAGCCCCAGGGTCAAGCACTCGGTGCATCGGGCGCTCCACGCGTTGTTCAGATCTCGGATGACGCCCGTTTCGTTGCGCTCTGCTTGACCGCCCGGATTGTATGGCTCGTACAGCGGAGCCCACGATTCGCCTCTGCCCAAGTGCGTGGAAGTGGGCGGATAGCCCACCGCCACCATGAACAGCGTACAAGGAAGGCACGAGGCCATCTTCTTGGTCTGATCGCCCACGGCGATCTCATAGGGGGTGCAGCTGGGGCCCAAGCTGTAGGCCTTGTAGATGGCCTGGATCATCCCGTGGGTGTAGCTCGCGACATCGCCGACGGCGGGCTCGCCGTTGAACACCATCAGGTACCGATCCCTCATTTCGAGGGTCGTCTGGTCCGAAAGGTTCGGCGCACCCGTCGGGTTGGGGGCCACGGGGTCCTTGCCTGCGGCGTCTCCCATGATGAGCCCCCACGGCACGTAAGAGTCCTGCGTCCCCTTCCTCCGGCGGGGCTCCCAGAGCGGACTGCCCGTCGCCGGAAGCCATCGGGGGTGCAGTGTGGGGAGGTTGGGGGCGAGGAAGCGCGCGGTGGGGCGCGGACCGACGGGATCGGTGTTTTCCACGATGTTCTTGTTGTCGACAAAGCCCGTGTAGCCGCCTCGGCCCGTGTACTGGACGATGGAGGGATCGTTGTTCTTGATCTTGTCATAGAGGACCTGTCCCTTCGGGGACAGCGTCGGCGCGGAGATCGACGGCGGGGCGAGCTGTCCGGCCAGCTTGTACACGCCGACGATGACCGCCCCTTTCGTGTACCCAGGAGCCAGCCCGGCGTGGACCTTGCCGCGGGGCTCGAGGTGATGAGCGTTCAGGTACTCCGCGATCGCTGTGTCGATCTTTTGGACCGCGCGCTGAAACGGCTCGCTCCACTCCGGGTGCCCGAGGTCCAGCGGGTCCATGTCGAACTGGACCGGCTGATCGTCCTTTACGAACGAGGCGGCGAATCCCAGGGCTGCCGCCGTCATGATCACGTCCGCTTCCTTCTTCGCATCCCCGGTGGCAGTATCCGTGACGATGCTGAGGGTTCGTCGAAATGGCATTGGTCCTCCTCCCTCCTCGTGGAACGCATCCGCAGTCAGGGCACGAACGGTCGCCGTCCGATCACGAAGAACTGCTTCCTTCTGTGGAGTTCACGGCATGGATCACCTCTACCGTGACAGAAGTCTACATGCTATGCTCGCCCGGCCACACGCGAGAGGATGCGATGAAGCAGAGCACCGAACGATTTCTGACGACGCACACCGGCAGCCTGCCCCGACCGGACGACCTCATCCGAATGATGTTCGCCAAGGAGGAGGGCGTGCCGGTCGACGGCGCGGCGCTCGCGACGCGCGTCCGCGCCGCCGTGGCCGAGGTCGTACGCAAGCAGGTGGAAGCCGGGATCGACATCGTCGACGACGGCGAGATGAGCAAGCCCAGCTATGCGACCTATCCGAAAGACCGACTAAGCGGATTCGAGGGCGCCAGCCATCCACTGCAGTACCGGGATCTCGTCGACTTTCCCGGGATGGCCAGGCGCGTCTTCGGCGATCCGGGCCGCGCGCGGCGCAAGACGCCGGCCTGCACCGCGCCCATCACGCTACGGGACGCGCGCGCCGGTCAACTGGACGCGGATAACCTCACGGCCGCCTTGGGCGCCGTCCCAGGCCGGGATGGGTTCCTGACCGCAGCGTCGCCCGGTGTGATCTCGCTCTTCTTTCACAACGATCACTATCCGAGCCACGAGGCCTATCTCTTCGCCATCGCCGACGCGATGCGCACGGAGTACGAGACGGTGGCGCGGGCGGGCTTCATCCTGCAAGTGGATTGCCCGGACCTCGCGATGGGCCGGCATATCCAGTACGCTCACCTCGATCTCGACGACTTCCGCACGATGGCCCGCCTGCACATCCAGGCGCTCGACCACGCGCTCGCCAACGTTCCGCCCGACCAGATCCGCATGCACCTGTGCTGGGGCAACTACGAGGGGCCGCACCACTTCGACGTTCCCCTGGGCGACATTCTCGACCTCGTCTTCGAGGCGCGTCCCGCCGGCATCTCGTTCGAGGCAGCGAATCCGCGCCACGCTCACGAGTGGCGGGTGTTCGAGCGCGTGAAGCTGCCGAAGGGCAAGGTGCTGATTCCCGGCGTCATCGACTCGACGACGAACTTCATCGAACATCCCGAGCTGGTGGCCGAGCGCATCTCGCGCTACGCGAAGCTGGTCGGACGCGAGAACGTCATTGCGGGGACCGACTGCGGGTTCGGTACCTGGGTCGGTCAGGCCGCGGTCGATCCCGACATCGTGTGGGCCAAGCTTGCGGCCATGGCCGAAGGTGCTCGCCTCGCCTCGCGCGAGTTCTGGTAGCGAGAGCCCGCAACCGCTAAAACGCGTGTGTACCGCGGCTACGACGCGTCAATGGCGCTCGAGTGCACTGCGTTGCTCAAGCGGCTTGGCCACAGGACCGGGATCGGCCGCCCTGAGCTTCATCTCGAACCGGCAGCGAGACGCTGGAGAAATCGCCCAGGGGTCCTGGCGATCAGGGAGATGGCTGTCCTTCGAGCGAGAAGCCGCGACTTGAGTCGCTTCTCGGTATTCCACCGGCGGATGTCTCGCGGCGAGATCTCGATCGGGACCGTGCGACCCGGGTCCATATCGCTGTCGATCGCCTCGAAGGCCGCCTGGAACCTCCGGAGGAAGGCTTCCTGGGCCGGCGCCAGGACCTTCCACTGCTCCGCGGACATCGTGCTCGGGGCTCCCGTGCGGCGAACGAGCGTCGGATTCGTATTGATCTCCCAGGCCTGCGGCACGCCGTCCTTCACGCCATAGTCAATCCGCCCATATCCTATCCTGGCCAGCGTGAATGTCTCCTTCAGCCAGGCGGCGTGAGGATCGCCCTCGATGTACTCCGCCTGTTCTCTGGCCTTGTCGTCGTCGAGGAGACGCCCTTTCCACTTGGTGATCCAGTTGCGGTTGTGAATCAGCGTCTTCGGAATGATCCGGTCGCCCACTATGGCCGCCGAGTACATTCGGTAGACGCCCGCTGAATCCGCGGTGTCGCAGAACTCGATGATGAGCAGGTCCCGAAGCCGATAGCCCCGTCCAACAATAGCCACGAGAGCCCGCGCCAGCTGTCCGCGGCTGTGGAGCACCGGTGTCAGGCTGCCGAGGTGCTCGTGCGCCGGCCGCAGGAAGACCGGAAATCGCCGGCAGCGATGGAATTCAGAGGCACGCCGAACGCGAAATACGTTGCGCCCGCGATCGAAACACGTCCGGAGCAGGTCGTACCTCAGGAGCACTTCGTCGGGATGGTTGATCAGCCGGAGGTCCGGGCTCGCCTGGCGCAGCTTCTCGCAGCACTGTGTGGCGATCTTCCGCTCGGTCGGAGTGAGCTCATCGATCGCGGCGAAGATGTAGGTGCCGAGAGACAATCGGCGGCGCGCGACGATCTCGTCATACGTCATGGTGGCCAGCCTCTGACTCAGCGCCGGCCCGGCCTGCTGCAGATATTCGGTTATCCCCTCCAGATCGTCCGCAGGAGCGACGAAGAAGATCACGCGTCAGACCTGCCGCCGCCAGATGGCTATCGTGGCCGGGCCGGGCAGCAGCAGGAAGGGAGACGGGTCGGAGATCACGCTGTCCACGCCGTGGTCGGTGTAGTAGTGGCCGAAGTTCTTGCCGGTGACGGCCCAGATCATCGTCGATGTGTTGTGGGTCTTCGCGAGGCTCATGAGCTCCGGCATTGTCCCGTTCGTCAGGGAAATGCCGGTGACAATCGACAGCTCCGCATCCTTCATCAGCCGGGCATTGGCGACCCTACCGTCCAGGACTCGCACTCCTCCGAGCGTCCGGCCCACCACGTCCGACGACAGATCGGTGGCGCAGACGTCAAGGCCGCGTCCGAGCAGCGCATGGAGGATGCCTGCGGTGGCTCCTACGACGAGGACGCGGCGGCGGTTCCCCTTGCGCGGCTCCGCGCCCCGGCCCTGCAGAACCCGGGTGGCCTCGTCGGCAAAGATCTCCGCTCTCGCGGTGTACTTGCCGCGCAATGTCTCGTCGAGCACGATCCGGTCGTCGGCAGGCCGTGAGACCTGGCCGATGACCAGGTCTGTGATGGCCGCGCGATCAGCTTCGTCTTTCCACCGCCGATCCCTCAGTATCCGTCTCGTGTCCTGACCCACCAGATCCGGATCGGGGTCCGGCAGACCGGGACCGAGCCCGCCGGAGCGGCCGTAACCCTCAGCCTGGGCGATCCTCATCGTGTAGCGGGTCTTCCGCTCGCTCGGATCGGCTTGGACCAAGAAGCTCACGGACCAGAGAGCCAAAAGGCGGAAGGGATCGGCGGTGAGTGCCTCGGCGCGGAGAAGCGCCCACTGCTCCGCAGCATCGACGGAGAATGCAGCCGGGGTGAGCGCGTCCTTTGGTTGCCGCAATGCCCGGCTTCGAATTGCTCCTGCCCTACTTGGCGGCCGACGAGGCATGGAACTGGTGGCTCATACTGGATATAGATCGAAGGTATGGACTCGTCTGAGGGAAAGCAAGTTTCCTCTACGCGCTCAGCAAGGCCTGCCCTGGCGTCGGCTTACTTGCCCTGGATTTGGTAGAGCCCCACCAAGTTTGTAGAAGCATTCCGCGACGACGACGGTACAGAAGATCCGAGGGCAGTTCAGGCGGGCGGCGGCTTCAACGCCGGGGCAAGACGTTTCATCGGCGTGGGGGCCCGCGCGACCGCTCGTGACGACCGAGCCCCTGACGTCGAGGCGGCGCGTCAGGCGGCCTCGGAACCTCCCATCACTCCCGTGAGATGTCTCCGCTCACGAAGACCCGTTCGGCGTCGTAGCAAGCAGTAGGCCTAGACGCGAGGTGGGAACCTCAATGCCCATCTCCACTAGGTTTATCAGGTCCTCCACGGCGCCGAGAACCTCGACGATCTCCGATGCCACCCATTGGCATTCACCCAACGACGCCGCCTCAAGAGCGGCTGCAAGGTGACCGGCCACGCCTGCCAGGACGCGGATCTGATGAGCGCGGATCCCAGAGTCGGCCATCTCTAAATGTTAGACAGCCAGGAACTCCGGGTACGTGTCAAGCAAGATATTGTGGACGCAGGCCATCGCCGAAGTGCGTATTGTGCTGTGCCGAGCAGCATTCCTTAGGCGCGGTGCTAGCCAATTTTCTAGAAGAGCTCGCGGATCGCCTGATCGTTGCCGACGTAGACGATGTGCTCCACGTGCTCCGGGGTCGTGTACCGAGTTGTGGGACTGGTCCCGGTCAACAACCACGCGAGGGTGTTGAAATCCACGTACGCCTGCGCGGCGCTTACGAGTGCGACCAGGAACGTGGCGATGACCTGCCATCGCGTGGCACACACATAGGACTTGGCTGCTACTGGATCACCTCGTCGGCGCGCTGGATGAGGGACGGCGGCATCGCGAGACCGAGGGCCTTGGCGGTCTTGAGATCGATCAGCAGCTTGAACTTGGTCGGTTGCTCTACGGGAAGATCGGCGGGCTTCGCGCCCTTGAGAATCTTGTCCACATAGCTTGCCGCTCGTCGGGCGTTCTCGGCCGTGCTGGGTCCATAGGACATCAGACCGCCTGCCTGGACGTACTCCTCTTGCGCGTACATCGACGGGAGCCGATTCTTCCGGGCGAGGCTCGTGATCTGGTCTCGATTGCTGAGCGCGACGGGGTTCGGAGTCAGAATGAACGCCTGAGCGTGCTGGTTGGTCATGGACGCGAAGGCGCGCTCGAGGTCGTCGTTACGGGATACCTCGACCGATTGGAGCTCGAGGTGCTGGGAGCGAGCGGCTGCCTCGGTCTCTTTGTAGTCGAGGAGAGCTCCCCGAACATCCGGGTTCCAGAGCAACGCCACGCGGGAGAGCGCCGGAACAACCTCTTTGAGCAGCGCGAGCCGCTTCCCGTTGAGCTCCGACGAGATGTTGCTGAGCCCCGTGATGTTGCCGCCAGGCCGCGCGAGGCTTGCGACGAAGCCGGTTCCGACCGGATCGATACCGTTGGTCATCACGATCGGGATCGTCTGGGTTTCGCGTTTGATCGCGGCAATCGCCGCGTCATTGGCTCCCACGATCACGTCGACCTTGCGGCCAACCATTTCGTGCGCGAGCTCCGCAAGTCGCTCGGATTTTCCCTCGCTGTAGCGAACCTCTAGCACGTAGGTCTTCCCTTCGACATAGCCCAGCTCCCGCAGCCCTTGTTTGAACGAGTCCACGAACGGCCCTCCCGTTGCCGGGGTGGCTCCGGAAAGGTACCCGATCCGCGGGACCTTGGCCGTCTGCTGTGCGTCGACGCGAAGGGGCCCCGCGAAGGCGACGCAGAGAAGGGCGGCGATGAACGCAATTCGCGCTTTCATTGCACCCGGCCGCTCGGCCAGCGGCAGGTCATCACGGCAGCGTCTCGTTGTCGAGCGTGTAGAGAATCGCGGCGTGCCCCATCTCGTCCGTCGTCTTCTCGCCCCACGACACGTCGCGTGGAGGCTTGTTCGGGTTCCGTGGGTTCTGCTCCGAATTGTCCCAAGCCGCCATGAGCTCTATCCAGCTGCCGGTGGGAAGAGCGACCGGCGTTCGGTAGAAGTAAAAGCCCTGCCAGTGAAAATCCCAGTCGGGGATGTGGATCAGCG
>Ga0126382_10001139_pt1 | contig 10777 bp, 9 predicted proteins | sample PanSoiMetPlot_30_FD_92548 | JGI IMG/M metagenome (GOLD analysis project Ga0126382, IMG submission 92548) | Tropical forest soil microbial communities from Panama - MetaG Plot_30 | ecosystem: Environmental > Terrestrial > Soil > Tropical forest > Bulk soil | place: Panama | collected 2016-02-17 | reverse complement strand
TGGATGTCATGCCCGCCCGGAGGGCGGTGCCAGCCGGGGACGTGGTGGATGTCTGGTGGTTTGGTGCCCGCACCGTGACCCCCGGCCCGGCAGGCCTCGCCAACCTGGACCGCGACGAGAAGATCCGGGCGGAGGCGTTCCTGTTCCCGGCCGACCGGCACCGGTTCCAGGTGGCGCACGTGATGCTGCGGCGGGTGCTGGCGGGCTACGTCGGCGCCGCGCCCGCCGCCCTGCTCTTCGGCCGCGAACGGTGCCCCCGCTGCGGGGCGGCGGGCAAACCCGTCCTGCTGCCTGCACCGGGCCGGTGCCCGCGCGCGGCTCCCTCATTCTCGCTGGCCCACTCCGGCGACATGGTCGTCATCGCCGTCGCGGGCCACCCGGTGGGCGTCGATGTGGAAACGGAGGCGGCCGGCTGCATCTGCGCACTGGCCCAGGCGCTGCATCCCGCCGACGCGGCGCGGATGGCCGGGCTGGCCGAGCCGGAAAGGCACGACGCGATCATCACCTGCTGGGTCCGCGCCGAAGCCGTGCTCAAATGCACCGGGCAGGGCGTCGGGCACGGCCTCGGCGGCTCCCCGGTGGGGACGGCGGGCCAGGCCGCCGTCCCCCGCGTGAACGGGTGCACGGTGCGCCAGCTGCCGGCCCCGCCGGGTTACCGGGCCGCGGTCGCGCTGGCTGACGCCCGGGCTCGCCCCTGAAACAGCATCAATGTCGTGATCACGATGCCGAGCGCCCGTTATGCTCCCGCGGAAGGCGTGATCATGAGCCAGGTGTAGCCAGATGCGCACTCAAGTCATGATCACATTGGATCCGCCGGGTTCAGGCGGCCATTCGGCTCACCGCTGGAGGCGGCCTGGGGCAGATAATCTCGGGGGCAGGCGGGATGGCTGGCCCACAGGCGGGATGCCTGGCCCAAAGGCGGAATGGCCGGCCCGCAAGCGGAATGGCTGGCCCGCGGGCGGGATGGCTGGCCCGCGGGCGGGATGGCTGGCCCGCGGGCGGGATGGCTGGCCCGCAGGTGGAATGGCTGCCCGGAGGTGGACATGACGGCGGTTTTCGCTCTCGACGCGTGTCGGACCCCGGTGGGAAAGATCAAGGGCTCGCTGGCCGCGGTCCGGCCCGATCACCTGACGGCTGAGGTGATCAGCGCCATGCTGGCCCGCAACCCGTGGCTGGACCCGGCCCGGGTCGACGACGTCTACTGGGGCGCCGCCAACCAGGCGGGCGAGGACAACCGGAACGTGGCCCGGATGGGGGTTCTGCTGGCGGGCCTGCCCGTGGAGGTGCCCGGGGCGACCGTGAACCGGCTCTGCGGCTCGGGCATGGAGGCTATCGCCAGCGCCGCCCGGGTGATCGCGGCCGGTGAGGCCGATATCTGCCTGGCGGGCGGCGTGGAGTCGATGACCCGCGCCCCGTTCGTGCTGCCCCGCGCGTCCGAGCCATTTCCCCGTGAGACCGGGGTTGCCGATACCCGGCTGGGCTGGCGGCTGGTCAGCCCGCGGATGCAGGAGATGTACCCGCCGGTCAGCCTGGGGGAGACCGCGGAGAACGTGGCCGAGCGCTACCACGTGAGCCGGGAGCGGCAGGACGAGTTCGCGCTCCGCAGCCACCGGCGTGCGGCGCGCGCCCACGATGAAGGCCGGTTCGACGGCGAGATCGTCCCGGTCACCACCGAGGCCGGCGAGCTTCGCCGTGACGAGGGTGTCAGGCCCGGCCTGACGATGGACGAACTGGCCGCCAAGCGGCCCGCGTTCCGCAAGGGCGGCACGGTCACGGGCGGCAACTCCTCGCCGCTCAACGACGGGGCCGCTTGCCTGCTGCTGGTCTCGGAGCGGGCTCTGCCCGCCGCCGGTGCCGCGCCGATGGCCCGCTACGTGGGCACCGCGGCGGCGGGCGTGCACCCCGACTACATGGGGATCGGGCCGGTACCGGCGCTCGGCAAGGTGCTCGGCCGGGCGCACTGGCCGGTGGAAGGGCTCGACCTGATCGAGGTGAACGAGGCGTTCGCGGCGCAGGCCGTGGCGGTGGCCGACGAGCTCAAGCTCGACCCGGACCGCGTAAACGTGAACGGCGGGGCGATCGCGATCGGCCACCCGCTCGGTTGCTCAGGCGCGCGGATCACCACCACCCTGCTGCACGAGTTCCGCCGCCGGGGTGCCGCCAGGGCGGCGGCCAGCATGTGCATCGGCGTCGGGCAGGGCATCGCGACCCTCTGGGAGTCCGACTGACCGGCCTCCACCGAGGGCCTCCAGCGAGGGCGGCCCGCCCGTTGGCGGCCGCCCCCGCGGCCCGCTAGCTAGGCCTGCTTCGGCGAGACGCTGAACGCGACCCCGCCCTCGGCGTCGACCTCGGCGTCGAGCGCCTTGTCGGCGAGCACCATCGCGGTGTCGTCGGCCAGGTACACCCGCGCTCCGTTGGTCTCGATCACCTGGTCGCCTTCCACCGGCGCCTCGGCCAGCGCCAGCTGGAAGGGCGGAACGCCCTCGCCCTGACCCATGATGCGCAGGCCGGTGTCGGGCGGCTGCTCAGGCTGCGAGGTCAGTGCGCGGATGGCCGTGACCGCCTTGTCCGTGAGCGTGAGCATGATCTGCTCCTCCCCTGCGTTTGTCGGACGCTCAGGAGTTGTGCACCCTACCCACCAAGCGCGTGCGCATACCTGCGGCAGCGAGCCAATCGCGGCCGGGCCGTCGGCACCGGCCACGACCTGGGCTTTCGGCGCCAAATTCACCTGTCGCCGCAGGTTGTAACCGGGTAAAACTCGTACTGGCGGGTCATGCAGGGCACCCCGGCGCGAGTGGGGCCCGCGGGTCTGCTGGGGTTCCGGTGCCGACGATGGGAGCTGCCATGGCGATCGTGACCGAGCTCGAGCTTCCCGAGTTCGACTACCTGGCCGACGACCTGACCGGCGAGGTGTATCACGAGCGGCTCGCCCAGCTGCGCAGCCACGGCTGGCTCGCTTCGTCTCCGCTCTCGTACGTCGTGCTGGACCGGGAGGCGGGCGAGTTCTTCCTGCGCTCGAAGGGAACGTCCTTCCCCGGGCGGGAGATCGCCGACCTGTTCGGCGTCAGCGGCGGGCGGCTGCGCGAGCAGATCGACGCCAACATCCTCAACCTCACCGGCGGCCGCCACCGCCGTCTGCGCGCCCTCGTCGGGCCAGCCTTCAGCCCGCGGGCCGCGGACGCGTGGCGCCCGGTGATGCGCGGCTACCTCGAGAGGCTGTGGGCAGGCATCGAGCCGGCCGCCTCGGCGGAGTTCGTCGCCGCCATCGCCAAGCCGTACCCCTCGCTGACCATCACGGCGGTGCTCGGCGCCCCGGAGGAGGACGCTCCCCGGCTGCACGAGTGGTCGCACTGGGTGCAGCGCCAGTTCGACATCCGGGCGCTGTCCGGCGACCTGGCGCGGCTCGAGCAGGCGACCGCCGAGCTCTATGACTACGTCGAGACGCTGCTGGAGCAGCGGCGGGCCGCACCCGCCGGTGACCTGCTGTCCGCCCTGCTGGCCGTGCGCGACGAGGGTGACCGGCTATCCCATCCCGAGTGCGTCAACCTGGTGCTGAACGTGCTGGCCGGCGGCATCGACACCACGCAGAGCCAGCTGGCGCACGGCATGCGCTTGTTCGCCGGGCACCCGGGCCAGTGGGCGCTGCTGGCCACGCACCCGGAACTGACCCGCCAGGCTGTCACCGAGGTGCTGCGGTTCGAGCCGATCACGCCGTTCACCGCCCGCATCTGCGTGGACCAGCTGGAGCACCGGGGCGTGATCTTCCCGCCCGGGACGATCGTGGCGGTCTGCGCGGAGCGGGCCAATCGTGAGCAGGCCGGCGCCGGGCCTGGGCAGGCCACGGGCGGCGACGGTGAACGGTTCGACATCACGGTGGGCCGCGATGACCGGCTGCTGACCTTCGGCGCCGGCCCCCACTACTGCCTGGGCGCCAACCTGGCCCGGGCGGAACTCGAGGAGGCACTGGCCTTCCTCGCGCCGCGCATGCCCGGGCTCGCCCTCGACGGCCCGCCGCAGCTCGGCGGGGTGGAGGGCATCTACGGCATCGATTCGCTGCCGCTGCGCTGGTCCGGCAGTCAGGCCGGGCCAGCCGGTTAGCGCGGCTGCCCGGCGATCATGGGTGTGAGCTGCTCGATGTCGTACGGGGCCCGCACCTCGGCGATCGCCGCCGGGTCGGGCGGCCCGGAGCCGACCAGCTTGCCGATCTCCTCCAGGTAACGCTCGTGCCCCGGCGGCGAGACCAGGAACAGCATGCGGGCGGGCGTGGTTCCGGGGTTGGCGAACGCGTGCGGGCACCCGGCCGGGACGAACATGGCCGAGCCCGGCCCGCCCCGTATCACCCGCGCGGCAGTGGCCGACTTCCAGCTGCGCCAGTCGCCCGCGGTCCTCACCCGCGGCTCGAAGGCGAGCAGGTCGAGTTCGCCGTCCAGGATGTAGAACAGCTCCTCGGCCTCACGGTGCAGATGCGCCCCGACGTCGAAGCCCGGCGCGACATCGGCCTTGAATGCCGACCACGCCGCGGACTGCCCGGCGCCCACCTTGAGGGTCATGCTGCCGCCCTGGATCCTTCGGCCCGCACCGGGCCGGAGCATCCGGCCACCAGTAGCGGTCCAGGCGCGCCACGCCGCTGCCGCGGCAGGCGTAGGTGGCCGGTAGGGTCGGCACCGACCGCTAGTGAGGGACGTTCCAGTGACGCGAGCCGACGGCGAGGCGAAGACCACCGCCGCCGCGCCGGCCGACCAGCAGGGGCGCATCCTCACCGTGCCAAACGCGATAAGCGTGGCGCGGCTGGCCGGCGTCCCGGTCTTCCTCTGGCTGGTCCTCGGCCCCCACGCGGACGCCTGGGCGGTCGGGCTGCTCATCGTGGCCGGGCTGTCCGACTGGCTGGACGGGGTGATCGCCCGCGCCTGGGACCAGCAGAGCCGGCTGGGGCAGGTGCTCGACCCGGCGGCCGACCGGCTCTACATCGCGGCGACGCTGATCGGGCTGGCCATCCGCGCCATCATCCCGTGGTGGCTGGTCGCCCTGCTGGCGGCCAGGGAACTCCTGCTCGCGGTGGCACTGCTCGTGCTGCGCCGGTACGGGTACGGCCCGCTGCAGGTGAGCCTGGTGGGAAAGGCGGCCACACTGTGCCTGCTCTACGCGTTCCCGCTGTTGTTCCTCGGCGCGCACGCCGGAACGCCGGCCCTGGTGGCGCGGGTCATTGGTTGGGCCTTTGCGATCTGGGGAACGGCCCTCTACTGGTGGGCCGCCTGGCTCTATCTGGTGCAGGCGCGGCGGCTGATCGGCGCCGCCCGCGGCGAGGCAGGGCCCTGACGAGCTAGTCCGGGACCCGGGTGGCGCCCCGGCAAGCAAGTACGGTTGCCCTACCGGGACGGCCATAACCGTGCAGCGGCCGCGATGAAATGATGGACGGGCGCTGTTCGGGCGGGAAGGAGACGGGTCGCAGGTGAAGGCAGTGGTGATGGCCGGCGGGGAAGGCACGAGGCTGCGCCCGATGACCGCCAACCAGCCCAAGCCCATGCTGCCGGTGGTGAACAAGCCGATCATGGAACACGTGCTGGGGCTGCTCAAGCGGCATGGCTTCGCCGAGACCGTCGTCACTGTCCAGTTCCTGGCCTCGCTGGTCCGCAATTACTTCGGTGACGGCGAGGACGTCGGCATGAGCCTGCAGTACGCCACGGAGGACATGCCGCTGGGGACGGCGGGCAGCGTGAAGAACGCCGAGGACGCGCTGCGGTCCGGCCCGTTCCTGGTGATCTCGGGCGACGCCCTCACCGACATCGACCTCTCCGCCCTCGTCAGCTACCACAAGAAGAACGGCGCCCTGGTCACCGTCGGCCTCACCCGGGTGCCGAACCCGCTCGAGTTCGGGATCATCATCGTGGGGGAGGACGGGCGCATCCAGCGGTTCCTGGAGAAGCCCACCTGGGGGCAGGTCTTCTCGGACACGGTGAACACCGGCATCTACGTGATGGAGCCCGAGGTGCTGGCCGAGGTGCCGGCCGGCGTTTCGGTCGACTGGTCGGGCGATGTGTTCCCGCAGCTTCTGAAAGCCGGCGCACCGCTGTACGGCTGGATCGCCGACGGCTACTGGGAGGACGTCGGGACCCACGAGAGCTACCTCAAGGCACAGGCGGACGTGCTGGCCGGCCGGGTCGATACCGAGATCGACGGGTTCGAGGTATCGCCGGGAGTGTGGGTCAGCGAGGGAGCCGAGGTCGACCCGGAGGCGCTGCTGTCCGGGCCGCTGTGCATCGGTGACTACGCCAAGATCGAGGCGGGCGCCCAGCTCCGCGAGTTCACCGTGGTCGGCAGCAACGTGGTGGTGAAGGAGGGGGCGTTCCTGCACCGGGCCGTGGTCCACAACAACGTCTACGTCGGCCAGGGCACCACCCTGCGGGGCTGCGTCATCGGCAAGAACACCGACGTGATGGGCTCGGCACGGATCGAGGAGGGCGCGGTCGTCGGGGACGAGTGCGTGATCGAGCCGGAGGCGTACGTGTCCGCCGCGGTGAAGGTGTACCCGTTCAAGACCATTGAGGCGGGCGCGGTGGTGAACACCAGCGTCATCTGGGAGTCACGCGGGCAGCGAACCCTGTTCGGCCTGCGCGGGGTTTCCGGCCTCATCAACGTGGAGATCACCCCGGAGCTGTGCGTCCGGCTGGCCAGCTCCTACGCGACCACCCTGAAGAAGGGCGCGGTGGTCACCACCTCGCGCGACGCGTCGCGGGCGGCCCGCGCGTTCAAGCGTGCGGTGCAGGGCGCGCTCAATGCCAGCGCGATCGACGTGGTCGACCTGGAGGCGCAGCCGCTGCCGGTGGCGAGGTTCCAGACCGCCCGCAGCGAATGCAGCGGCGGCATCGCGCTGCGAACCACCGCAGGCGACCCGCAGTCGATCGACATCGTCTTCCTCGACGAGCGCGGAGCCGACCTGTCCCAGGCGGCGGCCCGCAAGCTGGAGCGGGTCTTCTCCCGGCAGGAGTACCGGCGCGCCTTCCCCGGCGAGATCGCCGAGCTGAGCTACCCGCCGCGCGTGGTGGAGTCGTACGCGACCGAGCTGCTGCGGGCCGTGGACATGACCGGCGTGCGGGAGGCCGCGCTCAAGGTCGTCGTCGACTGCGCCGGTGGCACCGCGTCGCTGGTGCTTCCGGAGCTGCTGGGGCGGATCGGGGTAGACGTGCTGACGGTCAACAACCGCCTGGACGAGGGGTCACCGACGCAGAGCCTGGCTCAGCTGCGGGCCGGGATGCAGCGCCTGTCCGAGCTCGTGGCGTCGGCCCGCGCCGCGTTCGGCGTCCGGTTCGACCAGGTCGGAGAGCGGATCCAGCTGGTCGACGACAAGGGTGCGATGGTCGGCGACGACCGGGCGCTGCTGGTCGTGCTCGACCTCATCGCCGCCGAACGGCGCTCGGGCCAGGTCGCCCTGCCGGTCACCACCACCCGCGTCGCCGAGCGGGTGGGCGGCTTCCACGGGGTGAAGGTGGTGTGGACACCGACCTCGCTGCATGGCCTCACCGAGGCGACCGCGGCCGACGACGTGATCTTCGGAGCGGACGGCCGGGGCGGGTTCGTGGTGCCCGAGTTCTCCCGGACCCTGGACGGGATCGCGGCGTTCGCCTTGCTGCTCGGCCTGGTCGCGCGCACCAGGCTCACGCTGAGCCAGATCGACGCGCGGATCCCCCGGGCGCATCTGCTCAAGCGGTCGATGCCCACCCCTTGGGCCGCAAAAGGCAGCGTCATGCGCACGGTGGTGGAGGCGGCCGCCGGCCGGGTGATCGACACAACCGACGGCGTGCGGGTGGTCGAACCCGACGGCGGCTGGGTTCTCGTTCTGCCCGACCCGGCGGACGCGGTCACGCATCTATGGGCGGAGGGCGCCGACGCCGATGCGGCCCAGGCACTGCTCGACGAGTGGGCCGCGGTGGCCGAGCAGGCCGACGCCTGAGCGGCCTTGCCGGGCTCGCCTGGCAACGGGGCATCGCGGATACGCTGCACGTGAGAGAATTCCACTTCATCTGCTCCAGCCCAGGATGCGCCGGAGGTTTGACCTGATGTGGCGGAGGCGTCGCGACCGTGCCCCCCAGAGCCACGGGGGAACGGTGGTGCCCGCCCGGCCCGACGCGGCTCGGGGCCCGGCCGGCCGCGGCCGGTGGGGGCTGCGGTGGCGCAGCCGGTGGAATGCGTGGCGCATGGACCGGGCGCACGCTTCGCAGGTAGCGTGGGCGAACGAACCAGAGCTGACGCCGAGGGCCGCACGCGTGAACGCGGTTCCCGGCCCGAGCCCACTGCCAGCGGATGAGAGGCTGGGCCACGACATGCCGCGCGTCTACTGCGCCCGCTGCGGGCAGGAGAACCCCGAGGATGCCCGGTTCTGTTCCCACTGCGGGATCGCGCTGGCTCGCGGCGGGGGCGAGCCGGGCGACAGCACATCAACGATCTCGCTCGGCGGCTCCGAGCTCGCCGAGACGGAGCTGGATGAACCACTCGCCGATTCGGGGGCGGTGGAGGTGCTGCCCTTGGGCAGCGCCCTGCTCGTGGTTAAACGCGGCCCCAACGCCGGCAGCCGGTTCATGCTCGACAGCGACCTCACCACGGCCGGCCGGCACCCGGAGAGCGACATCTTCCTTGACGACGTGACGGTGTCCCGCCGTCACGCGGAGTTCTACCGGCACCCGCGCGGGTTCACCGTGCGTGATGTGGGAAGCCTGAACGGAACCTACGTGAACCGGGAGCGGATCGAGGAGGTCGACCTGAGCGACGGCGACGAGGTTCAGGTAGGCAAGTTCCGGCTGATGTTCCTCGCTGGACGGCGCTCCCAGGCCGACCATGGCGGAGGCGCGCAGGTAGGGGCATGAGTGCTGAGCCCGCCCGGGCCTACTTCGGGATCGGCGAGGTGCTGTCCCAGCTGCGCGCCGATTTTCCCGACGTGAGCGTCTCGAAGATCCGTTTCTTGGAGACCGAAGGGCTGATCCAGCCCGCCCGGTCGCCGTCCGGCTACCGGAAATTCGCGATGGCTGACGTGGAGCGGCTGCGCTACATCCTCACCGCCCAGCGGGACCGGTACCTGCCACTGCGGGTGATCAAGGACCAGCTCGACGCGGGCGGCCAGGACCATCGTCCCCGCCGGGCGAGCGGTTACACGCTGCCCGTCGGGACCGTGGCCCGCCCCACCGCGCCGCTGACCAGGCGGGACCTGCTGGAGGCCACCGGCCTGGACGAGGCCAGGCTGGCCGAACTGGAGGACTTCGGGCTCGTGCGGCGCAACGGCCGGCAGTACGGCCCGGATGCCCTGGCGGCGGCCCGCGCCATCGTGGCGCTCGACGGTTACGGTGTCCAGGCCCGGCACCTGCGGGTGCTGCGCGCGTCAGCGGAACGGGAAACCGCGCTGATCGAGCAGGTGGTCGCCCCGATACTGCGCCAGCGCAGCCCAGGGGCCCGGGACCGGGCCGGGCGCACCGCGCGGGAGATCGCCGCCATCACTCTGCAACTGCACGCCGCGCTGATCGAGGCGGCGCTGGCCGACGCCGGTTTCGGCGATCCCCGCCCGGGGCAACGGGCCCAACCGGATGAGTGAGCGCAGGGCACGGGCGTCGCCGCTCGGCGCGCGGGTGTACGTTGACAGGAGAAGGCCTTCATGAGATTCAGGACGCTGCAGCGTCGGCGCAGGTGAGGACGGAGCCCGTTGTGAAGAAGATGGAGGTCGTCGGCGTCCGGGTGGAGATGCCCACGAACCAGCCCATCGTTCTGCTCAAGGAGGTGGAGGGGGAGAGGTATCTGCCGATCTGGATCGGCCCGGTGGAGGCAACGGCGATAGCGTTCGCACAGCAGGGCATGGTGCCCGCCCGGCCGCTGACCCACGACCTGTTCCGTGACGTGCTCGAAGCGCTGGGAGTGCAGCTGAACACGGTCAATATCACCGCGCTCCGGGACGGCATCTTCTTCGCCGATCTGATCTTCTCCAACGGGAAGGAAGTGAGCGCCCGGCCGTCGGACTCGATCGCGCTCGCGCTCCGGACCGGTGCATCGATCTTCGCGAGCGATGAGATCCTGGACGAGGCCGGAGTGGCGATCCCGGACGAACAGGAAGACGAGGTCGAGAAGTTCCGCGAGTTCCTCGACACGATCAGCCCAGAGGACTTCGGCCGGGCGACTTGACCTCACCAGGGCAAGCTGGCGGATTATGCTTGCCCTTGCCTGCGGTTGCTTCCGGGAGCCCGGCGCCACCGGGACCCCGCGACGTGGGCTGCCGCTGGCGGAGATGGGCTCCCTTTCCGACGCGCCGTGGCAGATCGTTGACCCGCCGGTCGGGTCGGCCTAGCGTTCGAGACGAGTACCCGGGGTGACCAGCTCAGGGGCGGAGGCGGGTGTGGCGGTAACCGAGAAAGACGGCGGCCAGTCGCGCGACCGTGGTGCTGCGATCGAGCGCGCCGGCGAGCAGGGCCTCCTGTTCGGGGAAGACCTCACCGCCCACCCCGGGAACGTCGGCTACCGCGGCCCGACCGCCTGCGCCGCCGCCGGGATCACCTACCGCCAGCTGGACTACTGGGCGCGTACCGCGCTGGTGGAGCCCAGCGTCCGTCCCGCGCACGGCTCGGGTTCGCAGCGGCTCTACAGCTTCCGCGACATCCTCGTGCTCAAGGTCGTCAAGCGCCTGCTCGATACCGGCATCTCGCTGCAGCAGATCCGCACCGCCGTCAACCACCTGCGTGACCGCGGCACGGAGGACCTGGCCGGGCTCACCCTCATGAGCGACGGCGTCAGCGTATACGAGTGC
>Ga0126382_10001138_pt1 | contig 10778 bp, 11 predicted proteins | sample PanSoiMetPlot_30_FD_92548 | JGI IMG/M metagenome (GOLD analysis project Ga0126382, IMG submission 92548) | Tropical forest soil microbial communities from Panama - MetaG Plot_30 | ecosystem: Environmental > Terrestrial > Soil > Tropical forest > Bulk soil | place: Panama | collected 2016-02-17 | reverse complement strand
TTGCGGTGGCGTCCCGATCGAGGTCGGTATTCGTCGTTCGGGCGAAGACGCTGATCTGGTTGCGCTTCTGATGAGTGACGAACAACTCGTCGTTCGTCAGGTCAAGCGACATCCCCCACGACCGGCTGAACCTCAGCTGCGGTCGCCTACCGTCAATCCGGCGGATCGGCGCGACGTTGCCCGAGGCGGTGCGCGGATAAACGGTGATCAGATCCGCGATGTCGTTGCCGACATTCATGATCTCGTTGTGGACCGGGTCGATGATCACTTGCCCTGGGAAGGTGAGAAACGTCTTGGTGCCGCCGATTTCGCGCAACGGCGCGACCACGCCTTGGGCGGAACGGCTGTAGACCTGAAGCGTTTCCTGGGCATCGTTTCCGACCAGGATCTCGTCGTGCTGGACGTCGACAAAGAGGGTGTTGAAGTTCGGATCCTGATCCTTGATGACCCGCAGCGGCGGCACGTCGGTGGCTCGCGCCGGGGAGATGTCCAAAGCGACCAAGGCACAGGCCGCGAGGGCCAACCCGCGCAGTCTCGATAAACCCATCCTCGACATACCTACCGCCTTCAGGGCAATCGTCTGCATCGTATAGGACCGAGTCAAGAGGGCCCGTCAAGAAAAAACGGCCCAACCCGGCCCGGTCGAGCGTCGTCGTTACATCAGGTGAAACAATGCAGCTACTTGGAGTCCGATGCCGGCGCGAGGCTGGCGATCGTCAGAAGCTTGTAACCGCCCTCCACCTTGACCGAGAGCCTGTTCTGCTCTCCCACCGGCATGCTCAGTTCCATCGGCTCGGCTTTGTCGACGGCGGTTCCTTTTGCCCGTTGGCTGGCTGAAGGCGTCAGTGCCCAGCGCTGATGCTGACCGTGGAGTGTTGTAGAGCGCGCAATTCCTTCCACAGCCGAGCAAAGATCAGCACATGTACCACCCCGATGGCGGGAACGTAGAAGTTGATGATGTACCAGTTGCCGCCCATCGGATACGTCACTAGCCGGTTGGACGCCGCCACGAACGAGGCGTACAGCCAGTCGAGACTGGTAACCACGTTGACCAGCCACGCCACCGCGATTGCTCCCGGCAGTTGGGAACGCAGAAAGAGCACCGCGAGCAGGGCAAGTACTGCCGACACCAGATCGCCGTAGGCAATCGCAGCCATCGCATCCTTCGGAACGGAGTCGCCAATCTGGCCCGGTGCGAACGCCGACGATGGCAAGTAGCGGAGCGCGTGGAAGAGGAACAAGGGCACCAGCGCCGCGGGCGCCGGAAGCTTGTTCAGTGCCGGCACCAGATACCACCTGGCCACCATGACACAAAGCACCAGCGACATGGTGAATTGCACCGCGAACAAAGCAGTCGGAGTCATTGGGGGAGACTTAAGTCCTGAGCCAGTCCAGAGCCGCTTGCCGATCGACGAACCACCTGGTCGGGAATATCGCCGAGCCTTCACGCTCTTCGGTACCCGCCTTCGGAAATCCCGCTGGGATCTGGAAGGCGAACTTTCGGACGCCGGCTCCTCCATATCGAGGAATGATGTGATCGTCGCGCCAGCGCATCACATCCGGACCGAAACGATGGCGAAACTCAGTGGCGTCGATAAACAGGCATCGGGGTTTGACCCTTTCTGCTTCGCTCACGAAGAGGCACAGGGTGGCCATGAACCCGCCGTCCGCCATCGTCGCGGTCGGTGTCAGCCACTTGAGCTCGAGCAGATCGGGACCGTGCTGGAGAATGATTCCCCATTCGTTGTTTGCGACCTCTTTTGCCATGGATTTTCCCCCGCCGTCGGATCTAATTGAGGCAGCGCTTTTCCGGCGAGGGCGGATACTCCGAAGCTGGGAATCCAAAGTCAATTAGGCACATTTTTGTTACTCGGTATTTGTTGGGGATCCCGTGGACAGCGAAAACCCGGTCGACCGCGTGGAAAAAATAATGCACATCATCGCCGGCAAATGGAGGCCTGGGATCATTTACGCTTTGGTCACCAAGGGCCCGCTTCGATTCGTGGAGCTTCGGCGAGAGCTTCCCAAAGTCACCCAGCGAATGCTCACCCAACAACTGCGCGATCTGGAGCGTCACGGATTGGTCGAGCGTACCTTCTACGAGGAGATTCCGCCCCGCGTTGAGTACGAAGTTACCCCGATGGGGCGAAGCCTCGATCCGATCTTCAAAAGCATTTGCGATTGGGCAGGCAAGAATTTTCCCTCGATCGACAGAGCACGCGAGCAGTACGACAACAAGACAAGTGCTAGATAGCGTGTATCGGCCCCTCCCACTCCAACGTCCGAGGTATCGTCGGCGGAGTGCTCTACGACTCGACCGAATAGTGTTCGGCCGAGTGCCCGCGCACCGCAGTCAAGCCTTGAAGAAGTGGGCCATTAGTCGCGCCAAAAAATGCGGCCAGAGCAGCGCGATGATGCCGAAAAAGTACGCGCTGACCAGGATCGCGCTGCCCAAGAATATGAAAGAGTCGCTAAACCTCTTGTTCGGCAACCTGGCGTACGCCCAGATCAAGCAGGCCAGAAGCCCGAAATGAACCACGCCGGCGACCGCTCCGAAAAGGAGCAACGGGTGGGTCATTCGACCTTCGTAAATCAACAGCTGCAATTGGTGGAAGCCGGCGCGGATGAAGTTTGAAACAAAGAGGTTGTAGGCGTTCCACTCGGTGGCCATGGCGATGCCAATCGCATAGCCCCATTTGCTGCGTCGACGGCTCAGCCAAGCAACGGCGACATAGATGAGCGATTGGAAGAGATGGAGCCGCAATACCTCGCGTTCGAAGTACCCCGATGTCAGCAACACCCCGATGAACCCGGCGCAGAAGACGTAAATCCCGCCGAGCACCTTGGAATCGGTGGCCTTGACAAGGTGTGTGTTTGGCACGAAGGGCTTACGACACGAGCTTTCGACGATTGCCAGGTTCGGGTTCAAACGGCGCATGTCTTTCCGCGCTACCCAACCCCTTCGCAGTGGGTCAATTCCATGACGTGCAGACGACGGGCGGAATCCTAAACATGAGTAGCGCCCGGGACGTTACCTTCAATGCCTTTGCCGGTTGCGGCGGTGGTGAGCCCGGTTTACAAGCGTCGGCCGCGCCCTCGCCGGATGTGAACGTGCGAGGATTCGTCAGCGGCGTTCTCTACAACGTCTCCGAATAGCCCTCAGGGCTCCGCCAAGGCTCTAAGCTTTTGACCCATTGGGTGGCCCCTCCCCTTCCAGTAAGCTGATGCTGGAGGTCGCGTGGACGGCAACCGACTGGAACGACTCACCCGGCCGATCGCAGTGGCGCTCTGGCTGGTGGTGGCGGCAACCGTGGTGGTGGACCGATCGCACTCTCCCCGGCTTCCATACTGGGCCGTTTGCTGGGGAATCGGATTTCTCGGTTGCCTCATTACCTCGTTGACTCGCATCGGACCCTCTTGGGCTCTGCCCGCGATCGCGATCCAGGGTGTGTCGGTCGGCGCCATGACCGCCCTGCTGGGCAACGGGTTCGAGGGGCTTCTTTTGGTGCCGATCGCCCTGGAGCTGTGGTTTCGGCTTCCTCGCATTCTCGCCGCATTCGCGGCCCTGGCGGTCACGGTGCTGTTTGCCGAAGGCGTAGCCATTCACATGGGCGCCTGGTCCGTGTGGATGTTGGCGCTCCCTTACGCCGCGATCCAAGTGTTGGTGCTCGCGGCCATCGTCGCCTTCGAGCGCGAGAAAGCGCTTCGAACCGAGCTCGCCAGCGCGCACCAGGAATTGCAGGCGCTAGGGCCCGTCCTCGAGGAAGGAAGTCGAAACGCCGAGCGGGTGAAGCTATCTCGCGAGCTCCACGACGCCACCGGCCATCGCCTGACGGCGTTGGCGCTGCAGCTCGAGGTAGCGTGTCACGCGGCGGATGGCGCAGTCCGGGCGCGGATCGAAACCGCTCAGCGAGTGGTCCGGGAGCTGATCGACGACATGCATCGCATCGTGCACGCCACCGATCTCACCGACAGCGAGGGGCTGACCGCCGCCTTGCGCGAGTTGGCGCGCAACTTCCCCCGACCACAAGTACATCTGTCGCTACCGGAGCACCTGCGAAGCGTCGATGCAGAGCGCGCCCACGTGCTGCTGCGCTGCAGCCAGGAAATTCTCACCAACAGCGCTCGGCATTCGGGGGCGCAAAATCTTTGGTTGGAAATCACCCAGGGCGACAGCGCGCTGCAGCTTCGGCTTGCCTCCGACCCTGATCTTGACCACCTTCGACCAAACCTGGGAGCTCGCCGAGTGCGTCCGCCGAGGCGCTCGAGGCTATCTGCGCAAGGACGTGACGCTCGAGCAGCTGGTGCGGGCACTCCACCGACTCGCGGAGGGTGAAACTTTCTTCCATCCCGCTTTGACGGAGCGACTGCTCAAGTCCGCGGCGTTCAACTCCACTCCCGACAGCCCGGAGTCGCTGACCGCGCGCGAGCTCGAGGTGATGAGGCTGATGGCCGGCGGCATGTCGAACCGCGAGATCGCCGAAATGCTCGGGGCGGCTGAAGGAACGATCAAGCATCACGTCTCGAATCTCCTCGGAAAACTGGGCGCGCGGGATCGGACGCAAGCGGTGCTGTTCGCGATCGAGCGCGGCTTGTTCGGCGACTGATCCAAAAGTGCCGGTCGAGGGCTAAGCGTTCGGCGGATGTGCGCTGCCGCAGGCGGGTGCACGCTGACGCTCCCTCTTTCCGGGAGCGACAATGACCTACCTACTGTTGCATTCACTTTTTGCCACCCAACTGCTCTCCGCAAGCCCCGAGGAGACTCGCTTAATCGAAGCGAATACCAAGGACGACGTTGCCGCTGCGACCATTCCCGACGAGACCCGATTGTTGGAAGCCGTCGGCAGGTACGACGTGGAGACCGTCCGCGCGATGCTCAAGAAGGATCCGAGCCTCGCGCAGCGAACGAAATCCCCCGGCAGACGATCGACGCTGCTGGTGGTCGCGGCCTTCATCAATTACGACGGCGAGTACTTCTGGCCACCAGGCAAGAACGAGGTCCTCAAGGAAGTGCTTCGCTATCTCCCGCCCACCGATGCTTGGGAGGCGTGCATCGTCGGGGACTTTGCCAAGGCCAAGACGTTCCTCGACAAGGACTCCGATGCGATCCGATCTGAGAAATCGGGCTGGTCGACGCTGCACGCGGCCGCCTATTCCGGAAATGTCGAGCTGGTGAAACTGCTCATCAGCCGCGGTGCCAACATCGAGGCAATCGCTAAGACGAAATACAAGAACACTCCTCTTCACACGGCGATGCTGACACGACAGTATGAAGTGGCACGGGCCTTGGTTCTCGCCGGAGCTGACATCAATCACGCGGATGGGAACTACACCGCTCTCCACGACGCCGCGAGGCAAGGGAATGCCGAGATCGCCCGTTTCTTCATCGAGCACGGCGCCGACCCGAATGCGCGCACCGATCGAGGCGAGACTCCGGTCAGCGCCGCCCGTAGCCATGGGCACCCCGAGCTCGCGGCCGAGCTGGAAAAACTCGCCGCGAAGAGCACCAAGTCCGTGGGCGTTGCACGGGCGTCTCGACAAGCCGAGGACGTCAATTCACCATCCTTTGGCGTGGCCGGCAGCTGGCCGCCGGAAGACATCTGGCTCAAGTGCAGAGGCTGCCACGGGATGGACGGCAAGGGGAACACCACGGTGGGGGCGAAGGAAAAAGTCCCCGACTTCACGAGCCCGGACTGGCAGGCCAGAATCACCGACGACGCCATTATGAACATCATCACCAACGGGTCGCAGAGAAATCCAAAGATGAAGGCCTGGAAGGTAGAGCTCACGCCGAAGGAAATCGCCGGGCTCGTCCCGTACATCCGTGCCTTCAAGGAAAAATAGCCGGAGGCGCGAGCGACTCGACGCCATCGGATCTGATCGAATCTAACGCATACATAGCTCGCGCTCGCGGCATTGTTGCACGTTGACAACGCGCGGCTCTGGATTGTTTCGCCGGTTGAAACAAGCGGCATCAGGCGCTTTCACCTTCGGCGCCTGAACGCCTGAAATCCGTCGGGAAAGGCGTCGGCACACCGATTGCTCAGATGGGTCACCAATTCGCACCCCTCCCATCCAAGAGGTTAGCCATGCGTTCCCCTCGAACCGCACTAGTCGCAGCCGTCGCGCAGCTCATCTGTGGCGCGAGTTTGTCCTCCGCGGCCCCCGCGTCGCTGGTGAAGAATCTGAACGGATCCGTGCCGGTAACCTTGAGCTCTTATCCGACGGGATTCGCCCGCGTCGGCAGCGCGACCTTTTTTTCCGCCTATGACGAGCTACACGGAACCGAGCTATGGAAGAGCGACGGAACCACCGCTGGGACACTCCTTGTGAAGGACCTGTGCCCTGGCCCTTGCGGCTCGTCGCCTAACCAACTTATCAATTTCAATGGCGTGGTCGTCTTCGTCGCCTACGACCCGAGCCTCGGCAGCGAGCTGTGGAAATCGGATGGAACGGCGGCCGGAACCACCCTGATTAAAGACATCAACCCCGGCCCGGTGGAGTCCTTTCCTTCCCAGTTCGTGCAAGTGGGCGGCATCCTCTACTTCGCTGCCAACGACGGCGTGACTGGGCGCGAGCTGTGGAGGACCGACGGAACCACCGCCGGAACCCGACTGGTGAAGGACATCAACCCCGGCCCCAGCGATTCAAGGCTATCTCAGCTCACCAAGGTTAATGGGACCCTGTTCTTTGTCGCCGACGATGGGGTCCACGGCGCGGAGTTGTGGAAGAGCGACGGGACCAATGCCGGCACGGTTCTCGTTAAAGACATACAACCCGGGACGACCGGGTCCAGCCCTCGCCAGCTGACGGATCTCAACGGGACCCTTTTGTTTACCGCCGACGACGGTGTCAGCGGCAGTGAACTTTGGAGGAGCGATGGATCCGCGGCCGGTACCGTCTTGGTAAAAGACATCTGGCCTGGCGCACCCAGCTCGTACCCAGACAACTTCGCGAAACTCAACACCCAGGTCGTGTTCAGCGCCTGTGATCCGGTGCACGGCTGCGAGCTGTGGAAGACCAATGGCACCACGGCTGGAACGGTGATGGTTGTCGACATCGCGCCGGGAACGAGTGGTTCGTATCCTTCCTATTTGACGGAGGTGGACGGCACGGTGTTTTTTTCCGCTTTTGACCAGACTCATGGCTATGAGCTCTGGAAAACGGACGGAACCGTTGCGACGATGGTGGCCGACATCTATCCCGGGACGCCGTCGTCATTTCCAAGCTCGCTGACTTCCGTTGCTGGGAAGCTTTTCTTTACCGCCGGGGACGAGCGCCATGGCGTCGAGCTGTGGAAGAGCGATGGCACCATGGCCGGGACCACGTTGGTCAAGGACATCTGGCCGGGGACCGCCGACTCAAATCCGGGCAACTTGACGGGCAGCGCCGGGCGGCTGTTCTTCGCTGCGTCCGACCCGTCGCATGGCGTTCAGCCTTGGATCAGCGATGGCACTGAAGCGGGTACCTTCCTGCTAAAGATCATCGCGCTGCCCTCGAGCTCATCGAATCCGGATCGCTTGACAGATCTAAACGGGACGCTCTTCTTCAGCGGCGACGACGGCGTCCTGGGGAGGGAACTTTGGAAAAGCGACGGCACCGCCGCTGGCACGGTGATCGTCAAAGACATCAACCCAGGCCCCAACGGAGCGAACCCATACGAAATCGTTCGCTTCAACAACGCGGTCTACTTTCCCGCTCAAGAGGCGACGCACGGATTCGAATTGTGGAAAAGCGATGGCACCAACGTCGGCACCGAAATCGTTAAGGACATCTGCCCTGGCAATTGCTCCTCCTATCCGCGAAATCTCGTGGCGCTCAACACCGGCGTGTTTTTCTCCGCAGACGACGGAACCCACGGATACGAGCTGTGGGTGACCGATGGCACCGCTGCTGGCACGGTGATGGTTAAGGACATCCGGCCGGGAGTTTCGGGTTCGAACCCTTACAACCTCACCGCTCTCAACGGAACAGTGTTTTTTGGCGCGTACGGCGGAACCGATGGATACGAGCTGTGGAAGAGCGATGGCACCACAGCAGGCACGGTGATGGTTAAGGACATCAATCCAGGTCCGAACAGCTCGTACCCGGAAGAACTCGCCGTGTTTAGGGGCGCGCTCTATTTCAGCGCCTACGACGGAATCCACGGAACTGAGTTGTGGAAGAGCGATGGCACCGCTGCTGGCACGGCGGTGGTCAAGGACATCAACCCGGGCTCGGGGGGCAGCGACCCCTACGCGCTCACGGCGACGAGCAATTTTCTCTACTTCGTGGCCCATGACGCAACCCACGGCAGGGAACTGTGGAAGACGGATGGGACCGAGGCAGGCACGGTGATGGTCAAGGACATCAACCCCGGCCCCGCGGGCTCGATGTCGACCGCAATGATCGACTTTCACGGCGGCGTTCTGTTCGCGGCTTCGAACGGCGTGAATGGACTGGAGCTCTGGAAGAGCGACGGCACCGAGGCAGGCACGGTGATGGTCAAAGACATCAACCCCGGCCCCGCGGGCTCGAACATCCGGGCCATCAAACACACCACCGCAACCGGTCCGGCAGTCTTCGATGCTTTTGATGGCGTCAGCGGCGTCGAGCTTTGGACCTCTGACGGCACCGCCGATGGAACCCGGCTTCTGCAGGACATTGCTCCCGGTGCGCTGTCCTCGAATCCCAACGGGTTTACGGTCTCGGGGTCGCGTCTCTTTTTTGGCGCGAACGACAATTCCATCGGGATGCAGCTGTGGGCAGCGGATTTGGCCCAGCTCGACGCGCTGGGCTCCAGCGGCGGTCCCGGTGGCAGCTCCAGCCACTCAGGCGGTTGTCAGCACGCGGGTGGCGGCGCATCGGCTGCTTGGCCGATCCTGGTGCTGCTCACGCTCGCGGCACTCAGAGCGAGGTCGGGACAGCGCGCTCGCTGAGGGTTCGAGCGCCATACGGCGCTTGACTGCTGACCCGACCTGGTTCTGAGAATAGGGACCGGGGTGGCGATGCCAACGCATGACGAAAGTACGCTGAGCTTGTTCGATGAGCCTCGCAGAGTCGAATCTCGGGAAGAGGAGCTGGCTCCGGATGCTATCGTGCTGCGGGGTTTCGCACTGTCGAACGCCAATGCGCTGGTGAATGCGTTATCCGAGGTGACCGCGCAGTCTCCGTTCCGCCACATGATCACCCCGGGCGGTTTTCGAATGTCCGTGGCGATCACCAACTGTGGTTCCTTGGGCTGGGTCACCGACCGAAACGGCTATCGCTACCACCCGATTGACCCGGAAAGCGGGCGCCCCTGGCCGGCGATGCCCAGTTGCTTCGCGGACGTCGCGAGGTCTGGCGCCGCCACGGCAGGCTTTGCGGGCTTCGCCCCGGACGCGTGTCTCATCAATCGATTCGAAGTAGGCGCAAAGCTTTCGCTGCATCAGGATAGAGACGAGCGTGATTTGACCGCGCCCATTGTTTCCGTCTCGCTCGGGCTTCCGGCAGTATTTCTTTTCGGCGGATTGACTCGGGCCGACAAGCCAAAGCGCGTGGCGTTGGCGCATGGCGACGTGGTCGTCTGGGGTGGCGCGGCAAGACTTCGCTACCACGGGGTGATGCGGCTTGAGGAGGGCCAGCACGACCTCCTCGGTAGCCACCGTGTGAACCTGACATTCCGCAAGGCCGGTTAGCTTCGGCAGCGTAGGTAACTAGCGCGGGAGGTCGCGGAGCCAAGCGGCCAGCGTCTCAAAGTAACCCACTGCATAATGTTGCTCACGATCGTGAGGGCCGTGGTGCGCTCCGAGAGTCATGCCATGGCCTGCCTCCGAGAACAGCCGCACGGTCGCGGGCGCCTTCGAATGTCCCAGCGCCTCCATCCAGCGTTGCATGGAGAGCTCGGTGGGCAACAGGTCATCCCGCCCACCAAAGAAGAGCAGCACCGGAACACTCAGTTTCTCGATGGAGGGCATGGGCTCGAAAGTTGCCACCCACGCCCAATTCGCGCGCTCATCCGGTGCAGGCAGTACGCGGTCAATTCCGAGCGCCTCTGACCAAGGTGAGCTCTTGCCTTTCTCAAGCTCGCGACTCAGCTCGGAGAAGCCCGTGCCCGTGGCAAGGTAATCGAAGTAACGGCGCACCACTTCGCGCGCCTTTTCTAGGTCTTTGCCCGAGACCCCACGCTGCCGCAACGCGCGCTCGTGTCCGAACCATTCCACCTCGCGGGGCGTCGCGCCGCCGCCGGTAACGATGACGAGGAAACGCACCCCCGGCTCGCTCGCGGCCACCAGCGGCGCATACCAGCCAGACTGGCTGATGGCCAAGATGCCAACTGGTTTTCCGCGCACCTCGGGTTGACCGGCCAGTGCGCGGACCGCTTGTACGGCATCTGCAGTAAGGTCCTCGAGCGAAGCGCGCATCCATGCTCCGGTGGAACGGCCTGTTCCCCGCTTGTCGAATACCAGCGCTGCCGCACCTGCCTCCGCCAATCGGCGCGCAATGGGGAGCAGCCAATCCCGCGTCTGGGGCCCCGAGCCATGCAGCAGCACGACGGCGGCGAATGGAGCACCGCCGCGAGGTAGGAGGATCGAACCAGACAAGACAAGCGGCCCGTTGTTGAAGGTAAGGGCACGCTCGGATGGGACCTCGACTGCCGCGGCGCCCAGCGACACAAGCATCGCGAAGCAAAAGACCATGAACTACCCTGTCACGACTGCCTTGACTTTCGATTGGACAATCCGCGCATCTGCAGCCAGCACAACGGGGTCATCCCTCGAGCGCGATGAAATGCTCGAATGAGGTGGCTCTGGTCG
>Ga0126382_10001137_pt1 | contig 10778 bp, 7 predicted proteins | sample PanSoiMetPlot_30_FD_92548 | JGI IMG/M metagenome (GOLD analysis project Ga0126382, IMG submission 92548) | Tropical forest soil microbial communities from Panama - MetaG Plot_30 | ecosystem: Environmental > Terrestrial > Soil > Tropical forest > Bulk soil | place: Panama | collected 2016-02-17 | reverse complement strand
ATATCCCGGACTAACGGCCGACACACAAGTCGCTCAAAAGAATATGACGGCATTAGAGAGTTATTGGCAGACTCATGTTAAGACTATGGCGGCCAACTATCCCAAATTAATAGCAGATATCAAGAGCGCAACCTCGTCAATAGATACACTCCTTAATTATTGGAGGAGCAAAGCCTCAACAATGGCCGCACTCAAGCCCGCTTTATCAGTTAACACTAAACCGGCGACTAGTCTCATGGACGCGTTAGTCAATTATTGGAGGAGCAAGGGCCAAACTATGAGCGCCAACAAGCCAACATTAACAATTAACGACCAAGCGACCTCAAAGATAAACTCGATTAAATCAAAGTGGGATTCATTAAAGTCTAAATCTATAACAATCTCGGTAAATAAATCAGGGTCCGGGGCCTCATTAATAAGGCCATTAACTGGAGCGCCAAACAATCGCGAACTACCTACGGCACTAAGTGGTAATTTTGGCTTTGGCGGTAGCGGTGGCGGTGGTAATGGTACTAGTTCCGTCACAGTACAGGCGAACTTCCATATAGACGGTAATGAGATAATCCCCTCGTCAACTATCACCCGTAATATTGAGATCGTGATTGGGAAGAATATGAGAGGACAGCGATAATAATGTCGTCGTCGTCCGGCTTTACTAAAGACGTTGATTATGACGAGCCAATGAAATGGAGGCTTAGATTAAGAGACTTTAACGAGGACGTAACTTATGCAACAATAAGATCCACCAATACCAACCCCGCGTTATATATCCAGAATATGAGAGCCAACCTAAATACTACGATGAGCGAAGTCACTTTTGACGTCGATAACTCAGCGGGCGATGTGGATCTTAATTGGCTCAAGGCCGGTAATACTATCACATTACAAGCCGCAAAGCAAGAGAGCTATTTTGATAATCCTAATAGTTATATCTTTATTGGTAACATAGATTACCCTTCAAGAGATAGTCATGGATACCAGGGCGACACTATCCATGTTAAGGCTATATCGATTAAGCAAATAGTCTATGATACACAATGCCACATCGTAAAAAGCGCGCCTATAGTCAATATTGACGACGAGGAGCCGGTACCAGCAAACTCAACAAAATTCCAGGTCTACAAAATAATCGAGGACATGATAAACCAAAAGAAGTGGACTATATTGGGAGATGCTTCCCTTAAAGAGCGGGGCCATTTTACTAGCACAATATCACCGGCGATTAATACCTTCTGGCCTAAAGTTTCCTTTGTCGGTATTAGCTTCGGCGTGGCGTTTGATACGCTAGCTGATACGATTGGATTTTATTGGGATATAGATCCCACTTCTGGCAATCGCGATATTTACGCAAAATTCCCAAGCGAGTCAGCTGTCCCTATCCAGATTAAAACGGGAGATAACAAGAGTATTACAAACGACGACAAATATAGAACCTCGTATATTGTCGAAGAATATAGACTCGAATCAACCAGCGGATTACAGGGCAATGTTGCAAGTCGCCTTAATGCTTTGACCAGGATAGCCAGCAAGTCAGTAGCGGGACAAGGCTCCAATGTAACCTCAACCAGTACAACCAACAAGGCTATAGCGATGCCATTCCACGCCGAGGAGACGGACTTTACTACAATAGCGTTAATACTATCAAAGATAGGGGATCCCCAGTCACCAAACGACCGCCTTAATTGTTGGATTGTGTTAAAGCGTGATGGCAAGCCAGGGCCTAAAGTGCTTGAGTTTGCAATCGATCTGTCATCAATCGACGCAAGTCCAACAAATATCTTTGTCGATCTCACTGATATCAAGCGCAAAATAACAAACGTCTCAGGAGAGGAGGACTTTTATATCGTGGTATTCCAGCGCTCAGGACTTAAGGGCTCGGCTAACTTAGACGAAGCTAATACAATACGTTGGCATAGTAACGCTGCAACCGACGCGGGGAGCTTTGTAGCGGAAGGGGGGGAGCACGAGAATTATAATAATTTTGTGTGGAAGGAATCAGGCCGCGGCTTTTGTTTTAATATTTGGAGCTCTATAAACCGATTATATTCTATAACAAATTACTCCTTAGCGGAGCAAATAGGATTAAGGGAGCCTGAGATTATCGACTTCCGCTTTATCGAGGACGTCAACCTTGCCATAAAATACTTATCTTCAATCTCCGCTTACTCTAGTTATTTCAAGGCGCCTATTTCCTTAAAGGTATCACTCCCTAACGACTTTCTGTTTAAACCGTATCAAACCATTCCCGCAGTATCTACCAAGATATTCCCCAATGCAATGGATCTAGAATTACAGGAGGTCAATTATGACTTTCACGAAAATAGTAATCAATGTTGCAGTCTTATGGGAGTAGGGTTGGTTAATGCGGGCTTTCCAACACAATGGCCTTGTCAGTTAGCTGTCTAGTTTAGTTTATTAACTCCTCAGACAATTCTCATACATGAATTTTAGGAAAAAACTGAGAGCATTATTGTGGAAATCTCAATATCTATTACGAAGAGGTCGTCTTAACCGCATATTATATGATGATATCGCCTTTGTCCATCTCTGGAATAAAGGCAGGGATATGGAATTAATACAAAAAGAATATACCCTAATCTCTCAAAAGAGTATAACGCCGGATATATTATATAATAAGATATTCAGAAGGTGGAACGACCAGCGCGCCGGAACCTTCTTCCACAATTCTTTAAGGTTTTTTGAGCCTCAAGACCTATCAAAAGCCGGGGATTTAGTAGTCAATGAGGGACTCCGGCACTTCGCGAGGCTTCACGTTGGCGACGTTGGTAGCACCCCAGATTATGGCGAGCTAGGTATTGGAATAGCGCAACCAACAGCGGCCGACTTCTCACTAAACTCACCTATTGATATACGCCTACACCTTCGCAATGATGGCGGGTTTAAGGAAGTATTGGGGATGGATGAGCATTACGGCGTTATATGGCCCTTTACAATAGCCGACGCAACCGTCGCAGAGTCCGGTTTATTTGTTGGCAAAAATCCAACACTGGGCGATATTATGATATGTCACAATAGATTTAATCCGCCGATAAATCATACAAGTCCAGATAATGGCGTCGGAGCAAATTGGATAATACAGCATAAGGGGTTCTAATCCAGGTTGGTCCTATTCTCACTTAACACATTTAGAAAAATATTCTACTCTCAATACGCATCGAGTTATATTGAGAAGATAGTTAAGGCATTAGTCGCAGTACAGAGCGAGAACGTTGTCGAGGATATCGACGACGATTTAAGGGGATTATCCGGGCTTTTCGTTGAGAAGGTGGGATATTATGACGGCCTATCAGAGATATACAAATCGCCAAAGACGGGCACGACCGTAGACTATTGGTGTACTGACTGGCCCGATGTTAACGACGTTTGTAAAGGCTTGTGGTATTTTGATCATGTCAACCATAATTACGCGCTAGGAGTGGGCTATGTTAAAAATATGGCTTATCAAGATGGCCGAGACATGGCGATATATAATGATCCTTGTGTTGTCAATGGTAGCCCTTTATCTTTGCAATGGCGATCCGATTACGTCCCTTCAATAGTATCATCATTTAAGCGCTCACAATACGGAATGATACCCGACTCCTCGCATTTCCAGGTATTGACTACCGACTTCTCATTTTTAATCGTGATATATCCAAGGAGCGAAGCCGTAGACCAGGGCACGGATTCAAGCTTTGTCTCTAAAACTGATAACACTACTAATGGCTATCTTCTACGCTTAGGCACTGATTTTAAGGTTAGATGCCAGATTAAAAAAGGCGGCACTGAAACGCTAAAAGCTTCCTCAACCAATTTATCATTAAACGCATGGACTTGGGTTTGGGTGACTTGGAAATCCTCAACGTCCACACTAAAGATATATTTCAACTCGACGGACGTGACTACAACGTCAGCGTCAACGGTAACATATAACGACTCAACGACACCCGACTTGTATATTGGGACACGCTCAATATCTGCGGCAATTAAGGGATTAATAGACGCTGGTGTTTACTTATTCGCCTTTTGGCGTAAGGAACTAAGTTCGACGGAGATCTCAAATATGTTCACTAATAAGACGACAATCGACAATCTAACAGCGACTCAGGTTAGCTGGACGAATTACGCAGTTTGTCAGTAATATCCTAAAAGAATTTTAAATAATAAATAATAACAAGCCTCTGAGTTTATCCCTTGTGAGAGAGCACGGGGTTAGCTGATCAATGGGTTAAGCAGGTCATAACATCGGGCAAACTAAACCAAATGACCATTATAGGCGGTTTATCATCATATTTGGCGGGACTCACTGGCTTGCTCAAGGGTCAAGTTGTTATTAGCTACGATACGGGCGGCGTCTTTTCACAGTGGAATTTATCAGCGTGGGACGGTGTTAGCGCTTGGAAGAATCTAAGCAATGCGCCACATTATCACACTGGAGGAGCTTCCGATAATACGGCCCTTAACGAGATATTTGAGAGAAATACCAAGCTCTATTTTTATAATGAGATGCTCCAGGATTATATTAGTACAGTGTCGGGGACGGGCGCCACTTACTCACTCCAAGATGACGGGACTAATGTTTACCGGAGGCACCAAACGGGTACCACTACATCGGGATTCTCAACCGCTTACAGGGGCGGCATTAAGATAGACTTTGCCAACCGTATTACTTGGGCTATAGCTTGGAAACTTAGCGCACTAAATAACGAGGCTTTTATCTTTGGGCCCGGCGGTGAGGCCATTAACGTCGCAGCTAATAATAATAGCAAATTTGGCCTAGAATGGTGTGACGCTCAAGCCTTCGCCCGATATTATATGATGTCGGGGAGCGGGACAGCGCGCTCATTATCCGACTCGACGGTTGCAACCTCAACGGCGATCGATGGGGTCAAAGTAATATTTCAACCCGCTGATAAATTAATTTATCTATTCGATACGGGTGTATCGGTCAACAAGACAACCAATCTCCCAACGGGTAACAGTCTATATAATAACATCTTAAGAACCGGAATTAAAAACAATAATGGCGGCTCAGCTAATCGCGAGCTCTGGATACTAGGCAATAGACTCAATGGCATCGCCCAGGGAGCAGAGTGGCCCGCTTAGGTAATATAATATGACAATCTTTAAGAAGGCCGTCCGTATCCAGACCGACCGGGATAATCTAACTAACTGGTCAATGAAGCCAGGGCTTGAAATGATTGTCCACCCCTACAAACCCGACGAAGTTAAAGACACTTTTGATGTAATGTTTCGCACAAGTGACATGAACCCTTGTTTATCTGAAAGGTTGTTAATGCAAGATATCGATAATGAGGTTGAGCGTCTTAAATTACTATACGGCGGGACTTCCAAATCAGAGCGGATGCGGGACTCCGACTTTCACAATTATGAGACGGCTATGGACTTTCAAGACTTTTCAGACTCAAAGCAACTTGAGAGTCTTGACAAATTTAAGAGTAAATCGATAACGCAATGGGGAGATCCTAATAAAGTCCATGAATCTAATAACGACCGCGAGATAAACGAGTATTATATCAAGGCAAAAAAAGAATATTTATTGATGATCGATAGGGGCTAATAATGTCAGTCACAAGCGCCAACTTTGAAGTCAGAAAAACAACTTTCGTCGTCTCTGGTATTGGCTCGCTTGGTGACAAAATTGACAGCAGTAGCGCCGGACTTGTATCGATTAACTCCGAGTCAAATTTATTCAAGGATGGCACCGCGGACGAGTGTATCGCGGGAGCCACAAAATACCGCATATTTGGTATTAAATTCTTAGGCCCAGGAACTATAAGACGCGCCTCATTAGTAGCCAGCGAGTCAGCGCCAAGCGCCTATATTAATTATCAATGGGCCTTTGATCCACTAGCTTACAAATACGGACCAATGGGAAGCTTTAACGGGACGAGTGATTTTGTTAGCGTGGCCTCAACCACCGCATTACAACTCAATAAATTTAGTATTATGGCATACTTCCGCACATCAAAGGCCGATTATACGACCGACGGCGATATTTGCAACAAGGGCGGTCATGGGAGCGAAACAGCGGGCCAAAATATGTCTTACGGCATATATTTAGACGCCAATGAGAATCTAGTCGTTGACTTTGAGACTGGGGCTGGAGTTAATTCGACATTGGGATACGGCTCGCAGAAATTCAATGACGGTAAAATCCACCATGTTATAGCAAGATATGGAGATACAGATCTCCGCCTAATGGTAGACTTTGACTTTGATAATGAGAAAAGCCTAGCAACTACGGCGGTCCCAGAAGTCAACACTCAACCGCTAGTTATTGGCCGCAATAGTAGAGTATCGGATCGATTCTTTGAGGGTGATATTGACGAGGTGTATGTCTATAATAGGAGATTAAACGACGACGAGATTGAGGCTTATCGTGATAGTGGAATAGTGCCGGCTCGTGGGCTTGTTTACTCAAACGTATTTGGAGGCTCAGGCGAACCTATAGCGCAGAAACTACCCGACGAGAATACGGGACCATCGGGAGCATTATCTTGGCGCGTCGTAAATAATCAGGTCCCGAGCGTGCCTAATGTTGGCGACATGGCGCCAAACAAAACCGTCCCTATAATAGTAAGACGGACAAATATAGCCGGCACTCCAGATCTAGAGAACTCATTTATTCACTTTAATCTACATTATACTCTAGAAGTAGGACAAACCGCACCAGATCCACCAAGCCCAGGCGAGCCGCCACCGGGACCATCACAACCACCGGACAATAATCCCGTAAAAATTGCGATAGGCGCCGATTGGGGATGCGAAGATATGACCGATACGGTGGTCTCGAAAATAATAGCGCAGAATTGCGACCGCATAATAGACGGCGGAGATAAATCTTATGAGTCGAGTCTTAATTGTTGGCTTACTTCATTAGGCCCAATACTAAGCAAACTAATAGATAGTATTGGCAACCATGACGATACTAGCAGCATAAGATCCAAGTTACTAGCCACGCAATTTGTAAGCGGTAAGCATTACTATCAAGATACACCGGCATCATATTACTACGTCACAATAGAGAATTTCGCCATTATTGTCATGGACTCAGAAGTCAGCTTCACACAAACGTCAACCCAGGGCAAGGCTATAATCCAATTCCTAACAGAGATAAACGCCAACTCTGCAATCGATTGGACGTTTGTCACGTTCCACCGCCCGTGGGTTGGAAGTGATAGCGACCACCCCAATAATGAGGGCAATGTGGTTCAGACTTGGATGAATTACTTCATAAGTCATAAGGTTTTTGCAGTAATTAACGCGCATAACCATAATACGGAAATTACATTCCCGATAAATTATAACTCAAGTGATCCCGAAGATCCCGACGTATTTGATAGCTCCGGCCCCTTTGACTGGCAGCCAGGACAATATCTTATTATTATACATGAGGGAACGGCGGGTCATGATAGCGGTAGCTCATTATATCAATTCAGTGGTAGCCAACCGGCGTTTATCGCATTCCGCGACGACGAGGCAAACGGCTATTTTATAATACAAACAGTAGCGGCAACAAATAACAAAAGTATTGACATATCATTTTACTCCGTGGAGTCGTCATCTACTCCGCTCTATACTGCGAGGTATAATAAAATCTAATGGTCAATGACGATAACGGTATCGAGTTTGTCTATCCAATAAAACAAACCTCCGATTACGCGCGCTTTACTATGAACAATAGCGATCCCGAATCAGACAGTCATTTACACCTTGGCGGGCAAGTCGACCACCTCGTCAATATGGGATCGGGTTGGTGGACCGTTGATAACGCCGAGGCCGTCCGTATTAATGTAGCCCAGGACCCCGCCTTTGAGGATACTATTGACGGGTGTAATGATAATTTTGATGAGCTAACAAGTCGGGGGTATGCGTGGAAAGCAGGCGATTGGCGAGATGTAGAATTCTCAGTTATAGCGGACGTACGCGATCTTAACGATCAATTAACTTTCAAGGGGCCAACGGGGCACCACACGGACAGCAACTGTTGCCAGGGGTTTGCGTATGGAATGCGCTTTATTCCAGGCGCGCCGTTAAGGATGCAATGGCTAAAAGAACAATGGCACCCATCGGGCTATATTTTTAGTAGCGAAATCACAAACAGCGCCGTCGCTTCAAGGGACTTACTTGACGGCCCTATTGGCCTAAAATATGTGAGATATAACAAAGTTATCAATAATGTTACGCATGTTATTTTGGAGTGTTGGGTCGACGTTAACGGCGACGGCAAGGGTTGGGCCAAGTTCGCCACATTAGACGACTACACTGGTTCTAACGCCTTCGGCAACTCCGGCGATATGTCCAAGTGTGGCGCTTCAAATTCAAGAGCCGCCGGGACATGGGGAAGCGGCGAGATGTTGTTTAGATGGGACGACGCCAATAGCGATATACGTTTTAAATCTCTATCAGTTGTTAAGATAGATCCCGCAGCGGGACCCGGTTCCGGAGGAGGAGGGGGAGGCGGTGGCGGTGGTAGTACTCAACAAGTAACCGAGGTCACTTACGCTATTACAAAATATTATAATGATCTCTCGTGGCTTGGTGCCGTAATATCACATGAGATATGTGAGGCAATAACAGACAAAGATCCAAAAGGTTCCTTTACAAATCCACCGAATAAAAGCGCGTGGCGTTCCCGTAATCTCGCAACATGGTGGGAAGTTTGCGACGTATGTATCGACGCTATCGTCACCTATAATGCGGGATCAAGCTCTCATGTAGTCTATGTCCAGGGGTATTATAGTAATGACCACGGCGGCTTTGAATGCAGAGCGCCAGGCGCCTCGGACTCCACCCCACCATGTGACGACGGAATTATCAGCGACAATATAGTCCCAATTTTCACGAAGCAGGTTGACACTATTATGAAAAACCCCCGCGTTTGGCTTGTATTTTGGGGTTGGAATGATACGGGGAGTGATAAGACACAGATGGACCGATTAATAACAATGTGCAAGGATATGATGGGAGCACAGAAAAATTACTTTTCAGAACTAGACCAATATGGTATGTTATCATTACCAACTTACGCGGGCTCAGTTAACAACAAGGTAACTCCAACACCAAACGCCACATTAATAGGACCCAACGAGATAGGCCCCTTTTTAAAAGATACCTTTGATCGTGGAATTTTGCAGGTTCCAGAGCAATTTAACGATAATCTCTATTTTGTGGTACCATTAGGAAAATACGACGTTAGTAGCGACCAGAAAAGCAAAGCGGGAGGCTTCCATAATATATTTCACTTAACTTTAACAAAGTCAGGCACCCCACAGCCAGGGCCAGGACCAGAGCCAGAGCCCGCACCCGCAATGATAGACTCGTTTGGTATTCAATGGCTATTTGCAACGGGAGAGCAAACAGTTAATGAACAAACTAGATTCGATCCCGGAGATCATAGGTGGTCTAAAAACTACGACTCAATTTATGGAGGCTACGAAATTACGGGAATATTCACTTTTCATGGCGCCGACGATTCACCCGATGGCGCACACTGGGCCTGTAAAATGTGGGGCTCAAATCATACTCCTCCCTGTCCCCATCAAGAACAAAGTAGTTGCTGTTGTTGGTACGATGTTGGCATAAGAGGACCCGGAACAGTATACACGCAAATCGAGAGACCCCACCCACATAATATTGATGTCCCTTGTCCCGAGTGCAAGATGTCAAATATTGGCATGAGTATGAACGGCAATACTATAGGGCTCAAGTGGCTAGTAGTACCAATACGACCCGATGCAACAGCGGACGACGGCGGTATCCGTCTAATGATGTGGAAGTCCACGCCAGGATTAACGGGAGGAGTGCCGACAAATAACTGGCAACTAGTTTTTGATATTACTGATAACGGCCAAATATTAGGGAATTATAAGGCACCCGATGACCAGGAGATTGAGACACGCAACTCCGATACTGATAGCGCTGACCAATATGGCGGCGGTATGCACGTTAGGAGACTTGAGCCCGGAGATATGGAGCCAAAACAACCGGGACCACCGCCACCAGGGCCACCGCCACCAGGGCCACCGGAACCGCCACCGGAACCAATAACGGGATTCTTTGGCTTCGATCTAAAGTCACATTTCAACTTTGTCAGAGGTAGCCCTTGCTTATCAAATATAGGAGGAGGCGGCGGCGGCTCGCCTCCTGACCCACCCCCTCCAGGTGGCGGAGATGATAAAATATGTTATAATTATACCACTAAAGACACGGAGCTTGGGAATAATCTGGATCATAATGGCGATTGCTTTGGCGAGAAGTGCAAAAACCACGATAGCTTTATCTGGAATAAGAAGATATCAAAGGGCCGCTATTGGATAACCAAGAAGGGAGCCGGGACCGATATAGATTGGTGCATCTTCGACGAAAGCGGTAATATTATCAAGACTTTGAGCACCGTATTGGCCTCCTCATTAACCGTAGACGTAGAGACTCAGGTCGATGTTACTGTCACGGTATCAGCGCCCAACACCTACGCTATCGATAACCACGATTCTATTGGCTTCCGTGTCAATACGGCTCATGGATCGGCCTCGTCAACAAACTATATGTCAATAAAGAGGGACAAGAATAGCACCTATAATGCGTATAGCTCGGTAAGATCGGACTATGATAATGGCTCATTTAGCGAGCAAACCGGCGACGTCAGTTGTATATTATGGGAGTATTGACCAATAAATAGTAACGATAACTTAAATACTAATATCTTCTAAGCACTTTATGGGTAGCAAAGACAAAGAGCAACTCAAAAAATT
>Ga0126382_10001136_pt1 | contig 10785 bp, 14 predicted proteins | sample PanSoiMetPlot_30_FD_92548 | JGI IMG/M metagenome (GOLD analysis project Ga0126382, IMG submission 92548) | Tropical forest soil microbial communities from Panama - MetaG Plot_30 | ecosystem: Environmental > Terrestrial > Soil > Tropical forest > Bulk soil | place: Panama | collected 2016-02-17 | reverse complement strand
GGGAGCTAGATCACCTGCGGAGCCGGGCGTGATCCTGACGATGTTCGTCGCCGGGCTGCCGCGGCCCCAGGGCTCGATGCGGGCCATGACGGTCGGCGGCCGCGCCCGCATGTTCCACGCCGACCACAACGACCTCGCCGTCTGGCGGGGGGCGGTCACGGCCCAGGCCGCTGAGCTATGGGGCGATGCCCCGCCGCTCGACGAGGCGACGTTCGCCCTCCTGTACTTCTACCTGCCGCGGCCGCCCTCGACGCCGAAGCGGCGCACCCGCCCGGACCGCCGCCCGGACATCGACAAGCTCGCTCGGGCCATCCTCGACAGCCTCACGGGGATCGTCTTCACCGACGACGCCCGGGTGGTCCAACTCGTGGCCACGAAGCACTTCGCGGAGGAGATGCCGCCGGGCGTACGCGTCATGTGCGGCCCGACCTCGGCTCAGGTCGATCCCGGCCTCGGGCACATAGCGGTTGGTACGCCATACCCGAGGCCGGGATCGTGAAGCCCTACCACCACCCCGGCTCGTTCCGACCCCCGCTCGCCTTCGGGGGCCACGAGTTCGCCATGGGCGACGAGGTGAGCTACTGCCGCATGTGCGGGGGCCAGCTCCCGACCTGGGCGCTGCACGAGGGCTTCTGGCCGACCTACATCGCTCGCTGGTGCCCGGCCAAGGTGCGGGCGCTCGCGCCCACCTCCACCGAGATCGAAGGGCAGATGAGCATCTTCGACGTGCTGGAGGAGGCGTGACGTGGCTCTACTGCCCCACGCTGAGCGTCCCGTCCACGGCCTGGCCCTCTGCGCCGGGGCAGGAGGGCTGGAGCTCGGGCTTCGGCTCGCCCTCGGCCCCTCCTACCGTGTTGTGGCCCACGTTGAGCGGGACCCCTACGCCGCGGCCGTGCTCGTGGCGCGGATGGCGGACGCGGCCGTGGATCAAGCGCCTGTCTGGGACGATCTGCGCACCTTCGCAGGCGCACCGTGGCGCGGACTGGTGGACATCGTCTCTGCGGGCTTCCCGTGCCAGCCGTTCTCGGCCGCTGGTCGCCGTGCGGGAGCCGATGACTACCGCTGGCTCTGGCCCGACGTCGCCCGCGTCGTGGCTGAAGTGGGACCGAGCCTCGTCGTGCTGGAGAACGTCCCAGGCCTCCTGGCTGGCGGACTCGGACCGGTTCTCGGGGACTTGGCCGACCTCGGGTTCGATGCGGAGTGGGACAGCTTCTCGGCGGCCGACCTCGGCGCCCCCCACCTTCGCCGTCGCATCTTCATCCTGGCGTGGCTGGCCGACCCCGACGGTCGTGGACGCTCGCAGCCGGGGATACACGCGAGACCAAGGGCAGAAGGGTCGGGAGCGTCTACCGCTCACCGGGGAGGCGCGGACGTGGCCGACCCCGACGGCGGCGGAGGCGGGGCGGGGATCGGACCCGGTGCGGACGCGACCGAACGGGCGGAGCCTGGGGACACAGACGACGCTCTGGGCTACCCCGGCGGCCCGGGACCGGAAGGGGCGAGCGATCCCGCACCGGGACGGTGGTACCTCCCTGCCGGACCAGATCCTGACGTCTGGCCCCCAGGCCCAGGTGACCGATGGGGGTGGGAGCAAGCCGCACGCGCCGGTCTGCCTCAACCCGCCGTTCGTCGAGTGGCTGATGGGCTGGCCGATCGGCTGGACCGACTGCACGTCGTCGGCAACGGCGTCGTACCGGTCGTGGCTGGCTACGCACTCTGCCGTCTTGCTCAGCGCGCTGGCCTCGACCTCGGCCTGCCCGCCGGCCTGGAAGTGATCGCATGACCACGGCCGAGACCTCTACCGCCGCCGCCCGCTTCCTGGCTGACGCCAAGCGCCCGAGCGTCCGCCTCGACTCGTACAACCGCTACGTGCTGCCCGACCCGATGACGGGGAAGGAGCGGGCCTGGACGCGGGCGACGACCTGGGCCGGGGCCGTGAAAGAGACGTGGGCGCTCTCGCGCTGGTCCCGGCGGATGGCCGCGCACGGCCTCGCCATGCGCCCGGACCTGATCGCTTCGATCGCCGTTGATGTCTCCACCTTCGGGGCCGGGCAGTTCGACGACCGGGACTGCAAGCCCCTCGATGAGGCCATCGTGCAGGCGCAGGGCCATGCCGGGGCCACCAGTGCGGCCACGTTGGGCACGGTCATGCACCGCTACACGGAGCAGCTGGACTCGACCGGCGAGTTCCCCGAGGTCGTGCCCCCGCCCCTGGACCGGGACCTGGCGGCCTACGCCACCACCATGGAGCGGCACCACTTCACGCCGGTCGCCGTCGAGCGGATCGTCTGCGTCCCGGAGCTAGGCGTGGCCGGGACGCTGGATCGAGTGCTCTCCCGGGGCGACGCCTACATCGGTGATCTGAAGACGGGCGCCAAGATCACCTACGGCTGGGGCGAGATCGCCGTGCAGTTGGCGCTCTACGCCCACGCCTCGTTCATGTGGGACGAGGATCGCTGGGAGCCGATGCGCCCGGTCGATCAGCAGCGCGCCGTCGTGATGCACGTTCCCATCGGCTCCGGTCGCTGCGATCTGTACTGGGTCGACATCGCCGCCGGGTGGGAGACGGCCAACCGACTCTGTGGTCCCGTCCGAGAGTGGCGGACCCGACGGGACCTTGCGACGAAGATCGACGGCGAGGACTCGTGGGCTCCGTCTCCACCCGCCGCGGGGGCCACGACAGGGGCGAGCCCGGATGCCACCGCTAGGTCCGGTGCGTCCGCGGCTCGCCCCGGCAACGAGCGTACGGAGTGGCTCTCGGCCCGCCTCCAGGCCTTAGCTCCCTCCGAGCGGGGTCGCTTCCTCGTCGGCCAGCGCTGGCCCGAGGGCGTGACGATCAAGCCTCCGTGGACGAGCGAGGACATCGACCGCCTGGCCTCGGTGCTGGAAGGGATCGAGCGGGACATCGAGGCCCCGTTCGGCCCGAACGACCCGACTCACGAGCTACCAGAGGCCCCCAGGATCGCCGTAGAGCCGATCGAGCGGGTCCCGGCCTGGGACGTGGCGGATGACGGGGTGCAGGCGCCAGACGACGATGTAGCGACCCTCACCACCTACCTGTCGTTCTTCAACGATGCCCAGCGGGCCACGCTGCTGCGCTGGAACCAGGAGGCGAAGCGGGAGCAGCGGGCGTTCGACCTACCCATGACGCGACGCACGTGGGCCTGTGCTCGGGCGGCGATGGGGTGTGCTGCTCACCTGGGCGATGACGACCGCACGAGCCGGGCGCTGACCTACGTCGTCGGTGGCTGGGGCGAGCACTGGACCGTCGGCGTCGTGCTCGGCTCCCTCAACCTCCCCCAGGCCGAGGCGCTAGCCGACCTAGCGGACGGCTACGCCGCGGGCGACGAGCAGGCCCGCATGATCATCGACCCCATCTGACTAACGAGAGAGAGGACACGCCATGATCAACTGGACCGAAGTCGCCCAGCGAGACGCGCAGCTACGCGTCGGGGTAGACGACGCCAGCGAAGCGCTGGCCCGTCACCGCCATGAGAACACCATCGCCGTCGGCGTCTCCTTCGCGGAGTACGCCCGGCAGTGCGGGGTGAATCCCGCGGCGGTGCGGCGCTATGCGACGGCCTGGGAGATGAAGACCTCAGGTCTCGACGTTGCGCCCGCAACGATCAGCGATGCGCTCGTGCGAGCCGCTACCAGCGCGGTCCGGGCCGACGTCATCGAGGCGGTAGCCGAAAGCCGCGGCGTCTCCATGAAGGCCGTGCAGGCCCATCACCAGGATGAGGTGCGTCGCGTCGAGTCGATCGCCCGGGAGCGGGCGACGAAGCAGGGTACGACGGTGCGCGAGGAGGCGGCGAAGTTGGCGGAGACGGCCGAGCGCCAGCGCCGGGCGGAGCTACGGCACCGGGCGGAGCGGCGCCAGCGAGCCGACCTGCGCTACCTGGAATTGGAGCGGCACCTTCAGACTGCCCGCCGTGCGCTCGTCAACGCCGCGGCCGTCGACGCCAACCTTGACGATGAGCACCGCGAGCTGATCGCTGACGCCGTGCGCGTCGTGCGAGACCTCATCGGCCTCGTAGACATGCGCTTCGTCGGGGCTGCCAACGTCGACTGGGACGCCGAGCTCGCTCGCATCACCGGGGGGTCGACCGATGACTAGCGACGAACATCTGTCCGCACTCTTCGATCTGCTGATGGATCGCGACTCGGTCACGATCGACGAGATCGCCGCCTACCTCGCCGTCACCAAGACCCGGGCGGACGTCGTAGTGCGGGACTTCCGGCTGCTGTTCGGGGATGACGACACGATCAACCTCGTAGCTACCCCCTCAGGCCAGCGGGAGCGGTGGGACTACTCGCTCCAGGGCACCTTGGAGGGCGCTGAGCCATGGGCGCTTAACCGCATCGCTGACGCTGAGAGCCGTCTCGACACGATGGCCGCCGTCCTCGCCTCGATCGAGCGCGGGATCGACGGACGCACCCTCGCCGGGCGCAAGGCCCGCATCCTCCGACGCGCGATCACCCGCGCCCGGGAGGACCTAGCCGATCTGATGGAGGAAGCATGAGCGACCCCAACGCCTTCCTGCGGGAGAGCAGGATGAGCACCTTCCCCGCCGCCCAGTTCGGCAAGATCGGTGACTCCCACGGCGGCACCATCTCGGCCCCGCCCAAGCTGGTGGACAACCAGTTCGGCCGCTCCCTTGTGCTGGAGTTGACGAACCCCTCCTACCCCGAGGGCGGCGTGACGCTGTGGGTCAAGGCTGGGCAGATGGCCGCGGCTATGGCCGACGCCTCCCATGGCGAGATCGCTGAGGGCGGCAAGCTCCAGGTGACGCTCACCGAGCAGCGCGACACCGGCAAGGGCAACCCGCTGAACATCTACGAGGTGCGCTACGAGGCGCCGGTGGCCAAGGTCGACGTGGGCTCGATCTTCGGGGACCAGGGCCAGTGAGCGACAACCACGGGCGACTCGCGGTCGGCGGACTCTGCGCAACCTGCCACGCCGACGCAGCAGCGGCGAACCTCTCCCTCGCCGTGGACCACCCGGACTCGGGCCACGAGCTTCAGGCCATCGGCCACGCCCTGCTCGCGCTGCTGGCGTTCCAGGTCGAGCAGCGGGATGGCTAGATGCCGGGAGTCCTTGATGCTGTTCACGATGTTCGTGCGGCAGAACCCCTCGATCCCGCCCGATGCGGAGATGTTGGAGCGGGTCTACAGGGCGTACTCGACGCTCGACGAGGAGACCTCGACCGACTCATCCTCGCCGCCGACGACCTGCCCCGAGCCGTCCGATGCCGGATGAGTCGGTCGGAGTAGACAGCGACAACGCGCTGGCCGCGGCCCTCGCCTACGCCGCTCTCCGGTGGGTCCCGGTACCGACGCCCTCGGGGTCGAAGCACCCGCGGCTACCGAACTGGCAGCTTGCCTGCCCCGGCACCGACACGATCCTGGACTGGTGGGGCTCCCGCTACCACACCGACGGCATCTCCATCGTGACCGGACCGTCCGGGCTCGTGGTGCTGGACGTGGACTGCCACGGCCCGATCGACGGCGAGGACACGCTGGCCGATCTCTGCGCCACCTACGAGGCGCTCCCGGACGTGCCCTGCGTGCTCACCGGAGGAGGAGGGCGGCACCTGTACTTCGCCGCCCCCTCCGGGGTCACGATCACCAACGATGCTGGCCGGCGGTTGGGACCGGGGCTCGACATCCGGGCCGAGGGTGGGCAGGTGGTCGCTCCGCCGTCGATGCACGGGTCCGGGCGCCGCTACGAGTGGGAGGCCTCGTCGCTCCCGGCGCTGCCGTCGCTGTTCAGCCCGCCCGAGCCCAACTACGTCGCCCTGCCCCAACTCCCAGAGTGGCTCGTCGCTCTCCTCACCGCAGAGCCGCCCGAGCCCGAGCGGCTCCCGGTGCCGCAGGGCAACGGCCACCTTCCCGGCCAGCAGTGGGCGGCCGTGACGGACTGGGTGAGCCTCCTCACCGCCGACGGGGCGACGTTCATGGGGGCGCGGCGGGACCACCGCACAGGATCGTCGTACAGCCTCTGGGCCCGGCCGGGTGCCGATCACCCCTCGGCCAGCCTCGGCTACGCCGGGAGCGACGTTCTGAAGGTGTTCTCGACCAACTGGGAGGGGCTCGACCCGGAGGCCACCTACACCAAGTTCGGGTACCTGGCCGCCATCCATCACGGCGGCGACTTCTCGGCCGCCCGCCGGGCGCTTGAGGCCGAGGGGTTCCGGCTCGACGACCTGGAGCGGCTCATCCCCAAGGCCCGGCCGCCGCTCGTGTTCAAGCTCGGCGCGCTCCGGGCCAGCGACGAGCCCGAGTACGACTGGCTGGTGCCCGACCTCATCGAGCGGGGCGATCGCATCATCATCTCGGGAGACGAGGGGCAGGGGAAGTCCACGCTGCTGCGTCAGTTCGGCCTGGCCGCCGCAGCCGGGATCAACCCCTTCGGCCCCTCGCTGCTCGACCGCCACCCGGAGCGGCAGATCCTCCTCGTGGACTGCGAGAACAGCCGTCGCCAGCTACGGCGGGAGTTTCCCAAGGCATGGCGGGCACTGGAGCCCCATCAACTCGCCATCACCGATGAGGGCATCACCGTCGCCGTGCGCACGGAGGGCCTCGCGCTCGACGACGTGCGCGACCGGGCCGGTGACCGGGCGTGGCTCATCGAGCTAATCGAGGAGCTAGCGCCCGACCTGCTCCTGATCGGCCCGCTCTACAAGCTGCTCGGCGGCGACCCGAACGCCGAGACGGAGAGCCGAGAGACGGCCCGCTTCCTGGACAAGCTGCGAGGCGAGGATGCCGACATGGCGGTCGTCATCGAGGCCCACGCGCCGCACGATGCCAAACGTCCGTTCGGGTGGTCGGGCTGGAAGCGCTGGCCCGAGTTCGGCTTCCATCTCGGCGCCGACGGCGGGCTGGCTCCCTTCCGCGGTGGCCGCGACGACTCCCGGCGTTGGCCGCGGCAGCTACGCAAGGGCGGCGAGGAGGAGTGGCCCTGGCTACCCGACGCCAAGCCCGCCCCGAGCGTGGCCAAGACGGAGGAGAACACCCCCGAGGCAATGCGCCAGCGGGTCCTGAAGGTGCTGCACGATCTCTACGAGATCGACTCGGAGGAGTGGTTCCCGATGCCCGACATCTGCGAGCGGGTGGTAGGCGTCCGAACGGGTCGCCCGTCGAACCTGGTGCGTATGGCCGTGACCTACCTGTTCGACCGTGGCTGGCTCCGAGATAGCCACACCGAGCGCCGACGGGGCGTCCTGACGATGCTGACTCAGGTGTTCCAGTGGAACCCCGACGGGCCGGGCGAATGACCACGGAGCGTGGGTTTCGTAGGCTGGGCTCGGCCGCGACCGCGGACAAACGGAGCGACCTGCGAAAACGGCTTCAAAACCCCGTCAGTCCGCTCGTCCCCCGGGGTAGGGAGACGGAGCGGACTGACCTAGGGGTAAACAGTACGGAGAGTGAGTTAGGACGATGACGACACCAGAGGATCGCATCGCCCAGATCTGGGCTGATGTGCTACAGCGGCGCCACCCCGGAACCCGCTGGGATGTCGATCGGGGTGAGGGCAGCAACGTCGCTCCCAAGCCCGGGGAGAGCCGTCGGCGCCGCCGGGTCGGCCGTCGCCCAGACCCCGACGCGAGACGCCAGCGGGGCGGAGCCGGGAGCCACGGCGATGACAGCTAGGGCGGCTGAGTAGAACCTGCGGCGATCCTCATCCTCCAGGGTGGGCCACTCCTCAGCCAGATCCTCGGGCAGCGCCACGCCCGTCTCGGCCACCCGGGCCGTGTCGTAGCGCTTCTGCGCCGCGGCCAGCTCGGCCTGCCGCTCGTCGAGGCCTTCCTGGAGCAGATCGACGTCCACCCCCCGGGTCACCGTCAGGTAGGCCCGGACCTCGTCCTTGGCGGCGTCCAGGGCGGCCTTGGCCTCCTCTAGCTCGGCGCCCACCCGCTGGCGCCCGACGTAGGGCCGATCGGACAGGTAGAGGTCGTGGAAGCGCTCCTCCACGATGGCCTCGACCTTCTCGGCCGGGACCCGCACCGGGGCCGGGCACACCCCGAAGCTGTGCGAGCGGCGGCAGCGGTAGTAGCGGAACGTCTTCGGCCCGCCGACTAGCTCTCGCACGTCCGCGGTGCCGCGCATCCGCACGCCACAGGAAGCGCAACGGATGAGCCCGGCGAGGGGGAAGGACTCCCGGTTGCGACGCCGCGCCGTCTGGCGCTGGTCGTTCGCCTTCGTCCAGAGCTCTGGTGAGACGAGCGGCTCGTGGGCGCCGGGCTGGACGTAGGCCCCGGAGGCGGCCTCGCCCAGGTACGTGCGCCGCTCGACCAGGGCCTTGATGCGGGCGTGGGTGAAGCGCTCAGCGCGCCGGGGCTTGATCCCGGCCGCGTTGACCTCGTCGGCCAGAGCCGACCAGGAGCGGCCTGCGGCCCGGCCCTCGAAGATGCGGCGGACCCAGCGGGCCTCCGTGGCCTCGCGCACGAGGCGCTTGGTGTCCTCGTCCTTGACGTAGCCGAAGGGAGCGTTGCCGTGGATGCCGCGGGCGATGGAGTCCTGCCGGGCGTGGTCTAGGCCCTCGGCCAGCCGCTCGCGCTCCATCTCAGCCACGGAGAGCATGACGTTGCGCATGAGCCGGGCCTGGGGCGTCATGTTCGGCCCGGCCGAGATGCCCTCGGCCGCGGAGACGACCAGCTTCCCGGCCTCCTCCAGCATCTTGATGACCTGGAGGCCCTCCAGCAGGTTGCGGGCGTAGCGATCCAGCTTGGCCACGATGATGCCGTCGGACTCGCCCGCCAGTGCCCGGCGCACGGCCTCGCCCAGTCCGTCCCGGTCGAGCACGTCCTTGCCCGACACCGAGTCGGTCTCGTCGTAGTCCTCGCCCAGGCTGATGCCGTGGGCCGTCATGTAGCGGTCGGTGGCCTCGCGCTGCTCCCCGGGGGAGAGGAAGCTCGGGCCGCTGCGACCGTTGCGCTGGGAGACGCGCACGACGCGGTCGAGGGTGGTCACGCGTCCTCCTCGTGGCTGGCGTAGCGGACGTTGTTAGCGAGCGGCTCGCTGGTACGGAACACCGAGACGACGGCGTCACAGTGCGGGCAGTAGGCCTCGCGGCTGAAGCGGCCGCGTCGGTCGTGAAGCGGCACGACGAGGCCGCTGAGCGGGCAGAGGTTCACGGCCGGACCTCGGAGTAGGTGCCGTGTGCCCGGAAGCGCCCGGCTCGGGTGATGGCGACGCGCTTGCCACAGGTCGGGCAGGTGCCGTAGCTCGTCCAGCGGGCGCCTCCTTGGCTGCGCCCGCCCGGGGCCGTCGCCCCTGAGTCTCGGCAGTGGTTGAGCTTGCGCCGGCGGATCTCGGTCATGGGGTTGTCCTCTCTCGTTGACCTGGACTGACGTAGTCAGTCTACCCCGTTCGGACCAAGTGACGCAAAGTCAAGAGATAGCGTCACTTGGTCTCAGAGGGGGTGGGAGAGTGGTGGCTATGACCGACGAGCCCAGCGTCGAGGATCGCATCGCCCGGCTAGAGGCCAGGGTGGAGGAGCTAGAACGCTTCCACGCGTCCATGCGACGCTGGGCGGAGACGTGGGGGCCGCGGGTGGCGAAGGAGTACGAGATCTCGCTGGACGATGCGGAGTAGCGAGCTAGGCCGTGGTCGAGTCCGTGATGAGGCCTCGGCTCGACTGGGCGGCCAGGAAGCTGGCCAGTGCGGCGTTGCCCGCCCGGGAGCCGGTGATGGTGGGGACATCCCCGGCGTTGGCCCAGCGGTGAACGTTGCCCTTGGTGGTGGTGCCGTCGAGGAAGATCGGCGTGGTGGCGCCCGACAGGTCGTTGCCGCTGATCGTCCCTGACTGGATGGCGGTGGCGCCGCCCGTGCCCTGCACCCGCACCCCGTTGACCGCGCTCACCACGATGTTGCCGGTCACGGCGAAGCGCTGGGTGACCCCCGCTGTGTTGTTGTTGATGTGGATCGCGTTCGAACCGCCTGTAGTCGCGATCTCGATGGTGTTCCCGCAGATGAGCGTGAACAGGGCCGACTGCGTGGTGTTGATGCCGGTGGTGGCGGCCGGGCACGTGATGAGGTTCCCCACGGCGATGCCCCACTGGCCCGCGATCCGCATCGGGGTGCCGCTCACGTCGATGATCACGTTGTCGGCCAGGAGGCCTCGCCCACTCGCAGACCACGACACGATCCCCGTGGTGGCCGTCTCGACCAGGTTCCCGACGCAACTGACGTACTGAGCACCGGACGCGGCGATGGCCTCGATGCCGACCGCCTTGTTGTAGACGGTGTTCCCGACGATGACGCCACGGTCTGACACCCCGAAGGAGATGCCGAGACCACCGCCAGCTCCCCGGACGGTGTTGGAGGCGATCACCGTGTACTTGGCCCAGACCTCGATCCCGAGCCCGGTACCCGAGCCGTTGGAGTGATCGACGTGGTTGCCGATCACGCGGGCGTAGCTGAGGATGCGAGTTGTCCCATCATCGGAGCCCCGCAGCTGGATGCCGTAGCCCGCGGTGTTGGCCGCGTTGCGATGGAAGGTGCAGCCCGCCACCTCCACGTCATTGATGGCCACCGGGGCGGCCGCGTTCTGACTGTTCATCGCTACGCCGAAGCCGTTGCCGCTCACGCCGATGTTGACGAAGTTGCAGCCGATCACGTGTACGTCCCCGGCGGTGTTGATCATCCGCAAGGCGTGGTTGTGCGTGTTGGCGATGCGGCAGCTGCGCACCCAGATCCCGAGGAGGCCGACCGTGCCGCACTGGACCACACCGGAGTTCGCTGCGCCTAGCCCGCTCCCGTTGCCGTCGAGCACGAGGTCGT
>Ga0126382_10001135_pt1 | contig 10787 bp, 9 predicted proteins | sample PanSoiMetPlot_30_FD_92548 | JGI IMG/M metagenome (GOLD analysis project Ga0126382, IMG submission 92548) | Tropical forest soil microbial communities from Panama - MetaG Plot_30 | ecosystem: Environmental > Terrestrial > Soil > Tropical forest > Bulk soil | place: Panama | collected 2016-02-17 | reverse complement strand
GCTCACGCTGGAAGGCACCCAGGTGAAACAGATGACCGCGTTCATGATGCCCGCAATCTTCCAGCGCTTCGGCCTCCCCGGCGAGCTTCCGGGACAAGACCCAGCCGCGCGGGCGCAACGCGGGCGCGCAGAATACCCAGATCCGGGGCGGTCAGCGCCTTGATCAAATGAACCGCAGTGCGCTCATATCGATGCCTCTTTGCGTCAAGGGGTTTGTGGCACTTTCCGCGCGGTGGGTGCTGGGTGTCTTCCAGCCCGGGCTGCGGCTGCTGGCCGTGGGGTTGGTGTGGGTCCGGGGGGTGGCTTGGCCGAAGAGCCGGTGCCTGGGGTGTGAGCCGGCCGCGCTGGCGGCAGAGTCGTTTCCCACGTGCCCTGCCGGGCTCCTTATCGCGGGCCTGCCGCGGCGCGGCGGGCGCCGGCTTGCAGGCGGGCGAAGATGACGTCGCTAAGGCGGCGCTGGAGAGGGCGCGGGGCTTTTTTCGGTATCTGGCCTTCGGCCAGTTTCGGTTCGTGGTGGGCGCGGCCGGGGCTGTGGCGGTGACTGGCCTGGGTGACCGCGGCCATGGGGATGGCGTGGTTGAGCCGCCGGTTCCCGCGCCGGGACAGTCGGCAGGTTTCCGGCGGCCGGAGGACGCCTCGGTCGGCGCGGTGCCGTGGCAGGCGGCGAAGTGATCCCGGCTGGCGAACCGGGACACGCCGCGGGCCTCGCCGGTCACCGTGGCCGCGGCGATGGGGCCGGCGCCGAAGACCTCGGTGGGCGTGGTGCCTAAGGCCCGGGCCCGCAACCGTGGGCTTGTTCTTGGCGTCGCGCATCTGCGCGCCGCTGCGGCGCAGGTCCGCGGGCGAACTCGGCGGCGAGCTCGCGGCGGGCCGGCTCCACCGCCCCCGGACGGCGTGATGCCTTCCCGGAGCTGCCAGGCCTGAGCTGCGCTGATCCGCTTCCAGACACCACCGGGGATCAGCTCGCACCCCGCGGCGTGGAGCCGGCCGGCCACCTGGGCCCGGGTGCGGCCCAGATCCCGGTGCCGCTTGGCCCACACCGGTCAGCACCGCCGCGTGATCATCAGCGGCCACCTCGTAGCGGGAGGCCGAGCGCAGCGCCGCGGCCGCCACCGGCCGGGCATCGTCCGGGTCGTTCTCGTTCACCGCCCCGGCCACCGAGCAGCCGGACCCGGGCGCCGTGCTTGGGCGCCACATCCAGCACCCGCTCACCAGCGGACAGCAGCCGCTGCGCCAGCAGGTGCCCCAGCCCAGCGGCGCCCCCGACCGCCCAGGCCCGCTCCGGCCAGGCGGCCGCCCACGCCAGCAGCCGCCGCGCCTGCCCCGCCGAGGCGCGCACCCGCAGCTCACCCACCGGCTCCCCGCCCGCACCGATCACCACCGCCGTGCGCGAGCCCTTGTGCGGATCGATCCCGATCATCACTGCCGCCATGCCCACCCCCCCAGGACGCAAGATGTGACCGCGGCGGGCACGCCCCATTACAGCGGCCCGACGGGCGTTCGCGCCTCCTTTGAGCCACGCCACGACCAGGAACCCATGAGCCGGCACGCCGTTAACAAGCCAGGCCGCACCCAGCCGGCCGGCGGGTCGAGAGCCAGCCCACCGGACCCCTGGACACCACGGCCACAACCACAGCCCCCGCACCGATCCTGCAACAAGCCGGGGGTGCGTGCGCCGACTCGCGCTATAACTCGGCCACGCTCCGCATTGCCGGTTACCACGCGATCAGCCGGAGGGCAGGGTCAAGCTGGCGCAAGTCACCGGGGTCGGAGGTGACGACCGGCTGGCCAGCGCGGCGGGCGCAGATCACTACGTGGGCATCGACAATGTCAGAAGTCCCGCTAGCCGCCAGCAGCCTGCCGACGTGAGTCGCGTCTACCCGGCCCAGAGCAATGACGTCGGTGCCAGGCTGGCGGATCAGCCGTGAGAGCCGCACCTGCCGCTCCGGCCGCCGGATGGCCTGAGCCAGCGCCGAGGCCGGAACGGTAACCTGCGCGCCGGTCTCACGCGCGCGGGCCAGGAGCACCACCATGCGGCGATCATCGCGGTCCAAGGCGATCAGTCCCCCGGCGTCCAGGGTGACGCCTGGCATCAGGCCGCGGGCTGCGTGCCGGTGCCGAGAACTTCATCAGCCCAGGCGCGCTCGCTATCGGAGAGCTCACCGCCGGTTGCCCGCAGCGCCTCGGCGAGCATGGCGCCCCATCCCGCAACGTCATCCAGGGCGACCGCAACGGCATGCTGCACGAACCCGGACACGCTCGCAGCGGTCCCAGCCTGCACCAGCGCGCGGATCTGGTCGAGCTGTACCTCGTCCAGGGTGATAGTCACTTTCCTCGTGGCCATACCAATTACCATACCATCGGTCGAGGGCTCCCGGGCCTTGTGCACGACCTTCAGACGCAACTCGCCGGGCACGACGGACTGCCGCGGCCGGACGCAGGAAAGGGAGTGGCTGCGCAGCCGCCCGCCAGTGCGTTTCGAGGCTTCGAATACGAAGTGATCAATACCGCGGCGGACAGCCAAGTGGACAGCCATCACAGGCAGGCTTGCAGGCACTCACGGGCACTTCGGGGCACTAAGTTCGCAGGTGGGAGCTACTACTGCCCTGGCCAGGCGATTGCCCGACTTGCATGGCATGCAAGAGGCCAGGGGTTCGAGTCCCCTTGCTCCACCAGGCAAAACGTCATCTCTCTTGATCGCCTAGGTCCGGTTTGTAGCTGCCGTCAAGAGTAGGTCCGTCTTGGCTCCCATTGAACAGGCCATGCAGCCGGGTGAACGCGTCGCGCTTGGGCTCGTCGGCGGTGTCGGTGTAGATCTCCAGCGTCGTGCTAATCCGGGTGTGCCCGAGGATGGCCTGGGCGTCGCGGGCGGGGACATGAAGGCCTTTCAGCAGCGAGGCGACCGTATGTCGGGACGTGGTGGACCTTGATCAGCCGGATGTCGTTGCCGTCGCAGATGCGGCGGAAGGACGGGACGAAGTTCCGCGGCTCGACCGGGCGGCCGGTCAGAGTGGCGAAGACCAGGCCCGTATTCGGCCAGGCCCCGCCCAGGTCGGCCTGGTAGCCGGCCTGCTGGGCAGCCTGTGCACTGAGCGCCTGACGGGCGAGGTCGAAAGCGGAAGGGTCCGCTGGCCCGCATGCGTCTTGACCGAGCCGAGCTGCAGTTCACCGCGGACGCGCTGCAACTGCTGACGGACGTGAATGATCCCGGAGTCGAGGTCGACGTCTTCCCAGCGGAGGCCGAGCACCTCGCCGCGGCGCAGGCCGTAGAGAATCGCATGACCTGCACCTTGCGGACCGAGTCACCAGCTTCCAGCCGCTGGCTGAGGAACATCTGGACGGCCGAGACCGACAGCCGGGCCAGACTCTTGGCACCCCAGGCCGTGCAGGCTCAGCGCGCGAAGTAGCAGCGACGAAGAGTGCCCAAGGATGCAGCGGACACCGGACCAGCACCTGCGCATACCGCGCGGCCAGTCAGCTTGCTTCAGATCGCGCCACCCCTGCCCGCCAGGGTGAACAGATTGCCGCTGCCATCAGTGGGCACCAGCCCGGCGACCCCGGCAAACGGCGTCGGATAAGACCTTCAGGAACGGCCGAGATCGGCCACGTGCCTCGCCCACGTCGGCCGCCAAACCTGACACGCCCAGCTGGGGCGCGCCCCATGCCCGGAACGCCTCGACGTTTGGTTAGGGGCACAATTTTTGATACGCCAGGCCGGGCGGCACGTAGCGCGCCCATTCGGCGCGTGTGAGAGACCGTCCGGCCGAGGCGCACAGATACCGGTCCGGCACGATGTGCGCCACGTAGGTGACGTTCCATATGCGGATCGTTTTGTCGGTACCGCCGCTGGCCAGGGTCTTGCCGTCGGGGCTGAACGCCACCGCATCGACCACACCTCTGTGCCCGGTGAGGGTGCTGCCGATCTGCCGGTGGGTGGCCAGGTCCCACAGCCGGACCGTGCCATCGGCGCTGCCGCTGGCCAGGGTCTTGCCGTCGGGGCTGAACGCCACCGACCAGACAGCGGCACTGTGCCCGGTGAGGGGGCTGCCGATCTGGCGGTGGGTGGCCAGGTCCGACAACTCGACCCTGCCGTCATCGCCGCCGGTGGCCAGGGTCTTGCCGCCGGGGCTGAACGCCATGGACATGGCCCCGCTGCCGTGCCCGGTGAGGGTGCTGCCGATCTGGCGGTGGGTGGCCAGGTCCCACAGCCGGACCCTGCCGTCGTCGCCGCCGGTGGCCAGCGTCTTGCCGTCGGGGCTGAACGCCATGGACAGGGCCCCGCTGCCGTGCCCGGTGAAGGCGCTGCCGATCTGCCGGTGGGTGGCCAGGTCCCACAACTGGGCTATGTCATCGCCGCCGCCATTACCGGTGGCCAGGGTCTTGCCGTCAGGGCTGAACGCCACCCACGAGACTCCCACCACTGCGCCACTGTGGCCGGCGAGGGGGCTGCCGATCTGCTGGTGGGTGGCCAGGTCCCACATACGGGCCGTGCCGTCGCCATTACCGGTGGCCAGGGTCTTGCCGTCGGGGCTGAACGCCACCGAGAGGACCACGGCGCTGTGCCCGCTAAAGGGGCTGCCGATCTGGCGGCCGGTGGCCAGGCCCCACAACCGGGCCGTGTCGTCTTCGGCGCCGCTGGCCAAGGTCTTGCCGTCGGGGCCGAAGGCCACCGAGACGATAGTGGCGCGGTGGCCATTAAGGGGCCTGCCGATCTGGCGGCCGGTGGCCAGGCCCCACAACCGGGCCGTATGGTCGTCACTGCCGCTGGCCAGGGTTGTGCCGTCAGGGCTGAACGCCACCGCGTTCACCGGGCCGCCGTGGCCGGTGAGAGGGCCGCCGACCTGCCGGTGGGTGGCCAGGTCCCACAACCGGACCGTCCTATCGGCGCCGCCGCTGGCCAGAGACTTGCCGTCGGGAGTGAACGCCACGGAGTACACCGGGCCGCCGTGGCCGGTGAGGGGGCTGCCGATCTGCCGGTGGGTGGCCAGGTCCCACAACCGGGCTGTGCCATCGGCGCTGCCGCTGGCCAGGGTCGTGCCGTCGGGGCTGAACGCCACCGCGTTGACCGGGCCGCCGTGGCCGGTGAGGGGGCCGCCGATCTGCCGGTGGGTGGCCAGGTCCCACAACCGGACCGTATGGTCGTCACCGCTGCTGGCCAGGGTCTTGCCGTCCGGGCTGACCGTCACGGACAAGATTGCAGCGCCGTCGGCGCGGAGCCGACCGACCTGCTGATGGGTGGCCACATCCCACAACCGGACCGTGCCGTCGAGGCTGCTGCTGGCCAGGGTCTTGCCGTCCGGGCTGAACGCCACCGAGTTGACCACGCTGCCGCCGTGGCCTGTGAAGGGCCTCCCGATCTGCCGATGGGTGGCCAGGTCCCACAACCGGACCGTGTCGTCGTCACCGCCGCTGGCCAGGGTCGTGCCGCCGGGGCTGAACGCCACCGAGTTGACCGCGCGGTGGGTGCCGGTGAGGGGGCTGCCGATCTGCTGGTGGGTGACAAGGCTCGACAACCGCACCGTGCCATCGCCGCTGCCGCTGGCCAGGGTCTTGCCGTCCGGGCTGAACGCCACCGAGAGGACCGTGTCGTGGTAGCCGGAAAAGACCGCAATCGCGGGCCGCGCTGCGGCGGCCAGCATCGCATAGCGGGTGGCGCTGGAGGGATCGATGCGCCATGCCGCGATGCTCAACAGTGCGGAAATCGCGGGGTCGGTTTCGCCGAGGTTTTCGCTCTCGCTGATCAGCTGCCCCGAGGCCACGACGTCGCGCTGGTGGGCGGCCTGCTGACTGGCCCGGACCGCCAGCACCGTCGCCGAGGCCAGGCCGACGACCAGGGCCAGCAGGAATGCGAGGAAGGCCTGCCGCTGCCGTGCTCTTCGCCGGCGAGCGTGGTCGCTGGCGTGGAGGAAGTCACGTTCGGCCTGGCTGAGCGGCGGGTGGCGGGCGGGATCGGCGCCAATCCGGGCGGCGGCACCGGCGGCGGCCTGCAGCAGGCTGCCGCTGTAGAGGTAGGACGGGTCCCGGGCGTGGCCGGCCCACTCGGCGGCGGTGTTGTGCAGCTGGGTGCGGACGATCCGGTCGGCGTGGGTTTCAGCGAGCCAGGTGTCGTGCAGGAGCGGCCACGCGGTCAGCAGCGCCTCGTGGCTGATTTCGACGGTGTCGGCGGCGAGGGTCAAGAGCCGCTGGGCCGCGAACGCTTCCAGGACCGTTTCCACGTCCTGAGCCTCGGTGGCGCTCTTGCCCTCGGTCAGTTCCGTCCTGGTGGCGCGGTCGGCGGAGTCCACGCCCTCGCTGCTGATAGTGGTCAGCCGCGTGAACACATGGCGGGCGGCAGCTTGCTGGGCGGGCGTGAGACGGTCGTAGGTGCGCTGTGCGCTGTCGGCGACGGCCCCCTCGATGCCGCCGGTTCGCTCGTAGTCGCCCAAGGCGACAGTTTCCCCGGTCCGGCATCGCCAGGCCTGGTCAAGGGCGTGCGACAGCAACGGCAGCACGCCCGCGCCGAAGGCCCCGGGCTGGCCGTTGCGCACCTCGGCCAGCAAGACGCCGACCAGGTCATCGTCGACCTTCGAGCCCGCCTTCTTGGCTGGTTCGCTGATGGCCAGCCGGAGCTGCCGCTCGGTCATCGAGGTGACCAGGTAGCGGTCCTGGACCGCGTCGGTAAGCTGCGGGTAATCCGCGCACCGGGCCTCGAAATCGGCGCGCACACCCAGCACGACCAGCGCCGCAGGTGGCTGATGCGGGCCATGCCGGGTGCTGGCGGCCGCGTGCAGCGCGGCGATAAACGCCCGCCGCTGCCCCTCATCGGCGCACTGGGTAAACAACTGCTCAAACTGGTCGACCACCAGCAACAACCGCCGCTGTTGCGGCGGCCGATCCCGCTCCGCCGCTGGGGCTGCCGGCCTGTGGGGCTCTGCGAGGGTGGCCTGGCGTGCGGTGAGGGCGAACCCGGCCGGATCGGCCTCCAGCCCTCGCCGCACCGCGGACGCGTCCGCCCCCGCCAGCAAAGCCACATGCAGCGCCAGCTCGTCCAGCGGGGAGCGGGCCGGGGTGAACAACAGGCAAGGCCAGGACTGTGACCCTGGCGCGGATGCCAGGCCCTTTTCCCGTATCCGCGGCAGCGCCCCCGCCCGCAGCAGCGATGACTTGCCCGCGCCCGAAACACCCGACACCACCAGCAGGCCCGTGCCCTCCAGGCGCCGCGACATTCGCTCCAGCACCTGGGCGGAGGCCATTTCGCGGCCGAAGAAGAACGCCGCGTCCTGCTCCTCGAACGCGCTGAGCCCGCGATACGGGGAACCGGTCACCGTTCCCAGCAGCCACGCCAGGCAGGCCTGGCTGGTGGTCAAGCTGCCGGTATCACGCGGAAGGCCCCTGGCCGCACCGGCAGCGAAAGCCCCCGGCGCCATCTCCCGCGCGGCGGCCAGCACCTCTGCGGCCGGTGTCCGCCCCCGCGCCACCGCGACGAACAGCTCGCGCGCCGGCCCGGCCAGACTCAGCGCATCGGCCAGCAGCAATGCGGTGTCCTTGCGCGCCGTCGGGTGAATGCCCCGTTCCAGATCGCTGACCGAGCGCGGGGACAGGCCCGCCGCCTCCGCGAGCTCCTCCTGCGTCAGCCGCGCATGCTCCCGCAGCCGCCGTAGCAGCGCGGCGAAACTCAGCGCAGGCTGCTCCGCCACCGCCCCCCACATCCCTTCGCCAGCCGCAGCCCGCCCCAGTGACGGCCGGCCCCGGCACGGACGCCGCTCTGCCAGCCAGCCTAGGGCACCTCAGCAACCGGCGCCATGCCTGCTCACAGCCGCTTGGCCAGCATGGGACGGCAGGCCCCCGGACGGCAGGACCCCGACGTCAGCGCCTGCCCGGAACCCAATGATGTGGGCGGTCGTGTGGGCCGGCGCGTGTGGTGAACGATCCGGGCGCCGCCCACTGTGGCATCAACCGGCGAGGTGCCGGCTAACAGGAAGCCGATCCCGCAGGGGCTCGGCGGGCAACCGGAGGCGCAGATGCCTAACTATCGCCCAATCAAGAAGATGATCGCGCTCGCGCTAGGGGGCGCGGCGGTCGCCGTGGCGGCCCAGACCACCGCCCCAGCGCCCGGTGCCTGGGCGGATACCCGGCCGGTGAGCGCGGCCGCTGGCAACGAGAGTTACCCGAATGCGGTGCCGCCGATACTGACGCTGCTGCGACCGGCCGAACTGGCGCAAATGAGGCGGGCCGAGGCGCAGCAACAGCAAAGGTTCGCCTACCGCCTTCCCGCCAGTGCCCGGTACAGCACTGCGGAGATGAACGTCTTCGCAGCCGAGGGCTACGGCCGATCCGGCCCGGCAGCAGTCACGCCCAGGCACGCCGCCCGCGGGCGGCAGTGAGGCTGCGGGCCGCGGATGGCCCGTCGCCGGCAACATCTATGGGAGGGAACATGAATGCCCAGGAAGCCAACGGCCGTGGCGCTGCCACGCCCGGCCATCGATCTCATCGATTTTTTCTGACCAAGCGGCCGGGAGGCGGGCTGACCGCCGGGCGCGCCGCGACCGTGAGGAAACTCGCCCTGGTCCTCTCGGGCGCACTGGCGCTGGCGATCGGCGCATCGGGTGGCGCGTCCGCGGTGGCGCCCCGCGGTGGCGAGCACGCCAGCTCTACCGAGATCCCAGGATCAGCGGACGGGGGGCATGCTGGCCGGATCGTGTGGACGCAGGTCCTCAACGGCCAGTTCCCACGGGCGCGGATCGTGTCGGCCCGCCCCGATGGCAGCGGACTGCGCGTGCTGACCCATCCCGGGCCGAAGACGGTCGATATCAACGCGGTCATCTCCCCGGACGGCTCCCAGGTGGTGTTCGAGCGGGAGCCGCCCAACGGCGGCCCTGCCGTGGTGGGCATGGTCGGCGCCACCGGCCGCGGCGAACACATCGTCCCCCTGCCCTGCGCCAGCCCCTGCGCCGGCGCGACGGACCCCAGCTGGACGCCGGACGGCCGGCGCATCGTCTTCAACCGCGTGATCGGTCCCTTCGACGGTCCCGGTGGCGCGGCGCGCTCGGCGGTGCTGTACACCGCCCGCCTGGACGGCAGCGGGATGCGCCGGCTGTCGCCGCGCGGCATCGACGGGGTGTATGAGGACTTCCACGCCCGCTTCGCCGCTAGCGGCAAGTACCTGATCTTCGCGCGGCTGCGCAACCGTGAGTTCACGGTGGCGGTGTTCCGGATGCGCCCGGACGGCTCACACGTGCGGCGGCTCACCCCGTGGCGGCTGGACGCCGACGTACCCGACCTGTCGCTGGCCGCCCACGGGCCGACCAAGGACCTGGTCGTCTTCGAAACCTTCGCGCACGGGCCGCCGAAGGGAGCGCAAAACAACATCGCGACGGTCCCGGCCACCTGCCACCCGCTCGCCGCGTGCATCCGCGACATCCGCTACGTCACCCACAACGTCGCCGGACCCCACACCACCTTCAACCCGTCCTGGTCACCAGACGGAAAACGGATCGCCTTCACCAACGCGGTCTTCCCCCCCAGCGGGCCACCGGTCGGCGACATCTGGACGATGCCGCCCAACGGCCACGCCCGGAAGCGTGTCTCCCACTCACCACGCTTCGAATTCCGGCCCGACTGGGGCCCCGCACCCTGTGAGCTACGAACCTGCCGCTGACTCAAGCAGCCTAAAATACTTCGCTATGGCTGTGACCCTGGAGGAGATCACCGACCAGAACCTTGAGGCGGTCCTGGCCCTGCGCGTGGCACCGGGCCAGGACCGGTTCGTGAGCTCGGTGGAAGACTCGCTGGCCGCGGCGGCCGACTACCCGCAGGCCAACCCGTGGTACCGGGCGGTGTTCGCCAGCGGCGAGTCGGCCGGGCCGGTCGGGTTCGTGATGATGAGCTGGAACTGTGAGCCGGATCCGCCGGAGATCATCGGGCCGTGGTTTTTGTGGAAGCTGCTCATCGACCAGCGGTACCAGGGCCGCGGCTATGCCGCGGCGGTGGTGCGGCAGGTCGCGGAGCTGGTGCGGGCCGAGGGCGCGACGGAACTGCTGACCAGCTATGTGCCGGAGGACGAGTGGGCCGCCGGGTTCTGCCAGCGGCTGGGTTTCGTGCCGACCGGCGAGCTGGACGACAGGGGTGAGGTCATCGTGCGGCTCGGGTTGCCCTCGACGTAGTTCTACCAGCATCCGCTGACGTGACGAGCAGTGAGAGCCGCCTGGCTTGTCGCGTTCGCGCCTCATGTGGCAGGGGTGGCTGGCCCGGTCCGGCACACGATCTCCCACCCCACTGTCGGCCGCAAGCTGGCAACAGACGGCTCTGCAACACCATTACCGGAACTTGACCTGCCAGCCGACGCTGCCGGTCCCCGGCCTGCGCCGGTCCTGCGCGTGCACCCGACCAGCTTCTCCTATACCGGCGACGCCGATCCCTCAGCGCCAGGCGGGATCGCCGCGGTCTACCGGGACCTGGTCGCCGACGAGACCTGCACGAGGCAGGTCACCGACGATGTCACCGAAGCATTGCAGCGGGGACGACACTGCCTAGTCCTCACCAATGGGTCGCCCATCTCCACCAGTTCGCTGACGCGCTCCGCGAGCGTGGCAAGGACCCGGTAGTGCTGCGCGGCGGGATGGGCGCCAAAGCCCGTAAAGCCGCGCTTGCCCGCCTGCATCCCCAGCCGGGCGGTCCGCCGCTGCTGGTGGTCGCCACCGGGCCGTATATCGGGGAGAGCTTTGACTGCCCGGCCCTCGACGCGCTGTTCTTGGCCGCGCCGGTCGGTTACAAGGGCAGCATCGTCCAGTGGGCCGGGCGGATCCTGC
>Ga0126382_10001134_pt1 | contig 10790 bp, 9 predicted proteins | sample PanSoiMetPlot_30_FD_92548 | JGI IMG/M metagenome (GOLD analysis project Ga0126382, IMG submission 92548) | Tropical forest soil microbial communities from Panama - MetaG Plot_30 | ecosystem: Environmental > Terrestrial > Soil > Tropical forest > Bulk soil | place: Panama | collected 2016-02-17 | reverse complement strand
GAGCCGCCGCCGCTGACGGAATATTCCTCAGAAGTCCCCACAGAGCTGGGATTAATCGTAACGAAAGCACTGCGTAAAGACAGAGAGGAGCGCTATCAAACCGCTGGCGAGTTGGCTCAGGATCTGAAGAGCGTATTTACAGCGTTGGAGCGGAAGGACAACAAGCAAGATACGGAGGTGAAACCAAAAGAAAACCGCCCTGACGTTGCGCCTATCAATCCACTTTGGTCAATCATATCGATTGTTCTTGTTGCGGTTACCACTTACCTCTCGGCCGTTGTATCACTCCGTTTCCTTAGTGGTTCGCCAGATATCGCAGGAGTCTTAATCACCATCTCACTTGCGCTTATTTGTCTGTTTGCGGGAAGCACATTCACGCAAAGCGGAAAGCAATGGGCTGAACGCGATTTCTCCCGCATTGGTGTCAGGCTAGAGCTTAAACACGTATGGTCGATGGGATTCGCGGTTGTGGCTCTTCTCATTGTCTGCGCTTTGTATTTTTCGCTCCCGGCAATCGCACGCATTTACAACAACGAGCGCGCTGTGCAATTTCAGCAGACGGGTGATCTGGGCGCTGCGATTAAGAGTTATGAACGCGCCGTCAGCCTCGATCCGGACTTCGCTGTAGCGCACTACAACCTGGCGACCGCTTATGAAGACGTGCTGCAATTCGATCTAGCGCTCGCTGAGTACCAAGCGGCTTTGAGCGCTGATCCCAAATTCTACTTCGCTTCTAACAACCTGGCGCGTTTGTATCTTATACGGCACAAAGACTACTCCGGCGCGCTTAAGATACTCAACGCAGCGCTTGAGCTCAAGCCTGAGGAGCCGCAAATCCAGTATACGCTCTACAAGAATCGTGGCTGGGCCGATCTCGGTCTAGGTTTCTATGACCTCGCCGCAGAGGATTTAAGGGAGGCGCTCAATTGGCGCGACGATGGTGCGTCGGCGCACTGTCTGTTAGCGCAGGTGTTGGAAGCTCAAAAGAAACAGAATACCGCGATGGGCGAGTGGGAAGCGTGTGAAGCTTATGCGTCGGGCGAGGGAGACGTTGATGCGAGTTGGCTAAGCCTTGCCCAAGAACGGTTGAGACAGAGAGAGATTAAATGATACGGCGGCTTCTGATTTACGTTCTACTTTTGGCACTGCCGAATTGTATTGGCGGAGATGGATGGGCCGTGAGCACAAAGGCGCAGGAGCCCGACGCAAGCGCTGCTTACGTTGACAGTGGCCTGCATGTGATTGTCGCCGTGCAGGGACACGTGGGTGTGAAACGGAGGGGCTGGAGCAACTACGCGCCTGCGATGTTCGGCACCTCACTGCGCCGCGGCGATTTGCTGCGCCTCGAAGAACTATCGCATGTCAAAGTGGTTTGTGCTGGATTAACCATATCTGATGCCACGCGTGGGATCAGCGGTGTACCTTGCCCTGCGGCCAAGCCGGTCTTGCGTTATCGGGGAGATTTGGCTATCCAGACGCGGGGTTATAAATCGGTCTCGTTCCCGGTCGTCATTTCGCCGCGCAGAACGAAGCTGCTCAACCAGCATCCGACTCTGCGCTGGACACCGATCGAGGGGGCAACCAACTATAGAGTTATTGTCCGCGGCGGCGATTTGAATTGGAGCACTGAGGTCGACTCAAATACAAGGCTTGTCTATCCCGAAAATGCTCCGGGACTTAAGGCCAGGGACGCCTACAAATTAATTGTCATTGCTAACAACGGTCGTCGATCCGATGAAGAGGCTGAGCCGGGTCTGGGATTTACGGTGCTGACGGCAGATGAGGCGAAAGAGGTGCGCCGCGATGAACAGAGGATTCGCGAATTAGGATTGCCCGATGTGCCGACGCGCCTTCTGATCGTTTATCTCTATACGGCTCATGGCTTGTACGCCGAGTCAATTGATCGGTTGGAAGAGCTGTCTCAACCACTGCAGGAACCAGCCCCTGCGCGTCTATTAGGCGACCTGTATCTGGCCGTAGGCCTGAGTCGGGCTGCCGAGACACGATATTTGCTCGCATTGGAACTCTCGAAGAAAGCAAACGATGTGGAAGGGCAGGCTTTAGGCCACGAAGCCTTAGGCCGAATTTATGAGTCACTAGGCAATAGGGACCAAGTCACCAAGCATCTGAAGTCCGCGTTGGAGTCGTTTAAGCAAGTCGGTGATCAGCGAACAGTCGCACAGATCGAGGAGCGTCTGGCGATGTGGAAGCGATAATAGTGAACAACAAACCGTTTCACTTCGTATGTCCTGCCCAGAGCGCGGGACCGGTAAGGAGGGAAGTGATGCCTAAACCGGTGACCGATAGTAGCATCATTCTGGTTCTCGCTTTCAGCTTTCTTCTCAGCATAGGTGGAGCTTCTGCTGTGCTGGGACAGGCGCAGCGCTGCGATACCCCATGTTCGGGCTGGCCCCCGCCGGGGCTATCTTGGCCGCAACCATCGCAGCCTACTTATAATCCCGGACTGTTTAGGGCAAATATGGCAACGGCTGTGAGTCCGCCATCCCAGCTTAACTATAACCCTGGGATTTATCCGGGGAGAACCGGCCAGTCCGGCTGGACAGTTCCGGTGCCGAACCGAGTTTCAATCGAATACGGACAAGTTTACTTTCATTATGACAACGCCACCTTCTCAAGAAGCGTACCCGTGTCAGGCATCAATCCCTACAGCACGTTCAACGGTATGAACGGGATGCCTCACTGGACATCGATGGGACTGAGTCCGGCCGGAATAGGGCTTTCGACTTATAACAACTCCCCTTCAAACTACAGCCCTGCATCTCCCTTTTCTCAATTTGGTTTGCAGCAATCTCCGATCTTAGTGTCATCCATCTACAATGCCAATACCGGAACTCAAATTTTCACCAATAGCCTCAACAGCTTTGGTGGCACTTCAGCGCCCATTGCCTCGTTCACAAACGGTAGTTTTGGGAGTAACTACTTCAATACCTCCTATGAAACCAACTACTCCCATCGGACCAACTACTCGCCGCCGACGAATAGCTCGACAAATCAGCTTCAACAGACACTAAGGACTTATGGTTTGAATCCCGCAACGATGGATCTCTCGCGCAATCTGACCAACACCGGGAGGGACCAGTTTTCGGCCGGGCGGTTACAGAAAGCGCTGGAGGCTTACAACCGCGCCATTCCGATTGGCCAGTTGGCAAACGATAAGGTTGGGCAGGCGGTCACTCACGCAAGCATAGCGCAGACTTATCTGGCGATGGGTGAGGGACGGCAAGCGTTGGAGCACTTCAATCAGGCTTTCCAGATGAGTAGCGAAGTGAAAGATGTGAAGCTTCAGACCATGGCGATGCGCGGTATAGGCGCGGCCCATCTGGCTTCGGGAGAGAATAACCTGGCGCTGGACGCTTATGCCCAGGCTCGTATTTTGGCCGCTGGCGACCAAGCGACCGAGGCTGAAATCCTATCCAGCATGGGATGGGTGTATCAATCATCCGGCGAATTACAGCAGGCGTTGGGGCGCTACCAGGAAGCTCTAGCGTTGGTGGTAAAGAGCGGCAATCAGGAAGCGGAACTCAAGTCGCGCGTCGGCATCGGCCTTCTTTATCAGTCGTTGGGAGAGGCGAATAAGTCTCTAGATCAATACCGCGACGCCATCAGACTCGCCAAGAGTCCGGGCGAAACGGCTGGTATCCTCATCAGCGCAGGGGACATTTACCAACACCATGGAAGGGCACAGAAAGCGTTGGACTGTTACAACAATGCCATTTCTCTAATGAGAGAATCAGGCAATAAGATCGGGGAAGCCGCTGCGCTGATCGGCATTGCTCGCACGTATGGGGCGTCACTGGGTGAAGTGCAGACCTCATTGGATTATTACGCTGATGCGCTCAATCTCACGAGGGCGGTCGGCAATCGCGCTGGGGAAGCAGGTGCGCTGGCGGGAATTGGCGAGCTCTATTTCTTTGTGGGGCTGCGGGGCTACTCACTGGGCAAACCCTCAACGGTAGCTTCAGTGCCGGAAAAGGCTCCAGACAGGAGCGAACCTTTCATCACAATCAAAGGCGGTTTCAGGTCGGGTGATTTCCCGAAGGCGATGAAGCATGCTCTGAGATACTACGAGGAAGCACTGGCCGTCATGACCTCGCTGGGGAATCGCGTCGGGGAGGTTGGCATTTTGACCAACATCGGGTTGACCTACGATTCGTGGAATAAGCCAAGAGAAGCCTTGGCGGCTTATCACAAAGCAATCGACGGACTGGAGGGTCTGCGAACGGCAGCTCGCCTGGAAGAGTTCCGAACCAGCCTTGCGCAGCAAGCGAACATTTTGTATCAGCGGGGGGTCTTATTGCATCTTCGTCTCGGTCAGAAGGAGGAAGCTTTTACGCTCAGCGAGCGCGCTCGCGCCCGTACCTTCCTGGATCAGATGGGGAACGCGCGGTTGGACGTTCGCAGGGGTGCGGATAAGGAGGCAATCTCACGTGAGCAGGCACTGCGTCAGCGGTTGGCGGCACTCGAAGCGCAGCTTGCTTCGGAATTGATGCAACCGATTACCCAGTTGAACAGAGAAGCGATTCAAGCTCTGGAGACTCACGTGACCGCCGGCCGTAAGGAGTACGAAGACCTGCTGACCTACTTCAAAGCATCGAACCCGGAATATGCCTCGCTCATCAGCGTCGACTCACTCAAATTCCCTCAGGTTCAGAGCCTGTTGGCGCCAAACGCGACGCTGGTTTCGTACTTTGTCACACCAGAGTTGACTGTGGCATTCGTGGTTACGCGGGACTCGCTCTCCGTTTCCAAGCTCTCCGTCACGGAGAGGCAGTTGACTGCGGCCATCAATAGCTTTTGCGACTTTCCCAGTTTAGATGAAGAGGTTCCCCCCAGCCTCAAGCAACTTTACAAGTGGCTCATCGCACCGCTGAGATCGCAGCTCAAAACACCATTAATAGGGTTTGTACCGTATGGAGTTCTACACAGATTGCCCTTCGCCGCTCTAACGGACGGGAAACGATACCTGGCGGACGATTACACGATCTTTAATCTCCCCAGTGCTAGCGCTCTGCCCTTTATTCAGCGGCAACGACGGAATGAAAACAATCGAATCCTGGTGCTGGCATATGGAAAGGGGAAAGGCCAGTCTTTCCTGCCCTACGTCGAAGAGGAAGCTGAGGCCGTCGCGAAACTCTATCAAACGCAGGCACGAATCGGCGATGCCGCCACCAAAGCCGCGCTCAGCGCAGCGGCTGGTGACGTCGGGATCTTACATCTCGCGGCGCATTACCGGCCGAATACAGCCAATCCGCTGTTTTCACAGCTGCTCATGGCGCCTGGCAAGAACGGTAATGAAGCCTTGGAACTCCATGAGGTCTACGAGTTGGACTTGAGACATGCCAGCTTGGTTGTGATCAGCGCGTGCCAGACGCAAATTGGCGCACAGAGCCGCGGCGATGACATCATCGCATTAAACCGAGCCTTTATGTACGCCGGAACGCCGACAGCGATCGCCAGCCTGTGGAGCGTAGAAGATAAGCCGACAGTCGAGCTGATGACTTCGTTTTACACGCATCTCAAGGAAGGAATGGGCAAGGCCTCCGCATTGCGAATAGCACAGGCCGAGACGCGCGCTAAGCACCCTCACCCATACTACTGGGCCGGATTTGTTCTGACAGGAAATCCTGGTGAGTAGGTGCTCGATACCCATTATTCGTTTTAGGCGACAAAAACCTACAATTAAGCCTTGACCAGCCTCGGGTGTTCACTCGGAACCCCGAGAGACTAGCCGTGGTCGCCTTATCGCCATACCACATTGCGTCCTCCTGAGACGGTTTTTCGTCGATTTCCGCTCTAGTTTGGTGAAGCCAAATGCTCTGGCCTATCAATCGTCGTGTGGTGGCCGGAAGAGAGGAAAAGAACTACCATGATTACATCCACTTTCAAGATCCCCAAGTTGTCGATGTCTCAACGTGCGACCAGAAGCAGCATCTTGCTGATTCTGAGTTTCGGCGTTCTTCTCGGCCTCGGTGGGGGTTCTCGCGTGCTGGGACAGGCGCAATACCAATCAGCCAATAGCCCACAGAAAAATCGGGTCTTGTTGTTGAAGGTTGGCACCCCAGTTGTGCTGCGACTAACTGGCAAGGTGAGCGCCGATCTTAAAAAGCCGCAAAGCGCTTTTCTAGTAACGGCAGAAGGTGACTGCACGGCCAAAGCACTCAAAGGAGGACGGCATGCGTCGATTCCCTCAATTCGCTTCACGGCGACGCTATATACGTAAGCCCATCTGAATTTCTCCAATTGCGCCTGGTCATTCTTGATCTCTTACACCAGCTTACGCAGAGCGGCATTCCTAAGGTCGCGATTGTTACCGATTAGTTTGCCTGCTCAGGCGAACTTGTTCTCAAATATCCGCAAAAGTCTCGCGGCACGATGGACCTAAAACAGAACAGTTACCTTCCGTGATTCCGTAATTAATAAGTGTAGGAAACGGAGATCTCTAAGAAATGAACAATGCGGGATTTTAGCGTCAACTTTAAATACAAGAGTGGCAGGACTCAGGATTTTGAAGACCCTATATATTTGAACTCCATTCGCTCGCAATAGAGCCCTGCGGTCACTCGTTTGATCGCGTGTTCGTTGACGTCCTCCTGATCCATGGTTAATTTGAAGATACCGAGATTGAAGAAATTGATCCGTGCTAGTTCGTTTCCCAGGTTCGCCGAGAGGAGGATCAATGAGCCGTTTTTCTTCTGGCTTTCTCCGTTGTTGCCGTTGATGACGAAGGCCTCATGCCAGTCGATCCAGGTTTGAGCACCGGCTTCGGATAGCGAGATTCTTAGATCCGGAAAATCGATTTCCCAGGTTTTTTAAGGTAGTCTCTCGATTCGCTCACATCTTCTGAGGCCACCTTCTGAGTAACTGTGAAACTATCGACTCTCTTCACTTTCGTGCAGTCCAAACCGGAAATCTCAAGGCGGAAGTTACTGGATGTCCAGATCTTCTGTTGAGTCGTAGTGATCGCGGGAGATGCAACCACCTTTCCCGAGCCCTTCTTGCATCGCGTTAACTCGGGTTGAAACTTCACCGTCAGATAAACGGGTTCTTTTGACGAAGCATCTACCCCGACCCGCGCACGCGAGCGAATTGAACGGCTGAGGCGGAAGTTCGCCAAGCGCAGGTTGTCTACCAGAATGCCAAACGAAGTAGTAGCAGCTGCGAGATTCGCGCCGGCTATCTTTTCGGGCATTGCCTCCGCAAGCTTCCAAAAGTACCACTGATCGCCCACGCCCAACTCCAACACAGGACCCTTCTCGGCCTAGCGTTCGAGATGAGCCCGGGCCGACGGCGCGAGCGAGGGGTTAGGCGACTTTTTCCCACGTACCTCCGCAATCAATTCGCCTTCAACTTCTCGAGATATTTTGCCACAGCGACACGGTTCTCGAAGAGCCGAATCGAATGTCGTTTGCAGTAAGTGCGCAGCCGAACATGGTCACCGGGCGCGGTGTCTGCAAAGAGCAATAGCTTTCTGCCAAACCGTGGCTGTCGTTGAACAAAAGCCAGAAGCTGATTGACAACCGCCTCCCACTGCAATACGCCAGTCCAACCCTGACCCAGGACCTCGACCCCGACAAATTTTGCGGATGAGCGAAGTATGGGGTCAAAGATAAGCGCCATAAAGTCCGGAGACCGCTTGAGATACCCAGTGAATTGATAAAAGGTATGCACGAACGAGCCCAAGCGTATCGCCTCGTAGCCGTAGTCAAATACTATTGGAAAGACGCGTGAGTCTGCGAAAACGACCGGCACTGGATTTGGCGTGCGCTCTTTGAGGAGGGACATCGTGTGTGGTTTGAGCTTCTCTTGCCAGAGGGCAGATGAAAGTCGAATTGTCCTCAATAGGCCGTGCTCGGTTTGTTCCAGTCCGAGTTCTCCTTCTAGCTGCGCAAGCTTGCGCTCGAAATCAAATCCACCTCCTTCGTCAATTACTTCGACGTACACGCCTTCGTGATAGTTGTATTTTTCCTTAGGCATTTCGAGCACCCGCACTCTTATGCGGCTCGTGTTCGGAGCATGCGTCGCCGCGTTGTTTACCAGTTCATGTAGTGATATTCGAAAGGCTTTGATATCTTCCTCGGAGTAGCCTTGGCTTAGAAGGAACTCGCTAAGTTCAGCGGAGAGTGTGCGCAAGCCCCCAAGCTCGCTCTTATGAATCTCGTAGGCCTTGGGTAATTGGAGAGCCTGTTTCGCTTTCCCAGGGTAAGGTGGAGCTGTAGAGTTTGCGGATGCGGTCTTAAGCGAGCGCCCCGGGAACTCTGGTTCGGCACTGGGCATCCCGCGCTTCGCGCGCGCTGCCGACAGAAGCGCAGTCCGGGCCTCCATGGGGGAGAGATCAAAAAGGTCAACAAAGGAAATTGGGACGAGCAGGCCTACCGGCTCGACCGGTTCAATGCGCACTGGAAGTATTAGCGCCCAGGTGCCGGATGGGTCTTGACTGAAGAACGGACGCCATTCCGATTGGGCGATTGCTGACCTTAAGTAGCGCGCCGACAATACGATGACAATGCGCTGCGCGTTCTTGACGGCGTGGTCCATGGCCGCAACGAAGTTAGTTCCGGCCGGTATGTTCCAAGCTTGTAGGAAAATACGATATCCCTCGGCGCGCAGCTGCCAGGCAATCCACTCCGCCCAATTGCTATCTTCGCCCGTGTAGCTCACCATGAATTCGTAAGTCGACTCCGGGAGGTCGTCGGTCTGCGCTTCGCTCATGATGGTTGCCTCTCGTGTGTGCCGCCTAACAACTAGCTCAGCGGCCGCGGCCAGCAGCGACCCGGACACACGCAACGGCTGAGGGGCCGCGGCCCGCTGCAGCGCCGGGTTAGGCCTGGTTGGTTTCCTCCGGTAACCCCGGCACCTCCTGCCCTCCGCATCGAAAACGACGAGCAAGACGCCCGCTGTAGCGCAAAATCTTACGTATGCCGTCCTATGACATCCGCAGTTGCCGATCGGTGCCGCATTGTCGGCTCAAGAGGCCCCTCGCCCATGCCCAGGCGTAAAAATCTTGGGCTGCCGCCAAACGGCAGGTTGAGCGGTCACTCTACTCTAATCTGGACCAGCTCCACAACGCGAGGCTCTTGTCGGAATATTTCTGGCTGCTTCCGTGCAACTCTTCGCGAGTTTAGGGGGCGATCTCTATTTATCCTTTTCTCTGATCCAGGCAACCCAGCTTGCATTTTGCTCTCTTCATTCTCATCTAAGTAAGGACCGCAATCGTTCCTCTTAATCGGGGACTGGAACTGCTCTGAAGAAGAGGTCTTCTGGCTTTGATAGGTGTCTCTTGCTGCGAGTAACCGCTGGTACCCAGCTATCAACTTCTTCTTCTATTACATTAGATCAACTCACGCCCTTCCAGTTATAACCTGCATTTATTTCACCCTAGTTTCCGACATGAGTTGTTAGAGGCCGTCCAGCAGCCCCTGGGATAGCGCCAAATGTAAATATGTCTATGTGTCGACACTGCAGTCCAGCGATCGCCTGATGTAATGACTTTGTAAAGGAGGAACACACATATGGATGAGAAACCAGTTACTTCAGATCCGGAAGACGACGAGACCCTCGAAGGTTGCATCGACAAGATCGAAGATGGAAACCCACAAGATGTAACGGCAGATGAAGATCTACCTGTCGCGGAAGGAGGCGTAGCTTAACATGGCAAGATTCACATGGTTACCCGACGTGCTGAAGGAAGCCGGACTGAAGGTCGCCCTGGTTCCTGGCTGGGAAACGCGCGGACGTGATATTTCAAGCACACTCGGCGTTATTTGCCACCATACCGTGGGGTTAAAGACTGGAAACATGCCTACCCTAAAACTTCTTATTAATGGGCGCGGTGGAGCTAAACCTGTACCTGGGCCTCTCGCTCAGCTTGGTCTTGGCCGGGACGGCACTTACTTTGTGGTCGCTTCCGGCAGAGCCAACCACGCTGGGAAAGGTAGTTTCCGCGGAGTGGTCGACCGCGGCAACGAAAACTTCATAGGTATTGAGCCGAAAATACTGGGCTTTCGAACGATCCCTGGCCGGACGTGCAAATGGATGCCTATCGTCGTGGCGTAGCAGCCATCTTGAAGCAACTCGGGCAAGGGGCGGACTTCTGCATTGGGCACAAAGAATATGCGCCCGGTCGCAAGCCGGATCCCAGCTTCGACATGAAGGCGTTCCGTTCAGCCGTTGCCGCTATAATTGCTGGCACAGCACCTGCCCCGACGCTGATCCCGGCGGCTGAGCCTCCAGTCACGCCCGGTGCTCCACCCGGCCGGCCCACTCTCCGCCGAGGCGCAACAGGCGACCTCGTGAAACAGATTCAGGCAAAACTGGGGGTTGAGCAAGTCGGCAACTTCGGACCCAAAACTGAAGCCGCGGTACGCGTTTTCCAACGTGCTCATGGACAAGTCCCCGACGGTATTGTCGGACCTAAAACGTGGGCTGCCCTGGATGCGGCATAGTCCCCAGCTCGTTGCTAAAACATGTTGGCTGCTCGCTCCGATTTGAAATGTAGCTTAACCCATCCGAGACCATTGGGTAAGAGCGACGACGTGTCTGCGGCCAGTCACTAACAAATGCAACAAGTGCCGTGAATCGGGCGCCGGGTGATGTCGAGGAATGCGTGGTTCGCCTGGTTGCTTGCGCGTCAATTTCAGGCAATTCGAAGAGAATAGGAGATAAGAATCATGAGTAGTCCCTCTGGAAAGAGCACGGAGCACACCATCAAATCCGGAGAGACGTTGTCGGGTATCGCCAGCCAAAATGGCATTACCCTTGATTTCCTGCTT
>Ga0126382_10001133_pt1 | contig 10790 bp, 11 predicted proteins | sample PanSoiMetPlot_30_FD_92548 | JGI IMG/M metagenome (GOLD analysis project Ga0126382, IMG submission 92548) | Tropical forest soil microbial communities from Panama - MetaG Plot_30 | ecosystem: Environmental > Terrestrial > Soil > Tropical forest > Bulk soil | place: Panama | collected 2016-02-17 | reverse complement strand
TCGAGCGCTTTTCCTCCCTTCGGCGTCGTGCCATCGGCTCCCGCCATCGCTGGTCCCGTAGCGAGCCGGCCGAGCCGAGCCATTGGGCCACGGGGCCCAGTCTCGTTGCCTCGCGCGGCGGGGCTTGCGCGCACTGCCAAGCCCCTGCCTGATCTCGAACCGGCGGCCTAGCGCGCGATGGCGCGCCCCATGCATTCACGGCCGATTGTAGCGCCCTGCACCCCTCTTTATGGTACAAGGCAGCCTCCGACGCGACGGCCACTGGCGCTCTTTACCCCACGCTATAAGCGTGGTTGCCGCCACGGTCGTGTTGAGGCTGCAGCGACCCTTGCGTCAAGGCCACCGACTGGTGATCACGGCAAATGACAATGCTCGGGAAGGACGAACCAGACCTCGAAGCCCTGCAAGGCTTCATGCGGGAGGCGATCGCGGAAGGCAAACGCGCCTTGCCGGCATGCTTGCCCAATCCACCTGTGGGCTGCGTCCTGGTCCGCGACGGGGCCATTATCGCGCGCGGATTTACCCAACCGCCCTATCAGCCCCATGCCGAACCGATGGCACTCAGTCAGGTCGATGGCGACCTCGACGATGTGACTGCGTTCGTGACGCTCGAGCCGTGCGCCTTCCACCAGCGCACGCCATCGTGCGCGAAGGCGATGATTGCGCGGCGCATAGGCAAGGTTTACGTCGCCCTGATTGACCCGCACCCGAAGAACTCGGGGCGTGGCATTGACATGCTGCGCGAGGCCGGCATCAAGGTTGTCACCGATTTCTTGAGCGACGAGGCGCGGCCGCATCTTGCACCTTATCTCTATGGGGGCCCGGGTACCACCGAGCATCCGATGGGCTGGTAAGGGCGAGCCGCCGCTTATTGCGGCCAGGTGGCAGCCAAGGCGACGGCGGCGCAACCGGTGCTGCCGCATGATGATCGGTAATGATCGGCCGGTGCCTCACCCGCGCGCCATGCGTTTAGCTCGGCAGCGCGGCTTGCCGCCGCTGCAGGAAGCGGCGCACGGCGCCGTCGTGCTCCAGTCCAATGGCCATGTCGTAGCATTGCCGCGCCTCTTGATAAGCTCCGGTCTTGCCGAGCAGCTCGGCGCGCGCCGCCCAGTAGGGTTGGTATTCGGCCATGCGGCGGTCGGCGGCCAGCATTTCGATCTCGGCGAGGGCGGCGACGGGGCCCAGGGTTTCGGCCACCGCCACGCTGCGATTGAGACGGAGGACGGGGGAAGTGCAGATCGACAGCAGAGCGTCATAGAGGCTGATAACATGCGCCCAGTTGTTCTCTCCGGTCCGGCAGCGATGCACGTGCGCCGACTGCACTGCCGCTTCGAGCTGGTAGCGGCCGAAGGCGCGGCGCGTACTGGCGCGCTGCAACAGGGCCTCGGCCAGGTTGATCATATTGGCATCCCACGCCTTGGTATCCTGCTCCGACAGCGGTACGAATTCGCCGGCGGCACTGCGGCGTGCTGGGCGGCGCGCTTCTGCGTGCAGCATGAGCGACAATAGCCCCAGCGCTTCCGGTTCATTGGGCATCAGCTCGGCGACCAGCTGCGCCAGAAACAACGCCTCCTGCGTGAAGTCGCGCCTGGCCACGTCGATGCCAGCAGGATCGGTCCAGCCTTCGGTAAAGCCGGCATAGATTGCCGCCAACACTGCATCAAGCCGGCCCGGCAGCTCATCGCGGTCGGGTACAGCGAATGCGATGCCCGCCTGCTTGATTTTACTTTTTGCGCGCACCAGCCGCTTGGCCATCGCATCGGGCGACGTCAGAAATGCTGACGCGATCATGCGGGCGTCGAACCCGAGCACGGTTTGCAGCAGCAGTGGGGCGCGGATGCCCGGCTCGACGGCCGGGTGCGCCGCTGCAAACAATAGGGCCAGGCGGCGATCGGGAATCTCGCCGGCTGCCGCCACGGACGCCAACTGCTCGGCGATGCTCGCAAGCTCGACGGTCGCCTGTTCTCCGCGCCGCCGCCGCCGCGCCGCATCGATGATTTTGCGGCGCGCCACCGTCACCAACCAGGCCTCCGGGTTCGACGGACAGCCGCGCTGCGGCCATTGCGTGAGGGCGGCAGCAAATGCCTCGGCGAGCGCGTCCTCGGCGGCGGTCACGTCGCGGCTGGAGGCGGCGAGGAAAGCAAGCAGCTTGCCGTAGCTGCGGCGCGCCACCACATCGGCTGTGCCGCGCGCCTGGCGGTCGCTGTCCTCGCCGAGCATCGCTCACTCCGGCATCGACCACACCGGCCTGACCTCGACGATGCCGTGGCTTGCCCCAGGGCAGCGGGCGGCCCAGGCCAGCGCAGCGTCGAGGTCGGCAACGTCGATCAGGTAATAGCCGGCCAATTGCTCCTTGGTGTCGGCATAGGGACCATCAAGCACTTGCGATTTGCCATCGGCGATGCGCACCGTCGTCGCCGTCGAGGTCGGCCTCAGCCGATTGGAACCCGCCAGCGCTCCCGATTTCCGCAGCGCCTCGGTGAACGCATTATAGGCAGCCATGCCCTGTTGCTGCGCGGCCGGCGTTAGCTTTTCCCAGGCACCTTGCTCGGAATAGATCATCAGCAAATATTGCATTTTCAGCCTCTGTCTTTGGCGTTGAGAGCGTTATTGCTCGTGGCTATGACGAGACAAGCCCTGGGCGTTGGACATTTGCCGGAAACTTTTTGACCGCCGGGATCGAAGCCATTCTACGCCAATTGGCTCGCGTGCGCGGGCGGTAGCGGCAACGATCAGTCGGTGGCGGCCCGCTGCGGGACTGCCGTGCTAAAAAGCGCCATTCCGGACGGCGCAGTCGAGGGCCGGGTTGGGGATGGCGCCGGGCCGCAGTCGGCGCTTTGGTAGCTCTGATGGAAGAGCTGCCGGTCGCTGGTGTAGATCGCATTTGTGGTGCGCCAAAGCGTCGCGGATCATTGGGCGTCCCGACCTTCAGGGGATCACGGCTAGCGAGGCGCTTGACCGCCATCTTGCCAGGCGCCGGCGATCGCTTGCTGGGGGCTCAACGTCAAGTTGGGCAGCGAGCCGAGCGACAAACTTTCGGGCGGGGCAAGAAATTCACAGCGCGGCCACGGTCGATGCGATCTCGATAGGCCTGGCGCTATTCTGTGTTCTCGCCGGCGCGCCATCGAATTCGAGCCCATCGATCGCCTCGATGATGGTGAAGTTGCCATCGATGCTTTCCTCGCGTGCGTACTTGATGGCCGCCGCGCGCGTGCGAAAGAGCCCGCCTCGACGTCCGCTCGTCTCGCGGATGACCCAATGCCCCGCCGAATTGCGGCCGAGGAGAAAAAACGGCGCATCGGCCACCGACCCTGTCATGCGATGATCAACGGCGGTGTGGGTGAGCGACATGGTTAGGTCTCCGTACGGGAGCGGCGAGGCTCGCTAAAATTGAGCCTACGCGCATAGGAATGCGAGGGGAGCCAAGGGCCAATCGCATAAGGGGAAAATAAAGATTGTCCCGCGAAAGAAAGAGATCGCTGATATCTCGGAACCAATCGGTGGGCCGGGGGTTGACCGCAGTGGTGCTCCCGTCGACATGAGGTTTCGTGCACGCCATCGATGATATGGCTCTTCTGATTGCTGCCGTGATCGCGGCGCATTGCCCAGGCACGCGTGCGCGCCAGGCTTTCGTGCAGGCCTGCCTCGGTGGCGATTGGACAGAAACCAAGGCCATGGTCGAAGGCATGCTGGTGGAGCCGTGGCGCCTCATTGGTTATCAGGAGCGTCGCCTGCGCGAGTTCCTCGAGCTGCTGCAGCTGGGGGAAGGCCACGACTTGCGGCTCGCAACCTTTGCTCTAAGACGCTTGGGTCCGCACCCTTCGACGGCGCCGCATTGAGCTAGCTACGAGGCGGTTGCCGATCAGCGCCCGGAGCTGGCGGCAAACCGTCTGTCAGCTGGCATCTTTAAGCAGGGTGGTGGCGCATCCCTATTCAACCGTCGCAGTTGGCAACCTTGACCGGGTCCGCGTCCGCTCCCATATTGGATGTCGCCGCATCTTCGCTTGCGGCGGTCATCGGTGGTAGGAGCACTGCTATGGTGCGCGCCCCATTTCATGGCTTCGACGACTTTTAAGTCGCCGAAGCCCGACCTTATTTCCCCTTAAACACTCACAGCACGAGGACAGCTCGCCAGAGCTGGGTTTCCCATGACCATGCCCGCCCCCTCGGTGCGGCTCAGCGGCCGTCATTTGCTCTTGGGAGTATCCATCATCGCCGTCGCGGCACTTGCCAACGGCAGCTGGTTTCGGGTTCGGCAGAACGAGGTCGCTTATGTGACCCGTTTCGGTGAGGTCGTGAACGGCCAGGCCGGGCCACTGCAGCCGGGTCTGCATTTCAAACTGCCGCTGGTCGACCAAGCCGACACGATCACCACGTCCACCGACACCGTGAAAATGCCGGCGATGAAGGCCTTTACCCGCGATACCCAGGAGGTGGCGCTGCAATTGTCGCTGACTTACAACGTCCCGCCCAGCGCCGCCTACCACTTATTGTACGAGGTCGGGCGCGCCGGCAACGTCGATATTGCGCACAATCTTGAATCCGTCGCCAACGACCGCGTGCGCTCGATCGTGAGCCGCCAGGACGTCACCGCGCTTGCCGGCGAAGGCCGCGAGCGTATCGTCGACGAGATCAAGGCCACGATTGCTTCCGAGCTCAAGCGTTTGTTCAAGGTCGAAGTTCAGGACGTGCAAATCCCGACCTTGGATTTCTCATCGCAGTATAAAGAGGCGGTCAATCGTGCAACCTTGGCGCGCGCACAACGCGTGCAAGCCGAGCAAGACCGTGAGCGCGCCCGAGTCGAGGCCGAGACCGTCGTCGTCAAAGCCAAGGGTGAGGCCGACTCGCAGTACGCCCGGGCGGAGGGTCAGGCGCGCGCGCAATTGGCGCAGGCCAGGGCCGAGGCCGAGGCCACGAAACTTCGCGGCGAGGCCGATGCCAGTGCCATCCGCGCCAAGATCGAGGCCGCCGGCGGCGTCGATGGCTACGCGCGCCAGCTGCAGGCGCAGGCCACCCTGAACTGGAAGGGCGGCTTGCCGCAGATCGTAGCGGCGACGGCCGGTGGCCAGTTTCCGCTCATCGTGCCGCTGCAATTGGATGCGAAAGCCCAATAGCCGACGTGCCATCTTGCAGGAGTACAGGCGATGCTTCGCTTCGACTTCACCAACCAGGACTATTTGCGCGATCCGGCTAAGCAGCTGGCCAGGCTGCGGGCGGCCGGGCCGATTGTCGAAGTGCGCTTTCCGATCATCGGCAAAACCTGGATGACAACCACCAGTGAGATGGCCGGCCGCGTTCTCAAGGACAGCGAGACGTTCACCATGCGCAAGGACGGTGAGGTTGCCGGCTTGCGCTGGTGGATGCCGGCGGCCGTGCGCGCGCTCGCCGTCAGTATGCTGACCATGGACGAACCGGACCATACCCGTTTGCGCAGCATGGTCGACGAGGCCTTTCGCCGTCGGGCGATCCTCGATATGGAGCCGCGGATTATGGCGATCGCCGATGCGCTTGCGGCGGAGCTGTTTGCCGACGGTACACCGGCCGACCTGGTGGAGCGATATGCTCGGCAACTGCCGCTGTCGGTGATCTGCGAGCTGCTCGGCCTGCCGAGCGCCGATCGGCCGCGGTTCATTGCCTGGGCCAAGAACCTCACCCGCCTCACCGGTATGCTCGGCTTTCTGCGCATGCTGGCAGGCATCCACCCGATGCGGCGCTATCTCGAGGGTCAATTGCAGGCGGCGCGCGACACCGGCGGCGAGGGGCTGATTGCGGAGCTCGTTCAGGTCGAGAAGGAGGGTGGCCGCCTCAGTGGCGAGGAAATGGTGGCTATGGTGTTCCTCTTGCTGGGTGCCGGGTCGGAAACCACCACCCACCTGATCAGCGGTTCCGTTTATGAGCTGACCAAGGCTCCGGAATTGCTGGACTGGCTGCGGGCGGACTGGAGCCATGCCAATCTAGCCGTCGAGGAGTTTTTACGCTTCCTGTCGCCGGTGCAGGTCACCAAACCCCGGTTTGTGGGCGCCGATATCGAGCTCGGCGGAGCCCACCTGAAGAAGGGCGACCGGATCATGGTCATGCTGGCCGCGGCCAACTCAGACCCGGAGCTCAACCCTCGCCCCGACACGCTCGATCTCAGCCGCAGGCCCAATCGACACCTGTCGTTCGGCACCGGCATCCATTTTTGCCTTGGCCACCAGTTGGCGCGCATTGAATGCAAGTGCGCGCTGGAAGCGCTGTTTAAGCGATGGCCCGGGCTCACGCTCGCCGTCAGCCCCGCTGCCGTTCGCTGGCGGTCGCGCCCCGGTCTCAGGGCCATCGAGCGGCTTGCGGTCTGCGCCTGAACGGCGCGCCGGCCGTGCAACGACCCGCGCCGTCCAGCCTTTGCAACGCTGGCCTGACGGGCTTCGCGTCACTGTCTATGAACTTCGTTCTCGGCCGCCCCGATCCCTCGAATCTGGCGCGTGGCCGGCGGGATCATGCCAGCGGTCTTTTCGACAGCCACCAATCCTCGCCCTTCATCCAGCAGCTGGCGTCGGGTCGCCGATCAAAATAGAGTTGGCGAACGTCGCCGGCGCCGCCTGCCGCGAAGGCGCGTTCGAGCCGTTGTCGTTCAAGCACGCGCTGCGCGCCAACGCAGGCAACGAAATAGGCCGCACACAGAAAATCTGCCGCCAAGCCGCTCGGTGTGCGCGTCACCCGCAGCATGGCCCCGCGGCCATCTCCCGGGGTGAGCGGAAAGATCAGCCGTCCTTGCGGTCGAAGCGCATCGACCCATACTCTGAGCGGCGCGGTGGCTGCGGCACTGACATAGATGATGTCGCGCTTGGACAACGGGCCGGCCACACCCGAATGCGACCGAACACGCACATTGCCGCGGTCACTCAGATTGCGCCTGGCGGCCTGAGCCAAGCGCCTATCGAGTTCAAGCGCTTCAACCTGGCCCGTCGGCCCAACCAGTTCCGCCAGCAGCGCGCTGTAGTAGCCGGTGCCCGCGCCGATGTGCAAAGCGTCCTGTCCGGCGCAGGGGCCGAGTGCGCTCAGGCATCGCGCGTGCAGACTGGGTTGGCCATTGTTCAAACGCTTGGCCGGTGCAAGGGCGATCACCACATCTTGGTAGACAAACGCCACATGGTTGGAGGGCGTTGCAATGTACCCGGTACCGGCGAACACCTGCCACGGTCCCGGGCCGAGGAAGCGTTCTCTCGGGACCAGCGCAAAGGCGGACCTCAAGCGCGATTGTGCAACCCCCAAACCCGCGGTTACAAGCTCCGCGTAAAACTGCCGAAACGGATCTGCGGCTCGAGCTGAAACCACGAACAAGTGCCTCGTTGCAGCCCGCAGCGTCGCGCAACGGTTGCCGCGGAGCAAGAGCTACCCTCGGCGCGGCCACGGAGGGCACGTTCGGTTTCGGCCGCTTTTTTGGGGGGGCGCCCGCCACCGGCCAGGGGCTCCGCGTACTTGGACGCTGCATGTTATATCGCCGCGTCGGGGGAGCTGGCATTGCCGATGCAATGCGGTCACCAGCGGCCGTGACCTCATGTCGACGCAAGCGGCCGAGAGCTGGTGCAAATGGCTCGGAGCGGGCGCTTTGCCGACGCCAGCGCAAACGGCATTGACGTTGCCTTCGCCGGCCGCCGCTTGCGCGGCGTGCGGCGCACCTCCACGCGCGGCCTGAGCCTCAATCCTGGGGTGCGCACCGCGAATGTGGAACTTAGTTCAGCTTGAAATTGATGCCGACCTTGATCTGCTGGATGTCGCGCTCGAGCTCAAAGGAGCGAGTTCCGGGGAAGCCCGGAAGCGTTTTATCGCTGAGCCCAAGAAAATCATATTCGAACTTTGCCGTCCAATTGGGAGCGAAGGCATATTCGAAGCCGCCACCGACCAGCCAACCACCGGTCGTATCGGATGCGCTGATCGAGGTACCGGTTGCCAACTGTGTGATCCTGGCCTCGTTGCGGACCCAGCCACCACCAGCCTTGACGTAGACCAGGGTGCGGTCCAAGGCGAGGCCGACGCGGCCGGCCAGCGTGGTGACCCACTCGGTGTCCGCCGACGCGTGCAGCGCGCCGGGGATGCCAGGCAAGGCAACATTGCCGGAGGTATCGATCGAGGTCCAATCGAAATCCCACTCGACGCCGAACACGAGGTTTCTCACTTGGTAATTGTAGCCGACCTGAACGCCGCCGATGAACCCGTTGTGGTCCCGATCAAAGCTCACATTGTTGAAGTCATCGTTCAGGCTGGCCGAGGCCCGGGCGCCGCCAATGTTTCCACCAAAATAAAGTCCGGTCCAGGTGAAGGGTGGCGGCAAGGGAACGGCATAGAAAGTGGGGGCGCCGGTGTCATAGGGGCCGTCCGCGAGCGCACACGTTGCCAAAGTTGCGAGCATGCCAGCACTGACGGTCAGGCAAGAACGCGTTCGTTTGATGGACATCTTGCTCGCATCTCCATTTGAGTAACACTATCGCCGCAAAACATGAGCAATGCGTTGCTTGACAGGGCAAGCAACCACCATTGGACCCCGATGGGCCTAAGGTTTCAAACCAACGCAATACGGGATAGGAGCGGGGCTGCGGCCGCAGGAGGGAAAATTCAGCCTACGTCATGAGAATAACCGAACGTGGCCTTGGGCGCACGCGAAATTTTGTGGCGCGCACGCGATGCGGGGATCAGATGTGAACAAATTTTCCACAGTCGATTCGTTTTCCACGCCTTTGCGCCAGTTGGGTCGTGAGCCAGGCCTTCTGACAGTGCAGATCGGCAACACCCAAATGACGTGCTTGCGAGGTTCGCCGGCGGCCAACGATCGCGTGTCTGTGCAACTGATGTGGTGCTGGACCGATAGCGCCCGACTCGTTCGGGCACTGGCAGCGCTGGCACGGCAAATTCTATGCTGGCGTCTACAACGATATCGAGTTGGCTTGCACGTGGTCACACGGCCAACGAGCAGGCGCTTGAGTGTGTGCCCAATCTGCTACACACGGCGCTTTCGACGCCGTGGCGATTCGAGCAATGCTGCCGTTCTCGCCGCCGGCGGCAGTCGTCTCGACAGTGCCGCCGAGTGGGTGCTGCCCTATAGGGCAGCACCCTGTTCGACGCTAGCTGCGCATAAACCCTTCCACCTCGCTCTCAACCCAGGCCAGCGTCTTTTCCATCGGTTCACCCTGCAGATGACGTACGGTCATCTTTGTCATGATGCCTTGTGTATATATTTGCCTGGCAATCCTGGGCGGCGAAGGCGCCGCGGCGATGGATAGGGTCTGGTGATTGTGCGGGTTCGGATAGTGATAGAGCGTACCCTTAGGTGGCCCTTCTTCGGCCCAGGTCTTGAGGGTGGTCAGGTTGGCAAATGACGGCAGGTCGTAGCCGCTACTTGCTGCGACCAGTTTTTCGATCGCCGACGGTTGCGAGAGATGAACGAGCAGGCTCTTGGCTGCCGACTTGTTCTTGCTGAAGTTCCAGATGCCCCAGAAGAACGGCAAAAACGGTGCGAAGCGTCCCTTTGGACCCGAGGGCATGCCGTGTGTCCACAACTGCTCCGCGACCTGTGGCGCATCGCGTTTGGCCACCGCCCAGGCGCTTGGTGGGTTCATGATCAGCGCACCCCGACCTGAGATGAGCCACTTGTTATTGGAGGCGTCGTCCCAACTAGGTGCATCCGGCGGGAAGAACTGAGCGCAGCGTTTGTAATAGTCGAGTGCCTGCCGCACGGCGTCACTCTTCACCGTAATCTTCTCGTTGGCATCGACCAGCACCGCTCCGAAGGAGTGGAAGATCGCACCAGCCGTGTCGACCGAGTCGGTTGTTGTGCCGAGACCAATGCCGAAGGCAAACCCGGCTTTATGACACGCTTCAGCAGCCTTGATGAACGTGTCGAGCGTCCAGTTTTCCGCCTTGGCAGGACTGCCGGCCGGATACATCGCTTGCACATCGATACCGGCGTGCTGCTTCATAAGATCTATGCGTGAGCAGGGACCCTTGATCTGGCTGCCGATTGTTGCTGGAACCGCCAGCCAGCGGTTTTGTGCTCGCCCGAGATAGGTGACGGTACCGTTCACGGCGCCGTTCTGGTTGATCAGCGGCTCCATGATGTCGTCAACACTTTCGAGACTGTTGGCGTATTCGTGTGGCGACCAGGTTGCCATTGCCAAAATGTCGTGACCCGATTTCGCCTGCGCTTCCGCCGAGGCGGTCAGTAAAAGCTTATTACCCTGGCCAGTGATATAGTCGATCTGGACGTCGACTTTCTCCTTCGCCGCCCACTCGTTGATCAGTGCTTCAGACGTCTTGTTGGCGCTGGGCACCCAATGGTCCCACAGGCCGACGGATAGCTTGCCGGCGGCGTGCGCGCTCCTAATGAACGGGGTTGTGAGCATCGTGGCAGATGCCGCTGCTGACGTGGCCACGAACCGTCGGCGGCTTAACGTATTTCTGGTCATTGCGTTTCCTCCCTTATTGCCAAGACGGCGGGCCAATTCGGCTAGGAGACGCAAGCGAGACATATAATGCCTCGCATTCCTGCCAGGCCGCCGCGCTAAGATCGCCAGCCTGCACCCGACTTGCGGGGTGTGCAAATCAATTCACAAAACCACGGCGCTTCCGGTTAAAAGTGAGATTCGCCGTGCTTAACTCGGTCATGGCAGGGGCGAAGTTGGCCCGCAACGAGCTCGGGCGCCCCGGCACTTTGCGATGCAGCTCGCATTGGCGGGAGCCCGCCATCTGATACTCTGTGATCCACCAGATCGGGCACATGGAGGGGTATGCGATCATCACCTTGCATGGGGGCGTAT
>Ga0126382_10001132_pt1 | contig 10808 bp, 7 predicted proteins | sample PanSoiMetPlot_30_FD_92548 | JGI IMG/M metagenome (GOLD analysis project Ga0126382, IMG submission 92548) | Tropical forest soil microbial communities from Panama - MetaG Plot_30 | ecosystem: Environmental > Terrestrial > Soil > Tropical forest > Bulk soil | place: Panama | collected 2016-02-17 | reverse complement strand
CGCCGGTAAGCCGAGCGACATCGTCTCCCGCGGCGTCGACGGCATCGCATTCAACGCTTGACAGCAACCGCCTCACAACTAAACGCCTAGGAATCGCTTCACCCGAAGGAGCTGATGGGGATGCGCCGGCTACGAGGATCGCTCAAGGGACGGGGAACGGGATCTTCTCGACGGGTGAGTGGTCCGAGCATTGTGCTTGCCGTGGCCGCGTTGGTCGTCGCTTCGACCGCGTTGGCCGCGCCGAGTCAAGCCCCCAGCGACGTCTCGCCGACACCGTTCGGCATCCCGACGGACGGCATCACCGATCCGGCATCGAGCATCACCGCGGTGCGCGGCGATCGCCAGTGGTTCTGGACCGAGCAGACCCGCTCGGAGGTCCTGGCTCGCCACGGCATCGTGGCGACGAGCCAACCGCTCGCCTCCGAGGCCGGGCTGGAGATGCTCAGGAGCGGCGGCAACGCCGCCGATGCCGCAGTCGCGACGGCGGCGATGCTCGGGCTCACCGAGCCTGAGAGTGCCGGCATCGGCGGCGACATGGAGGCGATCTACTACTCAGCCGGCGACGACCAGCTGTACGGGCTCAACGCCGCCGGGTGGGCGCCCGCGTCCGCGACCCCGGCGTTCTACCACGCGCACGGGATGAAGGAGGTCCCCGCCTACGGTGTCTTCAGTGCGACCGTGCCCGGGACGGTCGACGGGTGGTCGCGCTTCCTCGGCCGGTTCGGCCGGATGTCGATGGCGCAGGTGCTGCAGCCGTCGATCAAGGCCGCCACGCAGGGATTCGGGCTGACCGAGCGGATCCGCGGTGACTGGAACAGCTACGACCAGTTCTACGTCGACATGCTTCGCGACGACCCGGCGTCGAACAAGGTGTTCCTGCGCGACGGGCACGTCCCCGCGTTGTACAGCATCTTCCGGAACCCCGACCTGGCCCGCGCGTACCGGATGATCGCCAAGCACGGCGCGGACGCGTTCTATCGCGGTCCGATCGGACGGGCGATCGTGCGTCGCATGAACGCCGGCGGAGCCGAGTGGAAGATGTCGGACCTCAGCACGTTCCGGTCGCAGTGGGTCAAGCCGATCACGACCAACTATCGCGGCTACGACGTGTACCAGATGCCGCCGCAGACCCAGGGGTTCGCGACGCTCGAGATGCTGAACATCCTCCAGGAGTGTGCGTCCCCGCTCGGCTACAACCTTCGCGACCTCGGACCGCGTTCGCCGGAGTTCTGGAGCATCCTGGTCCAGGCCAAGCGGCTCGCCTACACCGACCTGCATCGGTACAACGGCGACCCGAGGTTCGTGGACGTTCCGGTGAAGCGGCTGATCTCGAAGTCGTACGCCGCGTCGCTCTGCAGCCAGATCAGCCTGGACCACGCACCGGCCCCGGCAGCGACCTCCGCCAACACCGTCTCCGTGACCGCCCGCGAACGCGGCGACACCGTCTACATCGCGACGGCGGACCGGTGGGGGAACATGGCGTCGTTCATCTACAGCATCTACGACTACTTCGGAGCGAATGTCACGATCCCCGGGTTCGGGTTCCCGATGAACGACCGAGGATCCTTCTTCAATCTCGATCCCTCCACCGCCAGCGTCATCGCCCCCCACAAGCGGCCGTTCATGACCATCATTCCGGCGTTCGTCATGAAGGACGGCGAGCCGTTGCTGGCCTTCGGCAACATGGGCGGCGACGAGCAGGCGCAGGCCCAAGCCACCGAGCTGGTCAACATGATCGACCTCGGCATGAACGTCCAAGCCGCCGGTGACGCTGCCCGCTTCCACCACAGCCAGGACGCCGACCGGGTCGACCTCGAATCGAACCTCTTCGGACTGGTCGGCCCCGAGCTGCGGGCGATGGGATACAAGGTCAGGCGAGTGCCAGGCAACGACGACGTCTTCGGCGGCTACCAGGCGATCCTGTTCCAGCAAGCGCCGCGGCTCAATGCCCCACCCGAATGGAAGACGGCCGGTGATCCACCCGTCAACGGCGTCTACCACGGAGCATCCGACTTCCGGAAGGACGGAGAGGCCGTCGGCTGGTAGCAAACTGAAACCCGATTCAGACAGATGTCCGACAGGACTGTCGTCGTTTCGTGCATGTGTCGGGTGACGACAAGGGTTGGCCTTCGTAACGTCACGCTTTGGTTGATCCGGTCGAGAGCCCCACCGCGGGAGGTGGATGTGCCGTGCCCGTTACGCCGAACACACCTTCTGGACGTACATCCCGTAGACGGCGGCGTCGGCTTCTGGTCAGGACGACGGCCGGGCTTGGCGCACTGTCCTGCGTCCTGACCGTGCTCGCCCTGACCAGTCCGAGCGTCGAGGCCGCACAGACAGCGGATGCTGCTGTGCGGGCCAAGGACTCGGCGGCGAAGGGCACCGACCCGACCGTACAAGCGGCCGTCGGCAAGCTGCACGGCCTTCGGCTCAAGCAGCTGACAGCGATGCCGAGCGGCCGGGTCAGCTACCGCACCTACGACGACTACAACAGCGAGATGGAGGCGCTCGCCGCCGCGAACCCTGACTTCGTGGAGGTCAAGACCGCGCCCTTCCGCAGCGTAGAGGGTCGCGAGATCAAGTACCTGGAGATCACCAACGACGTCACCGCCGAGGACGGCAAGCCGGTCTACTTCGCGATGGCCTCCATCCATGGGCTCGAGACGCCGTCCGGCGAGGAGGCGCTGGACTTTGCCTACGACGTCGTCCAGCAGGCCAAGACGAATCCGGCGGTAAGAGCGCTGTTCGACGGCGTACGCCTGATCGACATGCCGCTGGTCAATCCGGACGGCCTCGTGCACCAACGCCGCTACAACTGCGCGGGCGCGACTCCACCGGCCACGTGTCCGACGTCGAATGCGCTAGGCGTCGACCTGAACCGGAACTACCCGTTCGGCTGGGGCTCGAACATCGCCGTCACGTTCGCACACCGCGGGTCCGGCCCGGGCTCGGAGCCCGAAGTCCAGAACACGATGGACATCGTGGAACACAACCAGGTCGTCATGCTGACCACCGGCCACACCAACGAGCACGCGATCTTCTTCCCGCCGCTCGACCTCGCAGCCGGTGACACCCCCGACCTCAACAACGGCTACGCCGACCTGGCGCAGGCCCTCGGCGAAGCGACCGACAGGGGTTACACGAACATCAAGCAGTCGGCGCTCGACTTCGAGTCGGCCGGCGAGACGATCGACTGGTCCTACTACGCGACCCGGGGTCTCGCCTTCACGATCGAGCACTCGGGCGGCCCGGGCACGGGTTGCGGCCGCGTGACCGACAACTTCCTGAACTGCACGGCAGCCGACTACACCGGCACACCAGGCCCCACCTCGACTCCGGCGCAGACCGCGGCGTACGGCGGCCATCCCGCCCGCAACATGTTCTGGCTGTCGCTCGTGTACGCCAGCCTCGCGCACGGCCACTCCGTCATCCGGTCAACAGCGCCGGCCGGCAGCACGGTGACGATCGAGAAGCACTTCGACCTGTTCACCGCCCCGATCCGTAGGGACACCACGCCGGCCACCACGGATCCGCCGCAGGCCATCCCCACGGACCTGGAGTCCACGCTGGTTGTCCCTGACAACGGCCAGTTCACCGCTGCCGTCAACCCGTCGCTACGCCCAACCCCCGCCTTCCGGGCAGACGGCGAGCACACCGGACCCAACGGATTCCTCCAGGAGAGCTGGACCCTCACCTGCCAGACGCCGAACAGCGGGACCCATCAACTGAACGTCACGATCGACAAGGGCCAGCAGGTCGGCCTACCCCCGTGCACGAATTGGCCGAGCTCGTCTGAGAGCGGGTAACCAAGCGTGCCTTGCTTTCCGCCCAGGCCGAGTTCCGCCGTTGGTGGACCGGCCACCTCGTGTGAAGGAGTGCAGTCATGAAGCTGTCTATCCGGAGGGTCGCCGCAGTCGGCGCCGGCCTCATCCTGTCGCTGGCGCTCGTCACACCTGTGGCATCCGCGACCAGCGCCAGCGCGACACCGACCACATCCGACACGGCGACGAGCGCCTGGGACGCTCTGCTACCCGATGACTGGGCGGCTCGCCGGGACGCGGCAGCAGCCCGACTCGGCATCGGGTCCAATCCGGCCATCGAGGCGCTCAAGCGGGTCATCAACCCCGGCGACTATGAGTGCGGGCCGACCGACCTCGACGCCTACATCGACGGTCTGCTGGCCGGACTGACCAACGCCCAGGTCCTCTTCCTGTTCCAGAGCGGTGTGCTCGACTTCCCGACCTACGACGCCCTGATCTTCGGCCGGGACACCGACCCGTCGTACGACCTGACGATCCAGTCGACGAAGCTGCACCACACATTCCGCGACGTGAAGCGATTCTGGGACATCGACTCGTCCGACATCCAACTGCACGCGATGCATGGCGACATGCTGCTCGACACCGGTCGAGTGTCCCGGCTGCTCCAGGTCCTCTATGGCTTCACCGCGGCCGATGCCGACGCCTACGCCGCCGCAGTCGCCAGCGTGATCGCGTCCGTCCCGGCCTTCGACGGTGGGAACAACCCGATCTTCACCCTCAACGCCTTCGCCTTCACCGGTGAGGGCGAGCCGGACCCCTTCATCGCGTCCATCCCGGACAAGCTGATCTTCGGCGACGGCATCATGGACGCTCTCTCCTTCATGGGCATCGCCGACGTCGGTCCTAGGGTCGTCATGGGCCACGAGTTCGGCCACCACGTCCAGTACGAGGACAACCTGTTCGACTCACCCCTGACCGGACCGGAAGCGACCCGACGCACCGAACTCATGGCAGACGCCTTCGGCACCTACTTCGGCGTCCATGCGCGCGGACTGGCGCTCAACACCAAGCGAGTGCTCGACACCGAGAAGACCTTCTACGAAGTCGGCGACTGCGCCTTCAACGACCCTGGCCATCACGGCACGCCCAACCAGCGGATGCGGACATCGACCTGGGCCGCCGACCTGGCCAACGCCGCGCGACCCCAGGGCCCGATCCTGCCTTCCCTGACCTTCGCAGCACTGTTCGAGGCCAAACTCCCCGAGCTCGTCGCCCCAGACGCAGCCTGACCCAGCACCATCGCTCATCGGCGGACGGGTGGCGGGGCGAATCTCACCCGCCACCCGCTCGCCGATCGGCCTACTCGGCGGTGCCGAAGGCCTTGATCTCCGCCTCCTCCTCGGCGCTCAGCTCGCGCGGCACATCGCCGTCTTCGACCTTCGCGCTCTGCACCTGATGCCGGATGTCCTCGACGATCTCCGGGTTCGCCAGCGTCGTGACGTCGCCGACGTCGGTGAAGTTGGACACCGACGCGATGACCCGCCGCATGATCTTTCCGGAGCGCGTCTTGGGCATGTCGGGCACGATCCAGACGTGCTTGGGTCGGGCGATCTTGCCGATCTCGCGCTCGATCGCCTGCCGTACCTTGTCCTCGACCTTGGGACCCGGCTCATAGCCCGGCTTCAGCGCGACGTACATCTCGACGATCCGGCCGCGTAGCTCGTCGACGACCGGGACGGCGGCCGCCTCGGCGATCTCGTCGACCGTGATGGCAGCGGACTCGAGCTCCTTCGTACCCAGCCGATGGCCGGCGACGTTGATGACATCGTCGACCCGGCCCAGGATGCGGAAGTAGCCGTCCTCGGCCTGCACCGCACCGTCTCCGGCGAAGTACGGCCAGTCGTGCCAGTCGGTGCTCTTCGGATCCTCGTTGTACTTCGCGTAGTAGGTGCTGACGAAGCGATCGGGCTGTCCCCAGATGGTCTGCATGATGCCTGGCCAGGGGTTGCGGATGCAGATGTTCCCGGCCGTGCCGCTGCCGGCCTCGATCTGGTTGCCGAGCTCGTCGAGGATCACCGGGTAGATGCCCAGCACCGCCGGACCACAGCTGCCCGGCTTCATCGGCTGCACACCGGGCAGCGTGCTGCCGAGGAACCCGCCCGTCTCGGTCTGCCACCAGGTGTCGACGATCGCCGCCTCGCCCTTGCCCACGGAGTCGAAATACCACCGCCACACATCCGGCTCGATCGGCTCACCGACCGTCGTCATGTGCTTGAAGTGGTAGTCGTACTTCGCCGGCTCGTCCGGACCGACCTTGCGGAGCATGCGAATCGTCGTCGGCGCGGTGTGGAAGATGTTGACGCCGAGCCGCTCCGCGATCCGCCAGCACCGCCCCGCATCCGGCCAGTTCGGCGCTCCCTCGTAGAGCACGCTCGTCGTGCCGAGCGCGAGCGGTCCGTAGACGATGTACGAGTGGCCGGTGATCCAGCCGATGTCGGCGGCGCACCAGTACGTGTCGTTCGGGTGGATGTCCTGGTAGTACTTCGACGTACCCGCGACGTAGGACAGGTAGCCGCCGATGCTGTGCTGGGCTCCCTTGGGCTTGCCGGTCGTGCCGCTGGTGTACATGAGGAACAGTGGTGCGTCGGCCGGCATCGACACCGGCTCCACGATCTTGCCCACGTAGTCGGTCAGCAGCTCGTCGACGAAGAAGTCGCGACCCTCGACCATCGGGGTCTTCGAGAGGTACTCACCCGGCTTGCGTCGCCAGACCAGCACCTTGTCGACTTCCTGGCCCTCCTCGCGCGCCCGCTCGACGGCTTCGTCGGCCTTCCCCTTGTGGTCGGACAGGGCTCCCCCCCGGTAGTAGCCGTCCATGGTCACGAGGATGTGGCTCTGCGAGTCGGCCATCCGGTCGCCGCAGGCCGCACCGCTGAACCCGCCGAACACCTGGGAATGGATCACGCCGAGGCGCGCGCACGCGAACATCGCGATCGGAAGCTCGGGCACCATCGGCATGTGGAAGGTGACCCGATCACCCGCCTCGACGCCACCCCAGTCACGCAGTAGCGCGGCGAACTCGTTGACCCGGTTGTAGAGCTCTTGATACGTGAGGACCTGCGTTGCCTCGTCCTCCGGCTCGGGCACCCAGATGAACGCCGCCTTGTTGCGGTCGGTCTCCAGGTGCCGGTCGACGCAGTTGTACGAAGCGTTCAGCCGCCCACCGACGAACCACTTCCAGAACGGTGGCTCACTGGTGTCGAGTACGGTGTCCCACTTCTTGTCCCACGTGAGCAGCTCGGCGTACTCGGTGAAGCAATCGGGGAAATGCTCCTCGGAGAACTGCTCGAAGATCGACGGATCGGTCGCATTCGCCTGCTCGACGAACAACTTCGGCGGCGGATAGTACTCCTCCTCGCGCCAATGGACCGCGATCTGGGTTTCAGAGACCTGATCCTCAGAATCAGTTGACATGGATTTCTAACCTCCCAGCGAGGTGGCGTGACAGCCCGGGTTCACGAGGTGACCGCTGCGGGAACCACTCCGCCCAGGTGTGGTCCCCGCAGCGCGGCTCGACGGCTCAGCGCGGTCCGGTCGGGAGCACCGAACGCTTGAACGTGAAGTTCGTGACGCCGGCCCAGGAGGCATACCACGCGGCGAACGCGGTCACGAGTCCCACCCAACCACCGAGCTTGATCCAGCCGGAGGACTCTCCGTCGAACCAGCCGATTGCCAGGATGAAGAACGTGATGGTCAGCAGGACGAACACGGTCAGCACAGCCAAGCTCACCCGGCTTGCCGCCACCGTCATGTAGAGGGTGAACAGAGCCCAGGCGAGTAGATAGAGGCCGATACCGTCCTGGGTGTCGTTCAGGTTCGCGACGCCACTCAGGTCGGTGTGTCCGGTGAGGTACCAGAACGAGACCCAGAACATGCCGAAGGAGCAGAACGCGGTCGCTCCAAAGGTGTTGCCCTTAGCAAACTCCCAGATGCCCGCCGCGAACTGGGCGATGCCACCGTAGGCGAGGGCCAGGCCGAAGACGACGGGTTCCGCGCTCCGATCGATGATGTCTGCGTTGATGACGCTCAGGACGAAGGTGGTCAACGCGAATGCCGCCAGCCCGAGTGGGGCCGGATCAGCGATCGAGGACGCAGCAGCCTTGATGGTTTCGGTACGGGTGGTGGGAGGAGCCGAGTTGGAAACAGCAGCCATGATGCTCTCCTATCCCTGCGGGCCCGATAAGGGTCGGGATCGGCTTCACGGTAGGCACGGCCCGTTGGACTTCGGCGCCCTCGCGCGGCAACATGCGCCGACTGCTCGCGATGAACGGGATGGACGGGCTGTTGCGAGCGACGAGCGGTCGTCTCCTCCGCGCCGAGATCGCCCGTCGTCTTGCGTCACGACGGCGAGACTCGGCGCTCCGGGTGCCAGCTCCCGCGGTCGACGTCGAGCGACTCAGGAGTGTGCAGCCGCACCATCGTCCGCGCGACGTTCGCCGGCACCCGATGTGCCGACAGCAGGGAACCGACGATCATCGTCGCGAATGCCAGCGGCACCGACCAGGCGGCCGGCTCGGTCAGCAGCGCGCCAAGCCAGCCGCCCCGGCCCGCGTCGATCATCGTCAACGCGACCGCCGTTCCCGAGGCCAGGCCGCCGACCACCAGTCCCGCGGCCGCACCGACGCCGGTCAACCGTGGCCACCAGATGCCGAGGATGAGCAGCGGGCAGAAGGTCGACGCCGCGATCGCGAACGCCCACCCAACCGTGCTTGCGACGCTGATGACCCGACTCGCCAATGCCAGCAACAGGGCCACTGCGACGCCGAGCGCGGTAGCGATGCGGAACGCCCGCACGCCGCGGATCCGGCCGCCGAGGATGTCCTGGCTGACGACGCCGGCGACCGCCACGGTCAGTCCCGACGATGTGGAGAGGAAGGCCGCGAAGGCTCCGGCCGCGAGGAGGGCGCCGAGCAGATCGGCCCCCTCGCCGAGCAGCCGGCCCGGCAACACGAGCACCACGGTGTCGAAGCGACCCGATCGGGCGAGGTCGCTGGCGTACATCCGGCCGAGCACGCCGTACAGCGCGGGCATCAGGTAGAAGAAGCCGAGCAGACAGAGCACCAACAGCGTCGTACGCCGGGCCGCCGTGCCGTCCGGGTTGGTGTAGAAGCGCAGGACGACATGCGGCAGGCCCATCGTGCCGAGGAAGGTCGCCGCGATGATCGAGTACGTCAGGTAGAGCGCGTGCGGCTGGGATTGCAGCGGCAGCAGCCAGTTCGGGTCGTGCAATGCGGCTCGTCCCGCGTCGGGTTCGTTGCCCCGCCAGGCCGCCAGCAGGAACAGCAGCGGTACGAACAACGCGGTCAGCTTCAGCCAGTACTGGAAGGCCTGGACGAACGTGATGCTGCGCATGCCGCCGGAGAGCACGTTGAGTAGCACCACCACGCCCACCAAGACGATCCCGACCCACTCCGGAGCGCCGGCAATCACCTGCAGGGTCAGTCCGGCGCCCTGTAGCTGCGGTATCAGGTAGAGCCAGCTGATCAGGATGACGAAGGCACTCGCCAGCCTGCGTACCGGAAGCGACTCGAGCCGGACCTCCGCGAAGTCCGGCAGGGTGTACGCGCCGGACCGGCGAAGCGGTGCCGCCACCAGGGTGAGCAGCACCAGGTAGCCGGCCGTCCAGCCGACCGGGTACCACAACATGTCGACGCCGTAGGCCAGCACGAGCCCGGCGACGCCGAGGAACGACGCGGCCGACAGGTACTCACCGCCGATCGCCGAGGCGTTCGACAGCCGTCCGGCGCTCCGAGACGCGACGTAGAAGTCACTCGTCGTGCGGCTGAAACGCAGGCCGAGCGTTCCGAGCAGGATGGTCGCCGCGGTCACCAGGGCCACGGCGACGACTCCATACAACGTGTTCACGAGGCTCGATCACTCCCGGTACCGCTTGTCGATCGGATCCGGGGACACCTCGGCCAACTCGGCGAACCGCGATTCGTTGCGCTCGGCGTGGCGGACGTAGACCCAGCCGATGCAGACGAAGGCCGGGTAGACCACGAAGCCGAGCACGAGCCACGGCACCGGAATGCCCATGACCTCGATCTCGGCAAGCGACGGGGCGAAGTGGAACGCGAGCGGCAATCCCGCGACGAACAGGCCGAGCGTCGTGAGCACCACGACCGCGAGTCGAAGCTGGCTGCGCACCAGCGACCGCATGTAGACCTCGCCGAGCTGCGTCTGCTCGTTGATCTCATGAGCGACGACGACCGGGTGGGATCGGCGGACACCGGTACGCGGGCTGGTGATCCGGACCCGTCGAGGAGGGGACTGCGTCATGACCGACCTCCCCCGCCCCTACCGCCCATGAGCAGGTCGCGCAGCTCACGCGTGTGCCGACGGCTGACGGTCAGGACGTCACCGCCGACCACCACGCTGCAGTGGCCGGCCTCCATGCGCAGCTCGGTCACGTGCGGCAGCGCGACGAGCAACCGGCGATGCACCCGTACGAAGCCGGCCGCCCGCCAACGCTCGCTCAACGTGGCCAGCGGCACCCGGATGAGGTGGCTGCCCTCGTCGGTGTGGAGTCGCGCATAGTCGCCCTGCGCCTCGACATACGTGACATCGGACCGCGCGATGAACCGGGTCACTCCACCGAGCTGGACCGGAATCATCTTGCTGTCGTCGGCCAGTTCGCCGGCGCCGCCATGATGCTCGATGACCCGGCCGATGGCCTCGCGCATCCGGTCCCCACGCACCGGTTTGAGCAGGAAGTCGATCGCACCGAGCTCGAACGCCTCGACGGCATGGTCCTCGTGCGCCGTCACGAACACCACCTGAGGGGGCCGCTTGAACCGGGCCAGGACGCGCGCCAGATCGAGTCCGTCGAGCCCGGGCATGGCGATGTCGAGCAGCAAGGCGTCCATCTGCTCGTCCTCGAGAATGCGCAGCGCATCCATCGCCGTGGGTGCGGTGAGGATCTCGCCGACTCGCTCGTCCTGACCCAGCAGGTATGCGATGTCATCAACAGCGGGAGGCTCGTCGTCG
>Ga0126382_10001131_pt1 | contig 10809 bp, 9 predicted proteins | sample PanSoiMetPlot_30_FD_92548 | JGI IMG/M metagenome (GOLD analysis project Ga0126382, IMG submission 92548) | Tropical forest soil microbial communities from Panama - MetaG Plot_30 | ecosystem: Environmental > Terrestrial > Soil > Tropical forest > Bulk soil | place: Panama | collected 2016-02-17 | reverse complement strand
GACAGCGCGGCCGCGGTCGGATACGCACCGGCCGCGAACAACCGCTGGATGTCGTTGCCGATCATCCGCTGCTTCGGCGTACCGAGGAGCTGCGCGTTGATGTAGTCACCGGCCGACGGGATGAAGGTCAGCAGCGTGCCCGCGACGACACCGGGCATCGACAGCGGCAGGGTCACCTTGGCGAAGCCCCGGATCGGTGACGCGTACAGATCACCGGCCGCCTCGATCAGCCGATGGTCGATCCGCTCCAGACTGGCGTAGAGCGGCAGCACCATGAACGGCAGGAAGTTGTACGTCAGACCGGTAACCACCGCGATCGGTGTGTTGAGCAGCCGTCCGTCCGGACCGAGGATGTGCAGCGTCTGGAGGGTGTCGACGACGAAGCCGTTGTCGGCCAGGATCAGCTGCCAGGAGATCGTCCGGATCAGGAAGCTGGTGAAGAACGGCGCGATCACCAGGACCAGCATGAGGTTCTTCCACCGGCCCGCCTTGAACGCGATCGCGTACGCCAGCGGATAGCCCAGCAGCAGGCAGAAGATCGTCGCCAGTCCGCCGAACACGAACGAGCGGACCAGCGGCTGCCAGTTCTCGGTGACCGCGGTGGTGTAGTTGCTCCACTCCCAGGTCATCTCGTAGCCGGAGAAGACCGTGCCGCCCGGGTCGTAGAGGCTGGTCGCGACCAGTGAGTAGAACGGGATCAGGAAGAACAGGCCGAGCCAGAGCAGGCCCGGAATGATCAGCAGGTAGCCGGTGTAGCGACGTCCGCCCTTCGGCTCGTCGTCTACGTCGACCGGTTCGGGCTCATTTTCGAGCTCGCCGGCGACCTGGCTCAGCGTGCTCATGGAGTGTCGTCCACCGACTCGACGCCGGCCTTGGCGTCCTGTTCGGCGTCGAGCACGAACGTGTGCGGGCGGGCCCAGTGCAGATCCACCGTCGTCCCTGGCGAGAAGACCTTCCGGGCGCCGGTGTTCTGCTCGAAGACAGTCAGCTCCTGGCCCCAGGGCATCCGGACCAGGTACTGCGTACTGACTCCGATGAAGCTCGTGTCGGTGATGGTGCCGCCGACCAGCGAGTTGTGGTCGCCGCTCTCCTCGTCGCCAGTCGCCGTGATGTACACCTTCTCGGGCCGGACGCCGACCCAGACCGCGCCGTCGTGCACCCGGGAACGCTCCCGGGAGACGCCGATCTTGCTGCCGTGGATGTCGGCGACCAGCTCGCCGTCCCGGCCGCTGGCCAGTTCGCCGCGGATCAGGTTGGACTGGCCGAGGAAGTTCGCGACGAAGGTCGTCGCCGGATTCTCGTAGAGCTCCGACGGCGGGCCCATCTGCTCGATCACGCCGCCGTTCATCACCGCGATCGTGTCGGCCATCGTCATGGCCTCTTCCTGGTCGTGCGTCACGTGGACGAACGTGAGACCGACCTCGATCTGGATCCGCTTGAGCTCGATCTGCATCTGCCGGCGCAGCTTGAGGTCGAGGGCACCGAGCGGCTCGTCCAGCAGCAGCACCTCCGGCTGGTTGATCAGCGCGCGAGCGAGCGCCACCCGCTGCTGCTGACCGCCGGACAGCTGGGCGGGCTTCTTGTTCGCCTGGGAGCCGAGCTCGACCAGCTCGATCATCTCGTTCACCGCGTCGTCGACGTCCTTGCGGCCGCGGCGCCGTAGGCCGAAGGCGATGTTGTCGAAGATCGTCAGGTGCGGGAACAAGGCGTAGTTCTGGAAGACCGTGTTGACTGGCCGCTTGTACGGCCGCAGGTCGGTGATGTCGTCGTCGCCGAGGTAGATCTGGCCGTCCGTCGGCACCTCGAGGCCGGCGACCATCCGCAGCGTCGTCGTCTTGCCGCAACCGGACGGGCCGAGCAGGGCGAAGAACGAGCCGCGGGGCACCGTGAGGTCGAGGTCCTTCACCGCGACGAAGGCGCCGAAGGCCTTCGTGAGCGACTCCATTCGCAGGTCCCGAGAGGTCTTGGCCGTCTCCGAGGAAGACGCGGGAGCCGGAGCCGTGGCGTCGGCAGTGGTCATGGCGATCAGCCTCCGGTCAGCAGATTCGTCCAGTCGTTCTCGTACGTCTGGGCCTGGCTTTCGGTCAGCGGCATCATGGTCTTGGCCTTCGAGAGGATCTCCGGCGTGGGGAAGATCAGCGGGTTGTCGACCAGGCTCGGGTCGACCTTCTCCATCGCCTGCTGGGCCCCCTCGACCGGGCAGATGTAGTTGACCCAAGCGGCCAGCTTCGCCGCGACCATCGGGTCGTAGTAGTAGTTCATCCATTCCTCGGCGTTGGCCTTGTGGTCCGCGAGGTTCGGCACCAGCATGTTGTCGCTCCACGCCGCGAGCCCTTCCTCCGGCGCGACGAACTTGATGTTGGGGTCGTCGAACTGCGCCTGGATGACGTCCCCGGACCAGGCCTCGCAGGCCGCGATGTCGCCCGACTTGAGGCCGCGGAGGTAGTCGTTGCCGGTGAAGGCCCGGATCTGGCCGTTGCTGACCGCCTGGCTGAGCCGGTCGATCGCCACGTTCCACTCGTCGTCGGTGAAGTCCAGCGGATCGGCGCCGGTCACAAGCAACATGAACAGCATCGTGTCGCGCATCTCGGTGAGCACGGTGACCCGGCCCTTGAGATCGGATCGGGTCAGCAGCTCCTCGAAGCTGCGGACCTCGCCGGTGACATTGGCGTTGTACGCGATCCCGGTCAGACCGCTCTGCCATGGCACGGAGTAGTCCCGGTTCGGATCCCACGGCGGATGCCGCAAGGCCGGCAGCAGGTTCGCCTGGACGTTCGGCAGCTTCGCGTGGTCGAGCTTCTGGAGCCACCCGAGGTTGATCATCCGGGCGGCCATCCAGTCGGTGAGCATGAACATGTCACGGTCGACCGGCTGGCAGGCTCGCATCTGGTTGACGATCTTGCCGAAGAACTCGAGGTTGTCGTTGACGTCGTCGGAATAGGAGACCGAGATCCCGGTCTGCTTCTGGAACACCGCGTACGTCGAGCTCGGGTTGTCCCGAGGGTCGATGTACGCCGGCCAGTTCGAGATGATCAGCTCATGCTCGGTCGCCGACAGGTCGGTGCTCGGACAGGTCTGTGGGGTCTGCTTGGCGCCCTGCAGGCTGAACTGCGGAAGCACGGCGGCGCTGCCCCCGAGGAATGCCGCGACGCCAGCACCTTTCAGGAGCGTCCGCCGGGACACACGAACCGCCATTTACCAGCCTCCTGACACGAGGTGTGACGCCACCCTCGGTCGCATCGTGGCACGGTGCACAGTCAGTGACAAGGGATTCCGTCGCCGCGATACGCGCTTGCAACGAAAAGCCGTGGCGAATCACGAATCTTGCGCAGGGATCAGTAGATCGTGTCCGTTACGCTAACTCCGTGGCAACCCGTAAGGACAAGGCGGCCAACCGCCGTAACAACGAGCGTGGCACGACCCTCGACGATGTGTCCAAAGCCATCATCGAGGAGCTTCAGCAGGATGGCCGGCGTCCCTACGCCGCGATCGGCAAGGCGGTCGGTTTGTCCGAGGCCGCCGTGCGCCAGCGAGTGCAGCGGCTCCTCGACGGCGGCGTCATGCAGATCGTGGCGGTGACGAATCCGCTCGAGGTCGGCTTTCCGCGGCAGGCGATGATCGGCGTGACGGTCGAGGGCAACCTGGAGCCGGTCGCCGATGCGATGGCGGAGATGGACGAGATCGACTACGTCGTGATCACCGCGGGCGGCTTCGACCTGCTCGTCGAGGTGGTGTGCGAGAGCGACGAGCACCTGCTAGAGGTCCTGTCCAACCGGATCCGGGCCATCCCCGGCGTCCTGCGTACCGAGTCGTTCGTCTACCTCCGCCTGCGGAAGCAGACTTACGCCTGGGGCGTTCGCTGACGACATGGCCGCCGCATCGAGCTACCGTGACCTGTCCTTCTGGCATGCGACCGCGAACGACCAGCTGACGCCGCGTGCGCCACTCCCGGGATCGACCAGCTGCGACGTCGCGATCGTCGGCGCCGGGTTCACCGGCCTGTGGACCGCGTACTACCTGTCCCGGCTCGATCCCCGCCTCCGGATCGTCGTGCTCGAGCGCGAGGTGGCCGGCTTCGGCGCCTCCGGTCGCAACGGCGGCTGGTGCAGCGCGCTCTTCCCCGCGTCGTGGTCGGCGGTGGCGCGCCACAGCAGCCGCGACGCCGCCATTCGGCTGCAGCGTGCCATGAACGACACCGTCGTCGAGGTCGGCCGCGCCGCCGACGAGGAGGGCATCGACGCCTATTTCCAACGCGGCGGAACGGTCGTGGTGGCCCGGTCCAAGGCGCAGTTGCGGCGGGCGAAGGCCGAGGTCGACGAGGCGCGCGAGTGGGGCTTCGGACCGGAGGACCTCCGGCTGCTCGACAAGGCGGAGGCAAGTCGGCAGTTCAACGCGACCGAGGTGGTCGGCGGAACATTCACGCCGCACTGCGCGGCCATCCACCCGGCGCGCCTGGTCCGCGGCCTTGCGCGCGCCGTCGAGTCCCGCGGCGTCCATGTCTACGAGCAGACCGCGGTCCGATCGATCGAGCCGGGCTCGGTCGCGACCGATGCGGGTCGGGTCCGGGCGGATGTCGTCGTACGCGCGACCGAGGCCTACACCGCCCGGCTGCCCGGGCATCGGCGGGTACTCGCGCCGGTCTACTCCCTGATGGTCGTCACCGAGCCGCTGCCGGAGTCGTTCTGGAGCGAGGCGGGATTGGCCGACCGGCAGACCTTCAGCGACGAGCGGCACCTGCTCATCTACGGCCAGCGCACCCATGATGGGCGGATCGCGTTCGGCGGCCGCGGCGCGCCGTATCACTTCGGCTCGTCGGTGCGGCCCGACTACGACCAGGAGCCGCGGGTCTTCGAGTCGCTGCGTAAGACCCTCGTCGAGTTGCTGCCGACGCTGCGTGGCGTGGGCTTCAGCCATGCCTGGGGCGGTGCGATCGGGATGCCACGCGTCTGGCACGCCTCGGTGGGACTCGAACGCGCCACCGGCATGGGCTGGGCCGGTGGGTACGTCGGCGACGGCGTCGGCACGTCGAACCTGGCCGGTCGTACCCTCGCCGACCTGATCCTGGATCGCGAGACCGATCTGGTCGATCTGCCGTGGGTCGGGCATCGCAGCCGGCAGTGGGAGCCGGAGCCGCTGCGCTGGCTGGGCATCAACGGCGGCCTGCACGCGATGACGGTCGCCGACGTCGAGGAGGCTCGCACCAGGCGACAGAGCCTGATCGCCCGGATGGCGATGCCGCTGCTTCGGCGCAACTGACCGCGGGTTGATCCACAGCGGCGGCTTCGGTCGCCGCCGTCCACAGATGGACGATCCTCGGCCGTCCGCCGCTGCCAGGCGACCAGACTCCGGGCATGAGTCTTCGCTATCGCATGTCGACCGTGCTCGCCGTCGCAATGCTGCTCTGCCCGCTTCTCAACGCCTTTGCCGCCGCGGCGCCCATCCAGTCGCCAGCCGACGACGAGCGCTGGATCTGGCCGCTCGATCCGCAGCCTGAGGTCGTGGCGACCTTCGACCCGCCGGAGGATCCGTACGGACCCGGCCATCGCGGCATCGACCTGTCCGGCCGGATCGGCCAGCCGGTGCTCGCTGTCGCCGACGGGCGAGTCCGGTTCGCGGGCATGGTGGCCGGCCGCGGTGTCCTGGTGATCGAGCACGGCGCCGAGCGATCCACCTACGAGCCGGTGATCGCGGCGGTGGACGCCGGTGATCCGGTACGGGCCGGCCAGTACGTCGGCCGACTCGAATTGGTGAGCAGTCACTGCTGGCCGGCCGCCTGTCTCCATCTCGGCCGAATCGAGGGCGAAACCTATCTCGATCCGTTGGAGGTGCTCAGCGACGCCGACGGTGGCGGCGGTCCGGTTCGGCTGCTGCCATTCCACGACTCGGTCGCAGGGACGACTGCCCCGTCGTTGCCAGTCGAGTCAGGCCCGTGGATGCGCCAGCCGATAGGCCTTACGCAGCCGCTCACCGCTGACGTGGGTGTAGATCTGCGTCGTGGCGAGCGACGCGTGCCCTAGCAGCTCCTGGACACTGCGCAGATCGGCTCCGCCTTCGAGGAGGTGGGTGGCGGCCGTGTGGCGGAGGCCGTGCGGCCCCAGGTCGGGCGCACCGTCGACCGCGGCCAGCCGCCGATGCACCATGCGGCGAATCGTGCGCGGATCCACTCGGCCGCCCCGAGCGCCGAGGAACAGCGCCGGCCCAGACCTGTCGGTCGCCAGCTTGACCCGTCCAGATCGAATCCAACTGTCGAGCGCTCGCGCGGCCGGAGCGCCGAACGGCACCGACCGCTCCTTGCGCCCCTTGCCGAAGACCCGCACCAGATTGCGCTCACGATCGACGTCGTCGATATCCAGCGCGATCAGCTCGCCGACCCGGATGCCGGTGGCGTACAGCAGCTCGAGCACGGCGACGTCGCGCTGTCCGACCGGACCGTCGTCGACGGCGGCCGCCTCGGTGGAATCCAGCAGCGCCCGGACCTCGGTGGCGCGCAGGCTCGGCGGCAGCGCGCGATGCCGTTTCGGCGAGGCGAGCATCGCACCGGCGTCGTCGCTCGCCCGCCCGGTCCGTACCAACCAGCGGGTGAACACCCGGGCGGCCGCAGCCCGGCGGGCCAGCGTGGTGCGGGCCTTTCCGCGAGTCTGGAGGTTCGCCAGCCAGCTGCGAAGCACGCCGAGATCCAGATCAGCGGGATCGTGCCGTCCGAGCAACTCGGCATGCTCGGCCAACGCGATCAGGTCGGTGACATAGGCCCGAACCGTGTTGGGCGACAGATCGCGCTCGTGCCGCAGGTGACGCTCGTAGGCGTCGATGGTCTCCGCCCAGGCTTCGCCCCGCGAGCCGCTGGAGTCGGAGTCGCTGGGGTCGCCGGAGCTGCTGCGCGAATCACCCGAGCGGCCGCAGTCGCTGTGGGCACCGGATTCGCTGCGCGAATCGCTGGAGCGACTGCGCGAGTCGCTGCCGTCGCTATGCGAGTCGCCGGAGTCTTCGCCGGACTCGTTGGCGGCCGCATCCGGTTCGGTGCCCACCCATGAACGATGCGTCGTCCGCAGTGTGTCGACAAGCCGACGCGCCGCAGTCAGCGTCGCCGGAGCGCCTGCACGGTCTGCCGCGACAGTCGCCAGCCATCGCCGGTGCGCTCGACGAGACCCGAGCACAGCAGCCGGCCCAACACGGTGATGGCTGTCGCCATGTCGACGTGTGCCTCCGCAGCGACAGTCGCGATGCCGGCAGCGCGTCGCGGCGGCACGGCTTCGAGGACCGCCAGCTCGTCGGCCGATAGGTCGTCAGTGAACCGACGCTCCCCCGGTTTCCACCCGACCGTGTCGGACCCGAGCGGCGACACCACCTCGGCGACCTCGTCTCCGCCGGTGACCAGGACGGCTCCGGCGTCACGGATCACCTGGTGGACCCCCGCCGATGCCGAACTCGTGACCGGGCCGGGAACGCCCATCGTCGGCCGGCCCAGCCGATTCGCCCAGTTGAGCGTGTTGAGAGCGCCACTACGGCGCGCGGCCTCGACCACGACCGTGCCGGTCGCGAGAGCGGCGATCAGCCGGTTGCGAGCCAGGAACCGCACACGAGACGGCCGCGCCCCCGGACAAAGTTCACTCACCACGAGCCCCTCCCCCGCAATCCGCTCAAGCATCGGCTGATGGGCCGTCGGGTAGGCCAGATCGACCCCGCAGGCCAGCACCGCCACGGTCGGCCCGCGAAGCGCAAGCGCACCGCGATGAGCGGCCGCGTCGATGCCGTAGGCGGCCCCGGAGATCACCGCGATCCCCCGGTCGGCACAGTCGGCCGCGATGTCACCGGCGACCTGGGCGCCGTACTCGGTGCAGGACCGGGCTCCGACCACAGCCACCGAACGCTCGGCCGACGCGAGCTCGGCACGGCCGCGAACCCACACGCCGAGTGGGATGCCGCCACGCTCCTGGAGCTCCTCGGCGTGTGCGAGGTCGTCGAGACGCTCCGGCCAGCCGTCGTCGCCCGGACATAGCCAGCGCCAGTCGCGTTGCTCGGCAGCGTTGAGCAACTCCTCGGCCCGTTGGGCGACATCGCGACGCACCGCGGCATGCCAGGACGGCGGGATGCCGGCGCCACCGGTCCGAATCCGCTCGCGGGTCTCCACCGGTCCGATCGCGCCGACCAGGTCGGCAAGGCGCGGATGGCCCGGCTCGGTGACGAGCGAGAGCTCCAGCCTCGCGAGTCGCTCCTCGGCCGTGCTCGACGTGCCAGCCGCCGGCAATGCCGGTGGATCGCCGGCGTCGGCGCGACGGCTCGATCCGGCGCTCATGCCACGCCCTCGGCCGAGCGGGTCGTGGCCACGCCGAGTGCACCCGAGCTGCGCAGCTGCATCGCGTTGTGGACGTCGTCGTCGCTCGGCTCGGCACGGCCGACCAGGTCGGCGAGCGTCCAGGCGATCCGGAGGATACGGTCCGCGCCGCGGGCACTGATCCGGCCCTCGGCGAGCCACTCCTCGACCTGGCCGACCTTGGGTGCTCGCACCGGCCAGTGCATCCGCAGCATGGTCCCGGGCACCTCGGCATTGCGCCGCCACGGCGTACCCGCATAGCGGGCGTCCTGACGGTCACGTGCGGCGCGGACCCGCTCGGCGACGACAGTCGTGCTCTCGACGAACGCCAGGTCGCTGTGCAACTCGTGGCGGCGCACCGGCCGGACCTGGCGGTAGATGTCGATCCGATCGCGGACCGCACCCGAGATCCGGTTGCGATAGCGGCGCTTCCCACTGGGTGTGCACTCGCAGCTGTCGCTCCGCCCCCAGTCGAATCCGCAAGGACACGGGTTCGCGGCCAGGACCAGCTGGAACTGAGCCGGGAAGGTCGCCGTCCGCTCGGATCGTCCGATGCTGATCTGACCGCTCTCAAGCGGCTGCCGGAGCCCTTCCAATACATGACCGGCGAACTCCGGAGCCTCGTCCATGAACAGCACGCCCCGATGGGCCAGTGACATCGCGCCGGGCCGCAGGACACGGCTCCCGCCGCCGACGATGGAGACCAGCGACGCGGTGTGATGCGGATCGAGGAACGGCGGCCGGGTCAGCAGCGGCTGGTCGGACGGCAGCGTGCCCGCGATCGAGTGCACGGCACTCACCTCCAGCGACTCGTCGGGATCGAGATCGGGCAGCAGACCGGGCAACCGCTCGGCCAGCATGGTCTTGCCGGCACCCGGTGGACCCTCGAGCAGCAGATGGTGTCCTCCGGCGGCGGCGACCTCGACGCTCCATCTGGCCTCGCCCTGACCGAGCACCTCCGCGAGGTCCAGGCCGGCGATCCGGTCCTGGCCGGACCAGATCGCGCGCGGCGAGTAGGACAGTGGCGGCACCGGCGGATCGTCCGGTTCGGGATCGCCGGTCAGCAGGGCGATCGCATGACCGAGCGAACGCAGGCCGACCACGGCCACGCCCTCGACTGCCGATGCCTCGGCCGCATTGGCCTCGGGCACCATCACCCGGCTGAACCCGGCCTGCGCGGCGGCAAGGGTCGCCGGCAGGACGCCCGGAACCGCTCGCAGTCGCCCGTCCAAGGCGAGCTCACCCAGCACGACGGCGTCGCGGATCGGCTGGTCCGGAATCGTCCCGGCCGCGGCCAGCACCGCCATCGCGATCGACAGATCGTAGATCGCGCCGCTCTTGGGCACCGAGGCCGGTGACAGTCCGATCGTGAGGCTGCGGTTGGGCCACGAGTGGCCGGAGTTGATCACGGCGGCCCGACATCGGTCGCGGGACTCGTTGAGCGCGGCATCCGGCAGGCCGACCAGCACGGTCTTGGGCAGGCCAGGCCCGATATGGGCCTCGACCTCGACGACCGTGCCACGAACTCCCTCGAGCGTGACCGCTCGCGTCGACGCCAACGCCACTCAAGCCACCGCCTGCAGGTGCTCGATCTCCGGAACCCCGGAGTGGGGCACGAAGATCGAGACGACGTCGATCCGGACCTCCCGTGGCGACACGGTGTGCTCGGCCAGCCAGCGCGCGGTCAGCCGGCGCAGCCGACTTGCCTTCGGCCGCGTGACAGCAGCCATCGGCGGCCCGAACAGGTCCGTCGTCCGGGTCTTGACCTCGACCACGACCAGGACGTCACCGCTGCGGGCCACGATGTCGAGCTCGCCGAGATCGCATCGCCAGTTGCGATCGAGCACCACCAGGCCGGCCTCGACCAGACATCGAGCCGCAAGGTCCTCTCCCCACTGGCCGAGCGCGCGCCGGCTGTCTGCCGTGGATGCCATGACTCCACCTCCACCAGCCATCGTGGCGGCGAAGCGCCCGGACCGAGGCGGACGAGAGACCGACTGTGGACAACGGCCGGGGCACTCGAGCCTGGGGACAACTGCAACGGCGTCTCCGACGCGTACGGCCGCGCCGGCTGCGTAGGCCGACTACGCCATTCCAGGGAGGACGAAATGAGCGCTTGATCAGACACTGGACGGGTTGTGCCGACTCGAGGGAGTGACTCGAGTATGAGACGTGCGTCGAAGATCATCGCCGGCATCAGCGCCTGGCCAGCCCTCCTCGCCACGACCGGTCTGGTCGGAGTCACAACGGCGTCCAGCGCGGATCCGCGCTCGGAGGCCGATCCGGTCGGCGTCGCCGGCGAGGTCGAGAAGATCCGGTCGTTCGCCACCGTGGTGCACGGGATCCGCCGACCGACCGGGCTCGCCTGGGACGCGTCGTCTCGCCGGCTCGTCATCTCCGGCGCCGACACCTCCAATCGCACCACCGTCGTCGCACTCACCCCGGCCGAGACCCGACACGAGAAGCTCGGACTGCGCTGGCTGCGAGCCGGCGAGCCG
>Ga0126382_10001130_pt1 | contig 10813 bp, 13 predicted proteins | sample PanSoiMetPlot_30_FD_92548 | JGI IMG/M metagenome (GOLD analysis project Ga0126382, IMG submission 92548) | Tropical forest soil microbial communities from Panama - MetaG Plot_30 | ecosystem: Environmental > Terrestrial > Soil > Tropical forest > Bulk soil | place: Panama | collected 2016-02-17 | reverse complement strand
GCGGGCGGGCTGTCGAGCTTGTCCTCGATCCCCGGCATCTTGCTGATCTTCGAGACCTCGGCGATGTAGAGCGTGCCGTCCTTGAAGGCCACGCCGTTGGGCAGGTTGAGACCGGAGGCGATGGTCTTCACCTCGCGCGTGGCGCCCTTGTCCACCACTGCGTAGATGTTGCCCGCCACGCGGCTCGACACGAAGAGGGTGCCCTTGTCGCCCCAGGTCATGGCCCGCGCGTTGTTGAGGCCGGAGGCCCAGAGCTCTGCCTTGAAGCCGGGCGGGAGCTTGATGTTGCCGACGGGGATGTCGGCGGCCGCCTTGGGCGCGGGCGGCTGGGGAATGGGAGCGAGCGTGGAGTCCGCCATGTTGGCGGGCTGTCCCTGCTTCCACGACGGCGGGGCCGCCTGCTGCGCCCACGCGAATGCCGAAACGAGAGCCACGACCACGAAAGCCACCGCTAGCGATGTCAGCGTCATGCGTCGCATGAGATTCCTCCCCTGTGAGGATCGATGACCATCGGCGGGACCGAGTACACCAGAGCTCGCATGCCGTGGCGGCTCCGCGGGTTGGGACGATACGTCCGGCGTTTCGTCCTTGTCAAGGCGAGCGTCGCTCCACGGCGACGCCGCGCGGGCTTCGGTAGAGGAGCGGCCGGGAGGACGCATCGGCAGCTTCCCGGCGGGCCGTCTCGATCAGATGATGATCGGGGGAGAGACGACAGGTGGGATCGGTGGCCGCTGCGTTGCCCGTGAGGTGAAAGGCCTGGCACCGGCAGCCGCCGAAATCGATGCCGCGCCGCTCACAGCTCCGGCAGGGCTCGGGCATCCAGCTCTCTCCGCGGAACGCACCGAACCCCGCGGAGTCGCGCCAGATGTCGCCGAGCGAGCGCTCGCGCACCGACTCGAAGCGGAGACCCGGCAGGGTGTGGGCGGCGTGACAGGGGAGCGCGAGTCCGTCGGGGCTCAGCACGATGAAGCGCCGTCCCCATCCGTCCATGCAGGCCTTGGGTAGATCCGTGTAGTAGTCCGGCGTGACGAAGAGCACCTCCATCCGTCCGCGCAGGCGCCGTCGAGCCTCCGCGGCCACCTCGCGCGCCTGCCCGAGCTGCGCCGGCGTCGGGAGCAGGGCGGCCCGGTTGGGGAGCGCCCAGCCGAGATATTGAGTGTTAGCGAGCTCGAGGCGGTCGGCGCCGAGCTGCTCGGCGAGGGCCACGATGTCGGCCACGTGGTCGAGGTTCGCGCGATGCAGCACGGTGTTGAGGGTGAGGGGGAAGCCGAGCTCCTTCACCCACGCCGCCACGGTGAGCTTCCGCTCGAAGGAGCGCCGCCCCGCGATCCGATCGGAGGCCACAGCCTCGGTGTCCTGTATGGAGATCTGCACGTTGTCGAGGCCGAGCTCGCGAAAGCGCGCCAGGCGCTCGCGCCGAAGAGGAATGCCGCTCGTGATCAAATTTGTATAGAGGTCGAGACGCCGCGCTTCGGCGATGAGCGCCTCGACATCATCGCGCACCAACGGCTCGCCCCCCGTGAGGTTGAGCTGGACCACGCCGAGGTCCTCCGCTTCGCGCAAGACGCGGAGCCAGGTCTCGGTGTCGAGCTCTTCACGGTGCTGGCCGTAGTCGAGGGGATTGGAGCAGTAGACGCAGCGGAGCGGGCAGCGATAGGTCAGCTCGGCCACCAGTGTGTAGGGCCGCTCAGCGCCGCTCACGCTACCGCCTGCACGAGGCCGCGATCGGCCATGTTCTGGAGGAAGGCCATCACTTCACGTTCCACAGCGGGGCGCTCGTGACCGTACTGACGCGCGAGCTCCTCCACGATGGAATCGACCGTGCGCTCCCCGTCGCAGCGCTGGAGCACGTCGGCGGCGGTGGGATTGAGGACGAGGCCGCGCTCCGGATAGAGGAGCATGTAGCGTGAGGATTTGCGGTCGAAGCGGAGGCGGGCCTTGGCGGCCAGGCGGAGCCGGCTCTCCGCGGAGATCACGTGGCGCGCGCTCCGCCCGGGCCCCAGCCCGGCTCGATGTAGGCGGCGTAGGTGCAGTCGAGGAGGTGCCAGAGGATCTCGGTCTTCCGGATGAGGGCGGCGACGCAGCGCTCCTGCATTTCGTAGGTGGTCGCGTGCTCGATCACGAAGTCGATGGCCTCGAGCGAATCGCGGCGGGCGCGCGGCACGCGGGAGCGGAAGTAGGCGAGCATCTCCGGGCTCACCCACGGGTAATGCTGCTCCCAGGCGAGCACGCGCTTGGACATCAGATCGGGCGCGAAGAACTCGGTGAGGGAGGAGGCGACGGCCTCCACGAGGGTGCGCTCGCGCACCAGTTCCACGTAGGCGTCGCAGGCGAAGCGCACGCCGGGCAGCACGGAGCGACAGCTCTCCACCTCTCGCCGATCGAGTCCCACGCCGTCGGCCAGACGCAGCCAAAGGTCGAGCCCGGCCTCGCCCGCTTCGTCGCCGTCGTGGTCGCGGATGCGGCGGATCCACATGCGGCGGAAGGCGGGGTCCTCCGACTTGGAGAGGATGATGGCGTCCTTGATGGGGATGCGCGTCTGATAGTAGTAGCGGTTGAGCACCCACTGCTGGAGCTGGATCCGCGTCAGTTTTCCCTCGTGCATGAGGGCGTGATAGCGGTGATGGTCGTGGTAGCGCGCCTCGCCCTCCCGGCGCACCCACGCCACGAAGTCGTCGCGCGGCAGCGGCGGGCGCGGCGGCGCGATGCTCACAGGCTCACCTCCATGCCGTCCCAGGCGACCTGCCAGCCCGCCACCTCGACCTGGCGGCGCTCCGCCGAGTCCTCGCGCAGGAGCGGGTTCGTGTTGTTCACGTGGATGTAGATGCGCCGCGAGGCGCGCAGGCCGCGGAGGGCGGCGAGGCTGCCCCCGTCGCCGCCCACGGGCAGATGCGCCATGTCCTCCGCGCGCTTCGTCCCGAGCCCCTGCGCGGGCAGCTCGTCGGCAGACCAGAAGGTGCCGTCGAAGAACACACCGTCCGCGTCCTCGAGTGCCTTGCCCACCATGGGCGTCAGTGCGCCCGCCGCGGGGAAGTAGGCGAGGCGCCGCCCCGTGGCTGTCTCGCGGATGCGGAGGCCGATGTTGTCCTCGGGATGCGGCGAGCGCGGGCCATCGGGTCCGTTCTCGAGATGGATGGGCGGCTTGCCCGGCACGGGCACCGCTTCGATGGTGAGCCCGGCCCCCGGCACCTCCTCCTCGGCGCCCAGCACGAGGGTGCGCCAGGTCACCTGGCCGGGGAATCGCTGGAGGGTGCGGTAGAGCACGTTGTGCTCGACGAAGCCCGCGCGGACGCGATCGGTGGCGAGGAGCACCAGCGGATACGACTCGCGCAACGAGAGGAGGCCCAGGGTGTGGTCCAGATCGCCATTGGTGAGCACGATGCCGATGATGGGGGAGTGGCGCGGAGCCTGCGGATGAAGCCCCGGGAAGCTCTCGATCTGCTCGCGGATCTCCGGCGAGGCGTTCAGGAGGAGCCAGCTCCGGGCGTCGGCGCTCACCGCCACGGACTCCTGCCGCCGCGCCTTCGCCCGGATAGTTCCCGCGCGGAGGCCGCGACAGTTGGGGCAGCCGCAGTTCCACTGCGGGAAACCGCCCCCGGCTGCTGCGCCCAGGACCCGGATGAGCACTGTCGATCCCCTAGAGAAGCGACAGCCCCCGGCCCGGCTCGTGGCCGAACGGGGGCTGTCCCGTGCCGATTGGACGGCCGCGCGCTAGAAGCGGTCGTCCTGCTCCCGGTCGAAGTCGTCCTGATAGGAGTTGATCTCGGCGTCCATCTTGACCTCGACGAAGTCCGGCGCTTCCCAGGTCATGTCGTTCACCTCCGTGAAGGGCCCAGGGCCAACCGCTCGTGGGCCAGATACTATCCGTGCGGCGGGGTGTCCGTCAATCCTCTGTGCAGCCGGCGCCGGTTTGACCCATCCCGGGCTATCTGGCAGGATTCACCGCGGCAACTCACGCGCAGCCCGGACCGGGAGGTTTCCATGAAGGTGGAGGACACGCTCAAGGGGATGGGACTGGCCGTGCCCAACCTCGAGGACCTGTACCGCTCCAACGCCTCGGGTGCCCACTACATCTCGCACTTTCCGGTGCAGGGCATGCTCTTTCTCTCCGGCACGGTGCCCATCAAGGACGGCAAGCCCTATCTTCCCGGTGTGGTGGGCGAGAGCCTGACCCTGGAGCAGGGCTATGAGGCGGCTCGCTACGCCGCCCTGACCACGCTGGCCGCCGTCAAGTACGCCCTTGGCGACCTCGATCGCGTTCAGCAGATCGTGCACCTGACGGGCTTCGTCAACTCCGCCCCGGGCTTCAACGATCAGCCGCGCGTCATCAACGGCGCCGCCGACCTCCTCGTGGCGATCTATGGCGAGCGGGGCAAGCCCACCCGCGCGGCCATCGGCTGCCGCGGCCTCGGTGGTAACGCCTCGGTGGAGATCATCGTGCAGCTCCTCTTCTCGGGCACCGACGTGCGTCCGCCGCTGGCGCGGGATCACTTCGCCAAGTAGTTTTCCCTGACTCGAACGGAGACCTCCATGGAGCTCGATCCGCAGGTCATTGGTGTCACCGCTTCGTACAAGCTTCTCATCGGCTGCGTCGTCCCGCGTCCCATCGCCTGGGTCTCGACTCTCGGCGCCGATGGCGTGCCCAACCTGGCGCCCTTCAGCTTCTTCATGGGCGTGTGCAACGATCCGCCCACCATCGCGTTTTCCTCGGGCCGGCGCGAGAACGGGAGCAAGGACACCGTGCACAACCTCGAGCACACGGGCGACTTCGTGGTGAACGTGGTGGACGATAGGCACGCCGAGGCCATGAACGCCACGTCGGGGGAGTATCCACCCGAGGTCGACGAGTTCGCCCTCGCAGGGCTGGAGGTAGCGCCGAGCGTGCTCGTGCGGGCGCCGCGGCTCCTCACCGCGCCCATCAGCATGGAGTGCCGGGTTGCCCAGATCGTGCCGATGGGGCGCGGGCCGCACAGCGTGGTGTTCGGCGAGATCGTCTACTTCCACGTGCGCGACGACGTCTACGACGCGAAGACCGGGCGCATCGACATCCACCGCCTGCAGCCGGTGGGACGCCTGGCCGGGCACCAGTACGCGCACATCCACGACATCTTCGAGATGAAGCGCCCCAACGAGAACTACAAGGGCTAGGAGAGGACCATGGCCAAGAGCGCCGTCACGCCGGAACGCTTCGCCAAGGGCATGACCTTCGACGAGTACGTGAAGTACACGGGGAGCGCGGAGAACCTCGCCCGCGAGGCCTTCGGGAGCTACTATCCCGACGGCGGCGCCAAGGGCGCTCCGCGCAAAGACAACAGCGCAGTGTTCCGCGACCGCTACGCCCGCGCGCGGCTCAGCGACGAGCACGCGGCAGCCATCAAGTGGCTTGCCGCCCAGCCCGGAGGGCCGGCGAGGATCCTCGTGATCTCCGAGGACTGGTCATCGGATTGCCGGCGTGACCTGCCCGTCCTCGCACGCCTCGCGGAGGCGGGCGGTCTCGAGATGCGCATCTTCAATCGCGACGGCAAGAAGGTCCTGGGCACGCGGCGGCCCGATCCGGCCTCTGCCCCCGATGCGAACTACGACCTGATGCTGGAGTTCCTCAACAAGAAGAACGACGCGGAGTGGGCGTCGCTGCCCGTCGCGGTCTTCTATACCAAGGACTTCAAAGAGCTCTACCGCTACATCGAATACCCCGCCATCTACAACAAGGACCGCATCCGTGGCCACCAGCAATCCAAGCGCCCCGGCGAGACGGAGGATCAAGCCAGGGATCGTGGCATGAAGGAATTCATGGCGCTCCAAACCGGCCCCTTCTTCGACGTGTGGGCCTCCGCGGCTGTCGGCGAGATCCTGAGCGGCATCCACGAAAAGCTGGTGGTGCGCGACACGTAAGGGAGACACCGAGGGGCCGACGTCTGTTCGGAACCCGCGTAGCTCGAGGCGGGACCGTCCTCATCCAGGAGCTCGCCCCGTCTCATTCTGCGCCATCTCGAGGCGCTTGCTGGCCATCGCCCGTTCCCCATCTGTGAACAGGGTCCGGTAGGTTGGCTCGAGGACGAGCGCCTCCATCGCCAGGTCGAGCCGATTCAGCTCAGCCAGCTTCAAGAGCCCCTTCGACACCTGGGCCTGCTCCAGCAGCCGGCGGGCCGTGCCGAGGCCGCCGTGCTTCTTGACTGAGCGCAGGAAGTGCCCGGCCCAGTAGCCGGCCTCGCGCCCTGCCGCCCGATATACCTTCTCGATCATCTCCTGCTCGAACCGTGCCTCGAGGTCTGTCATGGCTTGGTTCCTCCTTGCCGTGACAGACGAAGGCGAAGCGCGAATCCGTGACGTATCGGAATCAGTACAGGCTGGGCCACGGCCCTCCAAGTGAGAGCAGCTGATCGCGTTCAGAAGAGCCATCGCGGGGGCCAGGCGAGCGGGTGACGGAGCGGTGACGCGGGAGCGGTCCTCGCCGACAGGACCGTGGCGTCGTGACTAAGTTGGTCGAGTCAGCTTGTCGGCGAGATGACGGGCCCAGGCCATGGGCTCGTCGGGCATCACGAGCTTTTCTGCGCCACCCTCGCCGAACTTCCGCGTCGCATCGATCCCGAGCTTGGCAGTGAGGCCCTCGGGACTTGCCGAGGGATCGAGGATGGCGCCCAGGCTGCCCTCGATGACCACCAGATCGCGGTTCGCCTGCATGCGCGTGGCCATGGCCCACAGCACGTCCGCTTCGTCGAACACGTCGATGTCGTCGTCCACGATGACGACGAGCTTGAGGTAGTGATCTACGCCAAGTACCACGGGGATCGCGTGCTTGGCCTCCCCCGGCCGCGTCTGCTTCATCGATACGTAGGCGGTGAAGGAAGCGCCGCCCGAGGTCGGCACGTGCACCGCGCGCACCCCGGGGATGACGCGACGGAGCGCGTTGCGGATCTCCGCCTCGCGGAGGACGCCCAGGGGCAGGATGTGATCGGGGGCGCGGCCGGAGGCGATGGAGTGGAACCACGCGCCCTCGCGCATCACCACGGCGCGCGCTACGAACACGTTGTCCGTGCTGCGTCGCGAGAAGTAGCCGGTGAACTCGCCGAAGGGGCCCTCGGGCTCGCGCTCGCCCGCGAGGATTTCGCCCTCGATGACGATCTCCGCCCACGCGGGCACGTCGAGATCGATGGTCTCCGCGCGCCGGAGCTGCATCGGCTCCCCGAAGAGGCCGCCCACCACCTCGAACTTCGAGATCTCGGGAGCGGGGTACGAGAGTGAGCCCATGCCCACCGCGGGGTGGAGGCCGAGCACGATGGCGCAGGCGAGGCTCTGCCCCGCCTTCTCGGCGCGCTGCTGGAACTCGAACATGCGGCGACGCGAGTGCAGGCTGACGCCGAGCCGGTTGCGCCCCTTGACCTGGAAGCGGTGAAAGCCCGCGGTGGAGATGCCGGTGGCCGGGTCGCGCGCCACGAGGAGTCCCGCCGTGAGATAGGCGCCGCCGTCGCCCGGAAAATAGGTCGGGATGGGCAGCGCGCCCAGGTCCACGTCCTCGCCGCGTCGGACATCCAGAACAAGGGGCGGCCGGCTGAGCACCACGGGCTTCACGGGCTCTTTGAGTCGCGCGGCATACGTCTCGGGCAGCGCCGACTCCTCGACGCCCAGCGCGAGGGCGAGTCCGCGGCGGCTCGCCATCACGTTCGACACCACGGGGATGGTGTGACCGCGAACGTGCTCGAAGAGGAGCACGGGAAAGCGCCGCCGCCGCTCGAGCTCGAGGGCGAGGGCCTGCATCTGGAAGGCGAGATCGACAGGCTCCGTGACGCGCATCACCTCATCGGGATGGGCCCGCTCGAGCTGCGAGATAAAGCCACGGAGGCTCTGGTAGGCGGCGGGGTCGGTCATCAAAGTCCCTCGCTGATTCGCGGGCTTGGCGTCGATCGCGTCGTGCGCTTCCGATCATACGCCAGATTCCGCCGGGAGCTGTAGGTGGCTTCCGGCGACTTCGCCTAGACTGGACAGGTGGGCATTCTGAAGGTGTGGCGCTCCCTCCTCTGCCTCCTGACGTTAGCGCTCGCGGGACCCGTCTCCACGCTGGCGCAGGATGCCTCGTGGTCGCCGCGCGTGGCCCAGTCTGCTCCTAGCCCGGATCGAGCGGAGATGGGCGCCGCCGCCACCCTCGTGCCTTTCGGTACCATGACGGCCATCATCGTGTGGCGCACCCCGGAGGCGATGCAGGACGGCATCGCGCTCGCCAAGGCCAACGCGCCGGCCATCGAGGTCTACCCGCTGGTGAGCTGCATCGCCGAGTCGGGCGCCAAGGTGAAGATCGTGGACTATGGCGCGTGGGACAAGCACTACGTGGTCAGCGTCGTCGAGGGTCCGCACACCGGCTGTCAGGGCGCGGTGCTCAATGTGAACGTGCGGCGTTAGCCGCTCCCGCGTGGCGCGCCTCCGGGCGCCATCGTATACTCCCGCCGTGCTGCGCCTCGCTGGCCTGAGCATTCTCGCCATGTGTCTCGCCCATCTCGGTTGTCGCGCGCCAGTGGCCGGCGGCTCCGGCGCCGCCGATCCGGCCGCTCCGCGGACGCTTGCCGTCGTGGGCGCGCGCATCTACCCCTCGCCCACCACGGCGCCCGTGCCGGACGGCGTGGTGCTGGTGGTCGGCGATCGGATCAGCACGGTGGGCCGCCGCGATCAGGTCGTCGTGCCCGCACAGGCCACCGTCCTCGACGGCACCGGACTCACGGTGACGGCGGGCTTCTGGAACGCGCACGTGCACTTCAGGGAGCCCGAGTTCACGCTGGCCGGCTCGCAGCCCGCGGGCGACCTCACCGCGAAGGTCCGCGCGATGCTCACGCAGTGGGGTGTGGTCACCGCGGTGGATACGGGATCCCGGCTCGAGAACACGCTGGCCCTGCGCCGTCGCGTCGAAAGCGGCGAGGTGCCAGGGCCGCGCATCATGATCATGGGAGGCGGCTTCGTCCCCGTGAACGGCAGCCCGTTTTACGTGCTGCCCGCGCGCCTGCCCGAGCTGCCCAGCCCGGAAAGCGCTACCGTGCTCGTGGAGCACCTCCTCGACAACCCCGACGTGGATGGTGTGAAGCTCTTCACCGGCTCCTGGGCGACGCAGGAGTCGATAGTGGTGATGCCCACGAACGTGGTGCGGGCCGCCGCCGACGCCGCGCATCGACGCGGCAAGCCCGTCTTCGCTCATCCCTCGAACACGGCGGGCGCGCGGGCCGCCCTCGAAGGCGGGGTGGACGTGCTCGCCCACACCTTCCCCGCCGGCCAGGATTGGGACCGCTCGCTGCCGCGGCGGATGCGCGAGGCCAACATGGCGCTAATACCCACGCTCAAGCTCTGGTCGTGGGAGCTGGGACGCTTCAACGTGCCCGCGGTCGCCATCGCGCGCACGCAGGACAACGCGGAGGCGCAGGTGCGGGCTTTCGTGGAGGCGGGCGGCCAGCTCATCTTCGGCACGGACGTGGGCTACATGGCGGACTACGATCCCACCGACGAGTATCTCTTGCTGCAGCACGCGGGGCTCTCGTTCAGTCAGATCCTCACCATGCTGACCACAGCGCCCGTTCAGCGCTTCAACGCTAGTGCGGGTGCGGGGCAGGTCGCCGCGGGTAGCCCTGCCGACCTCGTGGTTCTTCAAGGGGACCCGGCTGCGGACATCCGAGCGCTCGCTCGCGTCCGCTACACGGTACGGCGCGGGCAGATCATCTACGAGGCGCGTCGTGACGGCGGCGCCCAGTGAGGCGATCATGAAGATTCCCAAGTTCGGTCTCAACCGGTTCGACGCGCGGTCGGTGGATCTGTTCGCGGCCGACGTGCGCCGCGCGGAGACCCTCGGATGGGACGCCGCGCTCCAGCCCGACTCACAGCTCCGCCGCCGCGACACCTACGTGCTCCTCGCCGCCGCCGCGCGCGCGACGGAGCGGATCGTCCTGGGGCCGCTCCTCGCGAACCCCGTCAATCGCCATCCCACCGTCACCGCCTCGTCCATCGCCACCATCGACGAGCTCGCCCCCGGCCGCACGATCATCGGCTGGGGCGTGGGCGACACCGCGGTGCGGCTGGCCGGTCTCCGGCCCGCGCGGGTCAAGGAGCTCGAGGCGGGGACGCGGCTCATGCGCGCGCTCCTCGACGGCGAGGCGGTCGAGGTGGGCGCGGAGCGGCGGGCGACCCTTCCGCATCATCGGCCCGTGCCGATCTGGATTGCCGCCGGCGGGCCCAAGACGCTCCGCATGGCGGGCGGCGTCGCCGACGGTGTCTTCATCCGCGTCGGCACCCACGCGGCGAACATCGGCACCGCGGTGGAGGCGATTCGCGCCGGCGCGGCGGAGGCGGGGTGCGATCCCGCCCGCGTCGGGCTGGGCGTCATCTTCCACACCGTGCTGGTCGACGAGCCCGAGGTCGCTCTCGTCATGGCCAAGTCGATGGCCGCCGGCTACTACGAGTATTCCCCCGCGCTCTTCACGCCGCCGCGCTTCGAGTGGGCAGGGCCGGATCCCGAGACGCTCAAGCGCCGGCATCGGGTCCATCCCGATTTCCACCACGCGACCGATCTCGAGGCAAGCGGCCGGGTCGTCGAGTTCCTAGACAGCGAGGTGGCGGATGCCTTCAGCCTCCGCGGCGGGCCCGCGCAGGTCGCGGATCAGCTCGTGGAGGTGCTGCGTCGCGCCCCCGCCGAGTTCGACTACGTCGTGCTGCATCCGATCCCGAATCCGCCGTCGCCCGACGATCCCGAGCGCGGCTACACGGCCCGCGTGGCGCGCGAGGTGCTGCCGCGCGTGCGCCGCGCCCTGGCCGAAGGCTAGCCTGGATTGTTCACGAAGCTCCG